>Ga0182021_10010079_pt1 | contig 11210 bp, 8 predicted proteins | sample 612E3MmetaG_FD_120493 | JGI IMG/M metagenome (GOLD analysis project Ga0182021, IMG submission 120493) | Permafrost microbial communities from Stordalen Mire, Sweden - 612E3M metaG (Illumina Assembly) | ecosystem: Environmental > Terrestrial > Soil > Wetlands > Permafrost | place: Sweden...
ACCATGTCCTGGCCCTGCGGAAGCAGGCCCTGGGCGTACTTGTTGCTGGCGAGCGGCGTGCTGTCGGCGTTCGCGGCCTTCAGCGCGGTCGGGCTCTGGATGCCGAAGACGGCGAGGGTCGAGGCGAGCAGGAAGTTCGACTGCGGGGTCTTGAGCGCGATGACGACCGTGCTCGCGTCCGTGGCGGTCACCGAGGCGACGTTGGAGGCAGCCCCGAAGCCGCCGAAGACCTGCTGGTAGTAGTAAGCGTTGGTCTGAAGATCGCCGGTCGGGTAGGCCTGCCAGCGGTTGTAGTTGAAGACGACGGCGTCCGCGTTGAAGTCCGTGCCGTCGTGGAACTTGACGCCGGTGCGGAGCTTGAACGTGTATGTCAAGCCGTCTGGGCTGACCGTCGGCAGGGCCGCCGCCAGGACCGGGATCACCGTGCTGATCGTGCCGGGCTGCAGCTGGACCAGGTTCTGGATGACCTGGGCCTCGACGTAGAGCGAGTTGCCGTCGCTCACGAGCGACGGATCGGCGTACACCATGTCGCCGTCGAGGGCGACGATCATGTTGCCGCCTTCAATGACGGTTGAGGCCGGGGTGGCCACCGCGGTCGCCTGTGACACGGTCGGCGTCGCGCCGGTGGGCCCGGACGTTGCCGGAGCCGGCGTTGCGGTGTTGCCGCAGGCCGCCGCCGCGAGGGCGGCGATCGCAAGCAGCGAAGCTAGCTTCTTCCTCATGTCCTCTCCTTCCAATCCAGGGATTTCCAGCCGGCGTGGCGCCAGATGACGCCTTGGGCTCCGCCGTCTTAGCTCGCGGTCGCAATATTGTTCGCGACCTTCAGCCGACTCTAGCACCGTCTTCGGTTTTCCGGGCCCGGGCGACGGTGTCGCGTTGGCGATTCGCCGCTATTCTCCGCTCTCGAAAACTGACTGGCGGTCGGCCGAATCGGCTGCAGCCTGCGCGGTGACCTGCTCCGCGAAATGGCACGCCGCAAGCTGGCCGCCTCCCACGTCTCGCAGCGGGGGGTCGTCGGTCGTGCAGACCTCAGGATTTCCGAGCCGTTCTCGCAGCCAGCAGCGGGTGTGGAACCGACAACCGGACGGCGGCTTTGCCGGCGATGGTACGTCGCCTTTGAGAATCAGCCGCTTCTTGCGGCGGCGTGGATCGGGCTCCGGAACGGCCGACAGCAAAGCCACGGTATATGGATGGCGCGGGGTCGCATACAGAACGTTCACGTCCGCCATCTCGACGATCTTGCCCAGGTACATCACCGCCACGCGGTCGCTGATGTACTCGACCACGGCCAGGTTGTGGGCAATGAACAGATAGGTCAGCCCGAGCTGATCCTGCAGGTCGTTGAGCAGGTTGAGAACCTGGCTCTGGATCGACACATCGAGGGCCGAGACCGGCTCGTCGAGGACCACGAATTCCGGATCCAATGCGAGGGCGCGGGCGATTCCGATGCGCTGGCGCTGGCCGCCGCTGAACTCGTGCGGGTAGCGATGGATATGGCTCTGGTTGAGCCCGACCCTGGCCAGAAGTTCACGGACTCGCTCGTCGCGTTCGTTCTTGTTCTTCATCCCGTGGACGTAGAGGCCCTCGCCGACGAGTTCGCCGACGGTCATACGCGGGTTCAGGCTTGCGTACGGATCCTGGAAGACCACCTGGAGGTCCTTGCGAACCTCCTTCATCTCCCGATCGCCCATCTTGAAGATCGGCCGGCCCTTGACGTAAACCTCGCCGGACGTCGCCGGCGTGAGGCGCAGGATGACTTTGCCGAGGGTCGTCTTGCCGCAGCCGGATTCGCCCACCAGACCGAGCGTCTCGCCCTTGCGGACCTCGAAGCTCACGCCGTCCACGGCACGCACGTCGCCGACGTGGGCGATACCCAGCAGGCCGCCCCGAATCTCGAAGTACTTGACGACATTGTCGAGGCGAAGCAGCGGCTCGCCTGTTTGAGTCGCGACCTGACCCATCGCGACCGTGCCGGAGGTAGGTGTGGCGGCCGGGACGGCCGCGAACTGCTCGGTCATTTGGCTACGCTCAATGCGGCTGCGGCTTCCTCGGCAATCTGGGCTGGAGCATCGGCTCCGACGGCCGGCGGCTTGAAGTCGGGCGTGAGCCAGCACAGCGAAACCTGGCCCGGCGCCACTTCCTGGAACGGTGGCGGCGTGCTGCAGATCGGCATCGCATATGGGCAGCGGCGCTGGAACAGGCAGCCCTTGGGCAGGTTCAGCGGATTGGGCACCACGCCCTTGATGACCTCGAGCCGCTTTCGCTTCTCGCCGAGCCGCGGGATCGAAGACAGCAGCCCACGCGTGTATGGATGGTGCGGGTGATCGAAGATCGTGTTCACGTCGGAGCGTTCGACGACCTTGCCGGCATACATGACCACGACCTCGTGGGCCATCTCGGCGATGACGCCCAAGTCGTGTGTGATGAGCATGATGGCCATCTTGTTCTGCTCGCGCAGACCCTTCATCAACTCGAGGATCTGCGCCTGGATCGTCACGTCGAGAGCCGTCGTCGGCTCGTCGGCAATCAAGAGGGCCGGATCCGTCGACAACGCCATGGCAATCATGACGCGCTGCCGCATGCCGCCCGAAAGCTCGTGGGGATATTGAGTCGCGCGGCGTGCCGGGTCGGGAATGCCCACGTCGTGGAGCATCTTGACTGCATGCTCCCAGGCGGACCGGTGGCCCTTGCCCTCGTGGAGCGAGACCGCCTCCGCGATCTGGTCACCGCACGTGTACACGGGGTTGAGCGAGGTCATCGGCTCCTGGAAGATCATCGAGATGTCGTTGCCGCGGATCTGGCGCATCTCGGACTCCTCGGCCTTGACCAGGTCGAAGCCGTCGAGTGAGATCGATCCGGCGACGATCCGGCCGGGCTTCTCGAGAAGTCGCATGATCGACAGCGCCGTGATGCTCTTGCCGCAGCCGGACTCGCCGACGATGCCGAGGGTCCGGCCTGCCTCGATCTCGAAGCTCACGCCGTCGACCGCCTTGACGACGCCGTCCTGGGTCGGGAAGTACGTCCGCAGGTCCTGGACCGAAAGCAGATTGGCGCCTTCCTTCAGGGCGCCGGCCCTGAGGTCCTTCACTCTCACATGGCCGCTCATCATCAGCCCTCTACTCGCTGGCGGGGATCGAGCGCATCCCGAAGCCCGTCCCCGAGGAAGCTGGCTGCGAGCACGATCAGGATGAGGGTGACGCCCGGGTAGATGATCAGCATCGGCTGGCGAACCATGAAGTTGATGGCGTTGGTCATCATGTTGCCGAGGCTCGCTTCAGGCGGTGAGATGCCGAAGCCCAGGAACGAGAGGGCGGCTTCCGTAACGACCGAGTCGGCCACGCCGAGGGTGCAGGCGACGAGGATCGGCGCCAGCGCGCTGGGCAGCATATGTCTGGTGATGATGCGGAATCGCCCGGCGCCGAGAGCCCTGGCCGCCTGAACGAAGTCGGCCTCCCGCAGCGACAGGAATGCGGCGCGCACGAGCCGGGCGGCGGTTGTCCAGCTGGTCAGCCCGATGGCGAAAATGATGACCCAGGCGTTGCCGGTGCCGAAGAAGGCCACGAGCATGATGATCAGGAACAGGCTCGGCAGCGACAGGACCACGTCCACGAGTCGCATGAGGACGTTGTCGATCCAGCCGCCGAAGTAGCCGGCGATGGAGCCGATCGAGACGCCGACGACGAAGATGATCGATACCGCCGCAAATCCGATGAAGAGCGAGGTCTGGAGTGCCTTCATCAGCCGCAGGAAGGTGTTCTCGCCGATGTCGTCGTATCCGAGCGGGGCGGTAGTCGTGGGTGACCCGTTGGGGTTGAGCAGGCTGGTCTTTTGATATGCATCGCCTGTGACCGTCGGCACGATGATCGCCAGAGCGATCATCACAGCCAGCAGGATGAAGGCCACGACCGCCAGACGGTTCTGGAGGAAGCGGCGCCGTACCATCTGCCAGTAGGTTCGGACCGGCGTGAGGTCGACTTCGTCGATCTCCGCGTCGTCCCTGTGGGCGAGGGTCGGGTTCACTGTGCTATCCATTGCCTCGCCTCAGTACTTGATTCGCGGGTCGACGACCGCGTACAGAATGTCGGCGATCAGATTGCCGAGGATGACCATCGCGCCGCCGATCATGACGAAGGCGAGCACGAGCGGGTAATCCCTGTCGATGACGGCCTGATAGCCCATGTTGCCGAGGCCCGGCCAGCCGAAGATCGCTTCCGTGATGACGGCGCCCGACAGGAGCGTCGGGATCGTCAGGCCGAGCAGCGTCACGATCGGAATGAGTGCATTCCGCAGCGCGTGCTTGGTGATCACCCGCGAAGGCGGCAACCCTTTTGCCCGGGCCGTTCTGATGTAGTCCTGGCGCATCACCTCGAGCATCGAGGCGCGCATGTAGCGGCTCCACCCAGCGACCGATTGGATCGTCAGGCTCGCCACCGGCAGGACCATATGCCAGGCAAGGTCCGGAAGATCGTCCGAGCCGCCGAGGGTGTGCATGCCGTAAAGCGGGAACAGGTTCAGGTCGATCGCGAATATGTACAGCAACATGATCCCGAGCCAGTAGGACGGCAGTGCGTAGCCGACCGTGGCCAGAACCGTGATCACCTTGTCGGCGATGCTGTACTGCTTGACGGCCGCGAGAACGCCGACCGGAATGGCGATCACGACCGTCGTGGCGAGAGCCGTGCCCATGAGAAGCATCGTCGCGGGAATGCGCTCGACGACCTTCTCCAGGATCGGCCGGCCATCGGTGAATGAGAAACCCCAGGCGATGAAATGACCCTGGTTGTCTGTCTTCCAGACCTGGAAGAAGCTCGATATCCAACTGAGGAACTGCTCGGGTATGGACTTGTCGAGCCCATACATCCGAATGAGGTTGTTCAGCTGCTCCGTCGAAACTCGAGGCGTCCGGAACTTATCGATCGGACTGCCCGGTGCAAGATGAACGATCAAGAACGAGATGATCGCGATCCCGATCAGGATCGGTATCGCCTGAATCACCCGCCGGATTACGTAAGTGACCATCGGATCCCGCGCACCTTAGGGGCCGTCGGGCGCCATGGCCCAACGGGGTTTCTCATCGTTCGCGCAGGGCCTGAGTAAAGCCGGTGGCGGCCACACGAGTAGCCGCCACCGACAGAAGACCCTGGTTCAGGACCGCTTACTTGACGGCAACCGTCCAAGTCGGAAGGTTCCAGTAGTAGAGCGGGCTGGTGAGGTTGATGTCGCCCGTGACGCTCTTCGAGAGGCCGGACACTCGCTTGTCCGCCCAGAGGAAGTAGTACGGCGCGTCATTGTGGATCAGGAGTTCGAACTGCGCGTAGATCGCCGTGCGCTTGGTCTGATCGAGTTCCTGGCGACCCTGAACGAGCAGATCGTCGGCCTGCGGGTTGTTCCAACCGACGAAGTTGTTGCCTTCCTTCAGGTCGGCCGTGCTCATCTTGCTGCTGTGGAAGATCGAATAGGTGTCGGGGTCGATCGAGGTTGACCAGCCGCCGAGGTAGGTATCGAAGTTGTTCGGGTAGGTCAGAACGTTCGGGACCAGGACGGTGCCGAAGTCAGATTCCTTGACGATGATGTCGATACCGCACGCCTTGAGCTGATCCTTGGCGAGCTGCGCGAACTTGACGCGCTGCGGCTTGCCCTGGCGAACGTAGAGGGTCGTGCTCAGCTTCTTGCCGGCCTTGGCATAAATGCCATCGCTGCCAAGAGCCCAGCCCGAAGACTCGATGAGAGTCTTGGCACCCGCCACGTCGAGGGTGTACTTCGGGACGGCGGTGTTGTAAGCCCACGAGGCGGGCGGAATGTCCGCGTAGACCGGGATGCCGAAGCCGCTGGTGGCGACGTCGACGGTCTTGTCATGGTCGATGCACATCGTGAACGCCTTGCGGAGGTTCAGATCCGAGTACATGTGACCGGCGCGGACGTTGAAGCCGATGTAGTAGTAGCCGAAGTCCGGGTACTGGGCGGCCTTCAGGTTCGGGTCGGCGAGGACCTTGTCCGTCCAGTCCGACGACACGTCGTACTGCCAGTTGACGTCGCCCTTCTGGAGGGCTGCGGAACCGGTGGCCGAGTCCTTGATGATCGGGATGAACACCTTGGCCGGGCCGACCTTGTTGCCGTAGTAGGCGTCGTTGCGGGCGAGCTGGATGTTCTGGCCGGCGGTGTACGAAACCCACTTGTAGGGCCCGGTGCCGATCGGCGCGTTCGAGTAGTCGATGATCCGCAGCGCGGCTGCGATCTGATCGACCTGCGTGGAGGTAAGGGTCTTGTTGAGGTCGTCGAGCTGCGAGGCCAGCTGCGTGCCGTAGGCCGTGTTGTCGACGTTGCCCTTGTCGTCCTTATAGGCGTTCTTGTCGGGGAGCTTGACCCCGGCGGCCGTCAGGAGCGGCTCGATCTCGGCAACGTAGGTTGCCGCATCGCAAGTGGTCGGCGGCTTGGCGCTGCTGCAGGCGTCGGCGGCCAGGGCGTCCTGGACCTTCTTGTCCTCGGTCGCGACGGCTGCGGCGCTGCTGGCCGCGGTGCCCTGAAGCTTGGTGAACGAGTCCGTGATCGCCTTCTTGGGCATGATGTAGACCGCGCCCAGGCCGGTGGTCAGGAACGGCGCGAACTTCTGCTTGAGGACGAACGTGACGGTAGCCGGATCGACGACGGTCACGCTTGCGACGTTGTCGGCGATCGACGAGCAGACGTCCGAGTTCTGGCTGCAGTTCTTCGAGGACAGGAGATCGAAGCTGAACTTGACGTCGTCGGCCGTCATGGCGGTTCCGTCGTGGAACTTGACGTCAGTTCGCAGCTTGACCGTCCAGGTCAGGCCGTCGGCCGTGACCGTCGGCAGGGCCGCGGCCAGATCCGGGACCATCGCCAGCTTGTCGTTGGCGGTATAGAGGGCGTTGTAGATCGCGTAGTCGACGTAGGACGTCGGCAGGTCGTTTGCGACGCCGGCGAAGGTCGTGGGCTCGCCGTCGATGAGGTACTTGAAGTCGGCCGAGGTCACGGCCTGGGTCGGCACAGCCGTCGGCTGCGCGGTCTGCCCGGGCGCCACCGTGGGCGCGGGCGTCGTATTCGTCGAGCCGCAGGCGCCGGCGATGAACGTCGCCCCTATGAGCACCGCGAACATCCGTCGTGGCAAACTCATCTAGTCATCCTCCTTGCTATTCCATCGACCCCGCGGCACGGCGTGCCTTAGGGCCTCTAGCGGTCCACGATCGCTTCTGGTGTCACGGGCATGACCGCGAGCGTGGGGCTACCGGTGAAGGGTCGCATTATACAGATTGCATGTCGAGCTTGAATGCAACCTCATCTGCGACAAGCCCGCTGAATTCCGTCCTCCCTGGGACGTCTGAGCCGGAGGAAGCCGCAAGACCATCGCTCGAGTGTCCGGATGCGCTCGACTGGCTGGGCCCGATGGGGAGTAGCTGGGCCTTCGGGCGCGTGTCGTCTTGAATTCTGGCGGTGAGCTTCGTAGCGCTACTCCACTGCCTGTGTACCTACAATACGCTCTCTGCAGCGGGACGGTTCACGTGTGAACCAGGTCCTACCCGAGGGAGTAGCTTCAATCGGGGCAAGGCGTTTGCTCGCCCGTCATCCCCTTCCATCGCAGATTCGGCTGGCGAGCGGCCGTCGTTTCGTCCAGACGCCGGACCGGCGAGCTGTGCGGGGCCGAATGCAGGAGCTCCGGATTGGAGTGGGCCTCTTCAACGATCGTTCGCATGGCAGCGACGAACCCGTCGAGAGTCTCCAGCGACTCCGTCTCCGTCGGCTCGATGAGAAGCGCCTCTTCCACCGTCAACGGGAAGTAGATCGTGGGTGGGTGATAGCCCAGATCGATCAGCCGCTTGGCCACGTCCAGGGTGCGGATTCCCGTTTCGGCTTTCAGACTCGCGCCCGAAGCCACGAACTCGTGCATGCAATGGCGCGGGAACGGGACATCGAGCACGCCCGCCAGCTGCGATTTCAGGTAGTTGGCTGCCAGCACCGCGTCATCGGAGACCTCGCGCAGACCGTCTGCTCCGTGGGCGCGTATGTATGCGTACGCGCGAACGAGAACTCCGGCGTTACCGACGAAAGAACGGACGCGGCCAATGCTGTCGGGCCGTTCGCCGGGTCGCTCCAGGCGGAAGCGGCCGTCCGCTTCCCGAAGCACTCGTGGTGAGGGCAGGAAGGGCAGGAGCTTCTCCCCCACTCCGACCGGTCCCGCACCCGGCCCGCCCCCGCCGTGCGGAGTGGAGAACGTCTTGTGGACGTTGATGTGCATCACGTCGAAGCCCGCTTCCCCGGGCTTGAAGCGGCCCATTATCGCGTTGAGGTTCGCCCCATCCATGTAGGCCAACGCGCCCACGGCGTGAACCGCCTCGAGCAGCTCGCCGATTCGCGACTCGAACAAGCCAAGTGTCGAAGGGTTCGTGATCATCACGGCCGCGGTTTGCGGACCGAGCGCCGCGCGGAAGGCGGCGATGTCCACTCCCCCGTCCGGAGCGGACGGAATTGAAACTGTCTTGAAACCCGCCATCGACGCTGTGGCAGGGTTGGTGCCGTGGGCGGAGTCCGGCACGAGGACCTCAGTTCGATCCATGTCGCCGCGGCTGCGGTGATACGCCCGAACCATGAGGATCCCGGTCAGCTCTCCCTGGGCGCCTGCTGCCGGTTGGAGCGTCACGGCCCGCATGCCGCCGATCTCGGCCAGCGCCTGCTCCAGCTCCCAGAGCAGCTGGAGCGTTCCCTGGGCCAGCTCGTCCGGCGCGAAGGGATGGAGCGAGGCGAATCCGTTCAGCCTGGCTGCCCACTCGTTCACCTTGGGATTCCACTTCATGGTGCAGGAGCCGAGCGGATAGAAGCCGGTGTCGATGGAGTAGTTGAGCTGGCTCAGGTTGACGTAGTGGCGGGTCAGCTCCGGCTCGGCAACTTCGGGGAGATGCGGGCCGTCCGCGCGGAGCTGGTCGGCCGGGATCCGCGCCAGCGCGTCCTTGGGCGGATGCGGAACCTTGCCGCCACCGCGTCCGGAATGGGACCGCTCGAACAGCGTCGGACCGAGGCGATCTCCGGCGGCGGTCATCGGGAAGCCTCCGCGATGCCCGGCAGGCCCAGCTGACGCCCTCGCTCGATCTCGTCGCGCAGCGCCGAGGCGAAGACCTCGATCTCGTCCACCGTGGTGACTTCCGTGGCACAGACCAGCAGCGCATCGGCGAGGGACGGATCGTCCGGCTCGACAGTTGCGAGCGCCAGGCCGCCGAGGATCCCGCGACCGAGAAGCCGGCGATGCACCTCGGCAGCATCGGGGACTCGGACGGCGAACTCGTTGAGATACGGCCCGAGATGGAGCCGCGGGGCGCCAGCCTCGGCGAGGGCCACTTCGAGCGCGGCCGCGCGGGCGGCGCCCATGGCCGCAACGTCGCGCAGGCCGTGCGGCCCGATGGCACCTAGATATATGGATGCAGCTAGGGCGCAGAGCGCCTGGTTGGTGCAGATATTGCTTGCCGCCTTTTCGCGGCGAATGTCCTGCTCGCGGGCCCTCAGCGTCATCACGAAGGCGCGCCTGCCGTCGATGTCGGTGGTCATCCCGACCAGTCGACCGGGGATCTGCCGGACGAGCGGCTCCCGACACGCGAGGATGCCCAGATAGGGGCCGCCGTACGAAAGCGGTATCCCGAGCGGCTGACCTTCGCCGCAGGCGATGTCGGCGCCGTACGTGGCGGGCGATGCCAGCACGGCGAGCGACACCGGCTCGACCACGGCAACGAAGAGGGCGCCTGCCGCGTGGGCCAGGCGGCCGGCTTGCGCCATCGGCTCGAGGAGCCCCAGGAAGCTCGGGTTCGCGACCACGACGCCAGCGACCGGCCGCTCGGGGTCGGCGAGCATTCGCTCGAGAGCGACCAGATCGGTCGTGCCCGAAGCCGGTCCTTCAGCCACCAGCGGAATCTCGTCGGCCACGAGATCTGCGCCGCCGAAATACGTGCACAGCGTCTGGCGGTAATGCGGATGGACACCGCGGCTGACCAGCACACGCTCGCGGCGCGTGGCGCGGCAGGTCATCAGAGCCCCTTCTGCCGTGGCCGTCGCCCCGTCGTAGTGCGAAGCCGAGACCACGTCCATGCCCGTCAGCTCGCCCATCATCGATTGGTACTCGTAGATCGTCTGGAGCGTCCCCTGGCTGATCTCGGGCTGGTACGGCGTATACGCGGTGTAGAACTCGCCCCGGAGGAGGAGCTGGTCCACGACTGCCGGAACGAAATGGCGATAGGCTCCCGCGCCGAGGAAGCTCACCAGATCGACCCGATTCCGCTCGGCCAGACGGCTCAGCCGGCTCGATAGCTCGGCTTCGGATTCGGGCGGAGGGAGCCGTAACTCCGAGGCACGCATCGCCGCAGGGATATCGGCGAAAAGCTCGTCGGTAGAGGCGACGCCGATCGCCTTCCGCATGGCAGCGCGATCGTCAGGGGTGTGCGGGCCGTAGGCCATCAGCTCAGCTCCGTTGTCGTGGCGTTTCGACTCGGCTCGTGGGGCGCGGGACCGGGCATCCGTCAAGCCTCGCGGGTCAGCTCCTCGTAAGCGGCCTGATCGAGCAGACCGTCCAGCTGACTTTTGTCCGCCATCCGGATTCGAAGCATCCAGCCCTTGCCGAAGGGATCGTTGTTGACCAGCTCGGGGCTGCCGTTCAACTCGGAATTGGACTCGACGACCTCGCCCGAGATCGGGGCGAAGAGATCGCTCACGGCCTTGACCGACTCGATCACGCCGACGGCGCCGGCCTTGGCCAGCTTCCGGCCGGCCTCAGGCAACTCCACGAAGACTATGTCGCCTAGTTGATGGGCCGCATAGTCCGTGATGCCCACGATGGCCAGATCCCCCTCCACCCGAACCCATTCGTGCTCTTTGGTGTAGCGCAGATCCTGGGCCACCTTTGCCTCCGCTCAAGTTAGCTTTGCCCTGCCGAACGGACGCCTGGCCGCGGGTCAGGAGGTTCGACGGTAGAAGGGCAGAACGACGACTTCTGCCGTGACGCGCTGGTCGCGGATTCCTACCTCCACTATCGTACCGGGCTCCGCGTCGGAAGGCGCCACGTAGCCCATCGCGATCGGCTCGCCGAGCGTTGGGGAGAGCGTTCCGCTCGTGACCACTCCGGTCCGACGATCGCCGACGAAGAGCGGATAGCCGTGGCGGGCGATTCCCCGGCCTCGGATCGCGAGCCCGACCAGCTTCTTGCGGGGGCCGTCCAC
>Ga0182021_10010080_pt1 | contig 11209 bp, 8 predicted proteins | sample 612E3MmetaG_FD_120493 | JGI IMG/M metagenome (GOLD analysis project Ga0182021, IMG submission 120493) | Permafrost microbial communities from Stordalen Mire, Sweden - 612E3M metaG (Illumina Assembly) | ecosystem: Environmental > Terrestrial > Soil > Wetlands > Permafrost | place: Sweden...
GACGGACGGGTATGTGGGTTTGCCAAGAAGGTCAAACCCTCTTCACGTGGGGAGATCGAGATCACAGACCTGAACCGGATTTATATGGAAGAAGGCACGCTGCAAGTGAGCATTTTTGGACGCGGCATGGCGTGGCTGGATGCAGGTACGCCAGAATCGCTGCTGCAGGCGGCTAATTTTATCCAAGTCGTCCAGGAACGGCAGGGATTCAAGATCTCTTGCCCCGAGGAGATCGCCTTCCGCATGAAGTTCATAGACCGCGCCCAGTTGACTCACATCAAAGACCGTACCACAAATCCGGATTATAAAAAATATTTTGAAGAATTAATAAAGGAATAACTTATTAAATTTGAAGCCAAGGTCACTAATTCACAAAGAAATTTTGTTTGACCATGAAAATTTTAGAATTTTATCTTGAAATCTTTTAGGTGTCATTTATGAGTAAAAAAGAAATAAATATTTTTTATGCTCTATTAAGTTGTTTGGTAATCGCCTTATTTGGATTAGTAATGTTTCACGAACTCAAGCACGGAGATTTTCCTGCACATATTGCATTTGCTAAATATTTTTCTGAAAATGGATATTTATATAAAATACCACATACGCTTTTCGCCAGAGGCGTTACGATCATTCGTGCTTTGTTGCCTGCAAACATTCTGGTCTGGATCAGCCCATATGTAAAACAAGTATATGACCTTAAATCTTTCGAGATTTCCACCCTTATTTTAATGGTACTAACCTATCTTTTTTTGGCTTACATCATTGCCAATCGAATTCTGAATGAATGGAAAAACAGCACAAACAAAGCACTTTTCTGGGTTGGATTCATTACTTTTACAATATTACTCGCCGCACCAATTTTCCTGTTTACTTTTCCGAATAGAATGTTCGTGGGCTACGTAAACGGTAATCGTTACGATAGTCCAACCTATATTTTGTCAAAACCATTTGTTCTGCTCTTTTTTCTGGGAATTGTTGATAATTTTGAGGCAAAATGGAATTGGAAACAGGCAATTCTTATTGCGATAGCCTTAGTCTGTGCAACTTTAGCAAAGCCAAGTTTTACAATCACTATTCTTCCTGCTATTGGTATTCTGGTACTTTTTTCGATCAAAAGATTACGTAAAATCAATTGGGGATTCCTAATTTTCGCAATCGGTCTTCCCTCAATTATTGTGCTATTCGGGCAATATATCATCAATTATTCCGGGAATCGCGGCGATAGAATATTGATCGCTCCATTCAAAGAAATATTGTTTCATGTACCCAATTTATATTTAGTCTTCTTCTTAATTATCATGTCGATTGCTTTCCCAATTGTGATCACAACCTTTTATTGGAAAGAAATCAAACATGATCTAGAATTTCGTTTAGCTTGGATAAACTATTTTATCGGACAAATGTACGGATTGATTTTTTGCGAGGAAATTAATTTTGGGGTACTAAATTTTTGGAATAGTGCAATGATCGCAAATTTTGTATTATTCTTTACAACGGTAAAATTTTATGGCAGGGATATTTATGAAAATATTGCTACTAGAAAAAAATTATCTAGCAAACAAATTGTTGCTAGTGGCGTCCTTGTTCTTCATTTGTTATGCGGAATCATTTATTTTATTGCCACATTGCTTAATAAGGGAGTCAATGTGGGGTAATATTTTATGGGAGAGTTAATGAAGAGCAGAAATTTACTGAATTTTCAAAAATTCACGATCATTACGACTTTAATTATTCTGGCAATTGTGTTAAGGATCTTTTTTTTATACATTCCCAGTCCAGATTTAACAGAATTCAATTCCGTTTGGTATGACACATTTATTAAAATTGGAAGAATTGATGCATTTAAAACAGTTTTTTATAATTATTCCCCCGCATATTTATATTTGATCGATTTTACAACACTATTCAGATTCATTCCAAAAATTATTGCATTAAAGTTGATCCCAATTTTTTTTGATGGGTTTGCTGCCTTTGCAGTTTATAAAATCATAAGCCTGAAATACTCCGGAGGTAATTATCCCTGGGTTGGATTTTTCGCAATACTTTTCGCACCTACAGTTTTTATTGAAAGCAGTATGTGGGGGCAAGTTGACATTATTTTTACCTCTTTTCTATTGTGGTCTTTTTTTTATCTGCTAAAAGATAAACCGTTCTTATCGATCCTGGCATTCTCAATTGCACTTTGTTTTAAGTTTCAAGCGATATTTTTTGCACCCATCTTTATTATTTTATTCTTTAGAAAAAAGATGCCCTTCTGGTCCTTTTTTTGTATACCGATCGTATTTTTCATATCAGTGATTCCAGCATGGCTTTCTGGTGGTCCACTGGGTGATATTCTATCCATATATTTTTCTCAAGCAAATACCTATCATTCACTCTCGTTGCGGGCACCCAATCTCTATCTGTTTTTACCATCAGATCCGAATTTTGAACTTAAAAAATGGCTGGGCATTGGATTCACTGGAATTTTAGTCTTACTCTACTTGCTTTTCCGATTTTATAAGAAGAAAGAGCTGTCTTATATAGCATTGAGTTTTGATGCAGCTTTACTCACTACCTTTATTGTTTTCTTTTTACCCAGCATGCATGAACGGTATTTTTTCACTGCAAGTGTTTTCCTCATTGTTTTAGCTTTGTTCTATCCAAAAATGATTTGGGCCAGTATACTAATTCAAGCATCTTCATTGATTTCCTTTATCCCATATTTTACCGGTTGGTCAGACATATTCGCCCAGATTGGTGCAGTATTAAATATTTTCTTGTTGATCGGTTTGGTTTTCTTTTATCGAGACTATTTAATTAATGGGATTAACGAGAACGATAGTCCAAAAATAATATTTCCTCACTCCCCCTCAATAGAATGCGGCGAGAAATGATCCAGAAACTGAAACGATTTGTTTTTTCATATGCGAATACTCCAATAATATTAGCCTTATTAGTCCTTGCCAGCTATGCAATCACCATCCGGTTCTTAGGTTTCTTCATGGATGATTGGTATCTGATCTGGTATAAACACATTTTTGGTGCGTTACAATTTCCGGCTTATTTTTCTGTAGATCGACCGCTAATGGGATATTTTTATATCCTGGCCAATTTCCTATTGGCCAATTCTGAATCTCCGCTTGTTTGGCAAATTTTCGGTTTATTCACCCGTTGGTTAACTGTCTTTGCCTTATGGGGCTTTCTAAATACTCTTTGGCCAAACGCTAAAAAACAAAATACACTGGTCGCGATCCTGGCTGCGGTTTTCCCTGGTTTTACTCAGCAATGGATCGCAGTAATTTACAGCTTCTTTTTTACCTGCCTCGCCGGGTTCTTTTTCTCGCTCACCTTAATGCTGAAGGCTGTTCGAAACCCAAAACGCTTCTGGATCTATACCGTTCTTTCATTGATCATTGGCGTTTATTCTTATGCGGCGGCCGAATTTTATTTTGGATTGGAATTGATTCGTCCGGTAGTTTTATGGATTGAGTACTCCAGGGATAATCAAGATGTACGCCAGAAAATACAAAAAACTTTAAAGACCTGGGTACCTTACTTCATTGCCTTTTTGGCATTTGCTATTTGGCGTGGGTTTTTCTATGTTTCTGCTCATCATGAAGTTAAAATTACCCAAGAAATCTTACAGTCACCGCTTGGCTTTGTAATTAAATCTCTACAAATAATTTACCAGGCTTGTATTGATGCGGTTTTTAATTCCTGGGTGAATCCCCTCAACCTGAGCAATTACCCTACAAAAGGAAAAGTCCCTTTCCTTATTTTAGGGATCGTGATTCTTGTTTTCTCGGGTTTGGTCATTTGGCTCCGCTCCATTACAAAAAATAATTTTCAGGAAACAGAAGCACAAAATAGATCCTGGAATAAAGAAGCTTTTTCCCTCGGATTGATCTCTTTAGTAGTTGCGGTTTTGCCATTTTTGGCAGCAGATCTACCAATTGGAATTGATTATCCTTATGATCGTTTCCTTTTAGCTTACATGTTTGGTAGCTGCTTGTTTTTGGTTACCCTTTTAGACAAACGGAAGATCGGGCTTTATTTCATTGCATTTCTGCTTGCAATATCCACAGGGTATCAAATCTCAAAGAGTGTTTATTACAAAAATGAGTATCAGGAACAAAGTGATTTTTTTTGGCAGTTAAGTTGGCGAGCTCCTCAAATTCAAAAAAACACAGTATTACTATCCGAAGATTTGTCTTTTTCTGATTTGTTTTCAAGTACTTCTTTGACAGCTCCATTAAATATGATCTATGCAAGCAATCTCGATTCTCACAATATACCTTATTTTTTATTGTTGTATTCTCAGCTACAAGATGTTGTGCCGGAATTTGAACCTAACTTACCCATTAATTATGATTTGCGTTCGTTTGTTTTTCAAGGCAATACTTCATCCATAATGGTCTTTAAGAAGACATCAGATAGTTGTCTACGATTATTATCCAATGACGATTCGCCAGCCGAATTTTTACATAGTCCAAGGTATAATTTCTGGGAAGAAGTAATTCCTTTATCAAATCTAAATCAGGTGATTACCCAACCCGAAAATGCGGTCACCTTGCCGGAAAAATACTTTGGGGTTGAAAATACAAACCAGTGGTGCTTTTATTTTGAAAAGGCAGATCTTGCCCGCCAATTAAAAAAATGGGATTTAGTCATTACCCTTTATGACCAGGCAAGTTCTAAGGGCTTCGAACCCACAAATGTTAGTGAGTGGTTACCCTTGATTGATGCTTATGCAAATACAAACCAACTATTTAAAGCCTCAGATCTTACTTTAAGCCTTAAAATTAATGATGATAACAATAAAGGGATAGTTTGTAATGCTTGGGAAAAAATAAAAGGACAGATCACAGACACTCAGATGCAAGGACAAGCTCAAAACGTGTTGTTCCAACTCCAATGTGAAGCAATAAAATAATTAATTGATTCACAAAGTACTTTCCTATCAAGCCGGGTGATGAACAAATAACCATCTTATGGTTAGTTTTTTTTCTTTCTGTATTTTGATAGTTCTTTTCATTTATTCTCTCAATAATCTTTTTTAAGGTTTTTCTTTAGAATAATAATGATCGAAAAAAAAGGGAATATCATGACTAGATCGTCAATTTCAATAGTAATTCCTGTCTATTGCGCAGAGCAGACCATCACTCCGTTGGTCGATCAGTTATCTAAATGCCTGCCAACTTTGGCAGATGAATATGAAGTGCTGCTGGTAAATGACGGCAGCAAAGATAATTCCTGGCAGAAGATCGAAGAAATTGTAAAAACTTATCCGATAGTCTCCGGCATCAACCTGATGCGCAATTACGGTCAGCACAATGCCCTCCTTTGCGGGATCCGTGCTGCCAAATGCGACATTGTTGTCACAATGGACGACGATCTGCAGCATCCGCCTGAGACGATCCATATCCTCCTTGAGAAACTTGCTGAAGGATATGATGTAGTCTATGGCTCGCCTATCACAGAAAACCACGGCCTGTTTCGGGATGCTGCCTCTTTGATCACAAAGATGGTGCTGCAGAGTGTCATGAATGTGGATACTGCCCGTTATGTCAGTGCCTACAGAGCTTTTAGAACTGACTTGAGAAACGCGTTTGAGAACTATCAGGGCTCCAACGTCTCTATTGATGTCTTGCTCTCTTGGGGAACTTCCCGCTTTACCTATGTAAAAGTGGAACATCACCCACGAGCGGCCGGAGAGTCAAATTATACGCTGCGCAAACTGATCTCTCACGCCATGAATATGATCACCGGTTTCAGCACGATCCCGCTGCGTATTTCCAGTGGAATCGGTTTCTTGTTTACCTTGTTCGGCATTATCGTTCTTTTCTACACGCTGATCCATTATCTGATCGTGGGGGGTGTGGTACCCGGTTTTACTTTCACAGCTTCGTTGATCGCGATTTTTTCCGGCGCACAGTTATTCGCGCTGGGTATTATGGGTGAATATCTGGCCAGGATGCACTTCAGGTTAATGGATAAGCCTAGCTATGCCGTCAAAACAAAGGTTGAGCATGATTAATGGCAGTTCATCCGATCCCGCCCGCTTTCTGGATTGGGACAGCACTTTCTTTGAGAAACGTATTGCCTGGGTAAACAGCAATATACTTTCTCCTGACCGTATCGAAAGCATCAATACCTGGTCTCAGCAGAACTCAATCGACTGTCTCTATTTTCTCGCCGCTTCGGATGATGATCAAACTGTGACCTGCGCAGAAAATGACGGTTATCACCTGGTGGATTTGCGCATCACTCTGGCCGTAAAACTTTCTGAACAAAATAAATCGAATCCGCCCGAAAGTTCTATTCGGTTTGCTGCCGAAAAAGATATCGATGACTTGCGTAGTATTGCCGGCATCAACCACACAAATTCGCGGTTCTTCACCGATCATCATTTTGACCGCGAGAAATGCCGTCAACTTTATGAAATTTGGATAGAAAAGTGCGTGCGCGCTGAAAATGGTCGGGTCTTTGTCTGGGACCATCAAGGCAAAGCGGTAGCATATGTTACTGCGGAACTGAACTCAGATCAAACCGGTTCCATCGAACTTGTTGGCGTTGCTCCGGAATTCCAGAGTAAAGGCATTGGAAAAAAACTTGTTTCAAGTGCACTGCTATTCTTTTATAACAATCTAGCAGTCTCAGCAAATACCGTAACGCAAGGCCGCAACATTCATGCCTTAAAGTTGTACCAAAAAAGCGGTTTCGCGATTCAATCTATCGAACTCTGGTATCACAAATGGTTTGAAAATTCTCATTAAAGGACGTAAACGTGAATCAAATAAAGATTCCCTTTAATCTCCCCGCGATGGTTCCCAATGAACTCGAAAACATTCAAGATGTGATCGTTAAAGGGCACTTAGCCGGTGACGGCGAATATACAAAAAAATGTAATGCTCTGCTTGAACAAATCACTGGTGCACAAAAGGTGCTGATTACCACCAATTGTACCCACGCCCTTGAAATGACCGCCATGCTACTGGATATTCATCCCGGTGATGAAGTGATCATTCCTTCTTTTACCTTTGTCTCAACGGTGAACGCGTTTGTATTGCGCGGCGCCAAGCCGGTCTTTGCCGATATCCGCCCCGATACACTCAATCTGGATGAGACAAAAATCGAAAAATTGATCACATCAAAAACTAAAGCAGTTGTTCCGGTTCACTATGCCGGAGTTGGCTGCGAGATGGACGCTATTCTCCCGATTGCCAAAAAACACAACCTCAAAGTGGTGGAAGATAACGCTCACGGTCTGTTTGGCAAATACAAAGGTCAGAACCTGGGTACATTTGGAGACCTGGCCACGCAGAGTTTTCACGAAACAAAGAACATTAGTTGCGGTGAAGGTGGGGCTATACTCATCAATTCCGCGGAAATGAATGATCGCGCGGAGATCATCCGCGAAAAAGGCACCAATCGCAGTCGCTTCTTTAGAGGCCAGATCGATAAATATTCCTGGGTGGATATTGGCTCCAGCTACCTGCCTTCTGAAGTGCTGGCTGCCATCCTCTTCACCCAGCTCGAAGCCCGCGAAGCCATCCAGCAAAAACGCGGTCATATCTGGAATTCATATGCAAGCTCTCTGGTCGGTTGGGCTCAAAGACACGATGTGCGCTTTCCGATCATCCCGGATTATTGCCAACAGCCTTCCCACATGTTTTATTTGCTCATGCCCTCCCTTGAAATACGCACTCGTTTTATTCGTTTTATGAAATCCATGGGTGTTCTGTGTGTTTTTCATTATTTGCCGCTGCATCTATCAGATATGGGTATCGGTTTCGGCAGTAAACCCGGCGACTGCCCGGTGACTGAAGATATCAGTGACCGGTTAGTCCGTTTGCCTTTGTTCTACAACCTGGAACAAAAAGACCTGGATTACGTGATCGAACAGATCCTTAGTTTCAACGAATTCTGATCCACCCCATTTATAAAAAAACCGCCAGAGGTTCAACAATTCTAGCGATTCTCAATTTTCGATATAAACAGAATGACTGTTTCTTTTCTATTCAGATTTTCCACTATCTAATTCTTGCCAGCGTTGATAAGCTGCAGCTAATTCTTCTTCCAATTCATGCAAGCGGTTCGCAGTTTTGGCAATTTCAACTGCATCCCCCTGATAAAATTCCGGGGTTGCCATAGATTTACTGATCTCCACCTGCTCAGCTTCAAGTCTCTCGATCTTCTTTGGCAGATCAAGCAATGCCTGCTTCTTTGCTTCAAGAGCTAGCTTGTCCTTGTAGCTCAGTTTGCGCTGCGGCTGTGGTTCTTCTTTGCCCGTTAATATAGAATGCTTTTGAACCCGGTTTGTTACCAGAGATGGGAGTTCAGCTTCGGCACGGCTCTGGCGCAGCCAGTCATCATACCCGCCCACATATTCTTTCGCATGACCTTTGCCGTCCAGTACAATGGTACTGGTTGCTAGATTGTTTAAGAATTCTCGGTCATGGCTGACCAGCAGTAGAGTCCCCGTATAATCTAGAAGTAGATCTTCCAGAAGTTCCAGTGTCTCGATATCCAGATCATTGGTGGGTTCATCCATGATTAGTAAATTTGCCGGATGTGCAAACAGACGGGCCAACAACAAGCGGTTACGTTCCCCTCCCGAAAGGGCGCTAATCGGAGCATGCACGCGGTCACGAGCAAACAAAAAATCTTCCAGATATCCCACCAGATTGCGGGATTTTCCGTTGATCTGGATCGTATCCCGTCCCTGCCCCACGTTATCTAGCACGGATTGCGATTCGTCCAGCTGCGTACGTAATTGATCAAAATAGGCAATTTCCAGGTTAGAGCCGAGTTCCACTGTACCTTTTTGTGGAGTCAATTCCCCCATTAATATTCGTAAAAGCGTTGTCTTTCCGGACCCATTAGGGCCAATGATTCCTACTCGGTCACCGCGTTGGATCACTGTCGAAAAATGGTCCAGGATCAGCCTGTGATCATAGGCATAATGCAAGTCTTCCGCTTCAATGACCAACCGCCCAGAACGTTTTGCTTCTTGCACCTGCATTTTAACTTTTCCGGCCTGTTCACGCCGTTCAGCCCGCAGTTCACGCAAGCGTTTTAGTGCTCTCACCCGGCCTTCATTGCGAGTACGTCTGGCTTCGATCCCTCGCCGGATCCAGGCTTCTTCTTGAGCCAGTTTTTTATCAAAATTAACGTTATGCTCCTGTTCAGCCGACAACATGGCCTCTTTGCGCTGGACGAACGTAGCATAATTGCAATTCCAATCAAAAAGGCGGCCGCGATCCAATTCAACGATGCGGTGCGCGATACGTTGTAAAAACAAGCGGTCATGTGTAACAAAAAATAGCGTTCCGCCCCAACGAGCCAGAAAATCTTCCAACCAACTGGTCGAATTAATATCCAAATGGTTGGTGGGTTCATCCAACAATAAAAGATCGGGGTTCCGTACAAGTCCGCGGGCCAGCAGTACACGGCGTTTCATCCCTGCAGAGAGTGTCTCAAATTGAGCCTTGGGATTTAATTCCATCCTGTCGATCACCTGCTCCACTTGCAATTGGCGCTGCCACTGATCTTCCAATTCTTCCCCCGGTTCATCAGATAGATCGAGCAAACCGCTGGCTACAATTTCATTCACCTTTCCAGTTAAACCAAGCGGGACTTCTTGGGGTAAATAAGCTACACGCAAATTTTGTTGTCTGGATACCGTACCGCTTTGAGGCAGTAGATCTCCGTTTATCAGTTTTAAAAGCGTGGATTTTCCCATACCATTGCGACCTAACAACCCAACCCACTCCCCTTTTTCTATCTGCAAATTGACATCTTCCAAGAGTAAAGGACCGCCAAAACCAACGCTCACATCCTGTAAACTGATCAATGCCATAAGTGACCTATCCTGAGATTTAATTGCACAAAAGAAGAAACCTGTTGACTTGTGTGATCCTTCTCCGAAGAAAAGATTATATCCCTAGATTTCATCAAAAAGAAAGGGCCTTGTAAAATATGCAAGACCCGGTTATCTTCGTTCCTTTAAAATTTGTAAACTTGCAGTTTTTTATTATCGCATGTTGAAACAGAAATTTGGGATTTTAAACAAATCAAAATTTTAACCCTTCATTTTTACATTTTAAGTTTATTTTCTGCAGCAATTTATCAGTTGAAAAATGCATTGCTGCAGGCAAAGGCGTGGGTTATTTAATTTTGAAGGATTTAGGGGAAAATTGGAAAAGGTTTAAAAGTCCATCAATATTGTTTTCTTAAAAATGATCACTTTGCTTTTTCATCACGAATAGTATAACCAAAACCAGGAACAGTCTCGATAAAGGATGGTTCTTTCGGATCAGATTCAATACGCTCTCGTAAATTTTTAATATGCACACGAACGAGATCCGGGCTTCCAGAATCTAAAGGGTAATTCCAAACCTCATCCAATAACCGACTCGGAGAAAATATTTCACCTTTGTGGCGCATCAAATGAAAAAGTAAATCGTATTGAATTGGTGTTAGTCTAATTTTCCCTTTCTGATGAGTTATTAATTCAAAAGTATGAGTATCCAGTCGAAATCCTTTGATTTCAATAAAATCTATTTTATTTTCATTCATAGATTGATATGAACTATTACCATGTCCATAACTGTTTCGCACAAAATCAGTGCGGCGCAAAATTGCTCTAACCCGCAAAATGAATTCATCCACATTAAAGGGTTTACTCAGATAATCGTCCGCACCAGCCAAAAAACCTTGAACTTTATCTTCATCCTTGGACTTTGAGGTAAGCATTAAAACTGGGGTATCTGCGATTAAAGGATCTTGTCGCATCTGACGGCATACCGTCAAACCGTCCATCCCGGGCATAACAATATCCAAAATTACCAGGTTAGGGAAATGCCGTCTGGTCAATTGCAAACCTTCAACCCCCGCATTCGCTTGAATGACGCGAAAATTTTCTCGTCTCAAACAATGTTCAATTGTTTGAGAGATTATTTCATCATCTTCAATTACCAGAATCGTTTTTTGATCCATGCTTCCCTCTAAACAAAAAACTTGATCAGTCAATGATTAGTAATTCAATCGTAATTATACTCATTTCAATCAAGTAAAACTATTCGATTGTTATAATCTCTTATTTTGCATAAATTTGGTAAGAAATATCACCTAATAGGTTATAAAAGAAGTACAATGATGGTAAATACCTAGTTTGATCTGAGAGGTTTATATGCGAAAAATTGGATTTGTTGCGTTTGTAACA
>Ga0182021_10010081_pt1 | contig 11209 bp, 11 predicted proteins | sample 612E3MmetaG_FD_120493 | JGI IMG/M metagenome (GOLD analysis project Ga0182021, IMG submission 120493) | Permafrost microbial communities from Stordalen Mire, Sweden - 612E3M metaG (Illumina Assembly) | ecosystem: Environmental > Terrestrial > Soil > Wetlands > Permafrost | place: Sweden...
AATTCGGACGGCGGTGCTGATGGCAAAGCAAATTAGACGCGAGCTACCCCGCGCCAGGTCGGATATCAATGCGAATAGCATCAAGCCTATTGAGACCCACTATAAAGGATATAGGTTTAGGTCGCGACTCGAAGCTCGCTGGGCCGTATTCTTTGATGTAATGGAGATCGAGTGGGACTATGAACACGAGGGATATGATCTCGGTCCCCTGGGATATTATCTGCCAGACTTCTATCTAAGTAACGTTGGCTTGCGAAGCGCAAACCCGCCGTATAAAGGGATGATAGTAGAAATCAAGCCCGGATACGATGAATCGGCTGGCAAAAAATTAGCAACGCTCTGCGAGATTGTCGGAAAAGATGGCGTGCTTCTAGCGGACCCGAAGGTATCAAACGATTGGAGTGGCGAAAAGTACGAGGTAGCGCCTGACTGGGACAACGCAATGGTTTTTATGAAATGCGAAGACTGCGGCGCGATCAAGGTGGAGTATTCAGAATCTAATTATACCGGGTGTGATGTTTGCTGCGGTCACGCAGACAACGAAACCGAAACAATACAAAAGGCCATCAACACCGCCCGAGGCGCTCGTTTTGAACATGGGGAGTGTGGGTGCTGATGGCCTCGTCAGTTATGCCTATCGTTGGATCTGGTGCATTTGAGCTATGTATATTCAATCCGCACAAGAGTCCTGATTATGTAGGCTACTATGATGACGTTGCTAAGGCTGACAAATATATCGCAGATCATCAGAACAGGGACATATACCTGACACCGCAAGTACTGAACCCTACCCTGGTCCAAAGAGGCCATAATACAATGGTCAAGGTGGCTGAGAGGACAAAGGACACCGAAGTTCTGGAGTATAGGTATCTGCTCATCGAACTTGACCCGCGACAGAACATTAACGGTGCTGTGGTTAAAAGACCAAGAGGGGTATCTTCTGAAGAAGACGAACATCAAGCAGCTATAGGACTTGCTAAGCATATCGTATCTCAGACCGGTTTAAAAGACGAAAATTATATTATTACCGATAGCGGTAATGGATGTCACCTCTACATATCAATCGAACCGGGCATACAAGAGCCTGTTATTAAGGCGGCTACGGAAGGCGTCAAAACTCTATTTGAAACTGATTTGGTAGAGGTTGATACAACTGCTACTAATCCCGGACGGCTGATGAGAGCACCGGGATCTATGAACTGTAAAGGGGCAATAAGAAGACCTTGCATCTATCTGCATTGCCCTGAGCACCTTCTACCTGTAGATTACAAGTTCATAGCCGGCCTGAAAGTTGAAGACATTCATGAAGTCCAACAGAAGGGCAATGAGGTAGACCTAGCCGAGAAAATAGCCAACCAACTCGGATATATCACCAAAAAACCTGGACCTATATACGTCCTCAAAGAATGCCCGTTTTGCAAAAATGCTGATAAAGGTGCAGTAGTTGGCCGGAAAGGAGAAAATGGTGGTTATTTCTTCAAGTGCCATCACAACAGTTGCAAGAACAAGAAATGGGGCGATTTAAAAGAACACGTCGGTTTGGCAATAGGCAGACTCGATAGAGTTAAAAAAGTCCTGAAAGAGCAAGGGGCAGCAGCATTAGAAACACCTGAAGTTCAAGCCGAGATATCCAAACTCAAGGCGCTCGGAGAACTGCACAAGTTACAGGATACATGCAAAGAAGTCGGGATAGAGTACAAGGCACTCAAGGCCGCAGCACGAAAGCCCTTTGCAATTGCTCAGGATATGGCTGATGTTTGGATCCGCCAATACAAAATCAAGACGGATAAACTGAGCAGGGACTTGTATTACTATCAAGACGGCATTTATGTAGATGCAGACGACTTCATAGGCGGACTCATTGATGAAAAGTTTAGAGGACTCAATACAACCACTTTCATTAACAATACGCTTGAGTACATCCGCAGACACTCATTATACGAATTTACTGATGAATGGTTAGCTGTTGACAATGGGTTAATCAACCCAACGACGATGGAACTAATCGGATTTAGCCCTGAAAGAGTTACCCGGATCAAGCTGAACGTCGCCTATGATCCGGCTGCTAAATGGCCTGCATGGGGCAAGTTCCAGGAAGAATGTAAGGCGGACACAACAGTACTCCAAGAGACAGCCGGATATTCATTATTGCCAGGTTATCCCCACGAAAAGGCCGTTATGCTGGTAGGGAATGGAGGCCAGGGGAAGTCAGTGTGGATGATTGTTATAAGCTCTATATTGGGAATGGGGAACGTGTCCCATGTGGCCCTTCAGAGTTTATTCGATAACCGGTTTGCATCAGCCAGCATGTATAGGAAACTGGCTAACTTCGCCGGGGACATTGGGGACATGGCCTTAACCGAAAGCGATGTGTTCAAAAGAACCACTGGCAACGATCCTATTCGGGCCGAAGAGAAGGGCAAACCAGCATTTGATTTCTTGAGCCGAGCCAAGCAAGTTTATAGCGCCAATGCGATACCGCCCACTAAGGACAAGTCCACTGGGTACTTCCGACGTTGGATCATAATTGAGTTCTTGCGTGAGATGGTTCAGAATCCAAATATTCACTTGGCCGCAGACCTACTGGCCGAGAAGTCAGGGATCTTCAATTGGATGCTGGAAGGCGCCAAGCGAGTTAATGCACAAGGATTCACTTATACCAAGAATCCCGAAGAGATGGCTGAGAAATACACGTTGCTATCGGAACCTGTAGTGGCCTTCCTACAAGACTGCTGTGAGGAAGACTACGATGAGTTTGTTCCTTCTGGAGAACTACATAGAGAATACACGGCTTGGGCTAAGGATCATAAGAAGAAGCCTATGAGCAGCAAGGCGTTTGTTAATGCAATGAAAAACCAGACCATGTACGCTATTGAATATGGCAGAAACCAGACGCACGAGGATAGACCGTACGGATATACAGGAATCAAACTAAACCTTACATCAGACCGACCAACGGAAGCAACTAGACAAAAAAGGTACTGCCTTGCATGCAAAAAGGTGCAACCACAAGACTTATTCATCCACTACAACGAAGGTTACATCTGCATGAAATGTCATAGTGAGTTATAACCCGTCAAACCCGTCAAACCCACCATTTCTCACTCCCAGTCATTTAGAAAAATAAAAAATTAAAAGTAGAGCTGGGTAGAAAGTGACGGGTTTTATGGGTTTCATGGGTTTTACCAACTTGAATGGCCGTTAACTTCGATGCCGTCCCTTGACTATCGAAATAACCTTATTTGAGGTGATAGCAATTCATGTATAAGTATAATTCATCCCCATACAACCGGTGCGAGGGTCGTTCTGGTAGCTCACCCATTCCACTAGACTACCAGAATATCCTATATTGCCCGCCCACCCTCATGCTTTACGACCTGGAAAGTGTCTTTGAAGAATGTTATGGCTCGCTGCATATCGATAGTGACAGGTATTCATTCCAGCGAACGCATAATAATAATTCAAGGCAATTAAAGTGCATTAGTACTAAATTATATTATCTATGTAATGAAACAAACAGCACTTTGGGAGGTATTCAAACGAAAAACAAACACCAAACTTGCCCGCTTACACGTTCTCAACGCAAGGCCCGAGCTCGAGCTTTAGAATGCGCTTTGCACAAGTCGAAGGTTTACGATCCGAAGGACTATGACGGCAACAGCTCAGACCAGGAGGAATAGATGGGCCGCTCTTGTACCGTATGTGACCACCTCGAGCTAGAAGAAATAAATAGGCGGCTGGTCTCAGGCAATTCAATCGCGGGGATTTCGCGGGATTTCGCGGTATCTGAGGACGCCCTCGGAAGGCATAAAGAAAGTCACGTTCCTAAGACACTAGCGGCTTCTCCAAGCACAGAGGACGTTATCAATGGTGATAAGCTACTCGATCAACTGAAAGAGGCCCGACAGAAAGCTGTCAATCTCTTGGATAAGGCCATCAATGCAGCCGACACCCGCGTTTACGGCGCGCCTTCCCAGTACCTCGGAGAGATCCGGCAGCAAATCAAACTTTGGGCCGAGCTCGAGGGTCGGTTAGCATCACAGCCACATATTACCATCATAAACAATCCCGAGTGGGTAGAACTTCGAACAGTGATCCTAACTGCTCTTGATCCCTACCCACAAGCACGTGAGGCGGTTATCAATGCCATCCGTGAGTGACGATCTGGTCTACTCCCTGGATCCGGTGCTGTGGTCTAGGGAAGTCCTGGGATATCATCCAGATCCTTGGCAAGCTGATCTATTGAAGAGTCGTTCCAGGAAGATCATTCTTAACTGTTCGCGGCAGAGCGGCAAGAGTACAACCTCGGCCGTATTAGGACTCCATGAAAGCATCTATCGCCGTCCCTCCTTTGGTCTAGTAATTGCACCGTCTCAGGATCAGAGCGGCGAGCTCATGATGAAGTTCGATGAGTTTAGGAGCGCTGTAGAACTTCCGAGCGATTACCTCAGTACAGACACAAAGCTCGCTGTCCGTTTCGCCAATGGCAACAGATTCATCGCTCGGCCAGGCAGCGAGAAGACCGCTAGAAGCTTTTCAGCCGTTACTTTGCTCCTGGAGGATGAAGCCAGCCGAGTACTGGATGAGCTGTATAACACCGTACGTCCTATGCTTTCGGTGTCCAATGGCAGACACATCTTAATGAGCACTCCTTTCGGCAAGCGAGGCCATTTCTTCCATATTTGGGACGAGCAAAGGGACCTGTGGGACTGGTTCGAAATACCCGCCGAGAAGTGCCCTCGCATAACGAAAGAGTTCTTGGAAGAAGAGCGAAGGACAAACCCCTGGTTCGAGCAAGAATACCATTGTGTCTTTACAGAGGCTATAGACAGCGTCTTCGGATATGATGAGGTCGAAGCTGCATTTGTTGATGATATCGAAGCTCTGGAGGTGTAAATGTTTATCATTGGCTTGGATTTAGGGCAATCTCAAGACTATACAGCCCTCGCCATCGCAGAAAAGCTAGATTTTTCGGCTGGATCGGTTTACAACGTTCGCAAGCTGGAGAGGACCAGGGGACAAGCTACCCAGATATCGTAAAAAGAGTCTCTGAAATCATGGACAAACTGCCTGGTGCCTCCTTAGCTCTCGATTATACCGGTGTGGGCAGACCTGTTTACGATATGTTTGAAGACGTTGGCCTAAAGCCCGTGGGTATTTTGATCCACGGCGGTGCATCAGTCAACCACGATGCAGGAACACACATCTATCGTGTCCCAAAACGAGATCTAATAGGCATTCTCAAAGTCTGTTTCCAGAACGGCCAAGTAGACCAACGCCCTGCGATGCGAATCTTGAAAACCCTCGAGCTGGCAGAGACCTTGAAGACCGAGATCCTTAACCTCAAGCTCAAAATCGATCCCTTGACGGCCCACGATTCTTATAGTGCCTGGAGAGAGGGAGACCACGACGATCTCATTTTGGCAACCGGTATAGCTCTGTGGCATGGGGAAAATAGCCTACCCAAACCGCCCTTCATTCCGTTTATGCCGTTCTTCGGGGAGTCGAGGCCCATGGATCCAATGTTTCGACCGCAACGCTGGAGCGACGACAACGAGTGGTCGATAAGCGATCAACACGGATTTTAGGCTCTGGAGGTTTCAGTCCGATGGTTCTAAACAGGCCGAGAAGATTGCGGCCAAATATCGGTGAACCCAGGTCTAAAAGATCTCAGATGTGGATAAGGAGGCGGGCATAAGCAGCCCTCCCCTCCTTGTATCATATTTTTGCGCAAATCTTTTGTTAATCAAGGTAAGATTGAATGACTTTAGAGCGACCGCTATTTATTTGCGACCATGCAGAACGCTTAATATGCCCTCTGCCGCTGAAAATCGATTGTTATCGAGGGTGCTCAACTCACTGTGCTTACTGCTCTCTCAATGGCCTGCGAACCGGCATCAGTGGCTCTGGTAACGTCCAGCCCAACAGCATCCGATACATCGAGAAGTTTTTCTACAAGCGCAAGACCGGGATGGAAAGGCAGCTAATCGATCAGAGAAGCCCTATTCAGATTGGAGTCTCGGCCGATCCTCTCCAGCCAATTGAGGAGCAATATCGTGTAACATTAAGGGTTCTGAAGATCCTGCAGGATAAAGAATATCCTTGCGTCATAACTACGAAGTACCCTACACAATTGGCAGAACCTCGTTATCTTCAGGCCCTTGAAGGTCTGCCGCTAGCCGTTCAATGCTCCGTCTCAAGCGAAGATCAGGCCATGCTGCAACGCTTGGAGCCCGGAGCGCCTAGCCTTCAGGAGCGCATAACAGCCTTGGGGATTCTCAATGATGCAGGCGTCCATGTCCAGCTTCGCCTGTGGCCCTACATCCCGGACCTTGCAGGCAATCTCGATGAACTGTTAGGCCTGGCCCACGATGTGGGCGTAAAAGACGTTCTGTGCAACTTTCTGAAGGTCTACCATGCTGGAGGAACCAGCCAGAGAATTAACGAGGCCATAGGTGCGGACTATCTGAAGGCTACCCATCTGAAGTATCGAAACGCCGGAGTCTTCCAGATCGCATCCTATGAAGACCAGATCAGGGAGCTTTCCCATGTTCAGGACCTCTGCCGGTCGCTTGGGTTGAATTGCTTGACTTGTGACGATCTCCTTCATACAAGGAACTGGCAGGACTGTTGCGGAGTGGGGAAGTATCCAGGTTTTGAGGGCATAGCGAAATGGGCCTATTACGTCAATGGGTGGCGAATTACTGATCATACAAGTTTTCAGGAATACATGTTGGGCCAGGATTGTCCCTGGCATGACGAATTTCAAACGGAGTGGAATAAGGGGAAACTGGCGAGGTCAGTTTCTGGATTGCGATTTAACGAAGAAGACAAGACGTATTCAAGGAGTTGGTAAACAAATGTGTGGAGGAAGTGGAGCAGCAGAAGAGCTTAAGACAGGGAAATCTGGGTTCCAGGGTGGATCCGAGGTCCAGGGAGGAACCCTCGGAAGAGATCAGATCCGAGAGAAGAAGAACAAGGTTCTGTTTAAAGATGGCAAGGTAATGGCAGGGACAAAGGCAGCAGCGCAGGACGCTAGCAACCAGCGCATTAAGGAATACGAGAAGAAATTGAAATTTGAAGACATCCACAGAACTGGATCCTGGAATAGTGGGGTGAGGGAATTATGATTCTCACCAGGATGAAGAAAGGGGTAGACCGTACCGGAGAACGGGGAATTGCATATCTCAGAGGATAAGGACCTCTGAGCCTCTTCTTTTTCGCTTCCTCTTTGGCTTTCTGCGTATCTGCAGGAAGCACCTCGATTTAGGACTTTTCACTTCTGATAGGAGATTAATCGTGACTACAATTTTATGGAAAGGATATACTTGGGAGATCGACGATTATACCGGAAGCCCCGGCCCTAATGTCTTCGATCCCTCGAATGTGTTTGTGGATGGCGATGGCTTTCTCCATTTGCAAATAAACCGAGTTAATAATGTTTGGACGTGCGCCCAAATCGAGACCGTCCAGAATCTTGGCTATGGTACATATCGCTGTGTTGTGAAAGGCAGACTCGACCAGCTCGATCTGAATGCTATCTGGAGCATGTTCAATTATAACGGTCCAGATTTCAGTCACGAAATCGATATCGAGATAGCCTACTGGGGTGATGCTGGGTACGGTCCTATTGGTTATACTGCATATCCCGACACCGTTGGGGCTTATGTCTTTAATAGACCTTTCCCGATGGTCCAGACTTCGGACGAAACGACGCACACATTCATCTGGAAACCAGACGGTGTTGAATTCTTCGCACAACAGGGTGTCAAGGCAGCGGGCGATTTAACAGACATCATAGCCGCTGCTCATTCCGATGTAACCTCTCATGGCGATATGCCTATCATATTCATAATGTGGCTCATGAGCGGTCTGGCTCCTGTGTCTGGTTTACCTCAAGAAATGATTATAGAAGATTTCACTTTCACGGCCTATTCGGCACCCGCAACCAAGAAGATCGCCATAATTCGTGATGACGGAGTTATAGATGACACGGCTGCCCTTGAAGGATTCTTAACGATTCTTCATGATCGCGGAGTAAAAGGAACCCTTTCGGTAATCCCTCATCAGATTACACAGGACGGAATAGATTATTTGAATCATTTCGCGGCTCGACCAGAACCCGCGTGGTTCGAGCTGGCTACTTGCGGCTATGATGCGGACGGCGTGGAAGATCCGGTTGCAGTCCAACCAGAAGCCAAAGCCCTGATGATTGCCAACTTTGGTAAAATACCAAACAGCATTGTACCTCCTCAGTCGAACGCACCTGCTGGATTCATGGCAGAAGCTCTTTCGTTGGGGTATCATTCCATGATAAACGCTTTTAATTTCGCACCTCCCCGGACGCTCTATGCTTTCCCGTTTAACTTCTTATGGGAGGCGGATTGGGGATCTGCACCGAATTGGATCGTCACCTATGACACCTTCGCAAATTTCAAGACTCAATTCGATTGGTGGTATGCTCACGGTTCAAATTATGCCTATGAAGGGGCCAATCCTCAAGTCTTCTCGATAGACATTAACCACAAGCCGTTATACAACGATAACAACCCGACTGCAGCTCAGGCCCGGATAGACTTTGCCGATTCTCTGAATTACATGATTGCTAAAGGAGACGTGCAACTCTTAACCGAAGAAGAGGCGGTCTCGGCTTTGGGAGGCACTGGCAGCCAGAACTTGGTTACGATCTTCTCAGATAATTTCGAGTCTGGCAATTTCAATAACCCCAATGGGGTGGGCGGTGCGTGGACTTCAGTGGGGTCGAGATGGACCATAAGAACGGCTGCCGGTCAGTTTTACGATGGAGCGCACGGCGCGGGTGCTGTAGCGAACAATACGAACAGGATCCTTCAAAAGAACTTGACGATTGATACAACTAAGATACTGTTGCTAGACTATTATTGCAATGTCTCATCAGTCAATTCGTATTCTTGTGGAATGGCCCTGCTGTTCGGTCCAGTCGAATATATCCAGCCGCTCTCGATGGTGAATGGACATTTCCAATACTATGATACGGCGCTCCATAATCTCCCAACCGACACCACATATACCGCAAACATCTGGCATCATGTCCAGGTCTACCTAGACTTCCCGAACGCCTGTGTATCCTGGGTGATCGATGGGGTGTACAAAGGGACGGCCACCCTGAAAGGCGGGGACACGGGAACGGTCATCAATTCCACTATAGCTATGTCGAGTCTAAGAGTTTACAACGCACCGACCTCCGGTCCTACATTTTATTTAGATGATGTGAATGTTAAGCAAGGATCTTTTCCGCTCATTATCCGATCTCGCCAGCACGCGGAAAGATGTACCAGGCAAGCTATTTCTTGAAAGTGTTAAGAGGTATAAGGATGACAAAATATCTTAGGCAGTCTACGACTGCGACGAGAGTAATCGGGCAATTTGTCGATTCTACAGATGGGGTTACACCCAAAACGGCTTTGACTATTGCGCAATCTGATATCAGACTATCGAAGAATGGTGGCACTTTTGCACAAAGCCACAATAGTGCGGGCGCAACTTCGATGGAAGAGGGATACTACTCTGTGCCACTAGACGCCACCGATACAAGCGATTTAGGGCTATTGGATATAACGATAACGGTGGGCGGCGCGTTTGGTGTGCGAGATACTTACGAGGTACTTCCGGCTCCGGTCTTTGATGCTTTCGTATCTGGGAGCGTTGATTTTCCGGCAAACTGCCTGCAGTGGAATAGTCATGCCGTCAATGAGGTTGTATCAGGTAGTCCTGTGGTTACGCTCGGAGCTGCTCAAGCAGCTTACGCTCCTGCTAAGGCTGGAGACGCTATGACTCTGGAAGCTGATCAGGCGGTCAATGTCAAAAAATGGAATAGTCATGCCGTCAATGAAGCCGTTAACGGCGATCCGGTCTGCACTCTTGATGCAACGGCTGTGACAGCTCTATCATCCGCCGTTTGGGACAAGCTCCTTACTAACATCAGCCAGGCCAATTCCATCGGGAAGCTGATCCAAGACACGTCCGCGCTCATCGATGCAAAAATAAGCTCGCGGCTGTCAACGGCTGATGCCGACGATCTCGAAAACGCTGTAGAAGAACTTACTGCGGCACTATCTACTCTCCAGGCCATCCAAACCCAGATCAGCCAGATCAAAACACGGACCGATGGTCTGCCGGTCGTCCAATATCCGTAAAGGGAGGCGCGGGAGCATGTCGGAATTACTCAAACAGCACGCACTGCAAGCCGAATTGACGCGGCGGCGACGGCTGGGACAAAAAAATATAGACGTGTCAAAGATCGAACGCCAAATCCAGGCGCAGGAGGCTTTGAAGGACAGGGACCAACGACAGCAACAGGAGAAACAACAGCAACAACAGCCGGTTCAGACTCAAGCTCTCCGAACCTCATCGCCGTCTCTATCGCCATCTCTATCGCCATCTCCGAGCGGCCACAGGACTGCATACAAGTTCGGGTGCGTCGGCAACGGCTCGTTGCAGCAGTGGCCCCATGGGCTACTCGCAAAACCTACTCGGGTCGAAGTCTACACTCTCGACAGCGACATGTCAGTAACTTTCGGGTCGACCGATGCCACTAATATCTGTGTGACCTCGAATGTGGGCAAACGGTATTGGTGGCGAGCCGAAGTGTGACCTGATAGATCTTTCCGTCCGCCATTTTGAATCACATCGTTGATTCTCACAAATGGGGACGCTTACAGTAACAATGTTACGTGGGACATTCACAACGAAATGGTAAACATGTTTAAGTCATGAGAAACATTCGGGATAAAAGAAGTAATTGGGGGGAGGATATGAGAATCACTAATCTCTGCTTGATTGTATCGGTACTGCTTGTCATCTGCATTTTGCCTATTTTAAGTGAAGATAATTCGGCTAATAGTTGGTTGGAGAAGGCAAATGGCTATTACAAAGCTGGATCTTTCGATATAGCTCTTCTCTCAGTGAACAAGTCTCTGGAGATAGATCCTTCAAACATAGAAGCATGGAGATTGAAAGGCGACTCTTTTTTTGCATCGGGTTTGTACAAAAATGCATTGGTAAGCTATAACACAGTCCTGCAACTAGATTCCAACGATACACAGGCGTATAATGCCAAAGGCACTACTCTATTGATGTTGGGCAATTACAAGGACGCAATAGCTAGCTACAACAAAACCATTGGGCTAAATCCTTTAGATGCAGAAGCATGGACAGGACAGGGCAATGC
>Ga0182021_10010082_pt1 | contig 11208 bp, 8 predicted proteins | sample 612E3MmetaG_FD_120493 | JGI IMG/M metagenome (GOLD analysis project Ga0182021, IMG submission 120493) | Permafrost microbial communities from Stordalen Mire, Sweden - 612E3M metaG (Illumina Assembly) | ecosystem: Environmental > Terrestrial > Soil > Wetlands > Permafrost | place: Sweden...
AAAAGCGAATGCTTTAGCACAAGGTATTGAAGCGGCAAAAGGAGAAATAATACTAATCACAGATGCTGATTGCACGGTTCCAAGGACATGGGTGGAGCAGACAGCAAATCGATATGGTGCTGATGTTGGACTCATCGGCGGATTCACGCTTCAAAAATCGACGAAGCCATTTGATGGAATGCAATCACTGGATTGGACTTTTATACTTGGTATGTCTGCTGCTGCCGCCGGATTAGGTCATCCGCTTGGAAGTATTGGAAATAATCTCTCTTTCAAAAAATCGGTCTATGATGAAGTTGGCGGATATAGAAAATTAAAATTCAGTGTCACAGAAGATTATACAGTTGTTCAAGCAATTGTTGGACTAAACAAGTGGAAATATCTTTATCCCATTGACGTAAGGCATCTTGTCGAAAGCAAAGCATGCCCAAATTTCAAATCACTCATTCGCCAAAAACACAGATGGGGGAAAGGCGGACTGGATATGAAGCCAGCTGGTCTGGCCATAATGGTTGTTGGTTTCTTAATGCACTTTTCCCCATTCGTCATGTTAGTTTTGGGCGGATTAGTACAGGCTGCTGCCGCTTTAATGATCAAATGTATTGCTGATTATGTGTTCTTGTATCGAATTCTTGATCGACTGGATAGGAAAGAAGATTTGCGCTGGTTCACTTGGTTTGAAATTTATTTTATAATCTACGTCTTACTTCTTCCTTTTTTAGTTTTCTTTGGTGGAAAAGTGCAATGGAAAGGACGGGAGTTTTGACTCAGCTTCCATCCTTCATCTGGCATTTGTTTCCGATTTTTCTTTACGCTGAGACACATTATCGCTTTCGATTTTTTTTAAGCCTGCTCCGCAAGCGTGAACCGGAAATCATTGCTGATGCTCCGCACCGTTTAGACCCTAATTCCTCTCTACCAATTCTTATTCTCGTGAAAGATGCTCACATCTATCCTGTAAAATTAGATGAGATCACAGTTGTCATTCGATCAAAGGGATCTATTGTCTATATCAAGAAACTATTGAATTCATACATAGAAATAAATGAAAAACTATGGTGGCGGGTTTTTGAAATATCAGTTAAAGATGTTACTGGAGCCATCGAATGCGATGTAATATTTGAAGTTAACATTAATCATCACAAGCGATTATACCATAACGATAACCATAGAACATCATCACATCGTCCCTTGCATATATATATATCCCCGAGTCCTCTTCCGAAATTTGAAGGTTTGTATTTTGGTGAATGTCATTCACACTCAAACTACACAGATGACCAAGTTGAATTTGGATCGCCATTAGGAGCATCAGTTCATCTATGCAAGTCGATTGGATTATCGTTTTTTTGTGCGACAGATCATTCTTACGATTTGGATGATGCAATCGATAATTATTTATCAAATGATCCCAATTTGCCGAAGTGGCGGCAATTGCAAAATGAGGTTAGTGATTTAAATGCGATGCTGTCCGATTTTAAGATAATCAGGGGCGAAGAAGTGACTTGCCGTAATTCTGCCGATGAAAATGTGCATCTTCTCCTTCTTGGCAACAAAGTGTTTTGTGCGGGCAGTGGAGATGGAGCTGAGAAATGGCTGAAGACTCGAAGTGAATACTCCAGTAACGAAGTACTTCATGCTAAAGAATTGTCTGCTCTTGCATATGCTGCTCATCCGTGCGAGCCGGTTCCATTTCTACAGCATTTGCTGCTGCATCGTGGCAAGTGGCCTGATGGCGACATCGCAAATCCGAAATTGTCTGGAATTCAATTTGCTAATGGATATTTATCAGGTGGATTTAAAGAAGGGTATCGCCAATGGATCAATGCACTTCTCCAGGGCAACCGGCTTTTTGCGTTGGCAGGCAATGATGCACACGGCAATTTCAACCGATTTAGACAGATTGGAATTCCATTTGTAAAGATTCATGAAATGGAGCACCAAATATTCGGTAAAATGAGAACCGGTGTATTCCTTGATTCTCTTTCCGAAGATAGTATTTTAAATTCTATCCGTTCGGGTATGTCAATTATAACTGATGGACCCGTTGCGAACCTGCGTGTAATTTCTTCTACACAAACGATGAGCTCAATTGGTTGCAGTTATATCGGAGCTAAGCACACTGTTTTACTTGAAGTACGCTCGTCAACTGAATATGGTTCAATTGAATTACTCAAAGTCTTCAAAGGTAACATAGGCCAAAAAGAAATAGAACTGGTAGTTGAAAAGAACAATAATGGTTATAGTGCAGATCAAAAATTTTCATTTGAAACTGAAAGTGAGAGTTACATACGTGCTGAGGTATGGACTTCGTCCAAGGATTCAAACGACGATCGACCACATTTTTGCATGACAAATCCTATATGGTTTACACTAGAATAATATATGTTTTAAAGTGCTACTAATTTTTTGTATACTGTAGAGAACAATAAATAAGGGAACAATGGAATTTAATCAAAATCTTGCAGCAAATAATTTAAAAATGCTACATAAGAATGTAAGTATAGTGCTCCGGTGGCTTTTGCATCTAAGTTTATTTATATTGACGTTTTTTACGACTACCATTGCAGGAGTTTTATGGTTAAATAGGGATCCTTTTGAACTCAGCAATTTTCATCTTGGCATTCCTTATTCTGCCTCCATCCTATTCATTCTTGCTTGCCATGAATTTGGACATTATTTTGCATCCCGTTATCACGAGGTAGATGCCACATTACCCTACTTTCTCCCGTTTCCACCTGTTCCGGTTCTCCTTCAACTTTTTTTAAACTTCGGCACTTTTGGGGCAGTTATCCGCACAAAATCAATTGTTCCATCAAAAAAAGCTATGTTCGATATTGGAGTTGCCGGTCCAATTGCCGGTTTTTTCGCTTCTCTTCTTGTACTGTCGTACGGATTCCTTCATCTTCCATCCAGGAGTTTTATACTTTCGATACACCCTGATTATAATTTTGTGTTAAATGCATCCGCATCCGCGCAAGGCGTATCGCTTGCTTTTGGAAATACACTCCTGTATGCAGGATTACAAAACTTGTTCACACACCCAACAATGCAGTTTGTCCCACCTATGAGCGAGATTTACCACTATCCATATCTTTGTGCAGGTTGGTTTGGATTGTTTGTTACAGCACTTAATCTCATTCCGATGGGACAATTTGATGGCGGGCATTTGATATATGCAATGTTCGGCAAATTTCACAGACGGATTGCTCAAACGTCATTCTACATCCTTCTTGCGCTTAGTGCTCCTTCCCTTTCTGATTCGCTGCTCAGAATACTATTGGGATTTGTTTATAAGCATGATGTAGGACAAATTGTTCCTTTTGCTCAATATAGCTGGTCTGCTTGGTTTTTTTGGGCTTTGATAGCTCTTTATGTTGTGAAATTATTCCATCCGCCGGTTACAGATGAAACGCCTCTGGACGGCCGCCGCATGACAATCGGTTGGTTCTGTATTGCTATTTTCATCGTGTCCTTTTCGCTGAATCCATTTACCCTCGGATAATAAAAACTGTAATTTATTCTTATCGATCGATGGATTGTCAAGTTTCTTAAAGAGAAAGGAATTTTAGCAGATTACTGAATTGTGATTGCAAAGAGTACCCAAAAAAAATCTATTTAATCCTGTTGATTGTTTCAAAAATCTTTTATAATTTATAGCAGTTTATAAAACAACTTCACTAACAAGGGCTGCGCGATAGACGATTGCTAATTATTTTTTTAGCCATAAATAAAAAATAATGTGAAAGCAATCTGTGCGTCAGTTCTTCCTTAAAACACATCTCCTTATCATTATCACGAGCCTGCTTTTTTTTAGCGGTTGTGAGAAAAAGTATAGTACTGTTATTGACTCATCCCCTTTCGTCCTTTTCGTATCCAATCCGAAGTTTTCTCTTCAAGTTGTCAATACCGATACGATATACACTGGATACACTCAATCACCTTCAGATACGCTGACTATCATTGGGCTTGCATCGTTACAGGTAAATCAACCGACTGAAATAGTATCGACTGGATCTGTGAGATACACTGTGGGTGATTATCAATCGACTCTTCTTTTATGTGAGGGCACGCTCCAGAATTTTAATCCAAGCAACAGTGTATATTATGGATTTGTTGGTTTTCAAGTTCAGCGATCTCTCGTCGGAGATTTTGTTGTAAAGCTATGGGCGGAAGGTCAAAATGGAGAGGTAAGTAACGTGTTCTTTCTTCCTCTTCATATCACACGATTCAATCACCCCCCCATTATTTCAGATCTCAAAGCACCCGATACATTACATCTAGGCGATACTCTTTCTTTAACCATCAAAGCAAGCGACCCTGACGGCCTTGCTGATCTATATGAAGTTGGTTATCGAAGTTTAAAACCAGATGGTTCATTTGCAAATAATGGAAACATGATACTTATGTTTGATGACGGCAATAGTGCCTTCCCCAGCGGTGATGTAGGGGCAGGGGATGGAATTTATACGTACACGACAACTGTTCCTCAAACGGCCCAACGCGGTACGTATCGCTACACTTTTTCTGCACTAGACAAATCCCGTACTCTCAGTAATTTGATTACAAAAATACTGGTGATACTGCCATGAAGAAATTAGTACTCCTCAATATTATTTCTTGCTGCGTGTACTTCATGGCATATTCACAGCTCGCGAAAACGTATAAACTAGACTCCGGTTCGTCGAGTCCGTTGCCAAGATCGAATACCGTCAACGATATTTTAATCCGGAAAGATTCTCTTTGGTTTGGAACGGAAGCCGGATTGAGTCTGACGACGAGTGCTGGACGTAGTTGGACAAATTTCTCGAATACTGGTACGTTCGATGACAAAGGCATCTCAGCGATAGCAATGAATGATAACATTCTCTGGGTGGCTACAGGGTATTCTACAAAGCCCACTGGAGAATCGATTCAAACAGGCGGCGGATTGCATTATTCAACCGATGGGGGTTCCACATGGTCTTTTATTCCACAGCCGGTAGACAGCGGTACAGTGGATACGTTGATGTACGGCAGTAATAATATACGGGCATTGGCCGTTACTGTTCCACAGCAAAATATTACTTTTGATATTGCTCTTACAAAAAATACCGTGTGGATTGCAAGCTGGGCAGGTATGCTTCGTAAATCTATCGATCTCGGCCACACATGGACTCGCGTCATTTTGCCGCCTGATAGTGAAAAGTACAGTTCTATCAAGCCAACAGATGCTTTGAATTATGCATTTGATCTATCGCCCGCTGCAGGACGATTGGGGCTTACTGCAAATAACAATCATCTTCTTTTTTCCGTTTATGCAAGCGATGATTCTACGATTTGGGCAGGAACAGCCGGCGGCATCAACAAGTCTATTGATGGCGGAATGAGTTGGCGCAAATTCTCACATCAAAATCAGATTCATCCCATTTCCGGAAACTTCGTTGTCGCGTTGAAAGAACAACGATGGAATACTCGCCGTATTATGTGGGCTGCAACCGTGAATGCAAATGATCCTGATGAAATAAAAGGTGTCAGTTATTCTGATGATTCTGGAGAATCATGGAAAACTGCGTTACTTGGTGAATGGGCACATAACATATCCGTAAATGATTCCGGTAATATTGTCTATGTTGCTACTGATAACGGTGTTTTCCGTTCTTCTGATGCTGGAGAGAGCTGGACGAAAAGTGGTTCCATCACTGATGCTACAAATCTTCAACGTTTTGTTTCACCTGAGTGTTATGCAGTTGGTGCAAAGAGTGATACAGTATGGATTGGTGGACCTGAAGGTATTGCATATACAATCGACTCACTTCCACCGAAGCAATTCGGTTCTACGTGGCATATTCTCCGTACAGCAGAACAGGTCGGTAATAAAAATTTTACGTATGCATTTCCTAATCCATTTGCTCCTAGTAATGAATCTGTCCGTCTTCATTACAGCATAAGTGCCACTACTTCTGCGACGCAAGATGTCTCAGTTCGAATTTTTGATTACGCTATGCTTCCTGTCCGCACGTTAGTGCAGAAGGCACCTCGTTTGAGTGGCAAAGAATATGATGAAATCTGGAATGGCAGAAGTGATCATAATTCAATCGTAGCCAATGGTGTTTATTTTTACCGTGTTGAAATTGGCGATCGGTCGCCTCTCTGGGGAAAAATATTGGTGCTGCGATGAAAACATTTTCCCGTGCATTATATTCAATTGGGTTCCTGGTCTGCATTCTGTCATTCATAGCTCTCGGTCAATTGCAGAGTAGCTCTTCTGAAAGCGGACTTGCCGGTGCGCCTATGCGCATGGGATTTGGTGCACGTGGAATGGCTATGGGAAATGCGATGACTGCAGTCATTAGCGGCGATTTGCAATCCTATTACAATCCGGCAGTTGTTCCGTTTGAATCTGAACCAACTGCAGCTGCAACCTACGGAGTTCTCTCGTTAGATAGAAAACTAAACTTTTTAAGCTACACAAAAAGTTTAAAACCGAATGCGGGATTTTCCTTGTCTGTCATTAATGCCGGGGTTGGAAATATTGATGGCCGCGACAATGATGGCATTCATACTGCCACCTATAGTACATCGGAGAATGCTTTTTTATTTTCCTTTGGAATAAAACCGGTTCCCAACTTTGCCTTTGGCGTGACAGCAAAAATTCTTTACTACTCCCTCTTTGAAGGAATAAAAAGCACAACCGCTGGTGTTGATGTCGGCGTCATATGGTTGCTCTCAGAAGAGCTTACACTTGGAGCAGTCGTACAGGACATTACCGCAAAATATAAATGGGATACATCTCAGCTGTATGGACAACTCGGTAATGCATCTTCAGATTATTTCCCATTGAGAAAACGGATCGGTCTCAGTTGGATGCCCAAAAACTATCCGATGATCATATCCAGTGAATTTGAATCAATAGGCTCTGCACTGTATGTTCGCGCTGGTTCAGAAATTGAAGTCTATGAAGGCATTCATATCCGGGGCGGCATTGACCAAATTGCGATGAATTCAGACGTGCCTGCAAAACCAGCTCTCGGAATTTCTGTGCAGACAAAAGTAGCAAATTGGACTCCATCATTTCAGTATGCCTATGTATTTGAACCCTACAGTCCAACCGGCATTCATATTCTTTCCTTAGCATTGAGATTCTAATGAAATTCAAAATTTTATTTTCATTGGTTCTTTTCCCTTCACTCCTGCTTTCGCAAGGAAGTTCCCAGGGAGCTGTGAGTTTAAAGTTTCCAATAACGCCATTCGTTGCAGCGACGGGCGAATCTTTTGTTGCAGACCCGACAGCTCTTCAATCCGTTCTGCTCAATCCAGCGAATATTGCATCTCGCGAAAACTATGGAGTGTTGTTTTCACATACGGAATGGATTCAAGATATTCGAACAGAGTGTTTGTCAATAGCCGCACCTTTTAGTATCGGCTCATTCGCACTTACACTTGAAAATACAAGTATCGATGGACTTGAACTGCGTTCAATCCCCGGGCCCGCGGTCGGAACATTCAATGCACAATCAGCATTTTTTCAATTATCCTATGGTGTTGAAGTGACTCCAGATATTTACCTAGGCATCGCCCCTAAATATCTCTACGAAAAAATATTTGTCGATGAAGCGACCGGCTATGGGATGGATGCCGGTGTTTTGTACACGCCGCCAATGGATGGTCTGAGTCTTGGGTGTTCAGTAACGAATATGGGTTCACTGACGGCTTTCCGGAACGAACGAATCGATTTGCCTACACAAATTCGATTAGGCGGCACATATGCATTCAATGTTCATGATATGATTTTCCGTGTAGCCGCTGCATATTCTTCAGAACTTGGTACTGCGTCGAATCATTACAGCATTGGCGGAGAAGCCTCATACGATCATACAATCACGATGCGTTTTGGTTATCAAACTGGAATTGATACCCGCGGCTTTTCTGCTGGAATGGGAATACGCTACAGCATTGTTACTATCGATTATGCCTATGTACCGTTTTCGCTGCAAGTGGGGAATTCTCATCTTATCTCGATCGGTTTTGATCTCTAAAGGATAATAGGGGATGAAGATTTCCGGTTTTACATTTGTACGCAACGGCATGAAGTATGATTATCCTTTTCTTGAATCCATCAACTCCCTCCTTGCCTTATGCGACGAGGTCATCGTTGCCGTTGGTCAGTCGGAAGACGATACGCTAAAATGTATCACCTCCCTTCACTCTCCTAAAATCAGAATTCTTGAAACAGTCTGGGATGAATCGATTCGCAAAGGTGGTACAATTCTTTCCGAACAGACAAATCTCGCGCTGGACCAGGTGAGCGGTGATTGGGCAATATATCTTCAGGCTGATGAAGTACTGCATGAACAAGATTATCAGACCATCAAAGAAACAATGGTACGCTATAAAGATGTGAGCGAAATCGAAGGCTTACTTTTCAATTATAAGCATTTCTATGGAAGTTACGATTACGTTGGTGATTCTCGGCGCTGGTATCGGCGTGAAATACGAATTGTACGGTCACATCTCGGAGTACGATCGTGGGGCGATGCTCAAGGATTTAGAATAAATGGGAAAAAGCTTCACGTAAAGTTGATTGATGCTGCAATTTATCATTATGGGTGGGTGAAACCGCCGGCAATACAGCAGTTAAAGCAGAAAACTTTTAACAAATTTTGGCATACTGATGAATGGGTCGAGCATAATGTTGGCGATGCGTACGAATATAATTACTTGCAGGGCGGTGCATTGGCAAAATATGAAGGTACGCACCCTGCTGTTATGACAGAACGGATTCGCAGGCAAAATTGGATTTTCAATTACGATCCGGCAAAAATTCAAAAGCCGCTTAAAGAAAGGATTCTTGATACGATCGAATCACAATGCGGTTGGAGAATCGGCGAATATAAAAATTATATTATAATTTAATTTTCCCTTCTTTTGTATATAAACGAAAAGAAGCCATCGTAAACCCTGCCATCAACCACCATCCCCAGCAATTCGCAAAAGTTCCATAATAGTTCTGAAAAAGTCCCCCGATCATAAAACCAATAATCGCCAAGGTACTCCCGAGTGCAAGTTCTTTCACAAAGGGAGTTGAAGAATATTTATATGTTTTAAATCCTGCTTGTATGATGACAAACCACATGCATAAAAAGGCGATCAGCCCGGGAATTCCGGACGAAACGAGAATCGTAAGATAATCGTTGTGCGGATGTACCGTTACATCATAAAACCCTTCTACTTTGTACCGTTCAAAGTAATAATCGAAGTTGTCCTCTCCGATACCGATCCATGGAGAATCTTTCGACATATGGAGAGATGTTTTCCAAAGATTCAGACGAGTCTGATTTTCTGAAGGAACGATAGTCGAATACGCCCGATCCCTTATTGCAGGGATAAAGATGATACAGAAAAGAACAAGTGTCAGAAATACTATTGTTACGATACTGCCTATTCGTTTCCCTTTTAAAAATCCGAAGATAGGAATAACTACAGCGAATGACAACCATATACTTCTCGCAAACGTACCTAGCACTGCTAACATACTCACCACTGCGACGAGAATGTATTTCCACCGTTTCCTTCCCATTCCTGTTTGAGAACTGACACAAAGGCTCACAAAAAATACGGACATAATGAATCCAGCAAACGTGAGATAAAATCCGTTGAAACCAACTGCACGGAAATAATTTCCCATTGGAGAAAGTGCATCATGTCTGTGTAATTGATATCCTGAGAATGTCTGCCAAATACCATAGAGAGCAGACACGGATGCCGAGAAAAGCCATAGATGGAGTATGCGTTTTAATACGGTCAGATCGTCAACAATAAAATAAAGAAGCAGCATAATAAACATGGGCCATTCATTGTCTGTTAACGCCCATAGACTATGCCATGGTCTTGGAGAAACACTGGATGCAATGACGTTCCAACTAATGTAAAAGAGCAGTGGAATAAATAATTTTGTAGGATAATACTGCCAATTCTTGTTGAATATACCTTCCAGGAACCAACCTAATAGAGCAATACCTATAGCAAACTCAGCCGGAACAAACGAAATCGGAATACTAAACGCAAATAGATAAAGTCCAAAACGACTCATTGCCTTTGGTAATGTTGCACGATAGTCGGTTGACTTCATATGAACAGTTCTTTCTTGAAAATGAAAGGAATAATTATAAAAGCAAAGTTATTTGCTTACAGGCTCTATATCAAGTTCCCTTAGTAAATCATCAATTGCATTTATCATTGTAGGAATAGGAATCGCACTTGTTGGTTCATGGGGAGAAGAAAGAACAAGGCGATTTTTTACCTGATGTGGCAGCCACTCATGAACATCCTGCATCTGTGTATAGAATCCAATGACAGGCGTCTTTGCTGCTGATGCAAAATGGATGATGGATGTATCAGGTGAAATAACGGCAAGCGCACCTTCGACGAGTGAGGCAATTTCGAGCAGGGATGCAGAGCCTTGGTCTGGGAACGAAATGCATTTTGCATTATTCACAAGGTCCTGTTTTACTAAAAGCATTGATGGATCATTTGGCGCATGAAGAAGAACCGTGCGAAACAATGATTGTGATCCCAGATGTTCTCCAATTGCATAAGCTTGTGCAGATGAAATTTTCCTTACCGAATCGTTCGCCGAGAGATTGAATACAATATAAAATGATTTCCCAGGAACAGCTTGATGTCTTGATGCCAGATTATGTTTACCTAAGAAGGCAGCAACAGTATTTTTTGTTTTTTCATCAACGATAATTTCATAATTCAATTGCTCGGGGATGAGCGCAATATGAAAAACCTCTTGTATGACAAAAACGAGAGTTTCGATCATATGGCTTTTATCGCGGGAGATTTTTAGCAGTCGATTAAAGTACGATCCGTATTTTTCATCACCCTGCCCTATTTTTATTCCTGTAGGAGAAATGATGTTTGCCAATATTCCTCCGCTGGTGGTTCTGTTGAAAATTAAATTTATGACTACTTCATAGTTATCTTTTCTGGCCTTTCGTATTTCAGAGATCAACTTCAGCCAGTGCGAATGAAGTACATACACCGAATCCACATAGGGATTGTTGCAAATAATTTCTGCATTTGTTTCGCTTGCGACAACTCCAATCTTTAATGCAGGATTCAACTGTTTTAAGCTTCGAAAGATAGGTGTCGTAACAATCATATCTCCTATTCTATCGTATCTCAGGAATAGGAGACTTTTCAGTGTCCGGATATCAATGG
>Ga0182021_10010083_pt1 | contig 11208 bp, 7 predicted proteins | sample 612E3MmetaG_FD_120493 | JGI IMG/M metagenome (GOLD analysis project Ga0182021, IMG submission 120493) | Permafrost microbial communities from Stordalen Mire, Sweden - 612E3M metaG (Illumina Assembly) | ecosystem: Environmental > Terrestrial > Soil > Wetlands > Permafrost | place: Sweden...
ACGTTGCACTATGAACAGGATCGTCTCCTCGGTTGTAGTCGTGCTTTTTGTCTTCGGAGTCGGGCGTGTCGCCCACGCGGCTGAAACCGGTGATGCCGACCTGTTGGCGAATCTGCGCGCCGGACATCCGCGGCTACTCGCCCGCGCGGCCGACTGGGCGGACCTGCGTGCCCGCAGCCAGCACGATGTGGGGCTGGCTCGCCTGCTCGCTGGCATCGAGACTGACGCGAGGCGGATGCTGCCGTTGCCGCCATTGGCGTACCAGAAGGTGGGACGCCGCCTGCTGGGTGTTTCGCGGGAGGCCGAGCGACGCGTGCTGGTGTGGGCCTTGGCGTGGCGCGTCACCGGCGACGACGCCTTCCGGCTCCGTGCGGAGCAGGAGATGCGCGCGGTGGCGGCATTCGCGGATTGGAACCCGTCCCATTTCCTCGACGTCGCGGAGATGACCACCGCGTTGGCGATCGGGTATGACTGGTTGTACGACGCCCTATCGCCGGAGGCGCGAACGGTCATCCGGCAGGCGATCGTCGAGAAGGGTCTGCGGCCCGGGACGGATCCGCAAGCCTCGCAAAACAGCTGGCAACGCACCGAGAACAACTGGAACCAGGTTTGCTTTGGCGGGTTGACGCTGGGGGCGCTCGCGGTGGCGGAGGATGAACCCGAACTGGCCGGCCGAATTCTGGCGCTGGCCCGCGGCGGCATCGGTCACGGACTCAAGCCCTACGCGCCCGATGGGGTTTATCCCGAGGGGCCGAGCTATTGGTCGTACGGAACCAGTTTCCAGGTGCTCATGATTGCGGCGCTGGAAACGGCGTTGGGAACCGACTGGGGACTTTGCGCGAGCCCGGGGTTCCTCGCGAGCGCGGGCGCCTACTTGCAGACGACCGGACCGAGTGGACTTCTCTACAACTATGCCGACGGCCGCGAGCAACGCGCGCTCGAGCCGGCTCTGTTCTGGTTCGCGCAGCGGACCCGTGATCCGGGCTTGTTGCAAGGCCAGATGCGCCTGCTCGACGAGATTTTGACGAAAACGAAGGGCGGCGCGGCCATCGGAGAAACGGCGCGCCTGCTGTCTCTCGCGGCGATCTGGTGGCCCGCGGATCTGCGCGAGACGGCGCCCTCGCTGCCCCGATACTGGATGGGCCGCGGGCCAAATCCGATCGCGATCTTCCGCAGCTCGTGGACGGACCCCGGCGCCCTCTATCTGGCGTTCAAGGGTGGGGCGGCGGCGCTCAATCACGCGCACATGGACGCGGGCTCGTTTGTGTTCGAAACCGATGGCGTGCGGTGGGCCCGCGACCTCGGCCTCCAGGAGTACGAATCGCTCGAGTCCAAGGGGGTGGATCTCTGGAACCGGGCGCAGAATTCGCAGCGTTGGCAGGTTTTCCGCCTCAACAATCGCAGCCACAGCACGCTCACGATCGACGACCAGTTGCACCGGGTGGACGGCCACGCGCGCATCATTCGATTCTCGGCGGCCGAGGCGACGCCCGGCGCGGTGGTCGATCTCACGCCCGTTTTCGGGCGCCAGGCGACGCGGGTGTGGCGTGGCTTCCGGATGATCGACGGGCGCGGCGTGCTGGTGCAGGACGAACTCGCGGGACTGACGCCGGGTGCGCGGGTGCGCTGGGCCATGGTCACAGGAGCCGAAATCGGCCTCGCCGCCGGCGAGGCCACTTTGCGTGAGCGGGGCAAGTCGCTTCGCGTGCGCCTGCTCGCGCCGGTCGGAGCCGTTTTCGAAGTGACTCCGGCCGATCCGCCGCTGGACGACTTTAATGCGCCGAATCCTGGGCGGCGAATCCTTACCGCCACGGTCGTTGCGGCAACCAGCGGCACGCTGCGGATTGCCGTGCTGTTGCAGCGTGGCGTGGACCAAGGCGCGGATCCCGACCTGACTCCGCTGGAGAATTGGCCGCTGCCGGCGGCAGATTGAGCGCCCGTCGCGGTTTCCAAGAGCAAATCCGAAAACCCGGCTACGTAACTTGATAGGGGGCGCTGCTCCGTCAGCGCCGGTCGGAGATTGGGCGGCGACGGAGCGCCGCCCTCCAGATCCAGCAGCTTTCGGAGAGCGTCTAGTTCCTTCTAGGCGGATTTGCATTTCGCTCTCGCGGCCGGCGGGTGGAGACCGTGTGATGGATCCTGCCCATGTCTGCCCAGCCCGCCGCCAATCGCCATCCCCTGGAGCACCGGTTTTCCGGCGAACATCCGCTGCGCACGCTGCTCTATCTCTACGAGGGGCAGCGGGGGCAGCTGGTGACGGCCTCGCTCTTCTTTGTCGTCAAGCACAGCCCGGTGTGGCTCATGCCGGCGATCACGGCGCACATCGTGGACATGGTTGCCCGGCCCGAGCTCCACAAACCGGCGGAACTGTGGGCGAACGCCCTCTTGCTCGCGGTGATTCTGGCGCAGAACATCCCGCTGCATTACGCCTACGTGCGGGCCCTCAGCGCCGCGGCTCGCACGATGGAGACACGGCTGCGTTCCGCCCTCTGCCGGCGGCTCCAGCACCTCTCCATCGGCTACTATGCGAAACAGAGCGCCGGGGCCCTGCAGACGAAGGTCCTGCGCGACGTGGAGGCCGTCGAACAACTCACCCGCGTCCTCTTCGACGGCGGGTTGTCGTGCCTGGTCAACATCGTGTTCGCGCTCATCATCACCGGGCTGCGACAGCCTTGGTTCCTGGTCTATTTCGTCCTGACCGTGCCGGCGGCGGCCGCGATCGTGTATGCCCTGCGCCGCCCGATCGCCTCCCGCAATGCGGCCTTCCGGGGCGAGATTGAGCGCATGTCGACCCGGGTCATCGAGATGACGCACCTGCTGCCGGTGACGCGGGCGCACGGCCTCGAGTCGACGCCCTTGGAGCGGGTGGGCGAGTCGATCGAACGCGTGCGACTGGCGGCGCTGCATCTCGACGGCATCAACGCCGTGTTCGGCGCGCTGTCCTGGGCCACGTTCAACGGCTTCAACATGCTCTGCCTGGTCATGTCGGCGTGGGCCTGCCTGAGTGGCTGGGCGCCGCTCGGCGCGGGCGACGTGGTGCTGCTCACGACGTACTTCGGACTCATCACCGGCTCTGTGCTCGGCTTGGTCGGCATGGCGCCGCAGGTGACCAAGGGTCTGGAGTCGATCCGCTCCATCGGCGAGGTGCTGCAATGCCCGGATCTGGAGAACAACGACGGCAAGGCGCCGATGGACTCGGTCCAGGGCGGGTTCCAATTCGAAAACGTGAGCTTCGTGTACCCGGAGTCGAAGCTGGCGGCGCTGCACGATTTCTCGCTGACCGTGGCGCCGGGCGAGACGATCGCGCTGGTGGGACCCTCCGGGGCCGGCAAGTCCACCGTCCTTAATCTGGTGATCGGCTTCATTCGCCCGACCAGTGGCCGCGTGCTGGCGGACGGGCGCGACATGGAGGCGTATGATCTTCGCACCTACCGGCGGTTCGTGGCCGTGGTGCCGCAGGAATCGATTCTCTTCGACGGCTCAGTGCGGGAAAACGTCACCTACGGCCTGCGCTCGGTGAAGGAGGACGTGGTCGTGGCGGCCCTGCGCGACGCCAACGCCTGGGAATTCGTGTCGCGTCTGCCGGCCGGACTGGACACGCCGGTGGGGGAGAAGGGGGCGCGGCTGTCGGGCGGGCAGAAGCAGCGACTGGCGATCGCCCGGGCGCTGATTCGCAATCCCCGGGTGCTCATTTTGGACGAGGCGACCTCGTCGCTCGACACCGAGACCGAGGCGCTCATCCAGGAAGCGCTGGCGCGACTGATGCGCGGCCGCACGACCTTCGTCGTCGTCCATCGACTGTCCACGGTGCGCGACGCCCACCGGATCGTGGTGCTGGACCAGGGCACCATCGTGGGGATCGGAACGCACGACTCGTTGCTGCGGGCCGGCGGCCTCTACGCGCGCCTGCATGCCAAACAGGCGGGTCCGGCGGCGTGAGGCGGTCTGGGCGGACTCATGCTGGCCATTCATGGGCGGCTTCTCGAAATCTCCGATACCTTCTGGCACGAGCTGTAGGAGCCTGCTTGCAGGCGATTCCCCCTTCCGCGATCGCGAGCAAGCTCGCTCCTACAACTGCATGATCTCGACGCAGGCGGATGGGTCGGCCGCAGCTAGATCATTCCGGCGTTGGCATAAGATCAGAGGGCCTGTTAGCGTCCGCGTTCGATGAAAGCACTGCTACGTTTTCTCTCCGCGCTGGTGGTCGCGGCGGTGCCGGCGGCCGCGCTGGAGTGGTCAGTCCAGGGCATGGAGCTCAAGACGGTGGTGGGGCAGGAAAAGGCGGTCGCGGTGTTTCCCTTCCGCAACCGGAGCGACAAGCCCGTACGCATTATCTCGGTCATGCCGAGCTGCAGTTGCATGGCGACCGCGCCGGCCAAGGAGGTTTATGCGCCCGGCGAAGCCGGCGAAATCCGGGTCGAGATCGCCCTCTCCGGCTATGTTGGCCGGTTGCGCCGGAGCGTGGCCGTGGAAACCGACGAGGCGGCCGCACGGTTTGCGGATTTGACCATGACCCTGGATATCCCGGAAGCAGTCGTCCTCAACCCGCGGTTCTTGTTCTGGGAGGTGGGCGACAAACCGGAGGAGAAACATCTGGAGATCGTGGCGACGGAGCCGGCGAAGACATCGGTGGGAGAGATCGTGAGCAGCGATCCGGCCTTCCAGGCCCGCCTCGAGGCTACGGGGCGACCCGGTGTGTTCCGCCTGTGGGTCCGGCCAAAGGACACCCAGAGCCGGATCGATGCGACCATCCGGTTGAACGTGGTGCTGGTCGGCCGGCCCGAGACGAGGGTCGTGTACGTGGCTGTGAAGTAGCATCGGCCCCATCCCATGACGCTTTTCCGCATCCTCCCAGCGCGGGCCCTATCGCAGGCCGCTTGGCTGCTGCTGGCCGCTTGGGTCCCGGCGTTGCTCACCGCGATGTGGCATCCCCGGCGTCCCACGTGGGGTCCGGAGAATGCCCCGGTCGCGGAAGTGACGTGGTCGCAGGCGTCAGGTGGGGCGGGGCAGGTGCTCTGGATCGACGCACGCTCCGCCACCGTCTTTGCCGGCGGGCACGTGCCCGGGGCGTTGTCGCTCAACGAGGCGGAGTGGGAGCAGGGACTTCCGGCGGTCGTCAAGGCATGGCGGCCGGGAGTCAAGATCGTCGTGTACTGCGACGATCGCGCCTGCGAGGCGAGTCAATCCGTGGCCCGCCGGTTGCGCCGGGAACTGGGTCTAGACGAGGTGTCGGTTTTGAAAGGAGGATGGCGCGCATGGCTCGAGGCGCAGCATTCGAAACCGTAGCGGTGTGGATGGCCCGGACGGCCTTGGCGGCCGTGTTTGTGTACGCCGGAGCCGTCAAAGTGCTCGACCCCGCGGCCTTTGCGCGGGCGATCGACCACTTCCGGCTGCTGCCCCATCTGCTCGCGCCGGCGATGGCGGTTTACCTCCCGTGGGTGGAGATCGTTGGCGGTGTGGGTCTGTTCTGGCCGCGGGGGCGGGCGGGCGCCCTGCTGCTGCTGCTCGGTCTGTGCCTGCTCTTCTGCGCGGCGATCACCTCGGCTCTCGCGCGCGGCCTGGATATTTCCTGCGGATGTTTTGGGGATGGGGGGGAAAGCAGTCCGTCGCTTGGGTTCAGCCTGCTCCGGAGCATGTTCCTGGCGCTGATCGCGTGGTGGCTGTGGTGGCGCGAGACCGGGACCCCGGCGGGCGAGGCCCGCTCGGCGGATTCGCCAGGAGAGCCCACCCATCCGCCCATCGACTGAGTCGGCCGTCACTGCAAATCTGTTTGTCATCGCGAGGCGCGCTAGACCGGATTTTCACACTTCCAGATCCGCACCGACACACCCCGCCCTATCGGGCACCCCTCTCCAGAGGGGATTTCGCCTGCGACGCTCCGAGTCCCCTCTCCCGAGAGGGGTGGCGCGAAACGACGGGGTGTGTGAATCGGCCATGCGCGGGTGTGGAAAATGCGCGCTAGCGGGCCTCGCGATCCAGCCCCGCCGCGACGGCGGGATCCAGTTGGAATGTTACGGCGTCCCCAGAGGGACTCCTCGCAATGACTGGTCGGAAGATGTCCCAACACCAATCGAGGCGCGCCACCGCGGAATACCGCCCATTATCCGTTTGAATCGGGCGTCGATCGGTGACACAAGCAGGCCTGACCGCAACCAGCACCCCGTGAAGCCCGCCCCCCGGCGGGCGCCATCGCGCAAAGGACCTCATCATGAACTCGCAAATCCTCGGGCTGCGCGTGGCCAGCGCGGCCTTTGGACTCATCTGTTTCGCGCATTTGCTACGGATCATCATCCGCGTACAGATTTTTGTCGGGCACATCTACATCTATCGGTGGATGAGTGCCGTTGCCGCGGTGGTCACCGGTTTGCTCTGCGTCTGGCTCTGGACCCTCGCCTCCAAGGCTGTCCGCGCCAAGCAGGGCTGGAGCAGCACCCCGCCGATGGCCTGACCGGCCGGCGCTATCGTCATCGTCGAGCTCCCATTTCTCGTGGGGACGCGACGCCCTCGTCGCGTTTCATCGCGCCCGTCATTCCGCGAGAATCAACAGTTTTGCCGCGCGCTTGCGCCGGGGCCCCGGCTGGGTTCCATTGGCGGAGTTCCCCCGTCATGCCGCCGCCCACCTCCGCCACCCGTGACATTCTTCTGCTGTTTGCGGCGCGCACGGTCCGGCTTTTCGCGTACGGGTTTCTCGCCGTTGTACTCGTGCTGTACCTGGGCGCGCTCGGTTTTTCCGAAGTGCGGATCGGCGTTCTGCTGGCGCTGACGCTGCTCGGCGACGCGGTGATTTCGCTGACCATGACGACTCGCGCCGACCGCTTGGGGCGCCGGCGCATGCTGCAGTGGGGCGCGCTTCTGATGATGCTGGGCGGGGCGGGCATGGCCGCGGGTGGGAATTTTTGGCTGCTGCTGGTGGCGGCGGTGATCGGCGTAATCAGCCCAAGCGGGAATGAGATCGGGCCGTTTCTGGCGGTGGAGCAGGCGTGCCTGGCTGAGGTCATCCAGTCGACCGATCGCACGCGGGTTTTCGCGTGGTCGCACGTCATCGGCTTTTCCGCCAACGCCCTCGGTGCGCTGGCCGGCGGTGTGCTGGCGGGCGGGTTGCAGCATGCCGGGTGGACTCCGGCGGGCAGCTATCGCGTGTTGTTCTGGCTCTACGCCGGGGTGGGCGGCTGCCTGTTCATCCTCTTCCATCTGCTGGGACCTGCCGTGGAGGCGCCGCGCAGTGAAGCCACGGCCGGCACCGGGATCGTGCCGGCGTCCTGGCATGGTTTGCACGAGGCGAAAGGTCGTGTGGCGAAGCTGAGCGCGTTGTTCACGCTCGATGCACTGGGGGGCGGGTTCATCGTGCAGAGTTTCGTGGCGTATTGGTTCCACCGCCGGTTCGGGGTCGACCTGGCGACGCTCGGCGCGGTCTTTTTCGGCACGACGCTACTATCGGGGCTTTCGGCGCTGGCGGCAGTGCCGCTGGCCCGCCGGATCGGGCTGCTGAACACGATGGTCTTCACCCACCTGCCGTCCAACGTGCTGCTGATGCTGGTGCCGTTCATGCCCACGTTCGGCTGGGCGGTGGCCGTGCTGCTGGCGCGGCATGTGATTTCGCAGATGGACGTGCCGACGCGTCAGAGTTACGTGAATGCGATCGTGCCGGCGGCGGAGCGGTCGGCGGCGAATGGCATCACGATGACGATCCGGCAGGTGGGCACGGCGCTCGGGCCCGTCGCCGCCGGACCGCTCATGGCCGTGCCGGCGCTGGCCGGCGCATGCTTCGTCATCAGCGGAGGACTCAAGAGCGTCTACGATCTCCTCATCTGGCGCGCCTTCCACCGCGTGCGTCCGCCCGAGGAGCAAGGCCGCCGCTGAGGCCCGCCGATCCTGCGATCCCCGCCGCCACCGCAGTCGAGGGCAGCGGATGGTCGTGGCCCCGGCCGAAACTGTTAAGTAGGAGGCTTGGGCTTTCGCCCAAAGGGGCGGAGATCCGGCACGCAGGCCGCGCAAGGCTGGCTCAACCTGCCAATTCTGCCACGGGGCCAATGGTGCGGGCAATCGCGCAGCCGACGGGTTCTTCGAGGTGAAGGTCCCCCGCTTGAACTCAGCCTACGTGCAGGCGAAATCCGACGCCGACCTGCGCAAAATCATTTTGGAGGGCAGCCGCCGGATGGACCCGGTTCGTTTCCAGGAATCCGACGGTGCTCGGCACGGATTGCCCGCTTACGCCGTCGATCCGGTGATCGCTTTCGTGCGCTCCCTCGGTGACAAGCACTGAGGTCCAGAAACCAAAATTGGGGTCAGGCCGCACATTTGCTTCGTGGAGGGGGCGTCGACAGGCGGCAGACGGAGGCAGGGCGTGCTCTGTGGCCAGCGGCATGCGGCTGAAAAACGGGGAACCGCGTTGAGAGGGATGAACCGTTGCGGTGAACGAAGAACCGCGGCGGAACGCTTGACCGACGCCGCCGTGAAGGCACGTCGAAAAGCCACGCTCGGCGAACCCTCGGCGCTGCAGCATCGCTCCTACGCTGCCTGCAATTCCAGGTTCCGCCCGGCCATGGCAAAAGACTGAGGGCGAGGCGGCGCATTCCTTGGCTTGGGGATGGACTGAGCGGATCATCCGCCTTAAGGAGAATGGATGATCGTTCCGCCGTCCTTTGAGGCTCACGGGCTCCAATCCGGTAACCATCGCTGCCTTTCGATGGCCCCGCGAAAAATCGGGGCAATCTCGGCCTGGCACCGTTCTCTAGCCGCTCCTGTTCCGGCCCTGTCATTGCCCCCATGAAAACGCGATTCTCGCGGCGGGACTTCCTCAAGACTTCCGCGGTCGCCGCCGGCGCCGGCCTGATCGCGCCCCTGTGGCAAACCTACGCACGCACCGCCTCGCCGGCCCCTGCCGCGTCCGCCGACTCGATCACGCCCGGCCCGTTTCAGCCGACGCGAGAATCGCTCAAGCAGTATCGGTGTCCGGAATGGTATCGCGATGCGAAGTTCGGCATCTGGGCGCACTGGGGTCCGCAGTCCGCTCCCGAAATGGGGGACTGGTACGCCCGGAACATGTACATTCAGGGTCACCGGCAGTACAACCACCACCTCCTGACCTACGGCCACCCGTCGCAGTTCGGCTACAAGGACGTGATTCCGACCTGGAAAGCCGAGAATTTCGAGCCGGACTATCTGTTGGGACTTTACCGGAAGGCCGGGGCGAAGTTCTTCGTCAGCATGGGAGTGCATCACGACAACTTCGACCTCTGGAACTCGAAGCATCAGCCGCGGTGGAATTCGGTCGCCACTGGGCCGAAGAAGGACATTGCGCGGATGTTCAAGGACGCGGCGGTGAAGCAAGGCCTGCGCTTCGGGGTGAGCCAGCACTTGCACGCCAGCTACGAGTGGATGTCGACCTGCTTCGGCAGCGACCACACCGGCCCGTGGACCGGCGTGCCCTACGACGGGAACGATCCAACATACGCCGACCTCTACCACGAGAAACACGAACCGGCGGCCCAGCCGGGGGACGTCAGCAAGGTACCGGAAGCCTGGAAACGGCAGTACCTCTTGCGGCTCGAGGACCTGATTGACCAACTGCAGCCGGATCTCATGTACCACGACGGGGTGATCCGGTTCGAGCAGTACGGGCTGAAGTTGGTGGCGCACCTGTATAACCAGAGCGCACGGTGGCACGGCGGCGAGGTGGAGGCGGTCTACACCAGCAAGGGGATGGAGGACTGCCAGGCGGGCACTGCCGTGCTCGACTTTGAGCGGGGCATCGCGCAGGGAATCTGGCCCAACCCCTTTCAGACCGACACCTGCGTCGCCGGCTGGCACTACGACCGCGAAGCCCGGTACCGAACGCCGAAGCAGTGCATCGACCTGCTGGTCGACATCGTCAGCCGCAATGGCACCCTGCTGCTGAATTTCCCGCTGAAATCGGACGGGACGCTGGATTCCACGGAGATGGGGATCATCTCCCAGATCACGGCGTGGATGGCCGTCAACAGCGAGGGCATTCACGGCACCCGCCCCTGGAAGGTTTGCGGCGAGGGCCCCAGCGTCGAGGGCTCGGTCAGGGACACCAGCGTGTTCAAGCTGCTGCCGGCCATCCCGGACACGTCGCCGGGCGCCACGCGTTCGGTCGGTTCGAGCGACCGCGGCAGCAAGCCGTTCACGGCGCTGGATGTTCGCTTCACGACCAAACCTGCCCCGCGCGGAGTCAAGGGGGACGGCTCCCTCTACGCTTTTGTGCTCGGGCGACCGAAGGAGCCGCGCGCATTCGTAACCAGCCTCGCCACCACCTCGCCCCAGCTCGCCGGTCGCAAAGTGAGGGAGGTGTCGCTGCTCGGCTACGGCGGCAGACTCGAATGGTCGCAGACCGTCGAAGGGCTGGCGGTGACGCTGCCGGAGCAATTGCCGAGCGAACACGCGATCACGCTTAAGATCTCTGGAGTCATCGATACGTAGATTCCAAGATTCTCCCTTCTGTCGGACCGCGCTGGCTGAGCTCATAACCGCCGCGAGCGTTGGCTTGGGGATGGACTGGGCGGAGCATCCGCTTTATGCCGGTCCCATGATCGTTCCGCCGTCCCTCGATCCCACTGGTTCCAATCCGGGGCCGGGCGGCGCGGCGGGGCCGAACCAGGGCGCCATTGGCGCCGTTTTGAACAAGATCCCGAAGCCAACCGCTACCCGATGAAGCCCTTCCTACCCCGAATCGTCTGCGCCGGCTGTGGTCTGCTGGCGCTGGCCCATTTTGTCGTCAGCGGCGCCCCCGCCGCGCCTTCGCCGCGCCTCGTCGCGGATTGGGATGGGGGCTGGCGTTTCACCCGGGGGAATCCGGCCACCGCGATGGCGCCGGCCTTCGACGACCAGGCTTGGCGGAGCGTGCGCGTGCCGCACGATTGGAGCACGGAGGAGCCGTTCCGCGCCGACCATGGCAGCGGCAACGGCTACGCCGCGGGCGGGATCGGCTGGTACCGCAAACACTTCGTTCTCGACCCGGCGTGGCAGGGACGGGCGATTACGGTCGAGTTCGACGGCGTGTATGCGAATTCGGAGGTGTGGCTCAACGGTCAGTTCGTCGGCGGTCGTCCGTACGGGTACTCCAGCTTCGCCCTCGACCTCACGCCGTACCTGAAATTCGGCGCCGACGACAACGTCCTCGCGGTGCGCGTCGACCACTCGCGCTTTGCCGACTCGCGCTGGTACACCGGCTCGGGCATCTACCGC
>Ga0182021_10010084_pt1 | contig 11208 bp, 9 predicted proteins | sample 612E3MmetaG_FD_120493 | JGI IMG/M metagenome (GOLD analysis project Ga0182021, IMG submission 120493) | Permafrost microbial communities from Stordalen Mire, Sweden - 612E3M metaG (Illumina Assembly) | ecosystem: Environmental > Terrestrial > Soil > Wetlands > Permafrost | place: Sweden...
CGATTGCCGCGCGCGAGGGAAGGACGCAGGAAGCGCGAATAGCAGCGCTATTCGCGCGACCGAGGACGCGCCATCACGCCGGCAAGTGCGTTCTGAAGGCCGTGGCTTCGTTGTTCAGCAGCCTCTTAGGCCGCGCGTGCGTCACGGCTTGCCCCAAGAGCGAAGCGATGGGGCGTCAAGACGCCGAGACGCGAGGCGCGGCCGGTTGAGCGGACGGGTACCGTGGCGGGGTGCCACTGACTGATACTGAGAGCAGGTCCCCTGGTCTAGTAAGGCGGCTCATCACGGAACCATTCGCCCAGGTTCCGGAACGCTTTCCAGAAATCCGCTTTCGCTATTTCGTCGTCGAGGCACTCGTCGATATCTGGGGTCACCAGTGCCTTGCAGAAGGACGTGAGATCCTGGAGAGCCCCCGGTTCCCACGCCAGCTCCCTCATCCCGGCGATGCGCTCGGCGTTCACCAACGAGAGCGCCTGCTCGCCCATCACCACCACGATGCGCGGCTGTGTGACGTGGAACTCCTCCAGCCAGAAGCCGGGGCAGTTCCTCTCGCCTTCCTCGGGCTCGACCGCATGGCACTTAACCAGATTGGTGCCGTAGATCACGAGAGGGTTGACGCCAAGGCGTTCCATGCTCTTGAGCACCGCCGCGCCCGAGCGACCGTAGAACGATACTCCCTCGGTTACCTCCAGATAGCGGGGCTGGTACTTGAGCAGGAAGATGTCGGCAAGCGGATGCCCAGAGCCGACGGTGGGAAGGAATTCTCCCCGCTGGCATTTGCGGCAGTGCGTGATACGACGGTTGAGATCGTTGCTCTCGGCGATTGCCCGCTCTTCCAACTTGCGGTAGATCTCGTTCGCCTCGACAAGCGATGCGGTGTCTTTCACGTTGTCCTTTGGGTCGGTTTCCATGTCGTTTTGCGAGGAGTGTACCCCAGAGGGTAGACAGTATATTGGCGGACGGTGATGGAATTCCTCCGGCCTTCCGGTGCGATTGGTCGAGCGGCCCATGCCTGGTCAGTCTTCGGGCAGAACGCGGTCGAGAGTGGTCTGCAGCAGCTTGAGCGACTGCAGGTAGAGCAGACTCTTCTTGCGAGCGATGATGTCGGCTTCCCACAGGGCGGCCATGAAACTGGTCGCATCGGTGAAGCGAGGCATCCGAAGCATGGCCGTCCCCAGACCCTGCAGAACATGCGCGTCGCTGCCCGCGCCGGCCACGATATTGTACTTCGCGGCGAAACGCTCGGCACTGAGGTTGAACGACGACAGGGCGACTTTGGCGTTGTAGATCTCGACGACGTCGATGCGATGGAGGTTGTCCACCAGGGCCCGGTACGATGGCGTGGTCCTCAAAGCGTCGAACGGATGGGGCACGTATACGAGCCCGCCCTGCTCCTTGATGAGAGAGAGCGTGTGATCAAAGCTGAGAGCGGGCGGTATCCGCTCCTTGAGAAAGAGGCCGATGACTTCGCCCTCGGCGGTCTTTACTTCCTCGGCCACGATGACGAAGGGATCGCCCTGAGCCAACTCGCGCGCGAGGAAAGCTCCAGCGATCTCGTTGTGATCGGCGATGGCCACCGCGCCGAGACCGACCTCACGCGCGGTCGATAGGATGGCTTCCACGGGACTGACGCAATCCTTCGAATAGCTGGAATGCACGTGCAGATCGGCGTTGATCCAGTCGGGCCGCGTTGGCCCAGCGTTGGTTTGGCGCCTGCGCCGGGCCACCGACTCCTCGCCGATGCCACGTACGTGCATGGAGTGCCCGGCGGCCGAGGTCTTCGCCGCCCGGCCCGGCCTGCGCGAGGTCGCGGCGATGGTCTCCTGGTAGATCTCCTCGATCCCTTTGGCCACCGTGGCCATCATGTGCGCCTCAGCCTGTCCCGTCCGGCTGCGGTGCGGGCCGCCCGCACTCAAGACGGCCTTAACAGTGGCGCCAAGCGAACCGGACTCGGTCGGCGAGAAGACCCCTCCTGCAAGAGGCTTCTCCGCTCCGCCCGACGGCTGGGCCAGACCGTCTGCTCCTTCGAGGAAGTCCCGCACCGGCGAAAGGTCGGGCCCCACCACCGGGCACCCGCACGCCGAGGCCTCCGCCGCGGTGGCGCAGAGCCATTCCCCACCCAAGAAAGGTAGGATGGCCACCGACGCCGCCTCGTAGAACGGAACCAACTCCTGCGGCGTTTCGAAATCGAACAGGGTCACCCGCGTTCTCAGTTTGCGAGGCGCGGTCCTTGGGACCCAACGGGTCACCGAAGGCCGGTGCAGCGCCACGGCAACCCGGTCCAGGTCGTGAGGGAAGTCGGCCAGCAGCGCTCTGACCAGGGCTCGGAACGACCGCCGCCCGTCGCCTCGGTAGACATATAGCCCGAAAGTCTCAGCCGGGACCGCTTCCCCGGCGAATCCAGCAATGGACGGGGAGATGCCGGTGCCGCAAGACACTACCTTGTACTCTCCTGGGTAGAGGTCTTCCATCATCTCGCGCCCCGAGGAGAAGGTTACGATGCGAGCGTCCAGCCGGAGGAAGAAACGGTCGAGCACCGGCTGGCTGAGCTCGTATGCAGCGACACCCACCGGCGTGAGATGGAAGGTGGCCACCACGGGACTCCGCGCCTGTCTCAGAGCGGTGAAACTGAGCGACGGCGCGAGCGGCTCATGAACGTGAACGATGTCGAAGTCGGCCCCCAGGATAAGCTTCTCCAGGCGGGAAGCTACGTCGACGGGCAGGCCAAGACTGGCTACTCCCCCGTTGAGCCTGATCGGCAGGCTCGAACCGAGGGGGAGCACCGGCACGCCCGCACCGGGCTCCAGCGGGCCGACACCTGGGATGGGCAGCAGAAGGGGATCCGCCGCGGCGCCGCGGCGGTACTCATCGAGGAGGGTGATCACGCGGCCGCGGGTCCGGTGGAAGAGGGCCCTGACTCTGGGCTCGTCGCGCAGGTCGTCAGACGACACCACGACGACGGGGAGGTGGCCGCGAGCCTTCAGCTCGCGCGCCAAGTCGGCCACGTGCTGGTTGACGGCACCAGGCACACTCCAGGAGAAGGGCGTCACCAGGGCTATGTGCAGACTAGTCGCTACGCGGAGCCCCCGATATATCGGGGGCCCGGGCTACCCGCGGGTAGCCCGGGCCCCGGACTCACTGCCTGTTTCTAGCTTACTGCTCGCTCGCGGTCTGGCCCGCGATGAACGCTTCCGTCCGGCGGCGAGCGTCTTCGTCGCTGTACTGGATAGGCGGCGATTTCATGAAGTAGGAGGCGGGATCGAACAAGGCGCCCGAGATGCCCCGGTCGAGAGCCAGCTTGGCGCAGCGCACGCCGTCGATGACGATGCCCGCGCTGTTGGGGGAATCGACCACTTCGAGCTTCAGCTCGATGTTGAGCGGCACGTCGCCGAACGTGCGGCCTTCCATGCGGATGTAGGCCCATTTGCGGTCGTCCAGCCATTCCACGTAGTCAGAGGGACCGATGTGGATGTTCTTGGCGCCCATGTCATAGTCGAGCTGAGAGGTCACCGAGTTGGTCTTGGAGATCTTCTTGCTCTCTAGGCGGGACCGCTCCAGCATGTTGAGGAAGTCGGTGTTGCCACCGACGTTGAGCTGCGAAGTGCGCTCAAGACGCACGCCCCGCTCACGCATGAGACGGGTGAGCACCCGGTGGACGATGGTGGCGCCGACCTGCGACTTGATGTCGTCGCCAATCACCGGAAGGCCGCGCTCGATGAAGCGTTCCTGCCAGTATTTCTCACGGGCGATGAAGACGGGAATGCAGTTCACGAGCCCGCAACCTGCCTCGAGGATCTGCTCCACGTACCACTTGGTGGCCATCTCGCTGCCCACCGGCAGGTAGTTCACGACCACGTCCGTCTTGGTGTCCTTGAGGATGCCGACGATGTCGTCGGTCGGACCAGGCGCCTTCTCGATGACCTCCGACAGGTACTTGCCCAATCCGTCGTGCGTCATGCCCCGGTAGACCTTGACCCCCATCTCGGGGACGTCGGCAAACTTGACGGTGCAGTTGCGACCTCCCCAGATGGCCTGGGAGAGGTCTTTCCCCACCTTCGTCTTGTCGATGTCGAAGGCACAGGTGAACTCGATATCGGAGATGTGATATCCGCCGAGGTTCACATGCATGAGGCCCGGAACGAACTCATCCGCCTTGGCGTTGCGGTAGAAGTGCACCCCTTGAATGAAGGATGACGCACAGTTCCCTACCCCGATGATGGCAACCCGTACTTTATCGCTCAACGAATCCTCCCTGTTTCCTTTGCTTGCTGAGTTGGCGGTAAGTGTGGACGACGCGCTGCACCACCGTGAACGCCGTGAGAGCCAACATTATGTAGATCACGTACGGCAGAACGTCGAAGAAGAGGCCGAGCGCGATCAGGATGATCCGCTCTGGCCTGCTCATGAGCCCCACCTTGCACTCCACGCCAAGGGCTTCCGCCCGGGCCCGAGTGTAGCTGACAAGGATGCTGCCGAGAAGCGCCAGCACCACAAGAGCGACGTCGACGGAGTGTCCTTGCGTCGCCAAAAGGTAGGCTATGCCGGCAAAAACGACCCCTTCCGACACCCGGTCCAGAGTCGAGTCGAGAAAAGCGCCAAACGGGGTGGTCTTCTGAGACAGGCGAGCTAGCGCGCCATCGAGCATGTCGAAACATCCGGCGATCAAGAAGACAATCGCGGCATAGACGAGATGTTGCGCGATGACCAGCCCGGCTGCCGCCATATTGAGGACGGTCCCGGCGACTGTGACTTCGTTTGGTGTAATCCTCAGCCAGCGCAGAACCGAAAGCATCGGCGTGAAACTCCTGCGCAACTGGATCCCGAAGAACTCGCGAATAGTCTCCATTACCTGCTACTGTTCGGGTTTCCGGGGGCCTGTCCCGGCAACTCGCGATTGTAACAGTATCCCCGAGCCTCCACAAACGCCCAAGCTCAGCCATCGACCGGGCGACCCTCGGGGCCGCGGTCCTCAGGCCGGTGCACTTCGGTCGGGCGCTCCTCCGGCCCACGCTGGTAGAAGGAGCCGGTGCCGCCGAGATCTTCTCCAGGAGCCTCGCTTCCCCCGGGTGGCTTCACTCTCCTCGGGGGAGGCAACCCCGACTTCGCCGGTATCAGCGCGATGCCGTCATCACCGGCCCAAGGAGCTCGTGACATCTTGAACTCGTAGAACGTGAGAGTGTGCTTGAGCATGGCGAGCAGCGGCAGGGCGGCTATCATGCCCAGTAGGCCTCCGATCTGAGCGCCCGCCAGCAGCGCGAAGATGACCACAAGGGGGTGGACCCCCACCGAGCCTCCCACGATGTTGGGAGCCAGAACATGGGCCTCGAGCTGCTGGATGACGAAGTAGACGATGATGACCACCAAAGCAGCGGTGGGCGAGTGGAAGAAGGCCGCGATCACGGGGGGCACAGCGCCCAGGTAGGGCCCCACGTAGGGGATGACCTCGGTGATCCCGGCCCAGAACCCGAACAAGAGAGCGTACTGGCCGCCTTCGGGCCAAACATTCACGACCTTCCAACTGAGGATCCAGACTCCGAGCCCGCACGCGAGGCCGACGGCGGCCCCCAGCAAAGCCTGGCCGCGCACCCAGCGGCTGAACGCACCTTGCAGGCCACGGACGTAGGTCTCCTTCACCTGGCTCTCGCCCGGCGCGAGTCGGCACAGGAAGCGGAAGATCCGCTTACCGTCGATGAGCATGTAGAAGCTCACCACGACGGTTAGAAACAGGTTGATGAGCGCAGTGGCGACACTTCGCCCCACCGTGAAGAGCGTTCCCACGGATTGCGCGGTGTGGGCCTGGATCCAGTTCACGATGTCGCTCGTGTTTATCTGAAGGCTGGCCTTGATGTTGTGAGTGGATAGCCAGTGCTCCAGGTGCGCGAGTTGGCGGTTGAGCGCGTCGAGCCATGCGGGGACGGCCTCGAAGAGGCGCTGGAACTGGCGGATGAGGGGGGGCCCCAGCAGGACGAAGATCAGTACCACGGCACCGACGAACACGAGATAGACGACAGGAACGGCGAGCCAGCGCGGGCATTTGATGTGACCCAGCGCCAGGACCACCGGGTTGAGGAACAGAGCGACGATAGTCGAAATGAGGAAGACGAACACCGCGTGGCTCGCTGCGCGACTGAAGTAGAGGGCGAGGAAGATCGCAACGGGGATCAGGACCAGTTGCACCCAGCGCGGTATGGTGATGCGCACTTGCGCCTCCTTCTCGCCGGTCTCCTCCGCCAGCGATGCCCTTGGATTCAAAGATTACCAGCCTGCGGAGTGTCGCGTGGAAGCCGGCGGGGACCAAGGGGTCGCGCAGGCCTCTTCCAGTGGAACGCATCAACGTTCAGGGGGCGCGGGCGTCCGTCTGCGCTTTGGGCGCTCGCTCCCGCATCGCGGGCTCGTAGCGCTCGCCGCCCCGCCTGGGCGGTCCTTCGGCGAAGTGGTAACTTACGGCCAATGCAGCAAGGCGTACATGCAGCGGAAAGACGACGCGTGGACGAACGGTTCAGGCGTAAACGGCGCCTTACGACGGTGTACCGCAGACGAAGGACGCGCTTGGCCTTTGGCTTTGCCGTTCTCTGTCTCGTCGTAGCAGGCATCGTCATCGCCGTCACGGCGGGCGGTACCACCGAGCAGGTGGGCACGCAAGGAAGGCTGGTCGGAGGGGAGAGGGCACCTTCGGTCCCGGTAGCCGCCGATGGCGAGCCCTATCCCGCTTTCGCTCGGCTAAACGATCGCAACCTCCTGTTGCCTGTCTCTAGGCGCGATGCGACCATCATCGCCTACCAAGCCGTGAGCGACACGAGCGCGGTCGCGCTCACACCCATCGGGGAACAGGCCAATGCGAATGCCCTCGTGCGCTTCTTCCGGGGCATCTTCTCCACACCGCCCGCCGTCCGTTACTACTTCCTAGACGGAGGCGCCGGCCCGGTGACCACGTCTGTGCTCGTCGGCGCCGCTGTGGGCTCCCAGGTGACCGCTCCCATCTCCGGCTCGGTCACCGCGGTGAAAGACTACCTGCTCTTCGGGAAGTATCCGGACGTGCAGATCGACATACGACCCGAGAAGACGAGCGGCACCACCGTCACCCTGCTCTTCATCACCGATCCGGTAGTCTCCATCGGCGACATAGTCACCGCGGGAAAGACGCCTCTCGGGAAGGTGCGCGAGTGCCCCGGGCAACTGGGGCGCAACCTGAGCGCGTACACCCACGATTCTGGCTCGCATGTCTACCTGCAAGTCACACAGGAGCCGGTCAGCTGAGGGCGCAGTTTTGCTCACAATGCAGTGGGGCCATCGAGATGCAGACAGTCGGTGACCGCTCGAGAGAGGTCTGCTCGGTCTGCGGCACGGTGTTCTACCATAACCCCCTGCCGGCTGCCGGCGCGTTGGTGCTGGACGACGACCGGCGGGTGCTCCTTGTGAGGCGCAAGTTCGCCCCGAACCAGGGGATGTGGTGCTTGCCCATCGGGTTTGCCGAGCTGGGCGAGACTATCGCCGAGGCGGCCCTGAGGGAACTGCATGAGGAGACCGGCATTGTCGGCCGCGTGACCCAGATGATCGATGCCGACTCCTGGAGGAGCGATTTCTACGGCGACCTCCTGGTGGTCACCTTCGAGGTGGACAAGATCTCGGGCACGGAGACCCCGGGCGACGACGCCGATGACGTGGGCTACTTCGCCATCGACCGCTTGCCGCCCCTCGCCTTTCCCTCCAACGAGAAAGCGATACGGCTTTGCGCCGGCCTCCACGAGGAGAATTGGGCCATCCAGGATTCCTTCCGACGGCTCGAGGACGACACCGGCGAGGAGATGCTCTCCGACAGCCTGGCGAGTTTTGTCACCGAGCACGCGCCCTACGTGGCGAGACTGTGGCTCGCGGACGTACGCTCCAACCACAGCACTGTGCCCTACAGGAATCTCGACCCCGAGTCGCTGCTCGTCGAATGCACCACCGGGCTGCAGTTTCTCGGCAGGTGGCTGGAGGGCGAGAGCACAGAGGAGGAGATCAAGTCCCTTTACCGAGACTTAGGCGCGCGCCGCCGCGCCCAGGGGATCGAAGCGCATGAGATGCTGTCGGCGGTCATGCTGCTGAAGAAGCACATCTGGACCTACGCCCGCTCCCAGGGATTGTGGGAACGTCCGGTGGAGACCTACAGGGTCATGGAGTTGCAGAGCCGCTTCGCAGTGTTCTTCGACAAGGCCATGTACCATCTCGCACGGGGCTTCACCTGGGACGCTGGCTAGCGCACGAGTGCGAAGCGCGAGAGCGGGCGTTGGTGGCTTCAAGGAGGCGGCGCCACCGCTCACAGACTGAGAAGGCAGGTCTCGTGCGCCAGCTAGACGTTGAAGCGGAAGTTGACGATGTCTCCATCCGCCACGATGTAGTCCTTTCCCTCGATCCTCAGCACGCCGGCGTCCCGGCAAGCCTTCATGTTGCTGCCATGGCTCATGAAGTCATCGTAGGAGACGACCTCCGCCCTGATGAAGCCTCGTTGGATGTCGGAATGTATCGCCCCTGCTGCTTCCCGGGCGGTCTCGCCCGCCCTGATGGGCCAAGCCCGTACCTCGTCGCTGCCGGAAGTAAGGAAGCTGATCAGCCCGAGTTGGGCAAAGGCAGCTTGAGCGACAACCTCCGCTGCGGGCCCTGGGAGACCGAGCGCCGCGGCGTACTCTTCCTGCTCCTCGGGCGAGAGGCGTGCGACCTCGAGAGCGTCGGGAAACGGGAAGGCGACAAGTCGGCGGCCTCGAGGCCGGGTCCCAAGTTCCGCCGGGTCCCATGAGCTCTCCGATTCGGCGTTGACCAGCAGCATTTGCGGGGTCAAAGTTAGAAACTGGTACCCCCGAATGATAGTGAGCTGACCCTCGTCGAAAGGTACTTCCCGCAGCGGCGTCTCCGCCTCCAGCGCCTCTTGGCAACTCGTCAGCGCCTTCTTGCCGGCGTCGGCCAGCGGGGCTTTCTTCGCCCTCTCAAATGCTCGCTCGATGCGTATCAGATCGAACAGCAGGAATTCGTGATCGAGCTCTTCGAGGTCGGCGCCGGCATGGGCCGGCTCCCCCAGCATCGGGCTATCGAAGGCGCGCAGAACGTGCAGATAGAGCTGACCTCCTGCCAGCGCGTCGAGGTATCGCTCCATCTCGCCTTTGCGGGCACTGGCTTCGGGCCAGGCTACCTCCTGCACCTTGAACTCGGCGAAGGTGGTCTTCTTGGGCTGAAAGATCTCGGAGAGTGTCCGCACGCGTGGGTCGCCGACGTGCACAGTCGCGATGTGGCCCTCCCCCTTGCCTTCGGCGAGCGAGGCCGCGAGCGTGGTCTTCCCACACCCCTTGAGTCCGATGATGCGTGCTTCCATGTCTCTAAGCGTGGCACAATAGGGGTGGAGTGTGCAAGGAATCTCCTCCGCGACCGGCAAAGGAGAGGCAATGGGAAGACAACCACAACGAGCGCTTCTGCTTGTGATGATGGCCGCTCTCGTGCTGATGGCGATACCGTTCGCGCTGACTGCCTGCGCGGCTAAGACCAGCGGTTCGGACTCTACCGGTGCGGTGAACAGCTACGCAGACCAGACCTATGGCTACAGCTTCCAGTACCCACGGGAGTGGAGGGTCCAGAAGGGCGATACCGCCTCGGTGACCGTCGGAGCTACCGCCAAGGGCGTCGTCGGGGTCTTCAACCTCAAGGGTTCGAGCTCGGGCGGCAATTACATCGACGGAGTCCAGGTCAGGGTGTACGAGCTCCCGGTGACGGTTGACAAGTCGATGATGCCGGACGTCAAGACCGAGGTTCAGAAGATATTCGACCAGCTTGGCAGCCAGAGTGGCGACTGGAAAGCCCTCGATTCGCTCGCCGATGTCACCGTGGGCGGACTGGACGGCTGGACCATCAACTACAGCTTCACTTCCGATGGCGAGCCGTCCCTCAGCCGGTTCTACGTGGTCTTCGGCGGCAACCGCGAGTACCAGCTGCTGGTGCAGGCGAGCACGAAGAACTGGGAAGCCGACCAGCCGGCGTTCGACGCCATTGTCGCCAGCTTCAAGCCGGGGGCTGCCACCACGACCACCGCAGCTTCGCCAGCCACCTCCTCCACGTCCCAATAGCGGAAATACCGAGCGCGCTACTGCAGCAAAGCATAGAGCAGCGCACAGACCTCGCCACGGCTGGCGGCGGCACTGAAGTCGTAGTTGGGGCCCATGCCGACGATCCCACTCAGCAGTCCCGCGTGTGCCGCTCTGCGGGCGGCGGGATAGTGCGTCGAGGAGAAGTTCGGAAACTCGGGCACGAAACTGGGTGGCGGCTCCGGTAGTTGCGCGGCTCGCGCCACCATCGTGATGAGCTGTGCCCGCGTTAGAGCGCCATAGGGCGAAAAATGCGTCGCGTTGGTGCCCTGGACAATGCCAAGCCTGAAGGCGGCGGCCACGTAGCGGTAGGGGTAGAGATCGCCGGGCGCATGTACCAGGTCGACGAAGGGACAGGCTATTTCCTCTGTGACGGAGGACCCGAGAGCCAGCAGGATCATCTTCGCAAATTGCTGCCGCTTGAGTCCTTCTTGAGGATGGAAAAGGGAGTCGTCTGACCCCGTGACTATGCCGAGACCGGCCAAGTAGTCTATCTCCCGCCAGTACGGGGTGGTCTTCTCGGAGACATCGGCGAAACGGTGTCCACCCGTCGGGATGGTCGTCGTGGTCGTGGTAGTGCTGGTGGTCGTGCTGGCGGTGGTCGTGGTGGAATCACCAGCGGCCGCTCGAGCTACGGCCTCGTCGGCGTCAACCATACCCCAGCCGTAATCAGCGTCCCATCCCGGGGGACCGAGGTCGTCGGCGGTGGAGGTGAGAATGTTGGTGACCTCCACGGGCGTGAGCAAAGGATTCACCGACAACATGAGGGCCACGATCCCGGCGACGAAAGGGCTGGCAACGGAGGTGCCAATGAGATCATCGCTGAACTTGCCGGGAGAGCCTGGATCGTAACTGAGGATGTTGGCGCCTGGCGCCATGAGATCGAGGTCGGCCCCACCGTTGGAACCCCCGTCTGACACGCTCCATCGCCCGTCCCGGCGATTCGTCGCGCCCACAGCGATGACACCCGGAAGGGCGGCCGGATAGTCAACGGAGGAACCATTCTCGTTGCCCGCCGCGGCTACTATCACGACGCCTTTGCCTATCGCGTAGGCCACGGCGTCCCTGACGGTTTGACCGACGTCCATCGACGTACCCA
>Ga0182021_10010085_pt1 | contig 11207 bp, 13 predicted proteins | sample 612E3MmetaG_FD_120493 | JGI IMG/M metagenome (GOLD analysis project Ga0182021, IMG submission 120493) | Permafrost microbial communities from Stordalen Mire, Sweden - 612E3M metaG (Illumina Assembly) | ecosystem: Environmental > Terrestrial > Soil > Wetlands > Permafrost | place: Sweden...
TCGGAGGTGACGAAGGTCATCGGCACCTTGTCGCGGATTTTGCGGCGGCGCAGCTCGGTTTCGAGGATGAAGGTATACTCGTAGGCCGGGCCGAAGCAGGAAGCGCCCTGCACCGCGCCGGTGATGATCGGGCGGGGATTCTTGCAGAACTCCTCGAAGGCCTCGGCGGCGTGTTCCGCGTGGTCGACGTGGCAAATCGATTGCGTGTGGCCGCCGAGCGGTCCAAGCCCCTCGATCTCGTCGAAGGCGAGTTCCGGGCCGGTGGCAATGACCAGGAAGTCGTAGGGCACGCTGGAGCCGTCTGCCAGCTCAAGCGTGTTCTCGCTTGCATGGACGCGGGTCGCCGCGACGGGCTTGAAGTCGATGCCGCGCTTGGCGAAGGTGCGCTTCAGGTCGATTTCTATTTCCGAGCGCTTGCGCCAATTGACGGCCACCCATGGATTCGAAGGCACGAAGTGATATTTCGCTTCCTTCGTAACGACTGTGAGCTTATCGCCCCTGCGCAATTGGTCTCGCATCTCGTAAGCCATGATGACGCCGCCTAGGCCGGCGCCAAGCACCACTACGTGTGCCATTCTTGTTCTCCCCTTACGTTTCCTCTCGCCCCTGTCCCGGTTGCGGTCCGGCGGGTGCGACAATTTGTATATTCACACATTCCAATGCCGAAATACAAGCGCGGAAAAGGTATCGAACGCCGGGCTTGCACCCTGGGGCCATTTGTCCCGCCTCAGACAAGTGATTTAATACTAAGTTGTGGCGTATTTGCAACGGGAGCGCCGCCGCCGGGCTGGCCGGAAGCCGGCTCATGCACAAGCTTTTCGCGCAGCGTGACCACGGTTCCCACGATGATGATGGCAGGCCCGTGCAGGCGCGCCTTTACCGCCCGTTCTGCGAGGGTCTCGATGGTTCCGGTGACGACCCGCTGATTCGGGCGGGTGCCGTTATCGACGATCGCCGCGGGCATCTTGGGATCGGCGCCGTGAGCGATGAACTCCTCCATGAGTTCCGCCAGATGTCCGAGTCCCATAAAAATTGCGACAGTTTGCCGCGGTTGAATAAGTGCGTTCCAATCGAGGCTCAGTTTGCCGGTCTTGGCGTGGCCGGTGACGAAGACGCACGCCTGGGCGTGATCGCGATGGGTGAGCGGAATGCCGGCGTAAGCCGCGCAGCCCATTGCGGCCGTGATGCCCGGAACCACCTGCACCGGGATGCCCGCCGCCACGATGGCCTCGATCTCTTCGCCGCCGCGCCCGAACATGAACGGGTCGCCGCCCTTGAGCCTCAGCACGCGCTTGCCTTCCTGGGCGAGCTTGACGAGCCGCGCGGTGATCTCCTCCTGCGGCACGATGTGATCGTCCGGCAGCTTGCCGACATAGATGTGCTGGGCCTCGCGCCGGACGAGATTGAGGATGCCATGCGGCAGAAGCCGGTCGTAGAGAACCACGTCGGCGCGCTGCATCAGGCGCAGGGCGCGGAAGGTGAGAAGGTCGGGATCGCCCGGCCCGGCGCCAACGAGATAAACCTCTCCCTGGGGTGCAGGTTCTCCTTCGCTGCCGGCGGTTTCGAGCGCGCGCTCAAGCTCCTGCTTCGCTTCCTCCTCCTGCCCAGCAAGGAAACGGTCGGCCACAGGCCCCTCCAGCACCCGCTCCCAGAAGCGCCGCCTAAGGACGCTGCTGCCAACGCTGGCGGTCAGGCGCTCGCGATACTGGCCAACCAGGGTCACCAGCCGGCCATATGCCGCCGGGATCACGCTCTCCAGGCGCGCGCGGATCATCCGGGCGAACACGGGCGAGATGCCGCCCGTCGATATCGCGATGACGAGCGGATCGCGGTCCACGATGGACGGCATGATGAAGTCGCAAAGCTCCGGAGCGTCCGCGACGTTGATGGGAACCTTGGCTTGGCGGGCAAGCCCGGCAACGGCGCGGTCGGAAGCAGCATCGCCGGTCGCGCAGAAGACCAGGGCGCAAGCCTCGATATCGGCGGCGGCGGGCGCGCGGCGGACATGCTCGAAGCGCTCGTGGCTTTCGACGCCGCGGAAATCGGCGTTCAGCTCATCGCTGAAAACCCGCACCTTCGCGCCGGCCCGGAGCGCCAGCTCCGCCCTGCGTGCCGCCACGGTGCCCCCGCCTGCCACGGCGGCGAGCCTGTCCTTGATTTGGAAAAAGACCGGAAGATGATCCACGGCTAGCGTCCTTGTCCTTCGCGCGCCTGTTCGCGTTCTGCCCAAAGCTTCATGACCTGCGCCCAGGCCTCGGCGGTTGGCGCATCGATGTCGAACTGGGTGAAGCGCTTGCCCTCCCGGATCGTTATGCGCATGAGCCGCATCCCGCTATCGAAGAGTACATCGTCCAGGCGGATCTCGCGCCCGAACGGTGCCACCAGCGTTTCGAGGCGCTCCTTCTTCTCGCCGTCCATCGTCAGCGGCCCCGCGGGATTATCGAGGTGAACGCCGTCTCCAGCCGGTCTTGCCAGCGGCGCGGCGTATCGAGATATTCGGGCTTCAGGTCGAAGGAAAGGTGGATCTCGCCCTGCCGCGCCGCCTCTTTCACAAGTTCTTCGAGCTGGTCGAAGGAGGTGACTTCGGGGTGTGCGATGATGAGGTCGCTGATCTGGACCATGCGATTGCTCCTTGGCCGGCCTGCGCCGGGCAGTTTTTGTGTTGGCCCTGTTATTATCTATGGAGCCGGCGCGGTAAAGTCACAAACGGCGACCCCCTCCGCTTGCAGCCGGCAATCGGGTTGCAATTACCAGTTGGTTTGCACTCATTGGGGAATGTGCCCGAGCCGGGCGTGCGTTCGCCGCTGTATTTTGCGTTCCATTCCGGCGGGCGCGTATGCGTCCTTTGGGTCGGGAGCGGCTGTGTCGAGTTCCTCGCGATACCCCGCGCGCCAAGTCGCCTTCGAGATCTCAAAGCAGTCCATTCTGAAAACGGGATTTGCTCGATTCCATATGCTCGCTGCGGAAATGGTATGCATAGTCCGTGGACTCATCGACCGCAAGATGATCCGTATCTCGCGTGAATGAAAACTGCGTGAAGGCGATTCTGGAGACCTTCGGGGCTCGTGTCCGGGAACTCAGGAAGCAGGCAAAGCTCTCTCAGGAGGAGCTTGCCGACGAAGCTGAGCTGGACCGCAGCTACATCGGAGGCGTTGAGCGCGGCCAACGGAACGTGAGCCTCGTCAATATCCACAAGATCGCCCGAGCCTTGAAGGTGAAGCCGGGGGCTTTGTTTTAGTGGCCGAGCTGGAATGCAAATCGTCGCAGCGAGGGGTGCCGTCCGCGTGGGTCGAGATAGACAACATCACCGACGCACAGGCGGCGGAGGCTCGTAAGCGTCTCGACGAACTTCTGGCGCAAGACGGCCAAATCTCCGACGCGGTTGCCAACGCCTACGTCGAGCTGACGACGAATTGCCCGAAAGCGAACCCGAGCGATCTCTGGCAACATGTGATCTACCGCCATCTTATCGAGAGTGGATGGAGCGATCAGCGGTGGAAACGAGTATCTGGCTTCGCGCTCGAACGAGTGTTCGTGAACCTTTATCAGCCACGGTTGCTGCCGAGCCAGATTCGGATGCACATCCTGAGCAAGAATGAAGCGAATACGCTCATTACAAAGCTAGGGATCAAAGACGTGCAAGCGTCAAAGGTGGACCTATTCCTCGAGGGGCAACGAGGAACGGAATGGCTCGTCTTTGGGGCGGCTCATGTGAAGTCGAGCATCGCAGAGCGCATTCAAGATGACGTCCCCGCCAGCCTCGCATTTATGGAAAAGGGACTGCTGTCGATCGCGCTCACGATGGATATGAAGAGCTACCCGCCGCCGCACGGCAACTGCGTCAACTACGGTGAACTCGGTGGCCGCAGCATGGAGGCGGATAAGGGCAAGGTGAGATTAAAGAGGGACTACATCGAAGTCACGGGCCAATTCGATGCAATGTTGTCCTTCAATCTGCGGACGCCTCCAAGCCCGGTGCAGACGCAATCGGGAAAACGCATCTATACAATGTCGCTACACGACCAGCAGCCGGACGCACTCGTTCAGCTATTGACCGAGCGTTGGAAGAAGCACCAGGAGGGCATCAAGCTCTAGCCAGAGGCGAGCGCCTTGAACCTGAAGAGCGGAGCGTCTTCGGCTGCTATCTTCTGCAAGCGCTCGTTCGATGCTTGAGCTTGTTCCGGGTTGATTTCGAAGCCTATGTAAGAGCATCCGAGCTTCATCGCGGCGATGCCCGTTGTTCCCGAACCCGAGAACGGGTCCAATATCACAACGTCAGGGCCGGTCTTCCCATAAGCGTCCACGCATCGCCGGGGAAGTTCCTCGGGGAAGCGCGAGAAATGCGCGAGTCCGTCGATCTTCTCGTTCCCGAACTCCCAGACGCTTCCTACTGGCGGCGTGACACGGAACGCATGGTCCTCCTGCTTGGCGAGGAGATAAATGGACTCATGCTGGCGATGTGGACGCCGGCAGCGGCCCTCCGGCATTGCGTTCCGCTTACGCCAGACGACTTCGCCGCGGAAGAGATAACCATCGTCACATAACGCCTCGATCAGGCGGTATGGGAGAGCGAGAAGGTTGCCGTATTGAAGCCAAGGGACTGTCTTCTCTATGAACGCTTTGCGCTTCGCACGGGGTTTCGTGTAAGCCGAGTTTTCGGGGTTCAGGCCGTCCTTGGCCGGCCCGAGCGAGCTGTATGTTCTGTCTTCGAGCCGCCAATTGACCGGAGTGTTGTAGGCATCCCCGAGATTGATCCACACGATGCCTTCACGCTTGAGCTTGGGCTTGAACGCGCGGAAAATCGCAGCGAGGGCAGCGATGTAGGCTCTGGGATCGTCCTCGACTCCAGTGCCGGCCGAAGTGCGCTGTCCCCAATAAGGCGGCGAGGTAACGAGCATGTCCACGCTTTCGTCAGGCAGTCGCTCGACCAATGTGAGGCAGTCGCCAAGGATAACTTGGTTGAGGGGAAACGGTCCAATCTGGGGCACGGGGCGTCCTGGCTTGAATTGGTACTCATAGTCCTCATAGACCGGGCGCGCGATTCCGTCAACCGGCCGAATCGGGACTCCGAAGTTTCCCGCGCGGTTCCCGACGGGTCAATGAAGACCATGCAGCAAGCTGTGGATGAGAGCGATATTGACCCCGGCGGGTCGTAACCGGATAAGCGAAGACGTAATGCTCCGTCGAGCCAAGCGAGATAGAGCCTTCATCAAGGCTCGCAGCCGCATTGCCATAGCGGCGCAGTTTTTGGCGCGTGTCTTCGGCTTCGGCCCATTCGCGCGTCAGTCAGAAACGCCACTTTGGTCGATGTGAGCCTGGATTTGCTGTCGAAAGCCGTTTTTCATGGTCGTTTAACGCCACCTTGGCGCTTTTCAGCGCTTAATTTCGGCTATGTTCGCGCGCGCGTGCTCGTGGCCAACGATTTAAAAGTGGGCGAAACAGAGGGCGCTAGCAACGATTCGATTGGCCGTCACATCCAGCGTCTCCTGCTAAGGGATCGGAAAGCGGACGTACCGATCTAACAAAATTTTTAAGGCCGCTTTGTCCGGAAGCCGCCTGACCCAGGCTTTCCGGCAACTCCACGGTGACGCGGCTTTTTTTCATCCTTCCCAATTTTCCACGGTCAATCCGTCCACGCGCTGGAACTCCCGCAAATTGCGAGACACAAGCACCAGGCAGCGGGCGCACGCCTGCCCCGCAATCTGTACATCGTAGGGACCGATGGGCGTTCCCAATGCCTCCAGAAAGGCGCGGATTTCTCCAGCCTTGCGGGCGTCTTCCTTGTCGAACGGGACAACCTCGAACTGCAACGCGTCGGCAATGGCCGTATTGCGAGCGCGGCGCTGGCTCTTGAACGCACCGAAGTATAGCTCATAAACAACTATCGCTGGCAAACCGATATCCGCTGGGCGGCATCGCCGTGCACGCTGAGCGAGCGGCCCGCCAGGATCGTTGAGCAAAGCGATCACCGCATTGGTGTCGAAAAGGTAGCGCATCAGCCGAATGCTTCGTCCAGCGCTGGGCGCTCCTGCATTGGCGGCTGTTCCTGGGCTGCCTCAAGAAAATCGGCATCCAGCGAGCCGGACAATTCGTCCAGCCACGCCCAATCCGTTGGAATCGGTTCCAGGATGACGGCGGAGCCATGCCGGCGGATGCGGACTTCCTGCCCCTCAAATCGATAGTCTTTTGGCAGCCTGACCGCCTGAGAGCGGCCAGACCAGAACACGCGTGCAGTTTCCATGGCGGCCTCTAGTTGGTATATATCAAAAGAATATACCAATTTGCCGGCTAGGTCAAATGCGTGTCGCCGCCAAGGATTTCGATGCCGGCAATACCTTCAGCTTGAGATGCAGCGCTTTCTGGCCGAAGTGGCAGCAACCGGCCTATCGCGGCGGAAAATAAAGCGGCTCAATCTCAGCGTCCATTCGCAGGCCGAGCCGCGAATGCCTGTGGCGGCCGGAGCCTGCTCAAGCGGCCGGGGCTTTGCGCCGCCGCGCCACTTGTTAAAGAGCAGTGTATTTCGTGTAGGCTGCCATCATGGTAAATGCCGGTACGGTTAACGCGCGCGCCGCCTCCGTTTTTTACCGCATTTTCGCGCGTTTTTTGCAATATTTCGTGCGATTTTTGCTGTTCAAAAACTCCGTTAAATATAATCGAATATTTTGCGTTAACCGATGCAGGAGCCCGGCGCCGGTCTCCCGCGTTGTCACGGGCGCGCATTTATTGTGTGATTCCAATGAGTTGTGCGCTTAACGCTTAATCAAAACATTCGTGCTACGTTACTTCAAATACAAAAGTGCGCCGTTCCGGCCTTTGCGAGCCGCCCGGCGCACCTGTTTGGAGTTAACATGGCCCTAAATCTCAGCCCCGCCCCGCTCGATTGAGCGCTACGCCCCCACGCGGCCGTAATAGCGCACGCGATAGAGCAGCCGTCCTGCCGCCGCGTCGCGATTGTCGAAGCCCGTGCGGCTATGAAGCACGTTGTTGCAAACCATGCCTTCGCCGGGCTGCATCTTATAGGTGAGGACGAGCGGATCGGTTTCCAGGATCTCTTCCAGGGCCTCAAGCGCGCGCCGCGTTGTCTCGTCCTGCCGCCAGGAGATGTTACGCTTGCGCGCCGTGTAGCGCATGACGAGCGCGCCCGTGGCCGGGTCCACGAAGAACACCGGCCCCGTGTTGGCGGCGCGCGGCCGGCCATGCGCTTCCTCGCCGGGCGGGATGGTCATGGCCTCGGGGTGCATGAGCGCCGCGATGAAGGCCGGATCGCGGTCGCGCAGGCGGATATAGGCGATGTCATGGTCGAGAAGGCCGTTGACGCCGCCGTCGGCCGCATCGCGCACGCAGTGCAGCACCATGGCCTGAACGCAACGGGAGGGGCCGTGATAATTGTAGTAGCCGTCGGTGTGCCAGCTTATGGGCCGGGTCGAATAAGGAATGTAGCCGGCGCGCCCGCCTTCGTCCGCGACCTCGATCTCGACGATGCCGTCGGCCCCGCTGGAGCGGTGGTCTTCCACATGCTGCATATTAAGAGAGTCCGCGAGGGCACGCAGAGCCGGCCGGACCTTGACGGGATCGCTGCCAAGCGGACCGGCATCGTAGAGCGCCATGTTGGCCCGCGCGCATAGGATACGAAGCGCCTGGCGTTCCCTGGGCGTTGGCGAGGCCAGATCGCCAATGGTTACGCGCAGCTCGGCGGCGGTTTTAGGATAGGCGGTAAGCTTCGCGGCACGCCAGGCAGCGTAGCTTTTCTCATCCTTCAGGCTAAATGGCCCTTCGGCCGGCTCCAGTCCCGAGCCCACGTCCGCCGAGGCTAGTGGCTTGTGAGAGTTGCACATTCCCTTCCCCTTTTGCTTGGGCCGGCGGCCTTTCCGTCACGATACGCCTTGCCAAATTTTTTCGCGTGCGGCATCTTATTCACAAATATGAATATTGTCATTAGTGATATGGCGTGCTAGCTTGCACCAATTCGGCTGGTAGTAGTCTGGCTTACACAAGAAATCGACGCAACGGAAGGGGCGCGGATAAGCGCTTGCCTGTTCGGGGCAGGAAACGTAAAGGCTGTGAAACTGTCTGGTTGGGCAGTATTGTACAGCGCGAACCTTTGGAGGAGGCTTCATGGCGAGTGACGACGTGACGAAGACAGCGCAGGGCGGCTGCGGCGCCTCTGGTGGATGCGGTTGTAATACGCCCCAAAAGCATGCGACGCCGCTGCTCGACGAGCTGGAAAATGGCCCCTGGCCGAGCTTCGTGACCGGCCTCAAGCGCCTGCGCGATACCGAGGGCAAGTCCTACGCCCCGATGATGAACGACCTGCTCGGCCAGCTTGAGCACTCCTATGAAGAGCGGCTCGGCTTCTGGAAGGGCGGCACGGTTTCGGTCGTCGGTTACGGCGGCGGCGTTATCCCTCGCTTTTCCGAGGTCGCCGACAAGTTTCCCGCGTCGAAGGAATTCCACACGCTGCGCATCATGCCGCCGGCGGGCTACCACTATAACACCGACCTTCTGCGCAAGCTTTGCGACACGTGGGAAAAGCACGGCTCGGGCCTGATCGCGCTGCACGGCCAGAGCGGCGACATCATGTTCCAGGGCTGCACGACAGACAACGTGCAGAAGGCGTTCGACGAATTCAACGAGATGGGCTTCGATATGGGCGGCGCCGGCCCCGCCATGCGCACCTCCATGAGTTGCGTTGGACATGCGCGCTGCGAGAAGTCCTGCTACGACGAGGTCAGGGCGCACCGCACGCTGATCAACGAGTTCATCGACGAGATGCACCGGCCGGCCCTGCCCTATAAGTTCAAGTTCAAGTTCTCGGGCTGCCCCAACGACTGCGTGAACGCCATTCACCGTTCGGACTTCGCGCTGATCGGCACGTGGCGCGACGACATGAAGGTCAACCAGGAAGAGGTGAAGGCCTACGTCGCGTCGCACGGGCGCAAATACACCATCGACAGCGTTGTTGCGATGTGCCCGACGCGGGCGCTGAGCCTCAACGACGACGATACGCTCGACGTCGACAACAAGTCCTGCGTGCGCTGCATGCACTGCATGAACGTCATGACCAAGGCGCTCGCCCCCGGCGACGACCGCGGCGCTTCGATCCTGATCGGCGGCAAGCGCTCGCTCAAGGTCGGCGACATGATGGGCATCATGATGATCCCCTTCATCAAGCTCGACACGGACGAGGACTTCGAGAAGCTGGTGGAATTCTCCCGCAATCTCATCGAATTCTTCGCCGAGAACGCGCTTGAGCACGAGCGTATCGGTGAGTGCATCGACCGGATCGGCCTGCCCGCGTTCCTTGAGGCGCTGGGCATCGACCCCGATCCGAACATGATCAACCACCCGCGCACGTCCAGCTACGTCCGTACCGACGACTTCACGGACGAGGCAAACAAGTATTTCGAGCGCAAGGCCAAAGAGGCCGGGCTGACTGTCGCGGCCGAGTAGTTCGAGCGGGACGGGCGGCGGCGGCACTCCTCCCTGTAGCCGCCGTACCGTCCCGCTCCACCCGGCCTTTATCAAAATTCATTCGCGGAGACTTTGAACTATGAACACGCCTGCAGCACCGCGCCGCGCAGTTGAATCTGGGGTTCCGGATCCGTTCCCCTACATGCACCCGCTCATGAAGAAGAACTACGGCAACTGGGCTTGGCATGATCGCCCGCGCCCCGGCGTTCTTCACCACGTCGCCAAGAGCGGCGACGAAATCTGGACAGTCCGCGCCGGTACACCCCGGCAGATGGACGTCTTCACCATCCGCAAGCTGTGCGACATCGCCGACCGCTTTGCCGAGGGCCACGTCCGCTTCACGACGCGCAGCAACATCGAGTACATGGTCAGCGCCAAGGACAAGGTCGAGCCGCTGATTAAGGCGCTGAATGCCGAAGGCTACCCCGTTGGCGGCACCGGCAACTCCGTGTCCATGATCTCCCACACCCAGGGCTGGCTCCACTGCGACATCCCCGGCACCGATGCCTCGGGCGTGGTCAAGAGCCTGATGGATTCGCTGTACGAGGAGTTCGTGAAGGAGGAGATGCCGAACCGCGTTCGCATCACCACCTCCTGCTGCCAGATCAACTGCGGCGGCCAGGGCGATATCTCGATCAACGTGCAGTACGTGAAGCCGCCGAAAATCAACCACGACATGGTTTCGAAGGTCTGCGAGCGTCCCGCCGTCGTGGCTCGCTGCCCCGTCGCCGCCATCCGGCCCGCGATGGTCAACGGCAAGCCCTCGCTTGAGGTCGACGAGCAGAAATGCGTGTGCTGCGGCGCCTGCTATCCGCCCTGCCCGCCCATGCAGATCAACGGCACCGACTCCACGAGGATCGCGGTTTGGGTTGGCGGCAAGCACTCCAACGCCCGCTCGAAGCCTGCCTTCCACAAGCTCGTTGTCGCGAACCTGCCGAACAACGCGCCGCGCTGGCCGGAGGTCGCCGAGGTGGTCGGCAAGATCCTCCACGCATACAAGAACAACGCGAAGGATTGGGAGCGCATGGGCGAGTGGATCGAGCGCATCGGCTGGCCGCGCTTCTTCGAGCTGACCGGCTTCGCGTTCACCAAGCACCACCTCGATACTTGGACCGGCGCGCGCAAGAGCATGAACATGTCCGCGCACGTGCACTTCTAAGGCTTGGGAGAGCGAACCTTGCTGCTGGGAATCGTCGTAAACGAAGGGCCGTATACGCACCAAGCGTCGGACACGGCCTATCAATTCACAAAGGCCGCGCTGGAGAAGGGACACTCGATCTTCCGGGTGTTCTTCTACCACGACGGCGTCAACAACGGCACCCGCCTCACGGTGCCGCCGCAGGACGACCGCAACCTGCAAAAGCTCTGGACCGAGCTTGCCGAGAAGTACAAGCTCGACCTCGTCGTCTGCGTTGCCGCCGCCCAGCGCCGCGGCATCCTCGACGCCGACGAGGCCAAGCGCCACGGCAAGGACGCGGCTAACATCGCGCCGGGCTTCCGCATCTCCGGCTTGGGCCAGCTCATCGAAGCGGGCATCAACGCCGAGCGGCTTGTGACCTTCGGGGACTGAGGAGAGAGCCATGGCCAAGAAATTTTTGTACATCAACCGCAAGGCTCCCTACGGCACGATCTACGCCCTCGAATCGCTTGAGGTCGTCCTGATCGGCGCTGCTTTCGAGCAGGACGTGAGCCTCGCCTTCATCGACGACGGCGTCTTCCAGCTCATGGCTGGGCAA
>Ga0182021_10010086_pt1 | contig 11206 bp, 10 predicted proteins | sample 612E3MmetaG_FD_120493 | JGI IMG/M metagenome (GOLD analysis project Ga0182021, IMG submission 120493) | Permafrost microbial communities from Stordalen Mire, Sweden - 612E3M metaG (Illumina Assembly) | ecosystem: Environmental > Terrestrial > Soil > Wetlands > Permafrost | place: Sweden...
CTTGATAGTCCTTGTGAAATTGAAGGCATTTCCTCAACTATATAGTTAATAAAGAAACTAAAAATTCCTGCCTGTGCTGCAACATATATGAACTGCGCTGCGACTGCACCAACAAAGTGGGGGTGTGACCAGATGGAACGCTTTACATTGGTCGTTGTCGAGTCGCTTAAATGATATTCATCCTCCGTATTAAGATCGGGGATATGAGCAAAGTAAAAGACCACGGACATCACAAGGACGATAATAGCCACCGCAAGGTACGGAATGTAAAGTTGGCCTTGGGCAACATCTGCACCGCCTGTAGAATAGAAGAACATTCCACCGATTATCGGGCCGAAAATCCAACCGACACCGTTGAATGATTGCGCAAAATTAATGCGCGCCGCTGCATAGTTCTTAGGACCGAGTACGGTCGTATAGGGATTAGCTACCGTTTCAAGAACTGTTAATCCCATTGCGATAACACAGACACCAAGCAGGAATGCCCAGAATGAAGCAATATATGTAGCAGGGATAAACCAGAACCCGCCCAATGCTACAAGTAGTAGCCCCGAAATAATACCACCTTTATAACCGAGCTTGCGTGCCAGCCAGCTTGCCGGCAGTGCCATCAAAAAATAACCCAAATAGTGTGCAAACTGCACCCACGCAGATTGTGCTTTTGTTAGATGCAGATAGTCCTGAAAGTGTTTGTCCATCACATCGATCATTCCATTACATATCCCCCACAATAAAAATAATGTGCTGACGAGTGCAAACGTGAATACGTAGTTTTTACTATCTTCGGTTTTAAACATTTTGGATAAATCCATAATAACTTCCTTTAGTTTAATGGATGATTTATTCTAATATAATATTCAAATGAAAACGGATTCGGCAGCACCTAAACCAATATAGATATCTCTAGGGCTTGTGGAACTTTCGATAGATGAAAGAGGAATTGCGACCATAACCAGTCCTGATTTTATGTTAATTCGGTCGTTTAGGTGATTCTAAATTTTTATTTCTTCCAAATAACCATTTTCAACTTTGCATTCAATATTTTGATCAAGTTTGTAAATGCGTTCAATCAATTTCCATTTTTCTTTTGCCGATGATGAGACAGATGTTTTCTGAAATATCGAAACGGCTGCTTCCCATTCCGATTGACGCGGTAACGTTGCAAGTTTTGTCATTGCTTTATCATGATCGAAATTTTGTTCGGTATCCATGATCATGAAGAGTGTGGTTCCATCTAGATATATTTCCATATCGATGATTCCAACGTCTTTCATTCCTCGCGTTATTTCAGGCCATGCGTTTCCCCTCGCATGAAGCTTTTTATATTCTTCAATGAACTCGGCATTATTTTCCAATTGAAGAGTTTTACAGTAACGTTTGATTTTTTTCATTCTCAAGACCTAACTTTGATTTTAATAGCACTGGCAATTTCTTTTTCCGACGCAACGACGACGTATCCGCCGCCGCTTCCGGATGTAATCGCACCTAAATAATAAGGAAAATAGTTCGCTTCCATTTCCTTCATTACATAATCCGGAACAGTATACGGAAGCATCTTCTTCCATGCGAGAAATGTTTTTGTCATTGACTGTCCCAAACCTATGGCATCTTTTTGAAGAATACTTTTCCAACACTGCTCGCCGGCATCGCCAAGTTCTTGAACAATATCTAGAGTGAGATTTTTTACTTTAATGGGATCATAACCTACAGGCCTTGGTTCGAGTGGAATTAAATGAATGACGTTCGAAAGCCAATCGCAAATATCTTTGTCCCTTGTAGAATCAATTTGGTCGGGCCAATATTTCCCTTTATAATAAAGACGGCTGATTCCCGGATTCAGCAAGCCAATGTGATCTTGTGAGCCGGAAATGTATTTTGAACCTGGAGGATTTTCTGCACCAAATAAAATCTTTGCGTTGTTAATTGGATTTCCGTTGGGAAGTCTATTTCCCCAAATTTCAACAGCGACTTTTCTTGAACTAGTCGCCATGCCGGATCGATCAGTGAATTCAATTGTCGGCCATAGTTGAGCAACAACAACACTGCCCGAATAAATTTCCGAAACCCATGGTTGGTCCATCCAACCGCCGGCTATACAAATTCTGTAAGGGAACTGTATTTCTAGTTTCGTAGACGAACTTGCCCGTGCCGGAAGTCCCGGTTCTGGAATTCTTTCCAATACTTTATATTCGATACTGAGTCTTTTGCACAATGCCTCTTTGTCAGGAGTATGGCCATCGCGGTTCACAACAAAAACATCAGGTTTGATTCTCTTAATATCGGGTTCAAAGTCTAGCATACCCGAACCCGATGCGATAAAGGCATTTTCGACATAACGGACGGAGTTTACCATATAAACTCTTTCTTCTTGAGAATAGTATGGCGCCTTTCCTTTTAACAAACGAACATTTTCATCCGCGCCGACAGCTACAAATAATTTGCCAATCTGAGCGGCTGTTTTGAAGAAAGCAATGTGGCCGGCGTGAAGCAAATCGTAACAACCACTTACTAAAACTTTTCTATCCATCAATAAAATAATTCCGTTTTTCTATGCTTCGTTGAATATCACTTTCTTTGAATCTTTTCCCTTGTTCTTGATCATTTCTTCTTTTATCCAATCGTAGGTTCGTTTTAATCCATCTTTCAACGGAATGGATGGTTCCCAGCCAAGATATTGTTTGATCAGAGTGTTGTCGCTGTTTCTTCCGCGTACTCCTTTCGGAGCACCAAGATCATATTTTCTTTCTAGTGTATACCCCGCAATCTCTTCCACATAATCGACTAATTGGTTAATGGAAACCATTTCACTACTGCCGAGATTGATCGGTTCGGTGATAGCGCTGTACATAATATCAAGCACACCTTTGATGCAATCATCGATGTACATAAAGCTTCGGGTCTGATGTCCGTCTCCCCAAATCATAATATCTTTTTTCCCTTGCATTTTCCCTTCAATCACTTTCCTACAAATGGCTGCGGGAGCCTTTTCTCTACCACCATCGTATGTGCCAAGCGGACCAAACACATTGTGGAACCGGGCAACACGTGTAGTCAGCCCGAAGTCTTCGGTGAAATGGCGACACATGCGTTCGCTGAACAACTTCTCCCAGCCATATCCATCTTCTGCGAGAGCCGGATAAGCGTCAGCTTCTTTGAGTCCGGGATTCTTGGGATCAGTTTGCTTTTCTCCGTTGTATACACAAGCAGATGATGCATAGAAGAATCGGTCAATCCCGCAATCCTTTGCCGCCATCAGCATGTGTGTGTTGATCAACACACTAAGCATGCATGCTGCTTTATGGGTCTCAATAAATCCCATACCACCCATATCCGCGGCAAGATTGAAGACCTCGTTAAATCCATTCACTGCTTGATAACAGTTTTCTTTGATGCGCAAGTCGAGGATCATGTTTTCGGCGCTGGAGTGTACTTGATACCATTTGTTCAGTGGCTTGATGTCCACTGCGCGCACTTTTTGTCCCATAGCGATCAATGCTTTTGTTAAATGGCCACCGATAAATCCGCCAGCTCCAGCAACAATGATTTTTTTCATAATTATATTCTCAATATTATTTTTTGATAATTGAATTATTCCAAATAAACTCTTCTTCTATTATAACGTTCCGAGGTTTATTCTGCTTGGTGTTTTGAATCTCTTCGATAAGCACCTCTAACGCAGCAGTCCCTAGTTTGCGAGGATCTTGATGAATAATTGATAACGTAGGGGTAAACATCCGTGCGGTTTCGCTAAATCCATATCCTAGTATGCCGATATCTTTTGGAATGTCCATGCCAACTTCCCGTATGGCTTTGTATGCGCCTAAGGCCACACGATCGTTCACTGCAAAAATGATTTCAGGTATTTTCTTTGTCTGATATAACTTCATAAAGGAACTGTACCCGTCCTGTATTTCAAATCCTGCTTCAAGAATCCATGCCGGATCAACCTTTAATCCATTCTTCTCAAGTGCAGTTCTATATCCTTCACATCGTTTCTGGCCGATGCTCACATTCAAATATCCTGCAAAATGTGCAATGTGTGAATACCCGTTTTTAATTATTTGATCAAGTGCGTCAACTGCACCTATTTTATCATTGAATGTGACACTCCTAAAATCCATCCCCTCTAATTGGCGATCGAAGAAAACAAATGGAATATTCTTTTTTTTCACTTCTTCGAAGACATGAGGATCGGACGTGCGTTGAGAAACACAGACGAGCAGCCCGTCGACCCGCATGCCTATCAGACTTTGAATGTTGTAATTCTCACTCTCTTCGTTTTCTCTTGACACTGTAAGAATCGTATGATAATGTCGCTCCGAAGCAGCATCGACCATACTATCTACTGCATAAGAGAAAAAACTATTTTCTAAATCAGGGACAACAATTCCAATGGTCAGAGTCTTCCTTGAAGTTAAATTCTTAGCGATGAGATTGGGAGTATATCCAAATTCCTCGGCAATTTCTTTCACACGCCTTTTCATATCAAGAGAAATATCGGGATGATCCCGAAGAGCTTTTGAAACTGTTACGCGTGAAACCTTAAGTTTATTTGCGATATCTGTTTGAGTGTGAAATGCCATAATATGCTTACTTACCCGATTACTTACCCGTGTAAGTAAAGGTATTTTTAATAAAAGTCAAGTAAAAGGAATTCCACAACCGGAGAAATTTTTATATTTTCCGATCAATAAAATCATCTATACACTTCATCATCTCCACGATATTCAAACCAATCAAAATGAGATACATTTTTACAGGATTTGCCCAAAGAGGTCGCATACAACGCATACATACAGCCTACAAAGCCTCCGGAAACTCTTGTACTTAAAAACCTGGCGTCAACATTGTCTTTTAGCAGAGTCCATTTCTGAGGCTCATATGCATAAGAAAAGGAATACAGAGACCCTTGAGCTTCTATTTTGAGTAACAATTTTTTTTCCTTATCTTCATTTCCAATTTTTTGAGAAGCTATCAACTCCATCTGGTCATTGGAACCTTTATTATCAACGGATTTATAGAACTGAATTACTGGTTCATTCCCTTCCAATGATTTGCATAGAAAATAGAAGTGCTGCTCGTTTTGAAATACCAATAATCCGGCTTTTTCATTTTCCGCTTCCGGCATAAAACCGATTGCAGTACTTGCTGACCCACAAAGATGCTGCTGCCGATAACCCAAAAAACTAGGATTGCTATTTCCAGAACACGATTCCGGCCTTAATTGTATCGATAAAGAACCTGGCATTTGTTTCAAATCAAACCATTTTTCCCTTGGCGTTCTCAAGAACGTCCAATCACGGCACAAACTTTCTTTGTTAAACTCGTCTCTCCATAGAAAATTCCCGCTGTAAGGTCTCTCAGCGTCTTTGTTATTCAGCGGTAGGGGAAGTGGATAATAATATTGTATTTCTTCATTTCCTTTGGCAATAACAGGCCAACCTTTCTCCCATTTCACAGGAGCCAAAAAGGTTTCTCTTCCGGTATTAATATATCCTTCCTCATATGGACGGTATGGTCTGCATCCTAAAAAAACCGCCCACCAGTCTCCTGCTTCAGCCTGGACAAAATCCGCATGACCTGTTGATGTGATAGGATTATTTCTTTTGGGATCCAAATATCTTTGTGTCAGTATAGGATTCTGCGCAAAAGGCTCATATGGACCGTTGACATTTTTACTCCTGAAAACAACCTCAGAATGTTGATCAGCCGTTCCGCCTTCAGCGGCGATAAGATAATAATAACCATCTTTTTGAAAGATATGAGGCCCTTCTATCCAAACAGGTTTTTTTTCAATGTCTACTCCACCATTGACCAATATTTTTTCTTCACCGGCCACTTTAAGATTTTCAATGTCGAATTCGTTCATTCTCAATGTTCTGTGTCCCTCATAAAGCGGCTTATCGTTTGGAGGTACACTATTATAGACTATGTATGCCTTGCTATTTTCATCAAAAAATAGAGAAGGATCTATCCCATTAATCTGAGGAATCCAGGCAGGATTCGACCATGGACCAGAAGCCGATTTTGAAGTAACTATGAAATTCCCACCAATATCAACTAACGTACAAGTCACATAGTACGTACCATTATGATACCTTATTGCCGGAGCATATATGCCTCGAGAGACTCCCTGGCCTTCCAAATTTAATTGTTCTGGTCTGTCTAAAACATTACCAATGAGTTTCCAGTTCACGAGATCTTTACTTTGAAAAACTGTGATTCCCGGGAAGTAGGAAAAAGTAGAGTTTACCAGATAATAATCACTGTCAACCCTGCAAATACTCGGATCAGGATAAAATCCAGCCAAGATTGGATTTGTGAACATTTTTTTATCCTGTGCAGACACAACAGAGCATAGAATAACAACGAAACATAATAAACACATCAATGGCCTATTCACTTGAAATTCTCCTTTTTTGTAAAAATCCAATGATAACTTTTCGGTGGTTCTAAATAATTTGGCTTCATTTCACCGGTTTCTAAAACTTTCTTTACAATACTACTCCAGTATGATTATGGAAGCTAATATATAATGTGTGTATTTTCCCGATGCGGAGAGAATAAACACACCTTCAGATTTTTGAGTGGAGATATATATTTCTTCATGAGAAGCAAAAGCAATCTGGATGCTTAGGAATATGACAATGGCACAAAGAAAGAACCTTTTGTGCGGTTGGACAGCAGTCAGTTGTGTCATGATGTTGTTTACACTTCCTATGATAAATTGAATAATCATAGGATCACTTCATTCATTATTTTCATGAGCAAAGCAACCTTTGGTATGAAAATGATTACTATCTTCTTTTTTGAGTCGAGCACATTGATCCTCATTTGTTCAATTTCATTTGGAATCCATCACACAACGACACGATTTTGCCAATTCGAGATATTTGATAAAAGATACTTCATACGGTAAATATATTTTGAAGTGTTTCAATACTAAAGATGTTATATTGTAATAGCAAGCGGAAAAAAGATCAACACTCATTAATAACTTCTCATAATATTCTGTAGATTTTCCATTAAAACCATACCATCATTGAACCGTTTTAACGGTTTGATTGTTCGAATAATTTGTCTTAAACTTATACCAGCGATATATGTTGTTCATTGGTGACTGATTAAACAGAGAATAAAAAATGATTCTGCCGTTACATGTTATCTTTGAATTAAATTGGTTGAACAAATTGATCCAATTGAAAGAGTTAAAGTAATCAATGAAAAAGATAACCATTGAGGATGTTGCTAAACGAGCAAGAGTTTCAAAAGGGACTGTCTCTGCTGTCATAAATGCGAAGAAAACTGTCAAGCCAGCAACAAGAGATTTCATATTAGAAGTAATGAAAGAACTCAACTTCCGCCCCAATGGTGTGGCAAGAAATTTTAAAAGTGAAAACTATGATAAAAGTATTGGAATCATCATCAAGGATTTAACGTATCCTTTCTACACTTCGATAGCAAAAGGTGTAAGTGAATATGCAAACAGCAAAGGATATTCCGTCATTGTTTCCAGCTCAGATGACAGTCATGAAAGTGAAAAGAATTTATCTCGTCTTTTTTCCACGAAGGATATCAAAGGTATCATTATCGCTCCCATAGTGGAAGGCACAGCTGAAATTGAACATCTTTTTAAACTAAAAATGATTAATTATCCTTTTGTCTTATTGGAAGATGTTAAGGGAATACAAGCAAATGTTGTGGCAATTGACAACAAAAAAGCAATAAAAAGAGCGGTAAAATATTTAATAGATAGCGGCCATACAAAAATTGTGCACTTTGCAGGCCCTCCACAGTCATCACATACACAAGAACGTATGGAAGGATTCCGCTATGCTTTCAGTGAAAGCACATTAGTCTTTCATAATGAAATGATCATCTCTGTGGGATCTCATTTTGAAGAATGTTTTGATAAAACCCTCGAGTATTTTAAGAATAGAAACCGTGATAATTACCCGACCGCAATTGTTTGTTTCAATGATCAACAAGCTCTGGCGGTTATGCTGGTATTGAAGGAACTCAATATTCGCGTACCCGACGATATATCTATTATTGGCAACGATGATATTTATTATGCGAAAATGTATCCAATTCCCCTGACAACAATAAGGGCACCTCAACAAGAGATTGGAATAATGGCTGCAGAAATTTTAATCCGTAACATTGAATCTTCGACAATTATTCCGATTGAACGAGTTATCTTAGAGACGGAATTTATTGTTAGACAGTCATCTAGGGTCTTGAACACCTGATCGTATCTGAAAGCAGATTATTATACTCCTTTCAGTGCCGAAAAGGCATTCAGATAATCTATATCATTCCTTTATCAATCCAATCATTTTTCTTACGAGCAATTTATCATTGAGTTGATACTTTCTAATACCTTACCATTCACCAAGATCACTACTTCTCTGCCATAAATATCGTAGACTTTCAGCGACACCCTATCAGTTCTCGACACATCGTAATTGATGGTTGTTATGGGATTAAAGGGATTGGGATAATTTTGGTGAAGCGCAAATGAACCCGGGATTTGTGAAGTTCCATTGTATAGTATTCATTGCTTTGACTTGAAAAATGAATTGCTTGCCTTTGATTGATCTCTGGAGTACTTTATTCGTAGTTTTTCCCTTATGAAGCTAACGGTAATATGATAAGGCACAGTATTGGGAAATTCTCTCAGTCTGGCTTGAACTGTTCAAAACTTCTTAATTGAGTTGGAATGAGGAGACTATGGTTAAATTTCAAATAATGAAATGAAAGAAAACAAACATATCAAAGCGCCCAGAATGGGAAACGGACACAAAATTGGTATCATTTTTGTGCTTGTCGCCCTTTTGCCGGTACTTATTTATTCGGCCTTTGAATTAAGCTCGTTAAGTTCGACTGAAGAACTGATTCAATCGATTTACAGTAAACAGCTTGATGTCATTCTTTTTTCAATCAACCAGTATGTGCTGGATGTCGCCCAAAGCTGGTCCGGTGAGATCAATACACTTCTCATTACCTCTCAATCTTCACACGTGGATTCTGCCACAAGAATATTTCTGAACAAGAGATCGGCAGTTTACGGCGTGTTCTATGCCGATTCTACAGGTCATGCTGTTTCTTTCGTGACGCGGCAGACAAAAGAAAAGGCAAGAGATGAATACAATATCTCAGTTTCTTCTCTGCGGAACCAATCGGCGACCATCGAAAAATTATTGCGCTATGCATCTTCCGGCTATCGGAAAATCGAACCTGTCATCATTGGGGATAGCGTTTCAGGCCAAGGTTTGCTGCTCATGTTTGTAACATCATCTCGAATCCCGGAGCAGAAAATAGCCGGGTTTTTGATCGATGCAAAATCATTTCTCACCGAGGTTCTCCAGGCAAAGCTCTCACAAACTGCCGGAGAGGAATTTCTGCTCGCAGTGTTTGACCGTCGGAACCAACACATCGTTCTCTCAACCTCTCCCGTTGAAATCAGAGAACTTCGGGAAGTAAAAGACTTCTGGCTCTTTCCCGATTACAGCATCGGCATCCGGTTAAGAGGAACCAGCGTTGAAGATGTTGTAAGGGCGAGGTCAGAACGAAATCTTATCCTCATTGGATTTCTGGATATTCTTCTCATCGGAGCTGTATGGCTCATGTACCGCACGCTGAAAAAAGAAATGGAGCTTGTGCGATTAAAAGGAGATTTTGTGTCGAATGTTTCGCACGAGTTGCGGACACCACTTTCCCTTATCCGAATGTTCACGGAAACTCTCTCCATGAAACGCGTACAAACAGAAGAAAAGAAACAGGAATATTATGAAACCATTCTCCATGAGACTGAACGGCTGACACGCCTCATCAATAATATTTTGAACTTTTCCCGAATGGAAGCCGGAAAGAAGCAATATCATTTTGAATCGATAGCACTCAACGACGTCGTAACCGGCGTTATGAAAACGTATGCTTCTCCTTTGCAACATGAGGGGTTTACAACGTCGGTGCAGCTTGCTGAAAACTTGCCGGCCCTTCACGCTGATCGTGAAGCCATAGCCGAGGCGCTCATCAATATCCTCGATAACGCCATAAAATACTCCGCTGCCGACAAGTATGTACGGATCAAAACGGGCCAAACAGATCGTATGAACTATGTGGAGGTGGAAGACCACGGCATCGGTATCGATAAGCGTCACCATAAAAAGGTCTTCGAAACCTTTTACCGCGTTTCAACAGGACTAACAAACAACATCAAAGGCAGCGGACTCGGCCTTGCTCTCGTCAGCCACATTATGGATGCACACAGAGGAACGATAGAACTTGAAAGCGTACCAGGTAGGGGAAGCACATTCCGTCTTCTGTTTCCAATTATGAACCGATCAGATTCGACGCACAAAGGATAGTCACTATGGCACGTATACTTCTTGTTGAAGATGAACCCCAGATGCAGCGCGGTTTGTGTGATAACCTCGAGTTCGAAGGGCACGATGTTACGGCTGTGGGAGATGGCACTAGCGGATATCAAACATTGCTCCGCGAATCATTCGATCTCGTTATTCTCGATGTCATGCTTCCGCAGATGTCTGGATTCGATGTCGTGCGGAAAACAAGAGAGAAAGGAATCCGCACACCCATCCTGATGCTGACTGCGAAAGGCGAAGAGATCGATAAAGTTCTCGGATTGGAGCTAGGCGCAGATGATTACGTCACCAAACCATTCAGCTTACGCGAACTCATCGCGCGCGTGAATGCCCTTTTGCGGCGTGCAGTGCCGGCTGGTTCCGTCGATACGATGATGACGCTTGGAGATGTCAAGGTAAATTTTGCCAGTTACAGCGGTTCGAAGGATGGAAAAGAATTTTCCATGACATCGAAAGAGTTCGAGATCCTGAAATATCTCTGGCAGCACCGCAATGAAACCGTCAGCCGGGACGAACTTTTGACGAACGTCTGGGGGTATGACGAATCAGTGAGTACACGGACAATTGATAATTTTATCTTGAAGATACGGCAAAAAATCGAAGATGATTTTGCTCATCCCAAAATCATCTTCACCATTCACGGTACCGGTTATAAATTGATCGCTTGAATCCATGACATTTTTTTACAATTCCTGACACTGTCATGACATCTTTGACCTCTTGTGGGCGTATTATGTATCAGTCAACGAAACATAAATCCACAACTTTACAGGAGGATGTCATGAACAAGAAACAAATGGTACTGGCTGCGATGA
>Ga0182021_10010087_pt1 | contig 11206 bp, 12 predicted proteins | sample 612E3MmetaG_FD_120493 | JGI IMG/M metagenome (GOLD analysis project Ga0182021, IMG submission 120493) | Permafrost microbial communities from Stordalen Mire, Sweden - 612E3M metaG (Illumina Assembly) | ecosystem: Environmental > Terrestrial > Soil > Wetlands > Permafrost | place: Sweden...
CCAGCGCGCGGAGCAGTTCCAGGTTGTAAAGGATCAGGAGGTCTTCGGTGAGGCTCGGGTGAAAGTGCGCACCGAGAATCCCGGCGGCGGTCCGGGCCTCTGTGTGGCGGATGGAGCGGGTCATCGCGCTGTTATACTCGGCGCTGCCGCAATTGCCGCTGGCCAGGTTCAGGTAGTGGATTTCGTAGCCCGCCTGCCTGAGCATAAGCAGCGTCCCGGCCATGTAGAACTCGATGTCGTCCGGGTGCGCCCCGATGGCGATGGCAGTTTTACTTCGCATAGGTCTTCAGTTCAGACATCTTCACTGGCCGCCCCAGTTCCGCCGCGCGGTCGGCGGCAAAGACCGCTTCGTGGCTGATGACCGCATCGTTCAGGCTGGTGAGCGGCATTTCTTTAAATGCCGACGTTGTACTTTTTCATGGTCCAGGAGCACGATTCAGTTGTGCCGTGACGATGCGCAAAATGGCACAATCTTTCCGCCGCTTTGTCAAACAGAACCTGCGGGCTTCGTGCTGACAGGTTGGTGGCTCATTATGGACCATCTGGAACCAAGCGCCAGCGTCTTTGGGGGCAGGTGAAACGCTTGGACTGCGCCAGTAGTGGTGCTTGAGCGCGCGAATGCGCCTGCGATTCTGAGACACCACACTAGACCCCCGCGATGCGCCGTTTGTATTCAGCCAGCGCGGCGTCGAGGCGGTCTTTGGCGGTGGTGTCGCCGGGGACGTTGTGGGAGGGATGGATGTAGAGTTTCACGCCGCGCTCGGCCAGAATCTCCGCCACGGTGCAGACGGTCATCCAGACACAGGTGATGAAGGCCATCGTCGAGACGGGGCCGACTTTGTCCTGGTGGTTCTTGAGCGGGACACAGGCGTCGCCAATCGGCGCGCAGGTGTCCACGATCAGATCGGCGATGTCGAAGATGGTCTTGCCCGAGGAATGGCGGGTCTGCTTGCCTTTGGCCGCGGCGGCGGAGCCGTAGGCGATGACCTTCAGGCCGCGCTTCTTGGCTTCGAGCGCGACGTCAATGTTCACGTTATTGATGCCGGAATGGGAGAAGACCCACATAGTGTCGCGCGGGTCGAAGTTGTACCCCTTCATGATTTGCACGCCGTAGCCTTCGACGCGCTCCAGGAAGACGAACTGATGCACGCCGCCTTCGCCGACGATGCGGGTAAAGAACGTCAGCGGCAATTCGCACATGGGGTGGAACCCGACGAACCCGCCGATGCGGGGATACATTTCCTCGATGGGAATGGTGGCGTGGCCACAGCCGAAGGTATGGACCCACCGTCCGGCCTGGATGGAATTGGCCATGACCTCGGCGGCCTTGCGGATGTTGTCCATTTGGGTTTGCTCGATGCGGTCCATGACTGCGCGGGTGTTGGCGAGCCATTGTTGGGCGACGGTGCTCATAAGGGGACGGATTGATGGATTAATGGACTAATGGATTGATGGATTGGTGCGGTTCCAAGAGAGCCGACAGCGTCCTGGAAGCGCGCTGGGGTCGTTTCATGGGCGGAGAGCGCTTTCACGGATTTGCACCGCCGGCAAGGAGCTGCTGGCCGGAGCGCTCTTGCGGAGTTGTTTCACGACGAGCAGGAGCAGCACGGCAGAGGCCGCCAGGCAGCCAAGCATGACTTTGGTGTATTGGTGGATACCGTGGATCTGAGCCAGCAGGCCGAAGGACTTGTTGATGGTCATGTTGCCAATCAGCGCGATGAAGAAAATAGTGCTGAAGGCGGTGCCGGATTGCGCGGGATACAAATCGCCAATGTAACTCAGCACCACCGGGAACGCGGCGGCCAGGCCCGCGCCAATCAGCAGCGCCGCAGCCAGCGACATGCCGTAACTGGTCGCATACATCAGCAGCAGCGCGCCGGCGGCGGTGATGACAATGCTGGCGAACAGCACGATCTGAGACTTGATATGCTTGAGCAAACCGCTCAGGACGATGCGGGCGAGGACCATAGCGCCAGTCACCGCCATCAGGCCAAGGAGGGTTTTCCATTCGTCGGCCTGCTGGCCGGAAAGGGTCACTTTCTTGAAGTAGCGGGTCATCCAGTCGTTGGACATGCCTTCCATGCCGCTTTGAATCGCCAGCGCCAGGCCCGCCAACAGGAAGATGGGATGCTTGAGCAGCGCCAGCCCGCTCGTTGCGGAGGCGGGTTGGGCCTTTTGCTTAGGCGGCGGGAAGGTGATGACGAAGAAATAGAGCACCGGCACCAAAACAAAACCGCCAATCCCGGCGACGATGCCGGCCAGGGAGAAGTGCTTGGAGAGCGCTGCCAATGTGCTGGGCATGCCCAGCGCGCCGATGCCGAAGAAGACGCCCAGCAAGCTCAGTTTGGCGCCGCGCTCGCCTTCGCTGACATCGGCGGCGAGGGCGTTCGTGGCGCCGTTGAGCACACCGCCGCCGAAGCCGATCAGGAAGACGAAGAATTGGATGAGGCCCTTGCGGTTGGCGAGCGCCATGCCTTCCAGCCCGGCCATTACAAGCAGGGCGCAGACGATGAGCATCCAACGATAGCCGAACCGGTCCACGATGGGCCCGAAGATCAGCGACCCGGCCAGGATGCCGAACGGCAGCAGCGCTGTGAGAGTGCCGATGCCGTTGTCGTCGAGGTGAAAGCGTTCCGCGAGCATGTTGTTCACCGACCCGAGCGACAGGAACACGATGCCGAACAGCAACATGCCCAGGCAGGCGGCGGCAAAGACCAGCTTGCGGTTGTACATGCGGCGCGCAGCCTATACGAGGCCGGGAAAGCTGCCAACCTTTCAGCGGAGATTTTCATCTGCCAGATCGCGGAGTTGTAATCCGCAAGGTGCCTGGGCTGCGGCAGCGCCGGCAGGTTGGAAACCTGCGATACGGCAGATTTCCAATCTGCGTTACGAGGCGAGGGTGGCGGCAAAGCGAATCACGTTGACGGCGAGGCAGGCTTGTCCGCATTATCCTGCCGATGCGTGGTAATCGCCGAAGCGTAGGCAGGCTGCCACGAATTTCGATCTTACTGCGATAACTGTACTCAAATTATGAATCTGGATGCTCTTTACTCGGAATTGACATTGAAGACCACCGCCAAGCTGGCGCTGGTTGTGCTCGACGGCGTTGGCGATATCGCCACGCGCGAGCAAGGGTACCTCACCCCGCTCGAAGCTGCCGCGACGCCGAACATGGACGCGCTGGCCAAAGATTCGGCCCAGGGGCGCATGATCCCCGTAGCGCCGGGCATCACACCGGGCAGCGGGCCGGGCCACCTCGGGCTATTCGGCTACGATCCCCTGGAGTTCCAGGTCGGCCGAGGCGTCATCGAAGCCCTGGGGCTGGGGCTGGAGCTGCAGGCAGGCGATATGGCGGCGCGCGCCAATTTCTGCACCCTCGACGCTAAAGGCATCGTCACGGACCGGCGCGCCGGGCGTATTGACACGGCGGTGTGCGAAGAGCTATGTGCGCTATTGGCGCAGAAGGTGAAAAAAGTGGGCGACGCAGAGGTCATTATCAAAGCCGGCAAAGGGCATCGCTTCGTCGTGATCTTCCGGGGCAAGGGGATGGAAGGGCCCCTGACCGATGCCGACCCGCACCGAGAGGGCTTCCCGGTGCCAAAAGCTGTGCCCGTGGACCCCAAGTCCGCCAAGGCCAAAAAGGTCGCAAAGCTGGTAGCTGAGTTTTACAAAGCTGCCCTGCCCATCATTGCGGCCAAGAAGCCAGCCAACGGTTTTCTGCTGCGCGGCATTGCGCACCAACCGGAAATCCCGCTGTTCAAGGACCGCTATGGGCTGCGCGCGGCGTGTATTGCGGTCTATCCGATGTACAAGGGCCTGGCCCAGTTGGTGGGCATGGCCAAGCTGGAAGGGCCCCAGACCATTGTCGAGCAATTCGAGCGTTACCTGGCCGAATACGACAAATACGATTACTTCTTCATCCATTACAAGTATCCCGACATGCATGGCGAAGACGGTGATTTCGCCGCCAAGCGCCAAGCGATCGAGAAGTTCGACGCCGCGCTGCCCATCCTGCTCCGCAAGAAGCCCGACGTGCTGGTCATTACCGGCGACCACTCCACGCCCTGCGCCGTCAAGGGCCATTCGTGGCACCCGCAGCCGGTGCTGCTGCATTCGTCCATTTCTGGTTCCGACAAGCTAGACCGCTTCACCGAGACCGGCGCGAACCTGGGTTCGCTGGGCCTGTTCGAGGCGAAGTACCTCATTCGCCTGATGCAGGCGAACGCAAAAATGTTGGATAAATTCGGCGCGTAGTCGCGGGGAGTTTGCACAGTCCGCCGTCTCCGGGCGGGCTCCGAATGGTTTGAATCTATGGGCGAAGTTCGTCGCGGCGGCTATATTCTCGAGTGGTTCATCGGCGACCATGTGCCGCGGCACATCCATGTTTACACCAGCAAGCACAAGTTCATTGGGCGGTTGGACGCGGACCGTTTGGTGGGCATCGAAGGCTGGACGCCTGACCGGAAGCTGATTAAACTGATCGCAGATTTGAAGAACGAAGACCGGCTATGAGAACGATGGTCCAGTTGAAGAAGGCTTACGGTAACGCAACGTTTTCCCGTGTGCGGCACGCCCGCTACCTGGGATGGGAAGACGCGTTTGAGGTCGAGTTTGAAGACGGCCTTAGCTTCCTGGAATCCCACTCGACCATTCGCAAGGCTAATCGCATTACCGCCAAAGCGGTGCCGGTGAGCGTCGAGGTGGACGCCGAGCTGGGCAGCCACTTCAAGGTGACCTATGACAACGGGCAGGTTGCGGACGTCTCGTGGGCTTTCATCCGCGAACTGCCACCCAAGAAGTGAGGCGGTTAAGCGGGAGCGTGACGAGCCCCAATTCAGCATGGCCAAACTGGTCTTTGACATCGAGACTTCCGCCCTGCCGTTGGAGCAATTCGACGAAGCGCAACAGGAATACCTTTTCCGCGAGTGCGAAAAAATCCCCGACGCAGCGGCGCGCGACGCCCGCCGCGCCGAAATCGGCCAGCAGTTCAACCTCTGGCCCATGACCGCGCAGGTCGTGTGCATCGCGATGCTTAACGCCGACACCTCCCGCGGGCAGGTGCTGTTTACCGCCGCCGACTACGAAGAGGGGGCGAACGAAGCCGGCCCGGTCGAGTTCGTGCCGTGCGTGGACGAGGTCGAGCTGCTTACGGCCTTCTGGGACGTGGCGAAGCATTACGACAGCATCGTCACCTTTAACGGGCGCGGCTTCGACGTGCCCTTTCTTTACCTCCGCTCCGCGCTGCTCAACGTCCCCATCGCCCGCAAGGACTGGCTGGGTTACCGCTTCCAAACCGACCCGCATTGCGATCTGGCGGAGCAGTTCACCTTTTACGGCGTCAGCGGCCGCGAGGGTGCGGCCCGGCGGTTCAACCTCGACTTCTATTGCAAGGCCTTCGGCATCGAATCCCCCAAAAGTCATGGCGTCAGCGGCACCGATGTGAACTCGCTGATGGCCGCCGGACGCTATCGCGATATTGCCGAATACTGCCTGGGCGATGTGAAAGCCACCGTGCTGCTCTACCATATCTGGAAAGAGCGCCTGGCGGGCGTCAAATGACACTGGTTTGCTTTGCGGTCAAAGCTGAGGCGCAGCCTTTCCAGCAACTCGCCCGCTCACGGTCCCAGGTGAAAACCCTGCTTACCGGCATCGGCTCGCACAATGCCGAGCGGGCGATTCGCACCGCGCTCAATCGCCAGAAGCCCAATGCCGTTTTGAGCTGCGGTTTCGCTGGCGGCCTCCGGCCGGCTCTTGCGACTGGCACGGTGGTTTTCACCGCAGACAAGGAAACGGGCTGGGAGCCAACCCTGCTGGCGGCCGGCGCTCAATGCGCGCGGTTCCATTGTGCCGAAGGGGTAGCGACGACCGCAGAACAAAAACGGGCGCTGTGGCAGGCAACCGGGGCGGATGCGGTGGAAATGGAATCTCGGGCCATCGTTGGCGTCTGCCGCGAGCAAGGAATCCCCAGCGCCATCGTGCGGGTGATCCTCGATACCGCCAGTGAGGATTTGCCGCTCGATTTCAACCAGTTGTTGACCGCAGCCCAGCGGATGGACAAGTCCCGGCTCGCGCTGGCGCTCCTCAAATCGCCCGGGAAAGCCGGCGCCCTGCTCCGGTTGCGTCGGCAGAGCAACGCTGCCGCCGAAAAGCTCACGCAAGTCCTGGCCGGCGTGTTGTTTGGCGCCAGCGGTCAGCGGTGAGCTGGGATTTGGGACTTTAGACTTCCTCATGGCGCTGCGCATATTGATCATTCCCGACAAGTTCAAAAGCACGCTCACCGCCCCCGCAGCGGCGGCGGCTATCGCGCGCGGCTGTCGCAAGGCGCGGCCGCGGGACGACCTGGACCTGCTGCCCATGAGCGACGGTGGCGACGGGTTTGGCGAAGTCAGCAGCGCGTTGCTTCAGGCGAAAAGGCAATGTGTCAAAGCGGTTGATGCGGCGCATCGCCCCTGCGTGGCCAGATGGTGGTGGGAGCCTCGGACCCGGATCGCCATCATCGAGTCGGCCGCTATAATCGGCCTGGCCGGGTTGCCGCCGGGGCGCTTCCATCCGTTCCAGCTCGACACCTTCGGCCTGGGAACGGTGGTGCGCGCGGCAGCGAAGAAAGGAGCGAGGCGCTGCCTGATGGGCATCGGCGGCAGCGCCACCAATGACGGCGGCTTCGGCTTGGCGCGGGCGCTAGGCTGGCAGTTCCTCGACCGCAACAGCCAGACGATTGAGTGCTGGACCGGCTTGCACCGGCTGGAATACATCCGCGCCCCGCAGCGCCGCCACTGGTTCGACCGGCGCCTCGTGGCCACCGACGTGCAGAATCCCCTGCTGGGCCCGCGGGGGGCGACCCGGGTTTACGGGCCCCAGAAAGGTCTGCGTCCGCAGGATTTTGGGCTGGCCGAGCGTTGCCTGGGCCGGCTGGCGCGCGTCGTTCAGCGGCAGTTCGGGCGCGACTTCGCGCCCGCGCCTGGCGCCGGCGCCGCAGGCGGGCTGGGCTTTGGGTTGATGGCCTTTCTGGGCGCGGAGTTGAGGCCCGGGTTTGATTTGTTTGCCCGGCAGGCGGCGCTCGCGCGCCGTCTGCGGGCGGCGGATTTGGTCATTACCGGCGAAGGCGCCATAGATTGCTCGACATTCATGGGCAAGGGCGTGGGGCAAATCGCGCAGCGCTGCCGCAAGTTGAAAATCCCCTGCATCGGCCTGGCCGGAATGGTCAGCGCAAGCAAGCGAACAAAGGAGTTCTTTACCTGCACGTACGCGCTGACAGATTTGACCGGCGTGCGGCAAGCCAAAGCACAGCCGGCGCGCTGGCTGGAGCGGTTGGCCCAGCGGGTGGCGCGGTCTGTGGACGATGGCCTTGTCTGCCATCGGGCTTGAAATGCTTTCGCCGACGGCTAACTTCTGACGCATGAACCTGGAAGATCATTTGGGCGACATCATTCGCAAGGCGCGAGCGATGTCGAACGTCTCCGCTGCCGCCGCCGCCCGAGCCGCCGGGTTGACGGAACCCGAACTCGCCGCGCTGGAGGACTCCGGTCAGGCGCCGAAGACGCCCAACCTTCCCGCGCTTGCCCAATTGGTCGGCCTGCATCCGGGCAAACTCGAAGCCATCGCCAACGGCTGGCTGCCCTCGGCACAGGATTTGAACGCCTGGCGCGAGCTGCGCTGCATCACGACCGCTGCGGGCGGCATGGCCGTCAATTGCTATCTCGTGTGGGACGAAGTGTCGCGCGAAGCAGCGCTGTTCGACACCGGTTGGGAGGCGCGGCCAGTGGCGGAGCTGCTGGCCGAAAATCAGCTCCACCTTCGGCACATCTTTATCACTCACGGCCATGAGGACCATGTCGCGGCCCTGGACGATTTGCGCAGACAGTATCCCAAAGCCCGGCTCCATTCGGGCTCCCAGAGCGCCCCGGTGGACCAGCGCAACCGCCCGAACGATTTCATTCACCTGGGCAGCCTGCGCATCACGAACCGTGACACCCCAGGCCACGCAGCCGACGGCGCCACTTACATCGTCGGCAACTGGCCTGAAGACGCCCCGCATGTAGCCATCGTGGGCGACGCCCTGTTCGCCGGCTCGATCGGCCGCGGCAACCAATCCTGGGCCCTGGCCCGCCAGAAAGTGCGCGACCAGATTCTCACCCTGCCGCCCGAAACCCTGCTCTGCCCGGGACACGGCCCCCTGACCACCGTTGCCGAGGAGAAAGCTCACAATCCTTTCTTCTGAGATTAACGGGTTGCGGTTGACCCTGCTTGGTAGAAGTTGTTAGCTTTCGCATCCCGTTTAGGCGGGGATTTATGCGACACACAATCTCAGTTCTGGTGGAAAACAAATTCGGCGTGCTGACGCGCGTGGCCGGGCTGTTCAGCGGCCGGGGTTACAATATTGACAGCCTTAACGTGGCGCCGACGCAGGACCCAACCGTCTCGCGGATGACGATCGTCACGCGCGGCGACGATGCGACGGTGGATCAAATCGTTAAGCAGCTCAACAAGCTGGTGAACGTGATCAACGTCCACGACTTTCGCGAAGGCGAATGTGTGGACCGCGAGCTGGCGCTGGTGAAAGTGGCCGTGGATTCCAAGAGCCGCGCCGAGGTGATGCAGATCACGGACATTTTCCGCGCCAAGATCGTGGATGTGCAGTCCAAGAGCCTGACGGTCGAGGTGACGGGCGACGAAGGCAAGGTGGAGAAGCTGCTGAGCCTGTTGAAGACGTTCGGGATCATGGAATTGACGCGCACGGGCAAGGTGGCCCTGCCGCGCAGCTAGCGAGCGGGGGCTGATTGGTGATTACGCTGAGCGTCAGAAGTCTTTGCGCCGAGTGAGGGCACACGGCCTACAGGGACTTGCAGGCCGCGTGCCCTCACGCGGCGTCGCTACTGTCGGCATGTGCAGCGACCGGAGATTGGAGGCGTCGCCGCTTCGGGCCTCGGTCACCGATCACCCGTCACCAATCACCTTGACCGGTCACGAAAGGCAGCTACAGTGACGCAAACACAGACAAACGAATAATACAATTATGGCTATCATCAATTTCGGCGGAACGAAGGAACCGGTCATCACGCGGAAGGAATTCCCGATGGCCAAGGCGCGCAAGGTGTTGAAGGGCGAGACGATCGCCATCATCGGCTATGGCGTGCAGGGGCCGGCGCAATCACTCAACCTGCGGGACAACGGTTTCAAAGTCATCATCGGCCAGGCCAGCGCGTTCAAGCGCGACTGGGACCGGGCGGTCAGCGACGGCTGGGTGCCGGGTAAGACGCTGTTCGAGATCGAGGAAGCCGTGCGGCGGGGCACCATCATCCAGATGCTGGTGTCGGATGCCGCCCAGCGTGCCATCTGGCCCGGAGTGAAGAAGAATCTAAAGCCCGGCGCCGCGCTCTATTTTTCGCACGGGTTCTCCATTGCCTACAAGAAACAAACCGGCGTGGTGCCGCCCAAGAACGTGGATGTGATCATGGTCGCGCCCAAGGGTTCCGGCACGTCGGTGCGCCGGAATTTTCTCACCGGCGCGGGCATCAATTCGAGCTTCGCCATCGAGCAGGACGCGACCGGGCGCGCCAAGGAGCGATGTCTGGCAGTCGGCATCGGCATCGGGTCGGGCTATTTGTTCCCGACGACGTTCCAGCACGAGGTGTTCAGCGATCTGACCGGCGAGCGCGGTGTCTTGATGGGCGCGCTGGCGGGCATCATGGAGGCGCAATACGACGTGCTGCGCGCGCACAAGCACACGCCCAGCGAAGCGTTCAACGAAACGGTCGAGGAACTGACGCAGAGTCTTGTCCGTCTGGTGGACGAGAATGGCATGGATTGGATGTATGCGAACTGCTCCGCCACGGCCCAGCGAGGCGCGCTGGACTGGAAGCCGCGGTTCAAGGAAGCTGTGCTGCCGGTCTTCAAGGAGCTGTATGAGCGCGTGAAAAGCGGCAAGGAATGCGCCCGCGTGCTGTCTGCCTGCGGCAAGCCCGATTACCAGAAGCAGTTGGGCAAGGAATTGGCGGCGATGGGCAACTCGGAGATGTGGCAGGTCGGCAAGGCCGTGCGCGCGCTGCGTCCCAAGGAGCCTGCCCGGGCGATTACCGCCGGCACCAAGGGTGTCGCGGGCCGGCCCGCAAACTAGCGCTTATCCCGGCAGGTTTCCCGGGTTGGAGCGCCCCGTGGGTTTCCAGCTTTACGCTACCGGCGGCTTGGAGGCACTCCAACCGCCAAAGAAACATTTATGCCGCAGGACTTGTTGAAGATTCTGCTGATTGAGCACGACGCCGGGTTTGCCCGTTACGCAGGCGAAATGCTCGGCCAGGCGCGGGACCTTGCCGCAGCGATGCAGACGGCGCCTGATCTGAGCTGCGGTTTATCGGCGCTGGCTCGAGAGCATTTCGAGCTCGTGCTGCTGGATATTTGTGTGCCGGATGGCGCCGGGCTGGCCAACCTCGCTCTGATTAAAGCCCAGACGCTGCCCCCTCCGATCATCGCGCTCGGGGATAGCGATGATGAGATTGTCGCCTTGGAAGCTATGCGCACCGGAGCCTTGGATTACCTGGTCAAGAGCCAGCTCACGCCGGCGTGGCTGGAGCGCTCGATCCGCTATTCCATCGAGCGGCACCGGATGGACGTGGCCCTGCTCGAGGCGGAGCAGAGATACCACGGCGTCTTCGACCACCTTGTGGAAGGGATATTCCAAACCACACCCGACGGGCGTTATTTGATGGCCAACGCTGCGTTAGCCCGGATTTACGGTTATTCATCCCCGGAGGAACTGATTCAAAGCGTGACGGACATTGGCCGACGTCTTTACATCGAGGAAGGCCGACGGGCGGAGTTCATCCGGTTGATGCAGGAGCACGACACGATTACTGGCTTCGAGTCCCCCATCTACCGCAAGGACGGCTCGGTAATCTGGATTTCGGAGAACTGTCGAGTCATTCGCGACGCGCAGGGGCGGCTGCTTTACTACGAAGGCACGGTCGAGGACATCACCCAGCGCCGGCAGGTGGAGGAGGACTTGCGCAATTCCGAAGCCCTTTACCATTCGCTGGTCGAAACGCTGCCTCAGAATATCTTCCGTAAGAACCCGCAAGGCCGCTTCACCTTCGGCAACCAGCAGTTCTGCAAGATTGTGGGCCGTCCCCTGGCCGAGATTGTCGGGAAAACCGACTTTGACTTCTTCCCGCGCGAACTCGCGGAAAAGTACCAGCGTGACGATCGCCGCGTC
>Ga0182021_10010088_pt1 | contig 11205 bp, 11 predicted proteins | sample 612E3MmetaG_FD_120493 | JGI IMG/M metagenome (GOLD analysis project Ga0182021, IMG submission 120493) | Permafrost microbial communities from Stordalen Mire, Sweden - 612E3M metaG (Illumina Assembly) | ecosystem: Environmental > Terrestrial > Soil > Wetlands > Permafrost | place: Sweden...
CTCGAAGGCGGCCACCACCGCCTGCTGGTCAAAATACGGCCGTGAGCCGAAGCTCTCGGAGGTCAAAATGCCGTAAAACCGCGTCTTGAGGCGGTAAAACCATTCGTTTTCCGGGGTGGTAAAACCTATCTTGTTGCGGCGGCGGCGTATGGTCTCCGGCAACAAACCGCGGCTGGCGTCGCGCAACACGCGTTTGTTCCAGCTACCGTGGATAATCCCGTCATTACTCAGCCCGAACAGCGACATCATGACGTCCTTGTCGAGGAACGGCACGCGTCCCTCAAGCGACCAGCGCATTGTGTTTTTGTCCTCGTATCTTAACAAAGCGGGCAGGCTGTTAACGAAAATATCCTCCACGAAGCGCTTTTTCAGATCGTTTTGGGTGATCTTAAACCGCTCCGAGGCGTGCGCGCGGCGGAAGTCAGCGTTCATCAAACCCAACACGCCCACCGGCTGCTTAAATGACAGTTTGGCGTACAGTTTAAACCGCACCGCCCGTAGCAATACACCGCTGCCCAGCGCCGCTTCGACGCCCAGCTTCAGCCAGCGGCCGTCGCGAGCGAGCTCCCGCAATCGTACGAAATAGTAAGGATAATAACCGGCCATCATCTCGTCGGCGCCCTGGCCGTCCAACAATACTGTCACGTGCTTGGCCGCTTCCTGCATAACCTTATATTGAGCGTACGGACCGGTGCTGATGGTCGGCTCTTCTTGGGTGCGAATAAAATCTTCGAGATCCTCGGCGAAACTGTCGGCGGTCGGCTTGATGCGGTGGGACACAATGTGCTTGCCGGCCTTGGCGATGACTTCGTCAATGTAACGTTCCTCATCGTTGACCGATCCCGGGAAAACCGCCGAAAAAGTGTTTTGCACGGTGCCGACCGAACGAGCCTCAACGTCTTTTTCGGCCAATAGGTGATTGACGGTCAGCGCTACCACCGACGAGTCCATGCCGCCGGATAGGCAGGTGCCGACCGATACTTCGCCGACCAACCGGCTGCGAATAGCCTCGGCTAGGTCGCTGCGGTACTTTTCAATTTCCGCCTCATTATAAGGACGCGGGTGCTTGGCTTGTTTAAGCAATTGCTCGGGCAACCGGGTGTAGTGGCGGCGCGTCACGCCGTGCTCGGACACGACCATCAGCTCGCCGGGCATCAGTTTAAAAACGCCGTCAAAAAAGGTCTCGCCGGTGTCTTCATGGGCGCGAAAGCGGAGGTAGCGGTAAACCGCTTTGTCATTAGCTTTAGCCTCAACCAAACCGCTCGCCAAGATGGCTTTTATCTCGGAAGCGAAAACCAGCGCGTTTTTTGAGTCAATTTTCGGCCGGGCAAAATACAACGGTTTAATGCCGAAGTGATCACGCGCCAAAACCAGGTGTTTCTTACCAAGATCGTAAATCGCTACGGCGAACATGCCGTTAAAGCGGTCGAAGCAATTCTCGCCCCACTGAGCGTAACTTTGCAGGATGACCTCGGTGTCCGAATCTGTCGTGAACGTGTGGCCGAGATCTTGCAACTCGGCTCGTAACTGGCGGTAGTTGTACAGCTCGCCGTTGTAAATGATGGAAAGTTGTTTGTCGGCGGTATAAATCGGCTGAGCGCCGCCTTTGCGGTCAATGATCGCCAGCCTCAAATGGGCCAGACCGCAAACCTCGTCGCAAAAGTAACCCTCGCCGTCCGGCCCGCGGTGCGCTTGGGCGGCGTTCATCCGACGCAGGAGCGCCTCGTTTTTATTAAGTCCGTAGTACCCGGCAATTCCGCACATATTATTATCGATTATAAAGCAAAAATGACCGTAATTACAGATATAAGTCACAGATAGTTATTGAATCGATAATTGAAAATGGGCCGGGGGAATACTCTCTCGAGTAATCCCCCGGCCCGGCGGGCGTTCAGGAAGCGGCGCGGTGATGATCGGCCAAACAGATGACGTCTGCCAGCCGGTCCGAGGTGGGTTCGGCTGTGAGAGCCGCCCAGCGGTCTTCATCCCAGGTGATGACCCGGTGCAGGTCGGCGGCATGGAGAAGCAGGCGACGGCGCCACTCTAGGAGCAGCGCTTGGTCGTCGGCGTCGTAGCCCTGGGTCGCGATCTTGATCTGGTTGATGGCGACCTCGAGGCCCAAGAGCGACCGGCCCATCGCACTGAAGTCGAGCTGGGTAGCCATGCCGATAGCGGCCGGCACGAACTGCTCGAGCGACAACTCGACGTAGCGAATCGCCGTCGCCAGCTCGGTGGCCGAACCGAAGGTCTCGACCCGCTTGTCAAGGCGATAGGCCGACAGCTTGATGACGGTCCGATCCTCGATTGCCGCCCTCGGCCGCACGCACAGCTCCTCACGGAGGGCGGCGGCGAACTGGTCGACGAAGGAGCGCAAACGCTCCTCGATGTCACCGCGTAGCCGTTGCTTGCGATTGGTCATCATCACTTCTCTCTAAACCTTGTAGGAACTACCTGAAAGTCTATATAATTATATAACATTAATGAAATAAATGCAAGGCAGAAGCCTTAAAGACAAAGAAATAGACCCGTGAGTGTTACCTCACGGGTCTTGTTGGGTCGCTATTCGTCGTCATCTACGTACTCATCATCGTTGGAGTCGGCGACCAAAGTGTCGGCGGAAGTTTCGTTCACGTCTTCGGCGGAGAAGCCGGTTGTTTGCCGCCCTCCCCGCGTGTTCGGGCAGTTGTGGTTGTTCATCCAGTAGGCGTACTTGTCCATTACTTGCGAGTCCGCCTGCTCGGCGAGCGTTACCGCAAGGTGGATTTTGGCCTGACCGCCGATCAGCTTGTCAATACTGCTGCCACCGCTCCTGTTGCCGATCAGCCAGCGGAACAGCCCAATGAACGGACCGATCAGGACGAGACGCAGGATTCCCAGCAGGCCGCGTCCGAAGAAGACGGAGAGCGCCGAAGCCAGCTTGGCTTTCAGCGGGATGCTTTCCTCGAGCTCGCTCTCGGCGCCGCTTAGTTGCAACCCGAGGGCCGCGCCGACCGCTAAGTGTAGAATGTCCTCGGGGTCTCGTTGGTTATCGAATACAGCCCCACAGGAGCAAGTCATGGTCTGTCGCATTTTCATTCACCTCCGGTAGGAACCTTGCGCGCCGTGCGCAGATAAGCCGATAATACACCCAATTTGCCCAATGCAACAGAGTATTGTATGATTACCCCTATAATTCACGTATATGGACCAATCTACTACCCGAAATTTCTGCATAATCGCCCACATCGACCACGGTAAATCTACCTTGGCCGATCGGATGTTGGAGTTGACGGGCACGGTCAATAAACGGGATATGCACGCCCAGCTATTGGATACTATGGACCTCGAGCAGGAAAAGGGTATTACCATTAAACTTCAGCCGGTCAAAATGAAGTGGCGTTTAGGCGGTATGGAAATTTCACCTTCGACGGAATACGTCTTGAACCTCATTGACACGCCCGGACACGTCGATTTCAGCTATGAGGTATCTCGGTCGCTCGCCGCCTGTGAGGGCGCCGTGCTGGTCGTAGACGCGTCACAAGGCATTCAGGCGCAGACTTTAGCCAATGTTTACCTAGCCATCGAGGCCGGTTTGGAAATTATTCCCGTTCTCAATAAGATCGATCTGCCGGCCGCTGACCCCGAGCGCGTCGCCGCCGAGGTTTCCAAACTGTTGGGCTGCCCGCCCGAAAGTATCCTCAAAGTCTCCGGCAAGACCGGTGACGGCGTGCCCGAACTGCTCGACGCCATTGTCAAAGACATTCCCGCGCCGGCCGGCGACCAAGCTAAACCCCTGCGCGCCCTTATTTTTGACTCTATTTATGACGACTACCGCGGGGTGGTGCTGTTTTTGCGCGTCATGGACGGCGTTTTGCCCAAGGGCGCGCCCATCCGGCTGATGGGCACCGGTTCTGAGGGCTTGGCCATTGAGACCGGCTACTTTTCGCCGCGTCAGTTGCCGATGCCCAAAATCGACACCGGCCAGATAGGCTACATTGTCACCAACCTCAAGTCCATTTCCGAAGCTCGCGTCGGCGACACTGTTACCTTGAGCAACGCGCCGGCCGCCACCGCGCTGGCCGGTTACCGCCAGGTCATGCCGTTCGTCTTCGCCGGGTTCTTTCCGAGTTCGGGCGAGCAGTATGGCGACCTCAAGGACGCTCTCGAAAAGCTCAAGCTTAACGACGCCGCTTTGCAGTACGAACCCGAGACCTCCCAGGTGTTGGGCTTCGGGTTCCGCGTCGGCTTCTTGGGCCTGCTCCATCTGGAAATCGTTAAAGAGCGCCTCGAGCGCGAATATAACCTCGACCTGGTCGTCACCAGCCCCAGCACCGATTACATCGTGCAAATGATCAACGGCGACGAGCTTACTCTGCGCAGCGCCGCCGAACTCCCGGCCGCCGGTTATGTTAAACAGATTCGCGAGCCGTGGATTAAAGGCGAGGTGGTGGTTCCCGGCGAGTACGTCGGCGGCGTTATTCAGCTGATTAACCGCATTCGTGGCAACCATAAGAGCATTAATTATCTCGATGAAAAGTTGGCTTTGGTTAATTTTGAAGCGCCGTTGTCTAATGTACTGACCGATTTCTACGATTCTTTAAAATCCATTACTTCCGGTTATGGCAGTTTTAACTATGAAATATCTGACTATCGCCCGGAAGATCTGGTGCGTCTTGATATACTCGTGGGCGGGGAACTGATCGATTCGTTATCAATGATTGTGCATCGTACCGAAGCCTTCCACGATGGTCAGGCCATAGTCAAAAAGCTCAAAGAACTTATACCCAAGCAACTTTATGAGGTGACGTTGCAGGCGGCCATCGGCGGGAAAATTATCGCCCGTGAAGATGTCAAAGCCATGCGCAAGGACGTGACCGCCAAGCTATACGGCGGCGACGTGACTCGTAAAAATAAGCTGCTCGACAAACAAAAGAAGGGTAAGAAGCGCATGAAACGCATTGGTAAAGTCGATATTCCCGCCGAGGCGTTCATGGTGTTGGTGCGCAAAGAGGATTAGCCGGTAGGGTCTAGCCGACAGTCGGCTTGCTTATTTTTGTTATATATTATATAATGCGGTCATTATCATCAGGATACGCACCTTCTCGACCTACGACTCGAAGGAGAACCATGACTATCGGTCAGATCCTGCTAGCGGTGGGAGCCGGGCTTCTGCTGTGGTTCCGGTTTGGTCGCCGCCGGTTGCCTTACTGGCACCGCGTACTCCACGCCCTGCGAATCGACCACACGGTCATCCACATCGAGGGCGAGGGTAACCACCGCTACGTCGTTTACGACCTAACCCAGCGGGATCGATCGCTAGGTGTGTTACACGCCATCTACTATGGCCGACAGGTCTTCTATCTGGATCTGTTTCCGGCCAACCAAGGCGACGTCCAGCCGGCCGGTGTTCGGTACTGGTTGGGCGCCCGGGAGCTGTTCGAGGGCGACGAGCTCGAGAACTACATCGAGCGATTGAAGGCGGCCAGACGGGCTGCCGGCGTCGCTGACTGACTGACTCCACGCGAGTCCCGCGGTGGTCGTCCGCCCCTCACACGGGGCGGGCGACCACCAACCAAGTCCCTTCGGGGACTTTTCTTATAGGGACTTATTTTTCTTATTGACTAAAATATTTATGTGATTACAATTGTAATTACATATGAATATCGCTGTCCAATCAAAACTAATCCAAATAGGTAACTCGCGGGGAGTGCGTCTTCCGGTCGAGCTAATCGAACGAGCCGGTTTAAACGACGAGCTCGAGCTAATCGCGCGTGACGGGGAGATCCTTATTTCTAATAGACGGCGGCCGCGGCAAGATTGGGCCGACGCCTATCGGCAAAACGCCGAATTAAATGATGAAGACGCGGTATGGTTGGGCGCGCCATTGGCCGTTATTGAGGAAGAAGCGTAATGATTACGGTCAGACGAGGCGACATTGTGCTGGTGGTGTTGGATCCGACTATCGGTAGTGAAAGCGCTAAGACGAGGCCTTGTTTGGTCTTGTCTCCGGACGAAATGAACCTCCCGGCGCCGACGGTCATTGTGGCGCCGTTGACTACTAAGGCTAAGCCTTACCCTTGGCGTGTCGGTTGCGATTTTGGCGGTCAGCCCGGCCAAGTGATGACGGAGCAAATTCGGACAGTGAGTAAAGACCGTGTCCTCAAAACTCTGGAAGTAGCCGGTAGCTCGACTCTGAATGAATCATTGGACAGATTATGCGAGATGTTCGCGCCGTAAGGCTTTTTTGGCAGTCTTGACTATCGACTGCCAGTATTATTAACTGTAAGGTATGACACCGAGACAACGCGAAATTTTGTACGCCATCGTGGAAGCTTACGCCAAGTCGGCGGAGCCGGTCAGTTCGGCCGTGCTGTGCGACCAGTTTGACGCGTCCAGCGCGACGTTGCGCGCCGAGATGGCGGAGTTGGAGCGCCAGGGGTACATTATGCAACCGCACATTTCGGCCGGCCGCGTGCCGACGGACAAGGGTTACCGCGCGTACGTCAACAGCTTGGAAACGCCGCGCACCGACACGCGCGCCGAGCAGACGTTGGCGCGCCGGGTGCAGGGGGCGGGCGAGGCCGAGCGCGCCATCAAGAACGCCGTCGAGAGTCTGGCGCGCGTCACCGGAAACCTGGGGCTGGCGACCATTGGCGGCAATCTGTTCCTGTCGGGCATGGCCGCGCTGTTTCAGCAACCGGAGTTCTTCGGCGGCCAGCAGGCCTATGAGGTCGCGCGTCTGCTCGACAGCCTCGAAGAGTGGCTGGCCGAGGCCGCGCCCAACGACCCCATTTCGGTGTACATTGGCGGCGAAAATCCCATCGGTCGCGCGTCCGGCGCCACGCTGATCATTAGCCGGTTCGTGTCGCCGTACTCTGATCGCAGTTACATTGGCTTGTTGGGGCCGACGCGCCAGCAGTACGGCACGGTCATCGGGCTGGTTGAGTATACCGGCCGCTTGTTACAAGAATCTCTCAATAAATAATTTTCAAGGATTGATAAATGGCGAAGAAAAATACTATGAAAGATACCGCATCTCAGAACAATACCGAATCGCAGAACGAAACGCCCGAAGTTGAGATCGTTGCGCCGGTTGAAGCCGTTGACGAGCGCGTCGCTGAGCTGACCGCCGACTTGCAACGTTTGCAGGCTGAGTTCATCAACTTTAAGCGCCGCGCCGAGGATGAACGCGCGGAGCTGACGGCGGCCGCCACTCGCCGCGTGCTGCGCGAGCTATTGCCGGTGCGCGATAACTTTGATCGCGAGTTGGCCGGTCGGCCGGCGGGCGTCGACGCCGCTTGGGCCGCGTCCATCGACGCTATCCGCAACCAGTTCGACCAGTCGCTACGCGCTTTGGGCGTTGAGCGGTTTAACAGCGTCGGCGCCGCTTTTGACCCCAACCGTCACGAGGCCGTGGCCGACGCCGGCGGCGAAGGCGAGCATGAAGTGATCGCCGACGAGCTACAGGCCGGGTATACGCTGGGCGACCGCGTGTTGCGTCCGGCCATGGTTCGAGTAGCCCACACCGACGAGGCTCCGACCGAGTCCGAAGCCGTCACTGAACCAGCCGCTTAGCTTTGTAATGATTCCGGTAGTAGCGGGTCGTGAGCTTCTGTATTACGATCCGCTATTTTTTGCGGCGAGGTAATACTTAAAAACAAGTAGTGAATTCAGTTCACCGGACTCAATTTCTACGGATAGAAAATTTTACAACAGTGAATTGAGTTCACTACCTAAAAATAAAAAGCTCCCCGAGGCCGTCACCGTAGTGGTGACCTCGGGGGTCGCGCGTATCGTTCAGCCGGCGGACTCTGCGGCGGACTCGGCGGCCGACTCTGTGGCCGGCTCGGCGGGGCTGGCCGCGACGTGGATGAGCTCGAGCAATGTGTCGGCCTTCTCGATCCAGATCGTACGCAGCTCTTCGAGTTGCAACGCCGCCCCGTACAGGGTGGCCGCGAGCTCTACCATCACCGTCGACAGTCCCTCAGTTTCGACGAGGTGGAAGCGGATTTGCTCGGCCAGGTCGCCGAGCTCGGGCAGCAGTTCGGCGCGGTCGGTGGCCTCCCGCTCAATGGTCGTCAGCGCCGCCGCCGCGTCGTTCCTGACGGCGAGGCTGGCCAGCAACCTGTTCGACATGCCGCGCACCTTGGCGAGCGCACTGTCGATGTCCTTCAGTGCGGCCAAGGCGCTCGCGTACGCGGCGCCCAGTTCGGCTCGCTCCTCCTTCGTGCCCACGGTCGGGGTCTCTTCCTCGGCCATAACGGTCACTCCTTCGGTCGATAGAACAGGTACCTGCGGTCAAAACTGCGATGTAGCCTTTTTACCATATTTCTGGTTATATGTATACCCTATTGCGTTGACTTTATATAATGCTAATGCTTAAATTAATTCAATAACTAGGAATTTCAAATAAGATGTATAATACAACCTCGGCCGCGGCGGCCACCGGCCTAGCCGCTATTTTTGGCATATTGCTGTTCTTCGCCTTTATCTTGACGTTTGGCTACCTCATTCCCGCCATTATTGTCTATTGGCGCGTAATGACTAAGGCCGGAGAGCCGGGTTGGAAGGCGCTTATCCCATTTTACAACTGGATTACTCTCGGCAAAATCGCCAAACAGTCGACTTTGGGCTGGTCGGTTGCCGGTGTAATGCTCGCCAACGTTCTCATTCAAAATAGCTCGTTAAGCAATCTGTTGAGCTTGGCTTCTTTCGGCCTGTTTATAGCCCTGATCGTCCAATTGTCTAAGCAGTTTAACAAAGCGGCCGGTTTTTGGTGGTTGGTAGTGTTATTGCCCATCGTCGCCGTGTTTATGACTAAGGATTTGCAATATAAAGGCGCCGTAGTCGCCGTTGCCTCCCCCATTGCGCTGGCCGCCGAAAAAGTTAAGCCGGAAGACAAACCTCAGGCTTAGTTAACTTGAGCCTTGTATTATAGTGCGATTTATGTTAATGTTTCATACGTCCTCGCCCTTCGAGGCGCTCCTTGCAATTTGGAGCCGATCGTTTCCGAAAGGAACGGTGTTGGCTATGACCAAGAACCCCAATGTGATCTCGGTGGGCGTTCGTCTGAGGCATGTCCGCGAGATAATGGGTCTCAGCCTGACGGAGGCTGCCGGGCTATCCGTCACCATGAGGGACGCGCGTCAGCTCGAGCGTTCCTTCGAGGCCGTCGTTCTCGGTAGCTACGAGCGAACCGACCGCGAGATGCCGTTGGGTCGCATCTACGATCTGGCCGCCCTATACGGTGTCAGCGTCGAGTGGCTGATGACCGGCGCCGAGACGCCGGAAACCTTGGTCTCCGATTTGGTCTTGCAGCTCCTCGGGCTCAGTGACGTCGCCATGGCCATGGTTTTCGGGATGGTTCCGCGAATGAGCACCCAGATCTGACCGATGGGCTCGAGAGAATGTAAGTTCTCCCGAGCCTTTTTCTTTTCTTTTGATATATTTTGTGGTATAAACTATCTGATCCGCGACAAACATTGCGGACAGCACCGAACCATAGGAGGCGTCATGGGACGCGCGAGGATTATTACGAGAACGCCGTCCGGCCATCGGCTCTGGTGGCCGGCCGTGATCTTTCCGACGCCGAAGCTACTCCGGCCGACGCGCCGTCGTCGGCTGACGCCGCTTCAGCAACTGCTGCGGCCCCGTCCCGTTCGTCGATCGACTCAACCGCCCAAGGAGTGATGACAATGCTCGCCATCGACCGTCACTTCGACGGTTCCTGATCAATTGGGCCGGTCGTCAGACCGACTCCGAGCCCCGACGTAATGCGGGGCTCTTCTTTTTGTTAAAAAAAATTGCCGTTGGCACTCTTGACGTATGAGTGCCAATTTCTTATTATGGAAGTATGCTTGGCAGCAACGCCAACAGAGTGCTAATTGTGAAGATTATTTAAGGTGAGATTTAATTTAAAGGAGAATCTTATGGGTAAAATCATTGGCATCGACTTAGGAACCACCAACTCGGCCATGGCCGTTATGGAAGGCGGTCAGCCGACCATTATCGCCAACGCCGAAGGTACGCGCACCACGCCGTCGACCGTGGCGACCGCTAAAAACGGCGAGCGTTTGGTCGGTCAGGTGGCTAAGCGCCAGTCGGTTATCAACCCCGACAACACTATTTTTGAGGTGAAGCGTCTCATCGGCCGCCGCGGCGGTGACGTCGAGGTCAAGCGCGACGCGCAAATGATGCCGTACAAGATCGTTGAGAGCGGCGACGCCGTTAAGGTCAAGATGGGTGATAAGGACTACACCCCGGAAGAGATTTCGGCCATGATTCTGTCCAAGCTCAAGGCCGACGCCGAGGCTTTCTTGGGCCAGCCGGTTACCGAGGCGGTCATTACCGTTCCGGCGTACTTCAACGACGCTCAGCGTCAGGCCACCAAGGACGCCGGTAAGATTGCCGGCCTCGAGGTCAAGCGCATTATCAACGAGCCGACCGCGGCCGCCTTGGCTTACGGATTGGACAAGAAAAAAGAAGAGAAGATTGTCGTTTACGACTTGGGCGGCGGTACCTTCGACGTGTCCGTGCTCGAGCTGGGCGACGGCGTCTTTGAGGTCAAGTCGACCAACGGTGACACCCACCTGGGCGGCGCGGACTTCGACCAGACCCTCATGCAGAGTCTCATGGACGAGTTCAAGAAGCGCGAGGGCATCGACCTGTCAGGTGACAAGGCCGCCGTTCAGCGCCTCAAGGAAGCTGCCGAGAAGGCCAAGATTGAGCTGTCGACCACCAATGAGAGTGAGATCAACCTGCCGTTCATTACCGCCGATGCGACCGGCCCGAAGCACTTCCAGTACACACTGACCCGCGCTCGCATGGAGCAGTTGGTGGGCGATCTCATCGACCGCACCGAGGGCCCGTGCAAGGCCGCGTTGAAGGACGCCGGTTTGAGCGCCTCGGACATCAATGAAGTTATTTTAGTCGGCGGCATGACCCGCATGCCAGCCGTTCAGGCCAAGGTTGAGCAGATTTTCGGCAAGAAGCCGCTGCAGGGCGTCAACCCGGACGAGGTGGTCGCCATCGGCGCCGCCATTCAAGGCGGCGTGTTGGCCGGTGATGTTAAGGACATTTTGTTGCTCGACGTCACCCCGCTGTCGCTAGGTTTGGAGACCATGGGCGGCGTCATGACCCGACTCATTGACCGCAACACCACCATCCCGACCTCCAAGAGCCAGGTGTTTTCGACCGCCGCTGACGGTCAGACCCAGGTAGAGATTA
>Ga0182021_10010089_pt1 | contig 11205 bp, 4 predicted proteins | sample 612E3MmetaG_FD_120493 | JGI IMG/M metagenome (GOLD analysis project Ga0182021, IMG submission 120493) | Permafrost microbial communities from Stordalen Mire, Sweden - 612E3M metaG (Illumina Assembly) | ecosystem: Environmental > Terrestrial > Soil > Wetlands > Permafrost | place: Sweden...
CCACTAAAAATTCAACCGCAGCTTTTATCGGTCCGTAAGCCCTGTTTTTCAGATAATCGACATCGCCGGAATACAGATAATGCCACCACAATCCCTGGACGGCCCATGGTGTTTCACAGATCTCCCAGCCCCAGGTCGGAACAGGGTATGGGTTCATAATCATATCGACCGGATATGAAGAATGAGGAAAATACGCCCCCGGTAAATCATAGTATTCTTTAGCCCAACGCTTACTGATATCCATTAAAAATTCGATGAGTTTGACATATGGCAGGTTCTTTTCCAGATGATTGCTTGAAAATGTAACCCAAAAAGGTTGCTGGAGGTTATAATTCATATGATAATCGCCGTGCCACGCAGTACCTATTGTATTGTAGCTCCAGTTGGCTGCCCATCCGGGAGTTGTGACACCATCCTTTGTAGCGCAATTTAAAAAGTAGAGATTATGGTACCACATTCTTTCAAGGAACCGGTCGCTCAGTTTTACTCCCGATTTGTTCCAGTATTCTTTCCAAACCGTTCCGCTATTGTTCATTGAAGCTGTGAAATCTTCTGCCCGTGGTGAGGCAATTACCGGAAGATCAATTGGTAGATCTTTGCTAAATCCTTCCTGAAGTGTAATGCATCCTATGAATGAATCCTTCTTTTGAAGTCCGGCTTCAAGAGTTGTCATCTCTTCTTTGTTCCCGTCCCAGTCAATTCTGGTTGTTTTTTTCAGAGGTCCATTCACGGCTGCAATCAACCGGAATGCCTTGTCTTTCGGATGTCCTTTTGCCGGATCATATTTATCAGGTTCCTGGTAAGGTAATATCTGGCGAAATGAGAGTGTACCCTTGTCCAGATTTTCTTCCACCCTGGCTTTAGGGAATACAGCCGGAGTTGAGGGATCGATAAAAACTCGTATACGATCAAAAACATTTTCACACAGGTTACCCTGCTGGTCAACCAAACGCATCCAAAGCTTATCATTGTTCATATCCGTGAAAATCTGCAATGTGATTTTCTTCTGATCCTTTGTCTGCAGATAAACTTCGCAAATGCCGCTGGAAATATCGAGCCTGTATCCAAGCATCTCTGCATTCCGGCGGTCGAAACCCAGCAACACCGATCCGCACGGGTAAGGACGCGGATAGGTTTTCCTGTAGTTTTCTCCGGTCATATTGCTGTATTCATTGTACCATGGATCCTGTGACAATAATGATAAGGTATCGGAAATCGCTTTTACCTTGCTGAAAATCTCTTTGAATGTTCCGATCTTCTCCCTGTTATTTTGTGCAATTCTTATATCCCATACATTGTTGTGGCCGAAATATAATACTATTGCATCAGGCCTGGTGGTTGCCACAACACCCATTGCCCCGTTTCCCAGCAATGCCCCTTCAAAAAAATCAGGAGCAGGACGGTCATAGGTCAAAGGGTTAAGCTTTGCCCTTTCGAAAGAGCTGAAGGCTTCCTGAGCCATTGTCTGATTTCCAAAAAAAATAAAAACCAGCACAAGCAATAAAACCTGAGGAATAATTTTTTTCATAGTTCTGATCATTTTTTTTAATTATTGTCCATTAATATGATTGATTGTATATAAGAAACGGCAAAAATAATTCGGCAATTATAAAAGTTTTCCTGTAACACGATTTAAAAATTCGCTATTGGCGATCAAATGACCGTCTGCTAATACCTGAAGTCCTTTGGCCATACCATAACGTTCGCTGGTTTTATCATAAAGGATAGTGATAATCCGACCGTACTCCAGCTTTCAGCTTTTGAAGTACTTCATCAGGCAGCATCTGTTTTCGCAAAGCTTCGAATTGTTTATCAATCTTCGTGTCCTTCGTAAATTCCCAGATTGAAGAATTAATTTGCCTGAGACTTAATACTATTGTAACCCAGCTTTGCGTCCACCCGGTTTCAATGGACCATGCTCCCCAGCCTGAATCGCCATTGGATGCCCAATATTCCCACCTCTTGAAATCAAATGCGCGGAACCAGCCCCCATCCAGTTCGGGATGTTTTTCACTACTGATTTGAATACGGCAAAGGAATTTTGCAAGCTTGTCTTCTGCATCCAGATAATATTTTTCACCGGAGGCAGCTGCGGCTTCATGCAATCCAAGGAAAGCAAAATCTGCAGTATAGAGAAGGTCGGTTACACAATCCCCGTTGTTTTGTAATAATGATGTTTCAGAGGTTCCATATGCTTCATTAGTGGAAGGAGGCGGGAAACCCCCTTTCCCCGGTTCTCCTATTTCTTCCCGGAGAGCTCCGCACTTATCCTGGCCGGACAGCAGATCACCTGCAATCTTTTTCAACCATTCACGATGTTCAGGGGTGTCATCTACCCTGACAAGCCAGGCTAAAGGAAGCAACATTTTTGCCCGCTCCTGCTGAATTCCGTTTGTCCATTTCCACCTGTGAGGATAAGCAGCCATCATCATCGAAATAGCTGTTTCGGCACGCTTTAAAAATAAATCAAATCCTGTCTGGTGGTAAGCCCAAAGATAACAGGCCAACATATAAGCTTGATAATGTGGCGAATATGAAACATTTTTATCGGTAAAGTAATGTTCCCAACCATATTTTACCAAAGGGCCCTGATCGAGACGATCGGGTTGAAAACCATATACACCGCTAATGCGTAAGTTGGCTAACAGAATATTTAACAACCTTTTATCGTAACGGTCAGTATTCCGGGCTGCTGCTGCAATCATCATCCCCAAAATTGTCCGCGCAGTGCCATCCCCATAATAAACAGCGTAACCATCTGAAGAACCTGGTCCCGCATACTGTGGCGTATCATTCCAGCCTGACAAACCATAAGACGGATGATCCGGATCAGCACGATCGCCTAAAGATATCATGGAGTTGAAGAAGAGCCAATTTCCTAAATTGGCGGAAGTCTCAATATATTTTGAATCCTTCAGCACAAGTCCGGCTAAAGCCATTGCCCCGGCAACTCCTCCGTTACAGTCACCACGATTCCACCAGCGCACTGCCTGTGATCCATCTGAAAATATTTTTGAATCATATCCCTCCATTATACCCATTGTTCCATCTCCAACCTTTGGATTCTCAATCATTTTGGCGGTACGATGTCCATAAGGCCAATCCTGATTCGGATCAGAATCAGCTTTGGATGAGCTGGGAAAATTTGCCGGTTTATTATACTGATTCATCATGGCTGGATGGAGAATCAGGTGCGAGTTATAAAACCAGTCAATTCCGCGTCTGAGTGCTAATCTTTCAATCCCGGCGGGAAGGTTTTCTGAACTCCCGAAACCCGGACGGACGTACGCTGTCCACTTCAGCACAGGGAGTTTTTTCCCCGGAAGCAGCCATTTAAAAACGTATTGCCAAACGGCTCTCCAGCCGTCTTCCGGTGCATAACGGGCAGTTATAAACTGGCTCAATTTAGTAGTTGCAACTAACAATTCTCCTTTCCCGTCAGGTTGCGGAATCCTGCACATGACCGGAAAAGTCTCTTTTGGCAATCCGTAAACTGCGCTATCGAAACCTGCTACCCGCGCCATCACTATGTCCGGATTTTGTGACTTAATGTTTACAAGATGACAGTCATGAATCGCTAAAATCCGCAGTCTACCTAATGCCGGGCCAAATGAATCTGAGGAAATTACTGCCCGTTCCCATTTGGTAACTATCGGTTTATCAGGCTCTATACCTGGCAAATGTGAGGGATATTCTACATACAGTCTTAGTTCCTTAATAATTGCTCTTTCATATAGTGAATCCGCAATTACAGTAGTTTTCTCAGGGTAGCCATCGGCCAGTATCAAAACGCCTGTTCCGGGAGAGGCATTGTCTATCGCCTCACCAGGGGTATTATACCGGATGCACCCAATTTTATTTTCCTGTAATGTCTGGTAAAGGTCATTATCCTTTCTGCAGCTCAGGCTAATCATGTTTTGTGCATAGCACTGCACAGATGAAAGCAATAAGATACATATTGTATTAATTATTAAAAACTTAGCTTTCATCCGTATAAAATTATTTTTCAATGGCCGGATGTAGCTCGCATGTTGATTTTGTTCAAGCAAGTTTGCGTTTTTTGAGAAACATTCCTATTTCTGCGCCTCCGTGAACAATGTTGCTATGTGCTTCTGTTGAGCATCACCCTTCTCAGTATAACCGTCCATTCTTTTGGTAAACCCATTGTACATCATATATGCAGCCTGAGCGTAAAATTTTTCAATACCTGTTCTCCTGGTCTGGGTTATGGGACGATAATAACCGGGCCCCGGATCAAGTGCCGTCCGAGACTGATAGTCTTCAAAAGATTTAATCGCAACCGTAATGAAAGCTTTATCGTAATCTGCTCCCGTCTCCTTTGCAAGTAGTTTATTCATTGCTGTAAGAATAGTAAACGGTCTTTTCAACGAATCCGGTAACTGGACTGAAGTCTGCTTACTGCCACTTTTCTCAGGAAGAAGGGCCGGGATTATCGGGTAAACTGATGTATTTGACTCCTTCGGCCATCCACCAATAGTTGTAATTTCAATTTTCGCCTCACCAGGAAGCTCGTTATAGAAAAGAGCGATTTCATCAGTGGATGCGATCTTCACAGCCTTTCCGTTTACTTTAACCGATTTTATGCTGGGTCCGCCGTTATTGCAGGAGAGGTAAAGTTTCTTCTCCCCAAAACTTACGGGCTCCTTCTGGGTATATTGTGTAATCGAGCCGGGTACCCTGGGCCTTAAAATGATACGATCGGACCTATAGTCATAATCAAATAGTCCGCGGATTGTCGCAGCAGGAATTGCAAAGTTGTCGATCATCACTGCTACTCCACCCACCTGGTTTTTACCGGTATCGGACCAGGGATTTTTAGTGTTCTCCCCACGTTGTGACCAGGGTGCATCCATTCTGAAATCTTTCGCCCACTTCATTGCACGAATTGCAGACCGGCGGATATCCTCAAATTTGCCAAGACGGTAATACATAAGGATGGCACGGCCCTCCACTGTGCCCCACACTCCGCCATTGACCCACTGACCGAATGTCCAGAATCCCTGAAGACCCTTACCTGAAGTACTGCCCCAGGCTCCGTAGGTATCATCCAGTCCGGGAGCATTAGTCAGAAGAAAATCAAACGGTCTGATCTCCGGAAATGATGAGATCTGCTTATAAATACTTTCTGCTGTTTTATTATCAACAACACGCAATGCGACAGCGTCAGCGTTGGCAACGCCTTCCAGATAGCCAAATTGTTTCTGACCCAGTACGCCGTGTTTTACTCCACCTGGTTCTATCGATTTGACGAAATAGCCGGCAGGTGTCATCAGTTGCGAAAGTGATTCCCTGGAAATTTTTTGCCGTTTCTCATACTCAGCCTGTTTTGCCTTGTCGCCGGTTAACTTGTAAAGTTCCACCATACGGTCAAGTGCAGCCAGATAAGTGATCGAAAGGCCGGCCAGATAACCCTTGCCGAAAGTGCCGTCAGGTTGTTTTACACCTCCGTAGCTCGGTGCAAGAAGGTTGCAGGCAGGTCCTACAAGTAAAAGGTTGTTCTTAGGGTCCCGTGTCGTTTCGATTAAATTGCATGCTCTTTCCATTTTCGGCAGATAGTGAGCAATTGATTTTAAGTCGCGACTCGTAAGCAGAATTTCAGATTGCATCACAACACCTGCGGCCGTTGCTTCATAAAACCAATCATGTATCTTCACATTACCATCACCCTGCTTATAGATAATTTGTCCGGGAGCTCCTGTATCGCCCAAACTACCGTCTGGTGCAATCAATTGTGAGATAAGTGATGACGGGTTGTCTCCTCCCCACAAACCCTTACGCTTGCCATCACCCTGGTTGTCCCAAAACAGATCCCACGAACGTTGAAGAAGGGAGAACCATGGATCACGGAGAAAAGGAGTAGCGGAATATGAGAAACCATAACCGTTTTGTATCCACCAGGCGTTCCAGCCGGCTCCTTCACTAAAGGTATCCCATTCAGGTTTATATACCATTGTGAGATTGGGAACTGTCGGGTTGGGATGGAAAAATGCAAATGATTCATCTATAAGCCGGAGAAAATCAACATCACCTTTCCCTGTGCAAAATTCACCGGTATAGAGATTCGGCTTCTGAGAACCCTGTCCATATGTCAATGAACTTATTAATACTAAAAGAATAAAATATTTTGTTTTCATTTTTTAAATGTAATTGATTATCTGATTTGTGAAGTCCATTAATATATCATCTTCACCTGAATAAAAAAATAGTTCGGCATTAAAAACGCCAGCAATCATTTCCTGACTTTTATATAGCGTTTCTTATTTCTGTGCCTCAGAGAATAATGTTGCAATATGCTTCTGCTGCATATCGCCTTTTTCTGCATATCCTGCCATTCTCCTGACGAAACCATCGTACATCATGAGGGCGGACATTGCATAAAACCTGGTTATGCCCATTTTCCGCCCTTCATTGATCGGACGATAATAACCCGGACCAGGATCAACGGATCCGCGGGTCTGGAAATCCTCAAAGGATTTAATGGCATCAGTTATAAACGACTTGTCGTAATCAGCTCCCGTTTCCTTAGCCAGGAGTTTTCCCATCGCCGAAAGTACAGCGAATGGCCTTTTTAATGAATCCGGTAACTGAAAGGTAGCCTGTACTTTAGCATTTCTCTCAGTAAGAAGTGCAGGAACGACCGGGTAAACTGTTGTGTTTGATTCCTTCGGCCAGCCACCGGTGGTGGTTATTTCAATTTTAGCTTCAGCAGGCAATTCGTTATAAAGAAGATCAACTTCTTCAGATGATCCTGCTTTCACAGCCTTTCCATTGACAGTAACTGATTTGACTTTGGGCCCGTCGTTAATACAGGATAGATAAAGTTTCTTCCTGCCAAAACGTACCGGTTCTTTTTGAGTGTAAAGGGTAATCGACCCTGGTACTCTGGGCCTGAGTATTATACGATCGGACCGATAATCATAATCAAATAGTCCCCGGATAGTGGCAGCCGGAATGGCGAAGTTATCAATCATTACTGCAACGCCACCCACCTGATTATTTCCGGAATCGGACCATGGGTTATTTGTATTCTCACCGCGTTGAGACCAGGGTGCATCCATTCTGAAGTCCTTGGACCACTTCATGGCTCTTACGGCAGAACGGCGGATATCTTCAAATTTGCCAAGCCGGTAATACATAAGGATGGCACGGCCCTCTACCGTACCCCAAACACCACCGTTTACCCACTGACCAAAGGCCCATATGTTTTCAAGTCCCTTACCTGAAGAGTTTCCCCAAGCCATGTAGGTATCGTCCAGTCCCGGTGCATTAGTCAACAGAAAGTCAAAAGGCCGGATATCCTGGAATGCAGCAATCTGTTTATAAATACTTTCTGCCGTTTTATTATCAACAACACGCAATGCAACTGCATCCGCATTGGCAACACCTTCAAGATAGCCGAACTGTTTCTGGCCCAGAACTCCGTGTTTAATACCTCCCGGTTCGATTGATTTGACGAAATATCCGGCAGGTGTCAGCAATTGGGGAAGGGATTCCCGCGTAAGTTTCTGACGGTGCATATACTCTGAGAGCTTATTTTTATCACCGGTTAACTTATACAGTTCAATCATACGGTCAAGTGCGGCAAGATAATTTATCGATAAGCCGGCAAGGTAGCCCTTACCAAAAGTACCATCAGGCTGTTTTACACCTCCGTAACTGGGTGCCAGCAAATTGCAGGCAGGTCCCACCAGTAAAAGATTGTTTTTGGGGTCCCGTGTCCTTTCGATAAGGTCGCATGACCGTTCCAGCTTTGGCATATAATACTCAATATCTTTCATATCCCGGGAAGAGAGAAGGATTTCGCACTGCATAACCAGACCGGCAGCAGTAGCTTCATAAAACCAATCGTGTATCTTTACATTGCCGTCACCCTGCCGGTAAGCGATTTGTCCGGGAGCAGCAGCATCTCCAAGGCAGCCATCAGGTCCAACGAGTTGTGACAGAATTTGCGGGTTGTCGCCACCCCACATCCCCCTGCGTTTCCCATCTCCCTGGTTATCCCAGAAAAGATCCCATGACCGCTGTAAAATAGATAACCATGGTTCCTGGAGAAAAGGGGTCGAGGCATAGGAAAACCCATAGCTGTTTTGTATCCACCATGCTCCCCATCCGGCACCTTCGCTGAAAGTATCCCATTCAGGCTTATAGACCATCGTAAGGTTAGGTACGATAGGGTTAGGATGAAAAAAGGCAAAGGACTCATCGATCAGACGAAGAAAATCAACGTCGCCTTTACCTCTGCAGAATTTACCGTCGTAGAGATTTGACTTCTGTGGGCTCTGTCCATATGTTACTGAACAGGTTAAAAACAAAAGTATAAAAGTTAAAGTTTTCATCAGTATAAAATTATTTTATTGGTCGTTTGGAGCTCGCATGTTGATTTTGTTCATGCAAGTTTGCGTTTTTTGAGAAACATGCTTTGTTCATCAGTATATATTTTTTTTAAATTCGAATCCTGCCCTGAAACCCTGGCGGTTCCTGCCTTGCCCATACATTCTGCCATGCGCAATTCAATATCTTCCCCATCAAGTCGGATGACCTCAATAATTATATTGTCAAATGTTTCAACGAAAGCGCTTAGCATCTCCCGTCCTGAAGGCTTAACTGTTTCATATGCATACTGGAGTTAGGTTAGTGTATAGTAAAAAATCAAAACTGAAAACTAATTTATCTAAAAATATAATCTAGTTTCTACAAAACCAAATTTATAACTGAATTTTATCTGCCAAATTTTACCAGTACAATAGAGATTTGAAAAATTCAAGAGCTTCCCTCAATAAAAGTTAACATTTAACAACTCTTTTCTATAGTTTTATTATCTATTTAAAAGTCAAGATATGATAGATTAATTACCTTCAATAAATATCAACATTTTATATATTATTAATTATTAGAAACATATTAATCATCAGAAAATTTTGTATGATAAATTATAATAGCTGATTGTTCTTATATGTAGGTTCGGAAATACTCAAAATTGTCTCACCATCTAAGGGATCTTTGTCAGCCTGAGTGAAGCATTAAGAAGTACGACGTTAACGAGAAAAGGTTGTCAATCGCAGGTTAGTGTGAAAACAAATCTCAGTGACGCGTCCACCTCACGGGCTTTTTGCGACCAGTTTGCCCGTAAAGATCTGAGCTGCCGGGTTCGTCCCCATCCTGTCAGATAATTGGAGCTCACATATGCGGAATACTCCCTTCCCGTACTTCAATTCTCCTGCTGCCATCACATCACCTGACTCTGGAACTGAGTTGACCTTTCCGCTTAAAAGTATTGCTTTCCAGTCCGGGGCAGTAATCGTAAACGAAAGGATCGGGGAAATAACACCCTTTCTGGCATTGTACCACATATTGAAATCAAAAGGTTTGAAATCTCTCACCAGCGGGTGTCCTGTTATCGGTGAGACAAAATAATAATCTCCCATTGTTGTTTTTTCAATATTCACACTGGTATTTGCTATTACTACCTTCTGTGCGGGAAGTTCAAGAAAAAGGGCTATTTTTCCGTCATGTACGAAGGAATTAATGCTATCCTCCATTGCAGAATATTTCGAAAAATCGTCAATCAGGATCACGTCAGCCTTTTCCATCGTATTTACCACTTTCAATTTCCCTTGTACTGCGACCTCTGAAGCCTTTCCTGCCGGATTCCCCAAAATAAACACCTTGCTGTTTACCGGGAGAGACTTTGGGAATAGCTCCAGGGGAAATTCATTCTGACTTATGCATTCCCCCATTTCATTTATCAGGGCTGCCCGCAGCAGATAGGATGTCCTTTTAGACACATCCGGCATCTTATATTTTATAAATCCCTGAAATCCGGAGCTGTTTTCAGGAATAACTGCAAGCATTTGATTAGCAAAAACAATTCTGTTGGCCTGTTCAAGCTGATAATGCAGATGGTATCCTTTTGGTATCTCATTGAGATCGTTACAGATCCATACTTCAACTGAAGTTTCCTCTCCGGAATAAAAATTGCTTCGGTCGGATCGCAGGGAAACCATTACCGGGGCTAATGCATTCCGGTAGGCAAAATAAGCCTTTTTAGGCTGCCTGTCAACATCCATTATACTTTTCATCCATCCTGCCGGCCAGGCATCTATGAAGAGGTGCACTGCAAAAGAAACCATTCTCGGATCGCGACGAAAAGTCTCTGCCACAAATTTAACCGCTCTTGCCTGATAATCCTGGCTGGCCTCTATCCAGCCCTTAAGTGAATGCTGGGTATTGTACCACATAAAATGATAGTGTTGTGTCTGAGCCATTGAGATCCTGTTGGCTGTCCAGCTTTTTTCATCTTCCTTGTCTTTGGGCAGCCAGCTTTCAGGATAATACTTCTTCATCACGTTAAGCGGATCAAGCCCTTCGGCACCGAATTCACCGCAGCCGAACAGCCAGTCTGGTTTGATTTGCTGCCAGAAACCTTTATACATTTCGCCAAGTCCAAGTCCGTGACCATTATACCAGATGTTATAGCAGTGATTATCGGGCAGACCGGGCGAAGGAGGGTCATAGTCGCCATCTCCGGCTTTTATTACCCTGTCCGGATTGGCAAGAAGTACTGCCTGATCCAGAGCCGCAAACAGACGGTAATACTCTCCTGAAGTACTTAAACTACGGTGAGGATAACCTTCTGCGTTAGGAAAACGCTCGTTAATATATGTAACCACAATGGCAGAGGGATGATTACGCACCAATCGTTCCATTTCTCCTGCCTGCCTGACGGCTTCGGCAAACTGGGTTCTTCTGAGGCTTCCAAATATAGGAAGATCGGTCTGATACATAAGTCCAAGCTTGTCGCAAAAATCGTAAACTTCCTGTTGCACCGGCCGTTGGGTAAAGCGCAGGAAGTTCATATTGCAGAGCCTGGCAAGCAGGATATCATCACGAAGCTGATTCCAGTCTTTCTTTATCACACACTGCTGTTCGTGTCCCATCGTGTTGGCACCCCGCAGCCGGACCATCCTTCCGTTGAGAAACATTCTTCCCTTAGGAACAGCGACTGTATCCATCGTAAAACTTCGCATACCGAATTGCTGCACTCTGGTATCGGTAAGTTTATCATTTTCATCAAACACTTTCACCTGAATCTGGTACAGCCAGGGTGTTTTTGTATCCCAATAGCGGAAGTTTTTCATTGAAACAGGGATCTTCATTAAATTAGATCCGTAACCCATTTTCAGA
>Ga0182021_10010090_pt1 | contig 11202 bp, 10 predicted proteins | sample 612E3MmetaG_FD_120493 | JGI IMG/M metagenome (GOLD analysis project Ga0182021, IMG submission 120493) | Permafrost microbial communities from Stordalen Mire, Sweden - 612E3M metaG (Illumina Assembly) | ecosystem: Environmental > Terrestrial > Soil > Wetlands > Permafrost | place: Sweden...
CGCGAGACGTAGTCTGGCGCGGGGCCTTCATTCCGGCGGGCACGTTCCTGCTGCTCAGTGTGGTTTCGGCCAACCGCGATCCGCGCCTGTTCGACGATCCCGACACATTCGACCTGAACCGGCGCGGCAAGAAGATCACCACTTTCGGCGCCGGCATCCATTTCTGCATCGGCGCGGTGCTGGCGCGGCGCGAGATGGCGGTTGCGGTCAACACGCTGCTCGATCTTTATCCGGACCTGGAACTGGCAGACCCGGAAGGTACGTGCATCACCGGCGCGACCTTGCGGGGGCCAGCGGAGTTGATGGTGCGGTGCGGTCAACGCAACGGCGCACCCCGATAACGTCATGCGCGGGCTTGACCCGCGCATCTGTGCGAATGTCATTGAGATGGCCGGGTCAAGCCCGGCCATGACGAATGGTTGAGAGAGGCGGGAGGCGTTCATGGCGGGGCGGGTTGAAGGAAAAGTCATCTTCCTGACGGGGGGCAGCGAGGGCATCGGCCGGGCGACGGCGATGCGGCTGGCGGAAGAAGGCGCGCATGTAGTGATCTCGGCGCGGCGGGCCGGCCCGCTGGAGGAAACCGCCACCTGGGTGCGCGCGGCGGGCGGTTCGATCGAAACCAAGCAGTTCGACGTCGCCGACGCCGACGCCTACACCGCCGCCATAGCGGAGACGGTTGCGAAGCATGGGCGACTGGACGGGCTAGTCAACAACGCCATGTCGTCCTATCGCAACTCCATTCTCGACACGACGCTCGAGGCTTGGCGGCGCGATTTCGCGGTCAATGCCGAGGCGGTGTTCATCGGCACGCGCGAGGCGCTGCGCGTCATGTACGGGCAGAAGAGCGGGTCGATCGTCAACATCGCGTCGTCTTGCGGCATCCGCGCCATGGAGAACATGGCGACCTATTCGGCATCGAAGGCGGCTCTGATCCATTTCAGCGCGGTGGCGGCGATGGAGGCGGCCAAGCACAATGTGCGGGTCAATGTCGTGTCCCCTGGGCAGGTGCTGACCGAATCGCTGGGACTGATCCACAAGAACGCCGAGGAGCGCGCGCGGCAGGTGGCGGCGACCATCCCGATGCTGCGCGGCGGCCAGCCGGTGGAGCTGGCCAACGTCATATTGTTCATGCTGTCGGACGAATCGACCTACATGACCGGGACGGTCATCCCGGTGGATGGCGGCAAGACGGCGCAACTCTACACCCCGCCGGCCCCCACCCTGTCGAACCCGGTGGCGGCATGAGCGGCCTCGGACGGTTAGAGGGCAAAGTCGCGATCGTCACCGGCGCGGCGCGCGGCATCGGCGCGGCAACCGCGATGCTGTTCGCCGAGGAAGGCGCGAAGGTGGTGATCGCCGACGTGCTGGACGAGCCCGGGGAAGCGCTGGCGAAGGAGATCGGCCCTGCCGCGCTCTATCGCCATGCCGACGTGACCGACGAGGACGACTGGCGCGCGCTGCTCGACGCCACTGAAAAACTGTTCGGTCCGATCGACGTCCTGGTCAACAATGCCGGCGTCGCGGTGTTCAAGACCGTGATCGACACGACCAAAGCGGAATTCGAGCGGGTGATGGGGATCAACCTGACCGGCGTGTTCCTGGGCATCCATACGGTGGCGCCCGGCATGGTAGCGCGCGGCCGAGGCTCGATCGTCAATATCTCGTCCAACGAAGCAATGCGCGGCGTGAACGGGCTGGGCGCCTATGCCGCCAGCAAATGGGGCGTGCGCGGGCTGACCAAGGTCGCGGCGATGGAGCTGGGCCACAAGGGCGTGCGCGTGAACTCGGTCCATCCGGGCGGCACCGACACCGACCTCGCCAACCCGCTGCACAAATCGGCGGACGAGCTGCAGCCGACCTATACCATCCAGCCGATCCAGCGCATCGGCAAGCCGCGGGAGATCGCCGCCGTCTGCCTGTTCCTGGCCAGCGACGAGGCCTCCTATGTCTGCGGCGCGGAGTTCGCGGTCGATGGCGGGTCGAGCATCGGGCGCTATCGCGGCGCGCTGCCGGGCAAGCCGGAGGGGGCGATCGGGATCATCTGAGGCGGCAACTAACGGCGGCGGCGATTGATTCCGCTTTGCGCTGCCGCGCTGTGGAACTATCCTGCTCAGGCGAAAAGGCTGACGGGCGGCCCGGTCCGAAGAGCCCCGGTTAGGTCCAGGAGAGTAGCCTATGCCGTTGCAGATCAATGATATCGCTCCGAATTTCGTTCAGGAGACGACCGAAGGCCCGATTGATTTCTACCTCTGGGCCGGCGACAGTTGGGTGGTGCTGTTCTCGCATCCCAAGGATTTCACGCCGGTATGCACCACCGAGTTGGGCGAAGTGGCCAGGCTGAAGCCCGAATTCGACAAGCGCGGCGTCAAGGTGATCGGGCTTTCGGTCGATCCGGTGGCCAACCACGCCAAATGGGCTGCGGACATCGCGGAAACCCAGGGCGTGGCGCCCAACTATCCGATGATCGGCGATACCGACCTCAGGGTCTCGAAGCTTTATGGCATGCTGCCGGCCGACCTGCCCGGCACGTCGGAAGGCCGCACGCCGGCCAACAACGCGACCGTCCGCAACGTGTTCATCATCGGGCCCGACAAGCAGATCAAGCTGCTGATCGCCTATCCGATGACGACTGGGCGCAATTTCGATGAAATCCTGCGCGTGATCGATTCGATGCAACTAACGTCCAAGCACAAGGTCGCCACGCCCGTGAACTGGAAGCAGGGCGACGACGTCATCATCACGACCGCCGTCAGCGATAAGGACGCCGCCACGCTGTTTCCGGGTTTCAAGACGCTCAAGCCGTATCTCAGGACGACCAAGCAACCGCGCTAACGTTAAATCAGGAGGAGGCGGCCAATGATCTTCGAACAGATCGCAACGGGGGGCTGCCAGTCCTATTTGATGGGATGCAGCGAAACGCATTCCGCCGTGCTGATCGACCCGGCCTTTCAACAGATCGACCATTATATCGGCCTGGCGGCGCGCGACGGCTTGCGCATTCGCTATCTGATCGACACCCACACCCATGCCGACCATTTTTCCGCCAGCCGCGAACTGGGGAAAAGGCTGGGTGCGCCGGTCGTGATGCACCGGCTGAGCCCCGCGCCGTTCGCGGATTTCCGGATGACGGACGGCGAAATCCTGCGGGTCGGCAATATGCGGATACAGGCGCTGCACACGCCCGGACATACGCGCGATTCCCTGTGCCTGCTCGCCGAGGATCGTGTTTTCACGGGCGACACGCTGCTGATCGGCGGGACGGGCAGGACGGACTTGCCGACCGGCGATCCCGAGGCCCTGTATGACAGCCTGTTCAACATCGTGCTGGCCCTGGCGCCGGAGACCAAGGTCTTCCCCGCACACGACTACAAAGGCCGCAGCCACAGCACGATCGCAACGGAGATCGAGACCAATCCGAGGCTGCAGGTGCGCGATCGCGCGGCCTTTGTCGAGATGATGCAGCATCTCGATCTCGCGGCGCCGACGCATCTGACCGAGGCGCTGCGCACCAACATGAGTGGCGGCAAGACCGTCGCGCAGCTGCTGTCCGACGCGGCTTCGATTATTTCCTTCGTGTCGATGCGTGAACTGCAGGCGCGGGTGGCGCGGAACGATCTGGGGCTCACGCTTTTGGATGTGCGCGAGAAGGACGCGTACGAGGCCGGCCACGTCCCCGGCGCGCGGCATCTGCCCCGGGGGCAACTGGAATTGCGGGTGAACCGCGATCTCGCCGATCCGACGGAGCGAATCCTGGTGGTCTGCGAGTTCGGCTATATCTCCACCCTCGCGGCGGCGACGTTGCGAGAGCTCGGCTTTTCGCACGCGGCCGCTCTGGACGGCGGCATGAAGGCATGGCGTGACGAGAATCTGCCGATGACGATCGGATCGGCCCCCTGACCTAAGATCAGTCCTGCTTCGGCAGCTCGAAGATCTGCGGGTTGGCGATCTGATCGTCCAGGAACGCGTCGTGGTCCTGGGCGCGGCGGACCAGTTTGTCGCGGACGGCGGGATGGGTCGGCAGCATGAAGATGTCGCGGCGGATGGCGTCGACCACCAGTTCGCCGACGCGGTCGGCGGTCATCAGGTCGAACTCCTTGCCCGGGCCGCGGATCTGGATGCCCTGGCTCCAGACCTTGGTGGAGCGCATGATGTTGGAGGCGACCGGACCGGGACACAGGCAGGTCACGCCGATGCCCTTCGGCCGCAGATAGAGCGCCAACCCTTCCGACATCTGGATGATCGCGGCCTTGCTGGCGGCATATGGCAGGCGATCGAACGAATAGGTATAGAGCCCGGCGAACGAGGCCGTGTTGACGAAATGCCCTTCGCCTTGCGCCAGCATGTCGGGCAGGAAGGCGTGGACGCTGCGCACCACCGACATCAGATTGACGTTGAGCACCCGCTCCCACTCCGCGTTCGGAATGTCCTCGGGCAGGCCGGACAAGATGATTCCGGCATTGTTCATCACGATGTCGATTTTGCCGTAGCGATCGAGCACCAGACGGCGCAGAACGTCGAAAGCGTCCGGTTTACCGACGTCGGTCGTGACAGCAATCGCATCGCTCGCGACAGCGCGCGCCGCATTCGCGACAAGTTCCGCACCGTCGGCGTCGAGGTCCGCCACCACCACATGCGCGCCGGCGCGGGCGAGCGCGAGCGCGCTCCCCTTGCCGATGCCGCTAGCGGCGCCGGTCACGACGGCGACCCGGCCGGCGAGGTTCTCCATCAGCGCGGCTGACCGTCGATATCGAGGCCGCTATCCTCGAAGACCGGGCTGTAAAGGAACCAGCGGCGTTCGGTGAACAACCAGCCATCCGCGAACCGCCGGGCCCGGTCATGGTAATAGCCGGCGAAGCCCGCCTCGTAATTCGGCGCAACCCGCGATTCCATGGCGCAGGTGCCCCAAGCCTCGTCGCCGGCGACCGTCACGGTGTGATTATGCAGCAGCGGGATCACCGCGACCGGCGTCACCAGTTGCGACAGGGCCGCGGAAATCGCCTCGCGGCCCACCAGCCGATGCCGGCCCGCCGGCGTGCTGAACTCGAACAGGCCGTCCGGGGCGAACAGGCTGGCGACGCCCGCCGCCTGCCCCCGCGCCGCGTACCAGCCGTAGCGGGCGCGGAGTTCCTTGATCGCCTCGCGCGCCTCGATCTCGGCGACGCGCTGCTCCAGAGTCTTGTTCCCCATGATCCCGCCTTTCATTACCGGCAGAAATATAGAGCCGGGCCGTTCCTGACCATCAAGAATTTTCCTGCGCGGCAAAGATGGCAGGCCGAGACATGAAAAAGCCGCCTCCACCCTGCGATGGAAGCGGCCCGATCATGCTGCGTTCAATCCGCCGTTGGCGGATTCTCATGCATCAGAAGCGCAGGCTCGGAAGAACGGTCGTGCCCTCGATGCCGACTGCCTGAAGTTCGGTGGGGCTGAGACCCAAGATTTGCAGGATCGTCGGAGCGACCTGGCGGGTTTCGACGTCGCTGTTGTCGACCGCCGCCGTGATCGACACGTTGGAAACCAGCAGGGCGACGTTGCGGTCGTTATGCGCGAAGCCGCCATGTTCGGCCAGCTTCGTGCCGCCGGTATAGATAACGCCGGGGTTGGAAATCGCGATAAAGTCCGGGGTCCGGTTGTCCTTGAAGGGATCGCGGTACAGATTGGCCAGATCCCAGTTGTCGAGAATTCGGTTGATGCCCAGCGGTCCCATCTGGCTCTCGAGGTAGGCTTTCGCCGCCCCGTAATTCTGGAAACGCGTGCCTTTTTTCAGCCAGATCAGCGCGAGGTCATCTGTCTGGTAGAAATCGATGCCCGGCGTATTGCCGTAGGGGCCATCGTCCAGCGCCACACGGGTTTTGACGTCGATCGGCGATTGGCCGTGTTTGGCGGTAACGATGATCGCGGTGTCATTGAACAGTCCCCTCGCCTTCAATTCGGCGACGAAACGCCCGAGGGCGCCGTCGACATAATCGAGACCAGATTGAAGACCGCTGTTCGGCGCCTTCCCGACCTTGTCCGCGTAACCGCCGATCAGATGGAAATCGCGCGGATCGCTCGTATTACCCTTCGCGAGCTTTTGTCCGACGCTGACCGCCTGGAAATTCATGCCGAAGACGGCCGGAACCTTCGTCCGCTTGGCGCCGATGCTGTTCAGGCCATCGATCTCGTTCAGAACCGCCTGAACCTTGAGTTCGTCATTGCGCTGGACGCTATGAAAGCCCTTGGTGGTGTCCTGGCCGGTAATGGTGTCGTTCGAGTTCACCTCCGGGGTGAACAGGTCGATCACGCCCCTGCCCGACGGGCCGTTCACCAGATCATAGGCCGGATGCTTGTCCGCCCAGGCCGTGTAACCCTGATGCCGCCGGACCACCTCGAAAATCGTGTTCACCTTCAGGACATCGTGGGGGTAGACCGGCGCGCAGACGCCGTTCTTCAGCCGTAGCGGCAGCTGGGTGACGTCGATCGCGGTCAGCGGCTGACCGAGCGTGCCGCCGCCGTCCACACGGGACATGTCCTTGTCGTCCGCTTCGTCGAAATGGGTCATCGTGCCGGGGGCGCCGGTGCAGTTGGAGCCCGGCGCATACAAATTGCGGTCATAGGAGACGTCGTAGAATACGTCGGCCGATTTCGGCGTGCCGCCGGTGACGAGCGCGAGCAGTCCCGGAAAGGAGTCGGACGGCGCGGTGGTCAGCGCATTCGGATAGATCACGCCATTGGCGGCGAGGCCGGCCAGAGCGCTCGCCGGATGGCTCGCGATATAGTTCTGCAAATCGACCGCATGCATGCCGTCGATGCTGATCAGCAGCACGTGATGCGCGGACAGGTTGGGCGGGGTCACGCCTCCAGCCATCGCGGGAGAGATGGCGAGAGACGCCGTCACCAATGCCGTGCAAGCGGCGAGCGTCCTGAAAGAATGCCTCATAACCTTTGACTCCTGTCAATTTGGAATGAGGCTGTTTAGACAATATTGGCGTCAGTATTTTTATGTATTTGTAACAGAATTATTACGACTTCAGGCCGTAGAGCCAGATCCTACCGGCGGTTAAATACTGCACCAGAGATCGACCTTCGGCTGCCGCGACACCCGGATCGCGCCGGAGCCCATGCACTCATTCGGCTTGCCCACGCCCGGCGATAAGGCTAAGGCGTTTGCCATAAGCCAAGGGGAGGAATGCCATGTCCGTGACGCTCGAAGAACTGGTGCGCGAAGTGCAGGAATTGCGGACGCAGGTCGCCCGCATCGACGACATCGAGGCGGTCAAGCGCACCAAGTACAAATACTGGCGCTCGTTCGACACCGCCGACCTGCAGGGCATGTCGGAGGTGCTGCATCCCGACGTGGTGCTGAGCGTCGTCGCCGGCATCTATTCGATGCGGCTGGAGGGGCGCGACGCCTATGTGGAGATGGTGAAGCAGGGCGCGCATGCCGACATGATCTCCCACCATAATGGCCATCACGGCGAGATCGACATCGTGGGGCCGGACGAGGCGATCGGCACTTGGTATCTCTATGATGACCTGTTCGAATATCGCCGCGGCTTCCGGCTCTATGGCACCGCCTTCTATCGCGACCGCTATGTCCGGCTGGACGGCGTCTGGGTGATCCGGCACTCGCATTTCCACCGGCTCTACGAGATCGCCGAGGAACTGCCGGACCGCTCGAAGATCACCTTCCATTATTTGGCAGACCACGGTTACCGCCACCCCGGCGACGCGCCACTGGAGCCGTTCCCGAAGAAGGGCAACTATCGCCATCCGAGCGGCGAAATGCCGCCGTTTTTGGATGATAAGTGATCAATAAACGACTCTGACCCCAATTCATGGACCCCAATTCATGAAGGTGCCCGTCAGAACTGCTCGCCGACCATCTCCTCGCTCTTGGCCCACAGGGCCTTGGCGCGCTCCGGATCGAGGGCGTAGGCGTGCACGCCGCCGCGCAGTCCGGGGCGCTCGATGACTTCGGCCACATGGCAGTCTTCGCAATACCGGCCGCCCACCCGATCGGCGGACGCGACGAACCCGGCCCAGACCGTCGTTGCCGCGCCCTGCGGAACCGTCTTGTAGGTGAAGGCGGGCATTCCCGCCTTCTGGTTCGCGCCGATCGCGGCCATCAGTTCCTTGATGACCTCCGGGGTCATATGGCGCCCTAGTTCCGTGTGGATCGCGCCCGGATGCACGGCCGTGGCGCGGATGCCCTTGTCCTTGTGGCGGCGATCGAACTCGACGGCGAACAGGATATTGGCCGTTTTCGAGCGGCCATAGGCGCCGAACTCGCTATAGGGCGTGCGCTCGAAATTAGGGTCGTCGAGGTCGACGTCGGAATAGACGTGGCCGCCCGACGACAGATTGACCAGCCGTCCGCCCGGCTTCAGCAGCGATGCGATCCGGTTGACCAACACGAAATGCCCCAGATGGTTGGTGCCGAACTGGGTCTCGAAGCCGTCGGCGGTCTTGCCTTGCGGGCAGGCCATGATGCCGGCGTTGCAGATGATGACGTCGAACGGCTTGCCGGCCGCGACCAGCCTGTCGGCGCAGGCGCGCACGCTCTTGAGCGACGCCAGATCGAGTTCCGCCAGCTCCAATCCCGGAATAGAGGCCGTCGCGATCCGCGCCTTGTCCAGATCGCGGGCCGTGGCGACGACCGAGGCGCCATGCGCGACCAGCACCCGAGCCGTCTCCACACCCAGACCGGCAGACACACCTGTGACCAGGATGCGCTTGCCGCTGAGGTCGATGCCCTCGAGCACCTCGTCCGTGGTGGAATCGGCGTCGAACGATTTGGTCATGGATATGTCCTTATTAACTAAAACAGATTGTCGACACTGCGACATTCGTGCGGCTTGAACATCACCCCACCTCGCCTCCCCCCGCCGCCAAAGGCGGCTTTATCGAACTTGGCGGCCTTTGGCCGAGGGGGAGGGACATGCAGGAAGCCCTCCCCCCTCGATGGAGGGTTGGGGGGGTGATGCAGCCCTACATCGCCGCCCGCCGCGCCTCGCGCTCGATATTCTCCACGACCTGCCGGTCCCAGGCCTCGATGGCGTAGCTGAGGTCGGCGGTCCACTCGAAGCGCTTGGTCATCAGCGGGTCGATGTCGGCGACGTCGCAATAGAACTGTTCGTGCCAGCGGCGCAGCTGATACATCGGGCCGTCGGCATGGCAGAGCAGCGGGTTGTCGATCCGGGTCTTCGTCTTCCAGATATGGACGTCCTGATAGAACGCGCCCTTCAGCATTTCCTGGATGACATGGGCCCGGCCGGCGTTCTGCTCCGAAGACAAGCGCGGGTCGTCCTTCACCATGACGCCCACATGCAGCATGAAGCTGTAGGGCGAAATCGGGTAATGGGCGTTGAACAGGATGATCTCCACCTGCCCTTCCGCCGCATTCCGCCATTGCGGATTGATCATGTAGGACGGGCCGTAATAGACGCCTTCCGAGCGGTAATTGCCCGGCGCCAGATCGTTCACGGTGCCCAGGAAAGGCACACCCGGGTCATGAGTAACCTTCGACCCCTTCTCGTGGAACTCCATGTACTGATAGGCGATCTGGCCGTCGAAGATGTTCTTGAAATAGGATGGGCCGTGGCGCTTGCCCTCGCCATGCACATAGAAGAAATGCGCGACGTCCGACATGTTGTCGATCAGCTCGCGGACATTGGTCTCCATGACCTCGGATTTCCAGCTGAGATTGCTCCAGCCGCCCGCGAACTTGTCGGCGAGATCCGGGATCAGGTTTGGATCGGGCTCCCCGTTCTCCGGGTCATTCCAGACCAGCAGCTGTTCGTTGCGCACCATAGCCGGCCAGGACGCGGTCCGCGCGCGCGGCGGCACATAGCGGGCATAGGGAATACTCTTGCAGCGGCCGTCGCCGCCCCAGCGCCAGTCATGGAAGGGACAGGCGATCTCCTCACCCTTGACCTCACCCTCGCTCAGATCGCCGCCCATATGCGGGCAATAGGCGTTGAGCACGTTCAGCTTGCCGCTTTCGCCCTGGAACACCACCAGCTTGGTGCCGAACGCCTCGATCCTGTGGGGTTCGCCGTCCATGAAATCGGACGCCAGCCCCAGGCAGTACCAGCCGCGCGCGTAGCGATGGGAGGGCGGCTTGGCCTCGATCGTCCGGATCTCGTCGTCATCGCCGGGAACATCCATCCGATGATCGTCCATGTGTCCTCACAAAAATGCGATAGGCGGCCCGCAGGGCAGGCGCGAACCGATTGGTACCAAAACGGCCGCGTTCGCGCCACCTCTTGTTTCATATTGCGAAATAGTTTCACAAGCTTTCGATTTCGGCCACGCACCGATTGCCGCATGGTCATTGCGATGAAAGCCGCGAAAATCCTGCCGCCGGGCCGCAATTTGGGTTCGCCGACGCCGCGAAATCGGTCTAGGCTGTGCGGCACGAACGGGTTTTCTCAACCAATAGGCTGGGCCGTAGGCTGGGCAGCGGCACGGGAGGAGAGACGCAGGTCGACAAGACGATAGGCATTTCTCCAAGGGCTTGCAGATGACAGACCACAGATTTTTCCATAGCGCCGGGCCATTCTCGCTGGGCGAGATCGCCCGGCATATCGGCGGCGAGCTGTCGCAAGCCACCGACGCGTCGTTCATGATCAATGATATCGCCTCGTTGGACGCGGCCACGGACAGCGACATCAGCGTCTTTACCGGTTCGCCCTACGCGGACGCGTTCCATGCGACGCGCGCCGGCGCCGTGGTGACCTCGCGCGATCTGGCCGACAAGTCGGCGGCGGGAATGCGATTGATCTTCGTCGCCCAACCGCGCCTGGCCTACGCGCAGATCGGCCATCTGCTTTACCCGGTCGCGGCGATCGAACCGGGGATCGATCCGCGCGCGGTGATCGATCCAGGCGCGATCATCGGCGATGGCGCGCGGGTCGAATCCGGCGCCGTGATCGGCGCCAACGCGGAAATCGGGGCGCGTTGCCATATCGGCCACAACTCGGTCATCGGGCCTGGGGTCGTACTCGGCGACGATTGCGCGATCGATTCGAACTGCAGCATCTCCCACGCGATCATCGGCGCGGGAGTCAGGGTGGCGTCAGGCGTCGCCATCGGCAGCGAAGGTTTCGGCTTCGTGCCCGGACCGAAGGGCCTGCTGCGCATGCAGCAGCTCGGGCGGGTCATCATCCAGGACCGGGTCGAGATTGGCGCCAACTCAGCGATCGACCGGGGCGCCAGTGGCGA
>Ga0182021_10010092_pt1 | contig 11201 bp, 8 predicted proteins | sample 612E3MmetaG_FD_120493 | JGI IMG/M metagenome (GOLD analysis project Ga0182021, IMG submission 120493) | Permafrost microbial communities from Stordalen Mire, Sweden - 612E3M metaG (Illumina Assembly) | ecosystem: Environmental > Terrestrial > Soil > Wetlands > Permafrost | place: Sweden...
GACGGCAACCTGGAGCTGGGCGTGATCAGCTACGATCCAGGAGACGAGCGCATCAAATCGAAGGTGATCTACATCGACGCGCTGGCGTTCGTGGTGTCTCCGAAGCACCGGCTGGCCAGCCGCAAGACGGTGTCGATCACGGAACTCGCCGCCGAGAACTTCATCGCGCACAATGTGGTGTCGCCGTACCGGGAGGTGGTGTTGCGGGAGTTCCTGGCGCACCGGGTTCCGCTGCGCATGGATGTGGAGATGCCGACCATCGAGACCATCCGCAAGCTGGTGGAGCGAAACATGGGCGTGGCCTTCCTGCCGCGCATGTGCGTGGAACAGGAGATCGAGCAGAAGCGGCTGTGTGAAGTGCGGGTGAAGGAGATGCACGTAGAACGGAAGATCCGGCTGATCTACCCCACGCGGAGAGCGCTGAGTCACGCGGCGAAGGCGTTTCTGGAAGTAGTGGGATAAGCGGTTGGGTGGCTGGGGATCGGAGGATGGTCCGTCCGCGGGGAGGCGGCGTGGGAGGGGGCAGGGGCAAAAAAAAGGGCAGGGCGGTGAGCGCGGTCACCGTCCTGCCCTTTCTTCTTGCGGCTAGCGGTCGCCGACGAAATTGACTTTTACTTCAGTTTCGGTTTCCACCGGCTGCCCGTTGAGCAGAGTGGGGCGGTAACGCCACTGTTTCACAGCGTCCACGGCAGCGCCGGTGAGCATGGGGTGACCGGAGACTACTTTCACTTTCTTGACGTTGCCGTCGGTGCCGATGGTGGCATTCAGCGTAACGACGCCCTTGGCGCCGGTCTGTTTGGCGATCTTGGGATACTCGGCGTCCTTGCGATAAATCAGCACGGCCTGCTGGATCTGGCCGCCGGACTTCGGCTTGGAATCGGTGGCGGGAGAAGAGGGCGCCGCTGGCGCCAAGGGCGCCGGGGCAAGTGCGTTAATGCTGACACCGGGGATGGCCGAGGCGTTGGGACGGGCGGCCGCGCTAACGGTTGGGGCATCCGGCATATCCGTGGGAGCCGCGGGGCGCAGCCTCTGCGACGGGAGGGTCTCGGCCTGGAACTGCTTGAGTGGCGCCGCCGCCGGCTTGGCGGGCTGGTCGGCGACCGGCTCTCCGTTGGGATTGGGCGTAGCGCCCGGAGGCACTACACCGGGGACAGGTTTGGCGGCGGGGTTGGCTCCCTTGGCGCCGGCGGCATTCGGCTCCTGGAGCGGCGAGGGAGGCAGTATAATGCGCTGCGGTTCCATGGTAGTCTTGCCCGATTTATCGGTTACCCGCATCTCGAACCGGATGTCCTTGCCGGAGGGCGAGTAGACGATCTTGCCTTGGCCCAGTTGCGCCAGATCCATGTTCGTGTCCTCCTTCTGGTCGCCATCGGTGATGGAGAGGACGGCTTTGCTGGCGTTCTTGATGACCTCGGCATCGGGGTTCCAGGTGAGCAGCAATTCGCCGCTGGAGCGCTCGATGCGCAACTGCAACTGAGACGCCTCCGGGCGCGCCGACGCGACGGGCTTGGAGTTGGTGCGCAAGAAGCCGGGGTATACAAACAGGGTCACAAAGAGAGCGATGCTGGCTACTGCCGCCAGCAGAAGTTTCACGCCCTTGCCGCTGCGCGCGGGGGCTTCGAGCTCCGGAGCCACCACTGGAGGGAGGGGCGCCGCCCTTTCGACCTTCTCGGCCTTCTCTTTCCTCTCGGTCTTCTCGATCTTGGCGGCCGGGGGGGGCGGGGCGACGGGGGCGGTTTTGGCGGGAGGTTCGCTCTTGGCGGGCTTGTCAACCTTGACTGCCCTATCGTACTTGTCGTTCTTGTCGTATTTGTCGTACTTATCGTACTTGCCCGGCCTTTCGGTCCTTGGCGACTTGTCCGGGACGGTGGCGGGTTTCTCTTCCACTACAGGCCGGGGTGGCGTCACGATGGCAGCGGCTGCTGGTGCGGGAGGAGGAGCGACGGGCGCGGGGGGAGGCGCGGGCTCGACGACTGGCGCCGGTGCCTGGGCAACTTCGCGCCGGGAGGCGATGGGTACGATCTGCGCGCGCATGGCGCTCTTAGGCGCCTGAGGCGGCGGAGCAACTGGCGCCGCGGCTTTGGGCTCGGGAGGCGGGGGCGGCAGGCCAGGGCCCAATTCGCTGGAACGGAAAGGAAACTCGAGGCAACTGGCGTCTCCGTCCACTTTGCCGTTCTCCCAGATGAAGATGCCGGCGGTGCTGGCCTTGGTGGCAAACGGGCGAACCAGCAGAGCGATTTGATGCGGGTCGCGGAATCGGGCCTGGAAGAACGTGAGGTCGTCGGCGTCGAGCGCGATGCCTTTGCGTGTGTGGCTGCGGAAGAAACCCGCAATGCCGCGGCCGGCGGCCAGTCTTTGTTGAATGGCTTGCTCGAAGCGGCCCATATCGGCGTCGCTCAAGCGGTACAGGGGGCCACGGCTGTAATCGCAGGTGATCAAGTCATAATCCGCGATCGTAACCACCAAAGGACTTCCCAGTGAGACTTCTCCGACCAGCAGACCACCAATTTCCGAACCGCGCGAAGTCAGCGAGCGGAAGCTCTCTACCGCTTCTCGCTCGAGCCTGTCGATCAGGCTAAAGGGGATCCGCACTGACACCGGTTTTTGCGGGACTTCCCAAAGATATAAGGGGGAAGCTGCAGTCTGTACGTCAAAACGTTCCGCACGTGCTGTCGACTCAGTCATCGAGATCCTCCACTGGTCGAACAAATTGGAATTTAGACCAGCTCACGATGATTTTACTCAAAACTCTCCTAATTTGGGCGTTTATTTCGGGTAATTTTTTGTAGATATCAAACGCAGGCCAGGGAATGTTAACTATTGGTATGATTAGCTATCGACGGCTACTATCTTTGGTTATTCGTTGCATACTACCACCATTTATCCTAGTAATTCGGGTGACATTTTCATATACTTGTGCCGAAAATGAATGCGAAGAGTTGTTTGCTGTGCGGAAAACCGTTAAGCCGGCTGCGTGTGGGCGGCGACGGCGACTTCTGTTCGCGTGAGCACCGTAACCAGCACCGGCTGCGCCGTGGGATGGACCGCCTGGAAGAAGCTAACAAGGTCACCAGCCTGATGCGGCGGCGGGAGAACCCACGGCACATTTCGCCGGCGCGGCTTATGTGCAATTCCGCACTGGAACAGCGGGGGTTCCTGGAACCGAAGCCGCTCGCGGCGGGGACCGAAATCGCCACGTATTCGCCGGTATTGCCTGGACCGGCCGCACCGCGCGTGAACAGGGGACCGGACCGGTACAAGCCGCCGCGCGCCGCGCGGCTGATGGGGCCAGGCGTGCCGCGGCGGGCAGATCCTTCGCGTTTGAACATCAGGGACCGGGGCACGCTGCCCGAAGTTCCGCCTCGCCGCCAGAAACTGTTGGCGAAGGTTCCCCAGGCGCCGCTGGTATCGTTGCGCTGCGATACCCCGGCGGCATCGGCTGCGCGGCGCGATTACGGAATGCTGCGCCGGGGCAGAATCCGCGTTCACCTGGGCAATGGCAGCCTGGCGCCGGCTGCGCTGCAACCGCGGCGTGCGCTGGCTCTGGACCACGAAACCAGTCCGCGCAGTATTAAGTCTTATGCTCTGGAAGGCAATGCGCTGCGGGTCTCAAGCGGGATGGGGTTCCGCGTCGCGGCGGTGGACTGGCGCGGTTTCCTGAGCCGGCCGCCGGTGTCGGCTGGTCTGGTGTGGCCGCGCGATCCGCGCCGGGTTCCACAGGGAAGCCAGGATTTCGTGGCCGCGCACCGCAACCTGGAAGTCGAAATCCCGAAGTTCGGTCCGCGGCTGCCCGCGCTGACCGACCGAACGCGTCCCGCCCAATTCGTCTTTCCGGGAAGTCTGGCGCCGCGCACCCCGCTGCCGGCCACCGGTGCCGACCCGGCCAAGCGCAGCACGGATGTCTCGTGGAGGCTTTCGGAGCCGCGTTCGGGCGGTATCACGGTGGTGCCGCTGTCCGCCGGGTTTGCCAAGCGCAACGGCGCTCGTGTTTTCACCATCGTTCTGCTGCCGTCGGGTACGCGTCCGTCGCGGCAAGTTGCATTCTCGGCATTTATCCCGCGGGAGCCGGTGGGCTGTCCAAGGGTCGCGGTGGAAGGTATGGCATCGGCGGCGATTGCCGGATCCCCGATAGCGGCTGGATCGGGCGCGGAGATCGTCGCGGCCCCGCCCGTCGAGCCTGCCAAACCAGCGGAGATGGTGCGCATCGAAGAGCACTTTGGATCCGGCTGGGAGAATTGGGTCGGCGGCGTGAAGGAATGGAAGGTGGATGTGGCCGGCGTGCGCACCGGCCCACTGGCACTCTATAGTCCGACGCTCGAGCTGATCGACTACGAATTGGAGTTTCTGGCTCGGATTGACACGCGCAGCCTCAACTGGGTGGTGCGCGCCGCGGGGCTGGAGGAGTACCTGCGTTGCACGCTCACCGCGGTGGGCGGGGGCGAGGTGGAGTTCAGCCGCTGTGCCGTAGTGGGAGGCGTAGCGCAGGAGCCGGTTACGGCCACGCAGCGCCTGCCCGGAAAACCGCGGGCGGCGATGACGGTGGGAACGCGTGTTTCCGGCGACACGTTCACGGTCAGCGTGGACGGCAACAGTATCGATAGTTGGGATGACGACCGCTTCCCGATGGGAGGCGTGGGATTCATGGGCGCTCCGGATGACCGGGCGCGCCTGTATTGGGTAAGGCTCTCGTCTACAGAATTAACCGCCAAGGAGCAACAGAGAAAATGAGTACAGCCATGAGAACACCCGCCAAGGTCCAGACCCTGCGCGCGCACGAAATTGACGGCGGCGAAAAAAGCGCCGGATCGCAGAGCCACCTGGCGCGAGCCGTCACCCTGCATCTAGCGGGCAAGCGCGAGGAGGCACTCAAACAATTACAGCGCGCGATTGCCGCGAACGAGGCCTCGGCGGAGATCTACCGCGCCATGGGGCACATCCAGTTCGAGCTCGGCAATTTCGAGGAGGCGGCCAAGAGCTATCGCATTCTCGCCCAGGTGAAGCCGCAGTACGCGATGGGCTGGTTCAACCTTGCCGTGTGTCTGGAACGCGCCGGCGGGTGGGAAGACGCCGCGCAGGCCTTCCATCGCGCGTCCACCCTGGATGCCAACTACCTGGATGCGCACCTCGGTCTGGGGGTGTGCCATCTGAGGCAGGAGGATCCCAAGTCCGCGCTATTCAGCTTCAACCGCTGCCTGGAGCTGAATCCGGCGCACCAGGAGGCGCAGTTCGGCAAGGCGGTTTCGCTGCAATCGCTCGGTCATCCGGACGAGGCCGCGCAGATCTATCAGAAGATCCTGGAACGCAATCCCGATTCCGAAGAGTCGCTCTCCAACCTGATTCTGATCGGCATGGCGAAAGAAGATTTCGACATGGTGCGGGAGTATTCCGAGCATCTGCTGGAACTGCGGCCGGAGTCCACGGTGGCGCTGGAAGGACTGGCGTCGTGGGCCTGCGCGGCGGGCGAGCACGCGCTCACGGCGAAGTTCTGCACGCTGCTGGTGAGCGCGGTGCCCGGCCACTTCGAAGGCTGGTTCAACCTGGCGCTGGCGCATCAGAAATCGGGGCGTTTCGAACCTGCTTCGGAAGCCTACGGGGAGTGCATCAAGCTGCGCGCGCAATCCTGCGAAGCGCACACCAACCTGGGAATCGTGCGTGAGCAACTCGGCGACCTGGCGGGCGCGCGGGCGTCCTACGAACGCGCCATCAAGGCCGGACCCGAGGCGCTGGCCCCGCTCTGGAACCTGGCGCTGCTGCAGGAGCACCAAGGGCAGTTCGAAGAAGCCGAACGCTACTACAAGCAGGTGCTGGACCGCGCCCCGAAGGAAGAAGAAGCGCGTTTCCGGATGGGCTACCTGCGCTTGCAGCGCGAAGATTTCCGCGGCGCCGCGGAGGCCTTCGAAGGCTGCCTGAAGTACCGCCCGGCGTGGCCGGAAGCGCACGCCAACCTGGCGCTGTCATACAGCGGCTTGGGCGAGAGAGACCACGCCGAACGCCTGTACGAGAAGATGCTGGACGCCGATCCGAAGTCCATGGATGCCCTGCGAGGCTTGGCCGCGCTCTCCATTCAGGCCAACGATTTCGACACGGCCCTGGAGTTCCACGTGCGCCTGATCGATCTGGGCGAGCGCTCTCCGGAAGTGCTCTACAACGCGGGATTGATGTTCGAAAAGGCCGGCCAGCTCGACAAGGCGGCCCGCCTGTATCGCGATGCCCTGGCGCAACAACCCGACATGCCCGAGGCACTGCTCAACCTGGGCCGCATCATGGAATCCAACGGCAAGACGGAAGAAGCGCGCAACTGCTGGAGCAAGGCATTGGAAGCCGAGCCCGCATTGGCGCAGGGCTACTTCGGACCGGCGATCGACTAGTTTGCAGGCGTTGATTCGCCGCCTGCAAGAATATGAAGCTTCTCTTCACGGCGTGGGCCAGCATCGCTCTGTTCGTGGGCCTTTTTCTGTACCCCGGCTGGTTGCGCCACAGCTCCAACGCAAGGGCGCTGGTGCGTCCGGACGCGGCCCAGTTGCAGTTGAAAGTGGAACACGCCAACGGCGACTTGTTGCTCACCTGGAACCGCGATGCCGAGATCGTCAAGAACGCCGGCAAAACCGTGCTCTCCATATCCGATGGCGATAGGCACTACGACGTGGATTTGGATCCGGCGCAACTGGCCGCCGGCCAGATCGTCTACTCGCCCGCCGGCACCGACATCCGGTTCGAGATGCGGGTAACCGGCAAGTCGGGGCAAACCACCACCGGGCAGTTAAGAACACTGACCCCGCAGTAACGCTCGCCACCCGGCGGGCTGCGCTGCCGGGTTTGCGTTTCACCGGCGGGCCGGCGCGGCGGCATGGCCGATTTGCCCGGCCCCATGCCATGTGCGACGATTGCATCTGTGCAGATGAAGAATTGTGTATTCCCCGCCGCCGCAGCGGTGTGGCTGGCGATGGCGTCCGCTGCGCCGAGCCAGACGCTGGGCAAGAGCGACCCGTCGTTCTCGCAACCGTCCCGGCCGCCCGGCGTGGACTACGTTCTGCCCGCGGAGAGCGAGATCAAAGCCACGCTCGACCGGGTCCGCGACTACTTCGTGCGATCCACGCCCTATCGCATCATCGACACCCAGACGGGCGCGGTGATTGCCGACCTGAGCACGCCCACGAAAACGGCGGCCATCGACAATCGCGGCGGGCAGTTCAACGACTGGGACTACCCCATGGGCGTGACGCTGGCGGCCATGCTGAACGTCTCCAGTGTCACCGGCGACCCCAGCTACAGCGCGTACACGTTCAAGAACTTTAATTTCCTGTTCGACCACCTGGACTATTTCCGGAAGCAGGAGGAGTTGTTCGGCGCGCAGAGTCACGGACTGCACCGCATGCTGGAGTTTCGCCAACTGGACGATTGCGGCGCCATCGGGGCCGCCCTCATCAAGGCCTACCGCCAGAAACCGGACGCGCGTTACCGCGCCACCATCGATCGTGTCGCCGAACACATCTCCCACAAGCAGTTCCGCTTGCCGGACGGCACGCTGGGGCGGACGCGTCCGCAGCCCGTTTCGCTGTGGGCCGACGACTTATACATGTCCGTGCCGTTCCTGGCGCAGATGGGCGTGCTGACGGGCGACCGGGCGTACTTTGACGACGCCGCGCGGCAGGTGATTCAAGCGTCGGCGCGCCTGCAGGATCCGGGCACCGGCTTGTGGGATCACTCCTGGTTCGAGAACACATCCCCGGATCCGAAGTTCTATTGGGGTCGCGCTTCCGGCTGGTCGATTATGGCGGCCGCGGAGCTATTGAGCGTGCTGCCCGAGGACCATCCCGAGCGTGCCCGGGTGCTGGAGATTTTCCGGCGAGGTGCGCAGGGTGCGGTGGCCACGCAAAGCGGCATGGGGCTGTGGCATCAACTCCTCGACAAGACCGACAGCTACCTGGAAACCTCTGTGTCGGCGATGTTCACCTTCGCCATCGCGCGCGGCGTGAACCGCGGCTGGCTCTCGCCCGCATACGCGCCCGTGGCGCAGGCCGGCTGGCAGGCGCTGGCCACGCGCGTGCGGCCGGACGGGCGTATCGAGGGCATTTGCGTTAGTACCACCGCGGCGTACGATGCCGTGTATTACTACAACCGTCCCACCGAACTGGGGGCGATGCAGGGGTACGGGCCGGTGCTGATGGCGGGAGCGGAGGTAATCGACATGCTGCGCTCCTTCGACATCCAGCGCACGCTGAACACCTTCCACTACCGGCAGCGGCAGAAGTAATCAGCGCGCGGTAAAGAGGAGGACAAAGCCGTCCGGATCGCGCACCAGGGCGGAGGGGCCGGCCATTTCCACCGCCACGCCACGCTTCTTCAACTCCGCGGCGGCCAGTTTCACGTCTGCGACATGGAAGACGAGCCGCGGTTTCCACTCGGGCGACGCCGGTTCCAATTGGATTCCCTCGCCGGAAGTGCCGGGCGTGCCCAGGCGGCCGTTGCCAAGATCCTTGAACCCCAGCTTGCCGGTGAAGAAAGCGGTGACGGCGGCCAGATCCTTGACGGACTGGCTGGCTTGAACCATGTGATCCGACAGACGGGTTTCCAGCACATGCTTTCCGGTTTCGTTCATGTGGAGAGAGCCCGGCAGATATTGGGTGTATTCGTAAAAATTACCCTCGGCGTCGCGGATGCCGAACAGCAGGTTGCCGGCGCGGGCCTTGCGTGGGTCGGGCAGGGTGAGTCCGGCCTTGCGGTAGGCCGCGACCGTCGCCGCAAGATCGCCGCCCTCGAAACAGATGTGCATCAGGCCGAGGGCTTCGGTGGGCGCGTTCTGGCGGTATAGTTCGATGAACTGCCGGTCGTTGACCTTGACGTAGGCGCATGTCGTGCCCTTGGCGTCGTTGAACTCGAAGGCCTGCTCCCAGCCGAGCGTGCGGTAGAACTCGCGCGACTTAGGCACGTCGGTGACGCGAACAGCTACGTGCGCAATTCCGTTGAGGGCGCTCCCATCCACGTCAGCGGCATGGAGAAAAGCGCCGGTCCCCAGCGGCAGGCAGACGAGGGCCGGGACAATCCAACGCGATACAAGGCTAGCGATCATGACCCAATGATACAACGAGAGGTCAATACCCATAACCTCGCCGGGCGTGCCGGCTTATAATCTTGACATGCGACTTGCCGTCTCGCTTGGAATACTTGCCCTTTCGCTGAGCGCGCAGAGCTTCGATCCGAAGATGCCGGGCGGCGTGCCGCCGGCCGTTGGCGCCGTGGTTGAGACCGCGCCCCTGCGCTACATCGACGTGCTGGTGGGCACCGGTGCGCCGGCCAAACCGGGACAGGAATACACCGTCCACTACACGGGCTGGCTGCGCGACGGCGCCAAGTTCGATTCCTCGGTGGATGCCGGTAAGCCGCTCCAGTTCGTGCAGGGGCGGCGGCAGGTAATCGCCGGTTGGGAAATGGGGTTCGAAGGCATGAAGGTGGGCGGCAAACGCCGTTTGTTCGTGCCCCACGCGCTGGCCTATGGCGAAAAGGGGCACGGCCAGATTCCGCCCAAGGCGGAGCTGATCTTCGATGTCGAGCTGATGGGCGTGAAGGATGTGCCGCCTCTGGTGGCGGCGGCGGACTTTCTGCTGCCGTTCGACGACCTGGAGAAGGAGGTGCTGGCGCTGGCCAAGGCGATTCCCGATGAGAAATACGCGTGGCGTCCGGGGCCGGGCGTGCGTTCGTTCCAGGAAGTCCTTCTGCACATCGCGAACGCCAATCGACTGCTGGTCAACGTCGCCATCAAGTCGCCGTCCCGGGAAGAAATCATGAAGCAGATCGAGCAGAATGGCAAGATCGAGCACGACCCTGCAAGCAAGGAAAAGATCCTGAGCATGCTGGCCGAGAGCTTCGCCGGCGTGCGGCAGGCGATGGAAGGCGTGCGCACGGCGTCCGCGCTGACCCGTGACGCGGACATGTTCGGAACTCCCGCGTCCTTGGGCGGCGTGCTGGCCACCATCGATACGCATACCGCTGAGCACCTGGGCCAGTTGATCGCGTACGCGCGAGTGAACGGCATCGTGCCCCCCTGGTCGCAACCGGCGAAGTAGGACAGACGATCGGTGTTCGTCGTCTGTCGACATTCTTGCTTGTGACGCCAGACAGACCACAAAACGCGATGGTCTGTCCTACCTCAGTTCGCCAGCTTCACCGCCGCCAGCTTCTTGACCGCCGCCAGATCCTTGCGCGCGGCGATCTCCAGGCGCACGCCGGTGCCCTCGGGATAGCGCGGCGCCTCGTCGATAATCTTCATTACCGCCTTCGGCAGTTTCGACTGGCGCGCCGCTTCCACGGCTTTGTCACCCAGTACGAAGGCCACCCGGAAGCTGCCGCGGCAAGGCGCCAGATACACAATCGTGCGCTTCTTCAGTTTCAACTTCAGCGACCAGCCGGCTTTCGGCGAATAGCTGTTCCACTCCTGAATGGGCAGGGCCAGTTCGGCCAGCAATTCATCCCAGAGCACTCGGGCGGCGCCGAGTTCGGTGCTCAGTTCGTCATCGGTGGGAGGCTTCGTCCTGCCGATGAAAGCGTTTGGCGACATAGTTACCAGGTAAGTCGGATCAGTGAAACCCCGTGGCGGGGCAGGGTGAATTCCAGGGCCAGCTTGCCGTCTTTCGGCTGGCGCCATTCGGGCGACCCCAGCAGTTGGAGTTGGCCGGCGGCTTCCAGGCGCGCGTATTGTTCCGGCGTGGGCTGTTGCGGCGAACCCATCTGCTTCCAGGCGGAGTAGGCATTTGAGTGCTCGTCGTCGATGCGGTAGTGTTGCGCCAGCACGCGCGCGGCGGATTTCGGTATACCGTTTATGGCCACCCGTACGGCGGCGGGAGCGGCGGCCAGTTCATCGTCGTGATAGTTCCAGACCAGCACCGCCATCTCGCGGCCGGCGAGCGTCGCCATGCCATCTATATCGGGAACCTCGCGCACACCGGCGGCGAGGATCTTATCGAGCCCCGGACCCCCGGCGCTTTCCACCTTGACGCGGTCGCCCTTCATCATCCCCGCCATGCGAAAGAAGTTGAGCACCGGCTTATCCACCCCGTTGGTGGCCAGCGTGCGAAAGCCATCGAACCAGGGTTGGCCTTCAAACTCGAACGCCCAGGTGAGCATGCCCTCCATGTTGGATTGGTAGCGGTCGGCCAGCTTGAAGATGTTGCTGAATGCCGCGGCCGTGTAACTCGGGTACATGA
>Ga0182021_10010093_pt1 | contig 11200 bp, 8 predicted proteins | sample 612E3MmetaG_FD_120493 | JGI IMG/M metagenome (GOLD analysis project Ga0182021, IMG submission 120493) | Permafrost microbial communities from Stordalen Mire, Sweden - 612E3M metaG (Illumina Assembly) | ecosystem: Environmental > Terrestrial > Soil > Wetlands > Permafrost | place: Sweden...
GACCCTGATCCTGTTCCAATTCGGGTGCGCCCCGGCCGACCCGAAGATCGCCCTCATCAACCGGCTCAAATCGGCGTCCAAGCTGGCCGCCGTCAAGTTCACCTTCAACAAGATCATCTGGGGAGAGAAGGAAAAACGCCTTTTCATCAAGCTCAGAAACGCCACCTTCCTGGCCACATCCAAGGTCGAAATCACTGCCGGCATCGATCTGGCCAAGGTCAGCGCCGGCGATATCGACATGTCCCGGAAATCGGTCAAAGTCAAGCTCCCTCCGGTCGAGATCATCGCCTATTCCTACCCCTTCGAAAAGATTCAGGTGGACCGCAACTACACGGCCAACCGCTTTCTCAATCCCATCCGGCTGGAAGACATGGAGGAATTTCTGCGCCTGGCCGATGCCGACGTGCGTAAAAGCCTAGACGGCCTGGGCCTGCGCCGCAAGGCCGAGGAAAACACGCGCACGCTCCTGACCCGCATCCTGACCAAATTCGGCTTCGAATCCGTGGACCTGGAGTTCTCGCCGGGAGGCCCGCTGGCCTTCACGGCCTATGAATGAGGCCGGCCATGAAAGAAATCCGCGCGCGCCACGCCTTCCGCAGCCGGTCCTTTCTCCAGCCCCTCTTCTGGCTGGCGGGCATCATCGCCGTCGCTCTCTTCGTTCTCAAGTTCATTTTCGCCATTGATTTCGGCTTCTTCAAAACGACGCTCAGCCTGAGGGCGACCGCCCTGACCCTCGAGGACATCAAAGCCGTCGAAACCCTGGTCACGGCGGAGTATTTCGGCGAGGTCATAGGCACGGCCCGCGATTACATCGTCCGGAGGGCCGTTCCCGACACCGAGAAGCTCCTGCTGCGTCTGATGAACGATCCCAACCCCGCCGGCGTCGTTCTGGCGCCATTCGAAGAAACCCTGCTCAACGGGGTGCGGGCGGCGATCGTCCGCCGCGGGGGGATGAATCCCCGCATCGTCGAACGGGTCACCGATCGGACCGGGGCTTTGGACATGGTCAAGCCCGAGTTCCAAAACAACCATCTCGACCCGGGCTTCATCGAAGCCCTCGTCGAAGCCCTCCTGACCAAGCGCGACATCGCCTACCTGGCCCGGGGCGCGGTCCAGGCCGGCTACGATCTGGCCCGGCTCGACGAAACCAAGTATTTTAAATGCCCCGCCGAGGGGACGATCTATTTATCGGCCGAGCCGACGATCCTGGCCAAGGACATCAACCCCTGGTTCATCTACGACCCCGCCGCTCAGAATTACGTCAAGGGCTTCGAGATCATCGCCCAGGCCGGCATCGATCTCGAAGAGGAAGACGCCCTCGATTTCATCAAGGCGGTCAAAGAGGAATGCCGCCGGCGCCTGCTGGACGACGCCCTGCGGACGGGATTGAAGGAGCGGGCCCGGACCTCGGCCGAGGAAACGCTGACCACATTGTTCAAGATCTTCGACGCCAGGATCAACGCGGTGCGCCTGGTCGGCGCGGAAGAATTCGCCCGGCGGAAATCCGCCTGCGCCTCTCCGAAATGAATTTCCGCGGCGGCCGAGACGGGCCAAATTAATTTATATTTGCGCTTGACTCCAACGTAACGTCATACTTTATACTTCCCGCCGAAGGTGCGATATGGACAAGCGCTATCGCGTTTCGGAGTTCGCCCGGCTGACCAAAGTCACGGTCCGGGCGCTCCACTATTACGATCAGATCGGCTTGCTCAAGCCGAGCGGCCGGACGCCCAGCCGGTACCGGTTCTACGTCGACAAGGACCTCTTCCGGCTGCAGCAGATCGTGACGCTCAAGTTCCTAGGCTTGTCGCTGGACCAGATCGGCAAAGCCCTGGCTCGTCCCCGGAGGGAGATCGTCCGTTCCATGCGCCTGCAGGCCGAGGCCGTGGAAAAGGAGATCGAACGCTTGAAGCAGGCTTCCCGGACCCTCCGGGAGACGGCCCGGATGGCCGAGGCCGGCGGGGCCCTCGACTGGAAAAAACTCATTAAAGTCATGGAGGACATTCAAATGACCGAAGACGCTAAAAAAACATGGGCCAAGCACTACTCCGAATCCGAGATGAAGGAATTCGAGGAGATCGGCAAGAAGTACACGCCCGAGATGATGGAGGCCTATCAAAAGAAATGGGCGGCCCTCATCGAGGAGGTCAAAGCCCACCCGAAGGAGGACCCCGCGAGTAAAGCGGCCCAATCGCTGGCCAAGCGCTGGAAAGAGCTGCTGAACGAAGGCTACGGCGGCCATCCCGGTTTGCAGAAGAAGATCGGGGCCGCCTACCAAGCCGAATGGAAGGCCGGAAACACGTCCGGCCCATCCATGCCGTTCGGCCCGGAGATCTGGGATTTCATCCACAAGGCTATGGAAATCTCAAAAACGACGTGTAAATAATGCCGGGGCCGGGCCTTCTCCTCAGCGAGGGGCCCGGTCTTTTATTTAAGCCCGTCGAGGACGGCCTTCTTCAAACCGGGATGGATCTTAACGCCGGCCGCATCCGCCCGGTCGAGGAAGTCCTTGGCCTCGGCGAACCGCCTGGCCGCATAAAGCAGGTTGACCAGGTTGTTGTATGAATTGGCGTGGGACGGGTCGGTGGCGATCGCGCCCTTATAGCTCGCCGCCGCCTCGTCATAGCGTTTCAGCTTGAAAAAACAATTGCCGGTAAAATAATCATACTCGGCAGGGGCAGCGCCTTCCTTGCGGGCCAGATCGCCCTGGGTTTCCCTTTTCGTATCGTTCAGATTCTTATTATTCTCCAGGATCTGTCCGGTCAGGATGGCCTGGCGGCAGGCCGTCTTGGCCAGATCGGCTACCAGGATGGGCCCCAAGTCGGCCATGGCCTGGGCGTCGTCCATCTGCCTCATGATCTTTTCCGCCTTGAACTTCTCCAGAACCTCAACCAGACGGCCATAGCCCGAACGGGCCTTGCCCATGGCTTCAAGCGCCCCGGCGTAATCCGCTTGTTTATAGAGGATCTGAGCCCGGATGTAGCGGGCGACGTGATGATCGGGCACGCTTTCAAGACACTTGGCGATTTCGGCTGAGCAGCGGTCGATTTGACCTTGCTCCAGGGCTTTCTGGGCATTGGAAACGGTCGTCTCCAGGACTCGGTATTTCTGGATCAAGGGATAATCGGCCTGCGGGAGCGCCGCCGCAGCCGTAAAGACCGCCAGAACGGCCGCCGCCGGGAACTTCGCGGAAATCATCGCCTTTCTCATGGCAAACCCCTGCGCAAACGCCACTATTATTATACATCCGGACATCGAGCTTTTGGAAATCGCCGTCGTTTTAGGTAATATCTACCCGATGCGGAAACCCACCCGACCGGTCGCCCGCCCAAGGAGCCTTGTCATGATCAGAAAATCCCTGACGATTCTAATCGCCGCCCTCGTTTTCAGCGCGGGAATCGGGTTCGGCCGGTCTACGGAGAAGCGCGTGCCGACCGTCGACGAAATCATGGCTCTTAAATCGGCGGGCGGCGCCCGCATATCCCCGGACGGCAAATGGGTGGCCTATACCGTAACCGAAACGGATTTAAAACAAGATGCTTATGTCACCCACATCTGGCTGGCCGACCCGGCCACGGGCAGGACCATTCAGCTGACACGCGGCGAAAAATCGTGCACCGGCCCGGATTGGTCGCCCGATGGGCGATGGCTGGCCTTTGTCAGCTCCCGTCTGGGCGACAAGAACCAGCTTTTCGCCATCAGCCCGGAAGGAGGCGAAGCCGTCTTGTTGACCAAGTCGGAAACGGCCGTCGGCAACTTCGCCTGGTCGCCTGACGGACGGACCATTGCCTTCTCCGCGGCCGAACCGGCGGCCAAGGAGGCCAAGGCCCGCAAGGACGCCTACGCCGACTTCGAAATCGTGCGCCGCGAATACACCCATACCCACCTCTTCACCTTCGATGTGGCCGCCGCCCTGCAGGACCCTCAACCGGGCCGGCAGCGCACGCGAGGGCATGAGTATACGGTCGGCGCCTTCGCCTGGTCACCGGACGGCCGGAAGATCGCTTTCAGCGGCCCGATCAATCCCGATCTCATTCAGGGCGGAACATCGGACGTCTACATCCTGGACACCGCCGCCGACGCGATCCGCAAGATCGTCTCAACGCCCGGGCCGGACAGCGTCCTCCAATGGTCACCGGATGGAAAATCCGTGCTTCTTTCCAGCGCCATGGGCAATCCCGATTATTTCACCGCCAACACCAGGCTGGCCCTCGTTTCCGCTGAAGGCGGCGCGCCACACTCGCTCACCGACGCCTTCGACGAGAGCCCCGGCTTCGTCGCCTGGACGGCGGACGGGATCTATTTCCAGGCCTCGCAGAGGACCGCGATCCATCTCTTCAAGCTCGATCCCGGAACGCTCCAGATCTCCCGCGTCACGAATCCGGACGCATTCATGGGCGGCTCGTTCTCCTTCGCCCGCGACGGCCGGATGATGGCCTTTTCGTCCGCATCGCCGACGACGCTGTCGGAGATTTGCGTTTCGGGCCGGGATTTCGCGCCGCGCGTTCTGACCGACATGACCGCCCAGGCCAGGCCGTTCCTGCTGGGCACACGGGAAGTCATCACCTGGAAGAGCCGCGACGGGACGATGATCGACGGCGTCCTGATCAAGCCCGCGGATTTTGATCCGGCCAAAAAATACGCTCTTTTGTGTATCATCCACGGCGGGCCGACGGGCGTCGACCGGCCGGCGCTCCTCTCCCCCGACGCCCGCTATTATCCGGCGGACATCTGGGCCGCACGCGGGGCGCTCATTCTCAAAGTCAACTATCGCGGCAGCGCAGGTTACGGCGAAAAATTCCGTAGGCTCAATTTCCGCAACCTGGGCGTCGGCGACGCCTGGGACGTTCTCTCGGGCGTCGATCATCTCGTCGGGAAAGGCTGGGTCGACCCGGCCCGGATCGGCTGCATGGGCTGGAGCCAGGGCGGGTACATCTCGGCCTTCCTGACGACGAATTCGGAGGCCTTCAAAGCCGTCTCGGTGGGAGCCGGGATCTCCGACTGGGCCACTTATTATTACAACACCGACATCACGCCCTTTACCATCAATTATCTGGGCGCCGATCCGGCAACCGATTCGGCCATCTACTTGAAGACGTCGCCCATGACCTCGATCAAGAAGGCCCGGACGCCGACCCTCATCCAGCACGGAGAACTCGACCGCCGCGTTCCCATCGCCAACGGCTACGAGCTGCGGCAGGGGCTGGAGGACCGCGGCGTGCCCGTCGAGATGGTCGTCTACAAGGGCTTCGGCCACGGCATCAGCAAGCCCAAATCGATGGCCGCGGTGATGAGGCACAACCTGGCCTGGTTCGGACACTACATTTTCGGCGATCCCAAGCCCGACCTGACTCTTCAGTAAAAAGCGGCCGGGTCCCGACATTCGGCATTTTTGCTTCAACCGAAAGAAAGTGAACGATATCCGAAATTCCAGGGGAAAAAATCCTGGAAGCGAAAGTGGAATAAATGACCGGGAGGATTTCGTCGAATGGTGAGACCTGACCCCTTGCTTTTAAGCGTGGTTGTGCCGGCCTACAACGAAGAGTCCCGGCTGGGGGCCACGCTGAAACGCATCCGCGAATACTTCGAGTCGCGCCCCTTCGCCGTGGAGATCATCGTCGTCGACGACGGCAGCACCGACCGGACGAGCGGAGTCGCGGCCGAAGCCTTGCGCGGGAGGCCTTCCGACCGGATTCTGCGCCGGGCGGAGAACCGTGGCAAGGGCGCATCCGTCAAGGAAGGCATGCTGGCCGCGGCCGGTGAATTGATCCTCTTCGCGGATGCCGATCTCTCGACCCCCATCGAGGAGATCGAGAAGATGCTTCCCGAGATCGAAAAAGGCGCCGATATCGTCATCGGTTCGCGGGCGCTCCATGGATCCGACATCCAGGTGCGGCAAAAGCGATTGCGCGAAATGATGGGCAAGACATTCAACGTCTTCGTCCGGGCCTGGGCCCTCGACGGGATCAGCGACACTCAATGCGGGTTCAAGCTGTTCAAGAGGGAGGCCGCCCGGGCGGTCTTCTCGGAGATCGGAACATGCGGCTTCTGCTTCGACGTCGAAGCGCTCTATCTCGGCCGCCGGCTGGGCTTTCGCATCGTCCAGGTGCCCGTCATCTGGCGCAATTCCCCCCTGAGCAAGGTCCGCATCGTCCGCTCCTCGGCGCGCATGTTCTGGGATTTGCTCGGCATCCGCCGGCGCCATCGCCGTCTCGGCGGGAAAGGGCGCCCCTCGTGAGCGATCGAAAAAAGCTCATCCTTCTGCTGTTGGCCGTTCTGGCCGTCCGGATCGCCTATCTCGGGCTGTTCCATGACCGTATCTTCAGCGGGCCTTCGACGCAATTCGAACAGGCCTTCGTGGCCATGGGACTTCTGGAGGGCCGGGGCGTCACGGTATACCGGGAGCCGCCCGCGGTCGTCGATCCGGCCAATCCCGCCCGCCTCCTCGATCCCGGTCGATATGCGATCGTCGACCCGGAACGCGTTTCTTATATCAAGGAAGTTCCGGGTTACGGCTTTCTTCTGGCCGGGCTGTGGACGATCACCGGGACGAAGACGTGGCTGGCCGTCCAGCTGTTTCAAATCGGGCTCGAGATCCTGGCGGCCTGGGGGCTTTTCGGACTGGCTCGGCGGTTCTTCGGTCCGCGCGCCGCGCTCTGGACGGTCCTGGTGTTCGCCTTCCTCTTTCATGAAGCGCGGGCCAGCATCATCGCTTACAAAGACATCATCCTGCTCTATGTGATGCTGATCATCGCCGTGCTGGCCGCCCGCCTCTTCGAGGGGAAAGGCCGGGCCGGCCCGACCTTCGCCCTGGCCTGCGCCGCCACCGGGCTGGGCTTTTATTTCATGCCCAACATCCTGATTTATCCGCTCTTTCTGACCGCGGTGCTGCTCCTTCTTAGAAAGATAAAAATCCGCACGGCCGTCATTTTCGTCCTAGTGGCGGTCGTCATCGTCGGAGCGGCCGTTTTCCCTTATCAGAGCTACGTCCGGGCCCACCGCGCTGAACCCGGCGTGACTCCCCCGCTTTTCTGGTATCGCTTTTGGCTGGGGACGCAGGTCCGCTCGTTCTATTCGACCGAAGAAGAACGCTTTCAGGATTTCTTTAGCGAGCGCATGCAAGCCACTGGTCGGACGCTGGAAGAAATCTGTAAGGATGAATTTTTGGCCCTTCTCAAGGCCCACCCCGCGGCCTACGCGCTCAAGACCGCCCGCAAGCTTCTCTTCGGCACGGTCCTGGTCTACGGCAACGCCGGGGACGCTTCCGGCACGACGAGCTGGACCCGTTTCAAGAGCGATCATCCCCAATCCGGCTTCAAGGATTACGCCAGGTCAAATCCCTGGCGCATCCTGGGAATGATCCTGGGAACGCTGTCCGCGTCGCTGCTCTTTCCGCTGTCCGTCGCCGCCGCCATCCTTCTCGTCCGCGCCGGAAAATCGGCCCTGGCCCTTTTCTTCCTACACATCCCCCTTTACTATATCCTGCTGCATATGTTTTTCCACTATGAGGCCCGCTATCTATTGGGAACTCTGCCGGGATATCTCCCTCTCATCGGATACCTGTTTTCCAGGATTGCCGCAAAGCGGACCAAAGCTCCTGCGGTCCCGGCTAGAGATACGCTTCCAGCATGACCAGCAAGCCCATCAGTCCGGCCAGCGCCAGGCTGTGAAAAAAAACGAAACGCAGGATCCGGCCTTCCTGGCCGTACCACTTCGTCGCCGTGCTGGCCACGACGATGCTCTGGGCGTCGATCATTTTGCCCATTACGCCGCCCGAGCTGTTGGCCGCGGCCATCAGCGTCGGGTCGAGCCCCAATTGGGCGGCGGTGATCTTCTGCAGGCTCCCGAACAACACGTTGGAGGACGTGTCCGATCCGGTCAGGGCCACGCCCAGCCAGCCGAGCATTGTCCCGAAAAAGGGATAGAGAACGCCCGTCCGGGCGAAAGCCAGCCCCATCGTCGCGTCCAGGCCGCCATAGCGGGTGACGAAGCCGATGGCCATCATGGCCGAGACCGTGAGCAGGGAGAAACGCACGCGCTTAAGCGTCTTCCACCAGACCCGGACCATCTCCTGCAACGAATAGTTCATGACCGCGGCCGAAGCGAGCGCAGCGAGGAAAATCCCCGAACCCGTCGCCGAAAGTCCATTCAACGAAAAGACCGCCGCCTCGGGGGCCGGGACAGGGACGACGGGCGGCATGCGGAAAATCATTCGATCGAGGCCGGGGACGGCGATCTTCACCGGAAAAATGCCGTCCAGCAGCCTCTTGATCGCCGGAATGCCCCATAAAAACACCAATCCGCTCAGAATCAGCCAAGGAATCCAAGCCCTGATCACCTGGGCCCGGGGCCGGCGCCCGGCCGCGCCGGCGCCTGCCGGCGAAACGGACGCGGCGGTTTCGTCCCAGGTCTCTCCCCGGCCGCCAAGCCATATTTTCCGGGGCCTCCAGACGCGCAGAAAAGCGAACAGCGTCCCGATGGAAACCACCGCCGCCCCGACGCCCGCCAGCCACGGACCATGGAAAGTGGCCAGCAGAAATTGCGGGACGGCAAAGGACACACCGGCGACCAGGAGAGCCGGCCAGACGCCTTTCATTCCCCGCCACCCGGCGTAAACCCAGATCAGCCAGAAGGGAATGATGATCGAGAAGATCGGCAGTTGCCGGGCGACCATGGCGCTCAGGGCCCGCAGATCCAGCCCCGTGACCCCGGCCAGGGCGATGAGCGGCGTGCCCAGGGCCCCGAACGCGACGGGGGCGGTATTGGCGATGAGCGACAGCCCCGAGGCCAGAAGCGGGCTGAACCCCAACCCGATCAGGATCGCCGCCGAGACCGCAACGGGCGTCCCAAACCCCGCGGCGCCTTCGAAAAAGGCGCCGAATGAGAAGGCGATGAGCAGAAGCTGGAGCCTTCGATCGCGCGTCACCCCGGCCAGGCTTTCACGCAGGATCGTGAAATAGCCTTTCTCTTCGGCCAGGCCATAAAGAAAAATGACGTTGAGGATAATCCATCCGATCGGGAACAATCCATAAGCCGCGCCATAGACGGCGGCCGCCGCTCCCTTCCCCGTCGGCATTCCAAAGACAACGAGGGCGATGAAGAGGGCCGAAAGAAGGCCGAGCGAGGCCGCCCAATGAGCCTTGAGCTTGAGGAAAGCCAGCGTCCCGAGAAGGACGAAGACCGGAAGCGCCGCCAGCAAAGTCGAAACGAGCCACTGCCCGGCCGGATCATAAGCTTGGTTCCAGGGCATGGGCACTCTCCCGAAGCCGCCATTATAACAAAAAGCCATTGAGCCCGGGCGTTGACGCGGAAGCCGTGAACATGATAAATCTGAGTCGGATTTCAGAACGGAAACGGGAAGGAAAAGAATGCCCCCCACGCCTAAAACAAAAAAATCCGCCGGAACGGCCCCGTCGGCCAAACCGGGCCTGAAAAAGACCTATAAACAAAAATACCAGGCCAGCGAAAAACGCAACAAAGACCTTCTTTTCAGTCTTCCGGTGGGGGTCTACCGGACAACGCCTGAAGGCAAGATCGTGGCCGCCAACCCGGCCCTCATTCGGATGCTCGGTTATAAAAACGAGAAGGCTCTGCGCGACGTCAACGTCAAAGACCTTTATGTCCGGAAAAGCGATCGCGACACTCATTTCAAAAGGCTCGAAAAGAGCCGGACGTACTTCAACGAATTCGAGCTGAGGCGCAAGGACGGCAAAACGATCTGGGGCCGCGATTACCCGCGGGCGATCAAGGGAAAGGACGGCAGCATCCTCTTCTGCGACGGGATCCTGGTCGACATCGGCTCCGAGATCAAATCCGGGGAGAAGCTGAAAACGACCATGGAAAAGTTGAAACGGATACAGCGCGAGCGCGAGGCCATGATCAAAAAGCTCAGGGAGGCCTCGACCACGGACGAGTTGACCGGCCTTTATAACCGCCGCGGCTTCTTTAACATCGCGCACGAATACATCGCCCTGGCCGCCCGACGCAAGACCAAGATGTTCCTCCTCTACATGGACATGGACGGACTCAAGCAGACCAACGACACATTCGGCCACCATATGGGCGACCAGGCCATTCTGCAGCTGTCCAAGTTCATAAAACAGACTTTCCGGACCTCGGATATCAAGGGGCGCATGGGCGGCGACGAATTCGCCGTCTTCCCTATCGATTCCTCGCTAGACGGCGTGGAAACCGCCCTGGCCCGGCTGCAGAAGTCCTTGGACGAATTCAACACAGGCTCCGACAAGCCTTTCCGCCTGTCCGTCAGCGCGGGCATGGCCTTCTTCGATCCCGACCATCCGGCCACGATCGAAGACCTGCTCATGCGGGCGGACAAGCTGATGTACGAGCGCAAGCGGAGCAAGAACGGGTTCGGCTGATTTCCGCCCGGTTTCCCCCAAGGAGAACGTCATGGATTCCATGGACGGCCTGGCCCTCAACCGCCGCCGCTTCCTCGAATATTTCTCCTCCATCGGGCTGGGGGCGACCTTGTTGCCCGGAGCCCTTTTGGCCCGGGCCCAGGACGCTCCGGCGATCACCCTGGGCATGATCGACGAGGCCGCTCGGGTGGCCGGGATATCGCTCTCGCCCGAAGCCGAAAAGAAAATCGCCGAAGCCTTGAGCCGCAAGGGCGGCCTTCTGGCGAATTACGGGTCCCTGGCCGAGATGAAGCTGGGCAACGACACACCCTCGGCGATCGTCTTCAACCCTATCCTCCCGGGAATGAAATTGCCCCCGGCCCGCGGCGTCTTCCACGCTAGCCGGCCGACCGCGGTCCGGCCCAAAACGGATGAGGACCTGGCTTTTCTGGCGGTCACCCAGCTGGCCTCATTGATCAGGAAACGGGTCATCTCTTCCGCCGATTTGACCAAGATCTATCTCGCCCGTCTGAAAAAATATGACCCGCTGCTTCATTGCGTCGTCTCACTGACGGAAGACCTGGCGCTCCGGCAGGCGGCCCGGGCGGACGAAGAGTTGGCGGCCGGATTTTACCGCGGCCCGCTCCATGGTATTCCCTGGGGCGCCAAGGACCTCTTGGCCGTCAAAGGTTATAAAACGACTTTCGGCGCCTCCCCTTATAAAGATCAGACGATCGACGCGGATTCGACCGTCTTCACCCGATTGACGGAGGCGGGCGCGGTCCTTGTGGGCAAGCTGACCCTGGGCGCCCTGGCCATGGGCGACCGCTGGTTCGGGGGAC
>Ga0182021_10010094_pt1 | contig 11200 bp, 10 predicted proteins | sample 612E3MmetaG_FD_120493 | JGI IMG/M metagenome (GOLD analysis project Ga0182021, IMG submission 120493) | Permafrost microbial communities from Stordalen Mire, Sweden - 612E3M metaG (Illumina Assembly) | ecosystem: Environmental > Terrestrial > Soil > Wetlands > Permafrost | place: Sweden...
CGGATACTCAACGATCTAGGGCTGCCTGGAGACATCCACATCACCGAGAACGCTGAAGAGTTGATCGCCGAGGTTAGAGGCGAGGATATGGGTATCTTCATCGGCCGGCGCGGGCAGACCATCGACGCCATCGAGTATCTGGCGAGCATCGCCGTGTTCTCCGGAGCCCACCCCCGGAGGCGGGTCGAACTCGACGCCGAAGGCTACAAGGACCGGCGTCGTCGGCAGATCGAGCGGGTAGCCGTGCGGAAGGCGGACGAGGTGGCCAAGCGAGGCCGTCCTGTGCAACTGGCCCCCATGACTCCGGCGGAACGGAAGATAGTCCACCTCACTCTGCGCGCGCGGACAGACGTCCTGACAGCAAGCCAGGGTCGCGAGCCCAACCGCGCTGTGGTCATCACCCCTGTGCGCGAAGCGAGGCGGTAGGCGAGCCGAGCGAGGACCGGTCACACGCGACCGGGGCCGCCGATCAGGAGCAGGGGTGCGGGCTTCAGGCGATAGCCGCGTTTGGGTGGCCGAGGCCCGTTGAGACCGACGGGCCGTCGACTCTGCGCCATGCGCCTTCTTGGGCGTGGTGGCCCGTATGTTTTTCTGGCATCATCTGGAATCTCACGTTCCCCGTCCACAATCGCCGGGTCGTCCGCATGAAATCCGACCATCCGCATAGCACTGAGCATCGCGACTCGGCGCCGACGTCTGTCGGGCCCGAGTGGTCGTGGGGCGAGGACACCATCGTGGCGTTGTCGACGGCGATAGGCGTGGGGGCGATCGGGATCGTTCGGATGACCGGCTCCGCAGCGGTCGCCATAGCTGAAGCGGCCTTCAGGCCGGGACGAGGCGCTGTCTTGAAACCCGAGGAGACCCAGCGCCTACTTTACGGTCATGTGTTCGATCCTCGCGATGGGCACGATGTCGATGAGGTTCTGCTGGCTGTGATGCGGGCTCCGCATTCGTACACCCGGGAGGACGTCGTCGAGGTCCACTGTCATGGCGGGGTGGCGGCGCAGCGCGCGGTACTGCGGCTGCTCGTGCACCTCGGAGCTCGGCCGGCCGACCCGGGAGAGTTCACCAAGAGGGCGTTCTTGAACGGCCGCATCGATCTCGCCCAGGCGGAGAGTGTGGCGGCGATCGTCTCGGCCCGAAGCTCCGGGGCTCTGCGGGCCTCGGTCCGTCAGTTGGAGGGTGGTCTATCCGACCGACTGCGGGCGGTGCGCCGGGCCCTGGTCGGTTCACTGGCGCAGATAGAGGCTACGGTGGACTTCTCCGACGAGGATATCGACGCTCTCGATTGGGAGGCCCTGAGCGACGGTCTACTTGCGGCTCAGAACGATCTCGAGAGATTGCTACGGACCGCTTTCGTCGGCCGGGCATTGGAACACGGTCTGCGGACGGCCATCGTTGGCAAGCCGAACGTGGGCAAGAGTTCCCTTCTCAACGCGCTGCTGATGCAGGAGAGGGCAATCGTGTCCGATATTCCCGGGACGACTCGGGATACCGTGGAAGAACTCATGGAGATCGGCGGCATGCCGATCCACCTGGTGGACACCGCCGGGATTCGGGTCGGGGGCGATCATGTGGAACGGCTCGGGGTCGAACGCTCTGTCAAAGCCATGGAACAGGCAGATCTGGTCCTGGCTGTGATGGATGTGTCTCTGCCCTGGGACCAAGATGACCGCGACTTCGTTCTGGGCCTCGATCCCGCGCGATCGATCGTCGTCTTCAACAAATGCGATCTAGTGCCGGACCCATTTCGGCGCATGGCGGACGCCGCCTCGGCTCTGGCCGGAACGCCGGAAGAGGCAGTGGGGTCAAGCGCCGATTGGCTCGTCCGCGGCGTGTCCGCGGTGTCCGGCGAGGGTCTTGACGAGCTCCGATTGACGATCGAGGGCGTCGTGAGCGGCGGAGAGGGGCTCCATCTGGAGGAGCCGGTGCTGACCAGCGAGCGCCAGCGCGGGCTGGTAGGCCAGGCCTCGGCTCGGACCGCCACGGCATTAGCGACGGCTGCACTCGGCACGGACGAAGAGCTGATCTGCGAGGACATCCGTGAAGCCGTGCAGGCGCTTGGACGCATCACCGGCGAGGACTTGACCCAAGATCTGCTCGACGAGATCTTCAGCCGCTTCTGCATAGGTAAGTAGATGAGAGAGCGAACAGGCGTGAGCACGGTGATCGTTGTGGGCGCCGGAGTGTCCGGATGCGCGTGTGCAGCGGCGTTAGCTATGGCGGGACACCAGGTGACCCTCGTCAATAGTGCCATGGACCGCGTGGGTCTCCCGGCGTACGGGCCGGATATCCTGGTTGGAGGCGGCTGGGAGGAGATCGAGACTCTGTTCAGTCGTGTGCCGTTGCCGCTTCGCAGGGTGTGGCTCGAGGCTGGAATGAGGCCGGCCGGCGGGGAAGGGTTGTTGAACATCGACCGGCGCAGGGTGAGCATCGAGTCAAAGAGGGTCTTGGAGGAGTTGCCCGGGCTTCAGTTCAGGCAGGGCTTCGTAGTGGATCTACGGGTCGTACGAACGAACTCCGTGCTAGAAGGGAACGGGGCGGTTCCCGGCGAGCCTGGGTGGGCCGGGCCGGCTCTCGCGGCCAGGCCCTGTTGGCTGGTGGAAGTGGAGACTGTTTTCGGCGAGGTACTCACAAGTGAGCGCGTTGTTGTCGCGGTGGGGCTGAGTCTCGAGGCGCAGACCACGGTCGGAGCAGACGTTATGCCGGGCGGACGCTACGGCGAGCAGTCGTCGGATGGCCTGCATCGAGCGCTCGGGAAGATTGGGGCGCAATTCGGTGACGTTTCGCTTGAAGTCGGGCCCCGGATGTCGAAGTGGAATGCGCAATGCGTCGCTGAAAGCACTGGGACAGGTCCAGCGGATGGGCTCGTGCGCTGGGAGCTGATCGTAGCGGCTACTGGGCCGGCGCTTCACCCGTGGCCTGAGAGCTATCCTCCGGCGCCGCACTTAGATCCCTCCTTGAGGGAGACGGCGATTCTCGTCAGCGGGACCTCAGGGGGCGCCGCAGACGTGCGTCGCTTGGCGCCTGCGATCTCTCCCGACGGAGCGGCGACATGGGAGGCTTACCTGGCTTTCGGCAGCGGGGCGGCCGCGCGATTGAGCGGGCGTGACGACGAAGGGCCAGAGATGGTCGCGTCCAGGATGCCGTCGATCGTGCAGGCGAAGGCCGTCTCCGCATTGGGGCGCGCCGGCCGGATGGAAGCCGGACTGAGATGCACTCCCGTGTGGGTGGTGGGGCGAGCCGCTGGGGCGCAGGATTACCTGCAAAGCCTCTTGTCGGGGGTGCTGGCGGCGGAGGATGTCGTCGCAGAGGCTGGTGGAGCCCATGAGTGAGCGCGGGTTTGTGGGATCGACCTTTCGTCTTGCGACACGTCTTTTTTGCAGGCTCGACGCATCCGCTGCTGCGGCGGTGCGATGCGGGCCCAGGCGACCGGCGGGAGTGGCAGGATGACTCCTGGAAGCGGAACTCGTAGCAGCAGCGAACTTTCGGCGCATCGGTACGACGTCATTGTGGTCGGGGGTGGGCATGCTGGGTGCGAAGCGGCGCTGGCCGCGGCGCGCATGGGCTCTCGTACCGCCCTGATCACCCTGCACGTGGACAACATAGCCTTGATGCCCTGCAACCCGGCTATTGGCGGGGTGGGCAAGGGGCAACTGGTCCGCGAGGTTGACGCGCTGGGGGGCGAACAGGGGCGAAACACCGACCGCGCCTTCATTCAACTCAAGATGCTCAACACGTCCAAAGGGCCTGCAGTTCGCGCGCTTCGGGCGCAAGCGGACAAGAGGCTGTATGAGGACTGGATGAAGGTAACGCTGTCGAGAACGCCGTTGCTTGACGTCATCCAGGGTGAGGCGGCCGGTCTTGATGTTTCACGTGAAACAATCCAGGGCCTGGTTCTCGCTGACGGACGCCGGATCAAGTCTCGCTCTGTCGTGCTGGCCACCGGCACCTTCCTGCGGGGCAAGATCGTCATCGGTGATCGCACCTTCGCGGCGGGGCGAGTCGGAGAACTGCCCGCGCTTCGACTGTCGGAGAGCTTGACAGCCGCCGGCCTCGAACTCGACCGCTTCCAGTCGGCCACGCCGCCACGGATCGACGGGACGACCATCAATCCGGGCCGCATGGTGGCCCAGCTGGGGGACAGCATCCCCCTGTCCTTTTCCCACTGGCAGGCCCCCACGCCTCGTCGGCAGGTGCCTTGCTACCTGACGCACACCACAGCGGCCACGCATGAGGTGGTTTCGAGCCACCTTCATCTCAGCCCTCTGAAAAGCGGTTCCGTCAGCGGGAAAGGACCAAGGTACTGTCCGTCCATCGACCGAAAACTGATCAACTTCCCGGAGAAGGAGCAGCACCCCGTATTCGTCGAGCCCGAGGGAGTGACGACGAACGAGATGTACCTCCAAGGGCTTACCACGAGCCTACCGGTGTTCGTCCAGGAGAAGGTCATCCAGGCAACCCCGGGTTTGGAGCGAGCACGGCTTGTTCGCCCTGGGTATGCCGTGGAATACGACTACCTGCCACCCCAGCAACTCACGCTTGCTCTTCAAACAAAGGCGGTTGCAGGGCTATTCTGCGCCGGGCAGTTGAACGGCACGTCCGGCTACGAAGAGGCGGCGGCCCAGGGGCTCATGGCCGGCATCAACGCCGCTCTCTACGCCAAAGACAAGCCGCCGTTCGTCTTGAGGCGCGATCAGGCCTATATCGGCGTGCTGATCGACGACCTTGTGACAAAAGGGGTCGACGAGCCCTATCGAATGTTCACCTCCCGGGCTGAGTACCGGCTGCTCCTTCGTCATGACAACGCTGCCGAGCGTCTTTCCCCTCTCGGCTACCAACTTGGGCTGCTTGACGATGATCAGATCGCCAAGGTCGAGGAAAAACAGCGGAGGCTCGCGGAATACACCGAAATGCTGGAGACTATGCAAGTGCGTTCCTCTGAGGAGACAGACGCGCTGCTGGAGTCGCTGGGGACGTCGCCGCTCGAGGAGTCTCAACCCGCAGGCCGCCTCTTGCGCAGGCCGCAGATCGGCTTTGACGACCTCCTGCAGCTTCTGGCCAGCGATGATCGTGCGCGAATCGCTTCGGCGCCCGCCGAGGTGGTCGAGCAACTCGCGATCGAGGCACGCTACGAGGGGTACATCCGCCGCCAACTGGCGGAAATACGCAGACATCGCGCCACAGAGACACTACCGGTCCCGCACGGCTTCGATTACTGGTCGCTGGAAGGCTTGACGTACGAGGCGAAGGACAAGCTCACGCGGTTGAAGCCTGCCACCCTCGGCCAGGCCTCCAGGATGCCCGGCGTCTCCCCGGCGGATATCTCTGTGCTGCTCGTGCATCTATACCGGTCTCTTCGGTCTGAGGGGAACGGGGGCGACGGTTCAGGTCCTGATGCGTCCGGTGTAGAAGCGACGTCCGCTCCTCCGGCCTATTCATCGGCCGCCGACCAAGACTGCTGACAGGCAGCGCATTATGGTTCTCGCCCTTTCACCATGGAGCTGACCCACACAGAGGCCTACGCGGCCAAAGGACTGTCTCGCGACGCTATGGAGCGCCTCGCCATCCTAGGAGATCTCCTTGCGAATGCAGTCCTGAACGTGACGAGCATCCGGGAGCCGGAGGCAATCGAGCGTTTCCACTTCCTGGACTCGCTCTCCCTGCTTGACTTGGAAGCCATCCGGTCGGCCGAACGCCTGGCAGATCTCGGATCGGGAGCCGGGTTGCCCGCCCTGTTGTTGGCGACGGCCCTGCCGGCGTTGCGGGTCACTGCAGTGGAATCGCTCCACAAGAAATGCGCTTTCATCGAACAAGCGGCGTCAAAGATGGGACTGATTAACGTGGTCGTTCAGTGTTGCCGGGCCGAGGACTATGGCCGGGGAAGCGGGCGCGCGGCGCATGACGCAGTAGTATCACGGGCGCTCGCCTCCCTTCCCGTTGTGTCCGAGTATTCGCTGCCTCTCCTGTGCGTTGGGGGGACCATGGTCGCCATGAAGGGCGAAATCTCCAACCAAGAGCGTACTCAAGCCGAAAAGGCTCTCGATATACTGGGTGGAGGAAGGCTGGAGTCGGCGAGGCTCGACCCGTTCGCTGGGGCGGAGAACCGATGGGTCTATATGGCCGAAAAGGTCAGAGAGACCCCCGACTCGTTTCCTCGGAGACCGGGCCTTCCGGTGAAGCGGCCTTTGGGGACGTGACGGGCAGAGAGGTGTTCCGCTGATCTACGCAATCGCAAATCAGAAAGGTGGCGTGGGCAAGACCACGACTGCCATCAACCTTGCAGCGAGTCTCGCCCAGGCGGGCGAGCGGGTGCTTCTCATCGACATGGACTCGCAGGCCAACGCGTCCCACGGGCTCGGAGTCCGGCTATCTCAGGGGGCGCCGGCCATCCTCGACGTCCTCCTCGGCGAGCAGGCGTTGTCTGCAGTGGCTCGGCCGTCCTCGGTCCGCGGTTTGGATGTGGCGCCCTCCTCCTCCGACATGGTCGGCGCCGAGATGTTGCTGGCGGAGCTTCCTAGGCGCGAATATCGGCTGAAGGAGGCCGTCGAATCTCTAGAGCCAGAGCGCTACTCGTTCGTATTCGTCGATTGCCCGCCGTCCTTGGGGCTGCTTACCGTCAGCGCCCTTGTGGCGGCCCAAGCGGTCTTGATCCCTGTGCAGACCGAGTACTATGCCCTGGAGGGTCTTACCCAGCTTCTTTCGACGGTCTCTGCGGTGCAGGAGCGGTTAAACCCGTCCCTCCGAGTGGCGGGCTTGGTGCTCACCATGGTCGACCTGCGCACGGCCCTCGCCAGGCAGGTCGAAGAAGAGATCCGCAATCATTTCCCTGCACTTACCTTCAATACAGTGATTCCCCGCAACGTCCGACTCGCTGAGGCTCCCAGCCACGGGCTACCCGTTTCGATGTTCGATCCGCGCTGCGTGGGTTCTGATGCTTACTTCGATCTCGCTCTGGAGGTGATCAGTCATGGCTAAGAAGCCGGCTCTCGGAAGGGGTCTTGCCGCCCTGCTTCGTGATGAGCACGGTGAAGAATACGCCGCGGGGTTGGCCTCGCAGACGGATGCGTCGGACAGCGCCTCAACTGCACCGGGAGACGGCTCAGGTGTGGTGGAACTCCCCGTGACGGCGATTCGCCGGAACCCACGCCAGCCGCGCCGGGCCTTCGACGCCGCAGCCTTGGGGGAACTCGCGACGTCCATCGCGTCGGTAGGCGTGGTCCAGCCGGTGATCGTCCGAAAAGTCGGTGACGGCTACGAACTCATCGCGGGGGAGCGGCGCTGGCGGGCGGCCCAGCAGGCCGGATTCACCGTCGTCCCCGCGATCATCCGGGCTGCCTCCGACGTGGAAAGCCTCGAACTGGCGCTCGTCGAGAACGTCGTGCGGCAGCAGCTCAATGCGGTGGACGAGGCCTTCGCCCTCAAGGTGCTCTTGGAAGATCTAGGTGTCACGCAGGAGAAACTGGCCGCGCGTGTCGGGAAGAGCCGATCGGCGATCGCCAATAAGATCCGGCTACTGGACCTCCCTGCCCCGGTCCAAGAGTCTCTCGCGGCCGGCACGTTGTCGGAAGGACATGCCCGCGCCCTGCTCGGCGTCGAGGGGCGGGGGGAGCAGATCCGCTTGGCCCGAAAGATTGTGGACAAGGGCATGTCGGTGCGTCAGGTGGAGGAAGAGGTCCGGCGGCGCGGGGAAACGAAGAAAGAGGAAAAGCCCCTGCATCTCTCAGGTCTCTCCGCGGAGATCCTGGATCAGATCCGGGACTCCTTCTACGGCCTGCTGGGCGTTATCCCCAAGGTCCGCGACAAGGGGGCGGGGGGCGTTATCGAGGTGCCATTCAAAGACTCGGAGGAGCTTGCGCAGTTGCTCGATCGCCTGCGCTGACGCAGCAGCCGGCGCTTGCCTCGCGACCGGGCGTTTCATCCCGCGTCTGACAGCGAGGTATTGCACTGCCGAGCTCGGGATGACGCGCGGCCGGACGGACTGCGTGGCGTCTCTATGGCACCTCGCGATGGCCGACCGGTGGATGATCCGGAACCCCGGCCGGCGCCCTGGGCGTCGTACCGGCCCGCAAAGCTGTCTTTGAGAGGGGTGCGCATATGAAGGATATCGCGGGTTCAAGGGAGAAGTCCCGGAGGCGAACGGGAGCATCGTCCGAGACTCATCGTCGCGCAAACCGCCATAAAGGCCTGCAAATAGGTGGTTTAGCGGCGGCGATAGGTGTGACCGTGCTACTCGGTGTCATGCTGGCGGGCTGCTCGGGGCAGGCCTCCGCCGCTATCGCTCCCACCGGGGTCGCCACCGGCGTGGCTGCCACCGACACCATCACGGTTGACGGGACAGCCACTGTGACCAGCCCACCGGACGAAGCGGTGGTCGTGCTGACCGTCGAGAACGATGCCGCGACGGCTACTGCCGCCATGGACGCCACCTCAGTCCAGAGCAACAAGCTCCTCGCCAGCCTGAAGGGCCTCGGCATCGCCGAGTCGGCCATCCAGACCTCGAGTGTGACTCTCTATCCCGTTCGCAACTATGACTCCAATACCGGCAAAGAGACCCTCGCCGGGTATCGCGCACAGAACACCGTACAGGTCACGTTGAAAGACGCCCCTACAGTTGCGAAAGTGCTGGCCGCCGGAGTGGATAACGGAGCGACCTTGGTGTCGGGGCCGGACTGGAGGCTGCTGGACGACGGTCAAGCCGTCAACGATGCTCTGAAGCAAGCTGTTGCACATGCCCGAGCCAAGGCCGATACGTTGGCCGCCGCTGGTGGAGTATCGGTAGGTGACGTCGTCAGCATCACCGAAGGCTCTGTGCAGGTGCCCGTGCCTATCTACAGTAGCGCCGCCGGCGCAGCGACGGACTCCGCCAAGGTGGCAGAGCCCGCAGTGACCAGCGGGACTCTCGATGTCACCGCCACAGTGACCATCACCTACACGATGAAGAGGTAAGCTAGATAGCACCATGGCCTTCACAGTCACCTACAGTCCTGATCAAGCGACCGGCGACCACGTGGTGACTGTGAAGGCCCTTTTGTCTCTCGAGGAGACCAATTCGCTGTTCCTGTCGGGAGACACCATCATCAGTTGGCCCGAAGGACTCCTCCTCGACTCTCCTGACTCCGCCGACCTTGAGAGCGCCGGTCACGGTCAAGACACCGCACTCACTCGGACCGGGATGTTCGTCTCCGAGTTAGCGCGGCTCGCACAAGGGCTCAAGATAGGCTATCGTCAGTCGGCGGACGCTGAACGCGCCGCGCAGCTCATACGGCTGCAGCTTCTCAGAGCGGGTATTTCCGAGGAGATCTGAATGGCCGATCAGCAGACACCAGCAGCATCGGCGGGGTTGGACCCGCTCAAACAGGCCCTGGGAGGATATCTCGCCATCCCAGGCATCAAGGCGGCTCTCCTTGTGTCGGACCAAGGATTGGTCGTGAGCAGCATGGCGAATGAAGGCGTCGATACGGCGAGCATTGCCGCTCTTGCCGTTGACACCGTCCGCAGCGCGCAGCGTTTCGGCCAGCAGGTCAAGGCCGGCACTCTTGACACGATGAGCATCGAGTTCGAGGGACTTACGGTGGTGTTCGCGCCGTTCACTCCCGACGTCATGCTTGCCCTTTTGGCCGCTCCAGGCTCGGTGGGGATACTCCTGGGAAAACTGTCCAACGACAGATCTGCCTGCTAGCAGCGGGCGAACGATACGGAGCGCCGCGACCGAAGGGAGTGAGCGCCGGAAAGAGAGCGGAGCATGGCCAAAGGCCGGATCATCGTCAACACCGGTGACGGTAAGGGGAAGACTACCGCAGCCCTTGGTACCGCACTTCGGGCTGCCGGCCACGGCCAGCAGGTCGCCATCGTCCAGTTCATCAAGGGGTCATGGAACTACGGCGAGGCTACCGCACTCGAGCAGTTCCCTAATGTCGAGTTGGTGCGGTTCGGCTCAGGCTTCACCTGGGAGGCCGACGATCCATCGGTGCCGCTCTCGCTTGCTCGCGAGGCTTGGACAGCCGCGCGGGAGCGCGCCCTGTCCGATTGCTACAACCTCCTGGTGCTCGATGAGCTCAACTACGCGATGACGGAAGGATTTGTGTCGGTAGATGAGGTGCTCGACCTTCTGGCGTCAAAGCCCCAACGTCTCTCCGTGATCATCACCGGGCGCAATGCGGCGCCCGCCCTCATCGAAGCTGCGGACACTGTGACAGAAATGCGCTGCATAAAGCACGGTTTTTCCGAAGGCATCCCTGCCAAGAAAGGCATCGAGTACTGACCTCTCCGTGGCGCGATCCACTGGCTCGGTGGGTCTCCGGTCTTCTCGCTGGGGCTTTGTCGTGTCGTCTCGCGCAGTGTATTGGTAGGACCATCAGTCCTAAGCGCCGGCCGTACCGTCGGGTTCACTCCTGTCCGTCCGTCCTTTGCGGCTGGGCGGATCACTCCTCCGTGTAAGAGCGGACACTTCCGGCAAGCTGGCCACAGGCCGCCTCGATACCGGCGCCCTTGCTCTGCCGCAGCACAGACTCGATGTGCGAAGCGCGAAGGGCCGCTCGAAACGCCGAGATGGCAGCCGGCGAAGAAGGCAGCAGGACCGGAAGGGGGGCCAGGCGGGTGCGCCCCGGTTGCGGCTCCGCCGCCCGCGAGCTTTTCTGCGGGGCCCTCGCGGGTGCAGCCGGGACTGTTCTCTCCACGTCCTCTGGGCACACCGGGTTCCAGTTCAACAGGTTGACCGTCACCACACGACCCCGCAGCAGGCCGGCGAGCCGTCTCGCGTCGTCCACGGAGTCGTTCACCCCGCCGATGAGGACGTACTCGAGCAGCAGTTTCCTTCTGGTGATGGCGAAGTGCTGCCACGCCGCTTCGAGGACCGCCGCTATGGGATGGCGGAACTTGTCGGGGATGAGCAGGGCGCGGGTTGCGTCATCCGCGGCGTGAAGCGAAAGAGCCAAGTTCACCTGCGGTTCCGCCTGCGCAAGCCGGAGGATGCCGTTGGGGATGCCGACGGTCGATATGGAGAGCGCCCGATGTCCCAGGCCGAAGGTGGATGAAGCCGTCAGCACCCGGACCGAGTCGAGCACGGCTCCTAGGTTCAACAGTGGCTCGCCCATACCCATGTAGACCACGTTCGTGAGGCGCTGGTCGGGCTGGGCCATCGAGACTGCGGCGCGGATCTGATCGACGATCTCGGTAGTCGTGAGGTTGCGCCGGAAGC
>Ga0182021_10010096_pt1 | contig 11199 bp, 11 predicted proteins | sample 612E3MmetaG_FD_120493 | JGI IMG/M metagenome (GOLD analysis project Ga0182021, IMG submission 120493) | Permafrost microbial communities from Stordalen Mire, Sweden - 612E3M metaG (Illumina Assembly) | ecosystem: Environmental > Terrestrial > Soil > Wetlands > Permafrost | place: Sweden...
CTCAAGGTCCAGGCGCTGGCCGACCGGTACCTGGCCAGTGCGGTCCCGGCGCTGGCCGTGCCGATCGCGCGACTGTGGCAAGCCTGGAACACGCCGGGGGCGGCCGTGGACCGGCTCGCGCCGCTGGCGGCGTGGCGCGTTCTGGCCACGGCGTGGCGCGACGCGCTGTGGTCGCAGCCCGATCTCACCACTCAGTTGCTGCGTTTTGTGGCCGAAACACGCTAAAATCAAAGGCTTTTCGCGCAGTGCCTCCCCCCGGAGGACGCGCGACCGCGGCGTCCTTGCGCGCCGCTCCACACCGACCACGGAACATTGTTATGAAGATCGCACAGGAAATACGCGCCGGCAACGTCATCATGCAAGGCAAGGACCCCATGGTGGTCCTGCGCACCGAGTACAGCCGCGGCGGGCGCAATTCGGCCACGGTGCGCATGAAGCTCAAGAGCCTGCTGTCCAACTCGGGCACCGAGGTCGTCTTCAAGGCCGACGACAAGATGGACCAGGTGATCCTGGACAAGAAGGAGTGCACTTACTCCTATTTCGCCGATCCGATGTATGCGTTCATGGACGCCGAGTACAACCAGTTCGAGGTCGAGTCCGAGAACATGGGCGACGCGATCCAGTACCTGGAAGACGGCATGCCGGTGGAAGTGGTCTTCTACGACGGCAAGGCAATTTCGGTCGAACTGCCCACCAGCCTGGTGCGCGAGATCACCGACACCGAGCCTGCCGTCAAGGGCGACACGTCGGGCAAGGTCCTGAAGACCGCCAAGATCGCCACCGGCTTCGAGATCGCCGTGCCGCTGTTCGTGCAGACCGGCGACAAGGTGGAAATCGACACCCGCACGCACGAGTACCGCAAACGCGTGTGAACCGCACGCGCTGCGCACGGTGTCGGCGTCGAGTCGACGCACGAAGCAGCGCCTGCGCGATGATCGGGGCGCCATGCCGTTCGACTTCCGCGCCGTCACTGCCCCGTTTCGCATGCAGCCCGGCCTGCGCCGTCTGGATCACAGCGGGCCGACGCTGACGCCCAACGATCTCGACGCCCGCGCCCTCGCCGCCAAGCTGGCGGTCCTGCGCGACCATCCCGAACGCGCCCTGCTCGCCCAGCCTGGCTTCGATGACCGCGCGGTCGTGCACACCCTGTCTCGTCAGGCCAGCCTCGACGCCCCCGATGCGTTGCGCTGGGACGGCGCCCGGGCCTGGCGCGCCGAGCGGTTGGGCTGGTCGGTGGTGGACGGGCGGGTCATCGGGGACGGCCCCGAACCCATCGGCGCGTGCCTGCGGTCCTTGCCCGAAGCTTGGCGAGCCACGGCATTGCTCGCGCTGGCGTTCGAGGAAGACGTCGCCGCCATCGACGCGGCCACCGCCACGATTCCCTGGCTGGCCGTGTGCCTGCCCTCGCACTGGGCCCCCGAGCACAAGCTGGGCCTGCACTTCGCACAGGTCCACGCACCGGTGGCCGACGGCCAGATGCTGCGTGCTGCCGGCGCGCACCTGGCCGCACTGGTGTGCGGCACACAGCGCTGGGAGCGCTTCGTCTGGTCGATCACCCCGCACGCAGCGCTGTGCCTGCACCCGTTGGCGGTGTCCGGACCCGGCTGGCACGACCCCGACTCGGCGCAGCGCACGCTGGCGCAGGCGCACTGGCGCACCGAGCACCAGACCTTCTTGCCCACCGGAGCGGGCCAGGCGGTGTTCACGATCCATGTCGACACCTGCCCGTTGGCCCAGGCCCTGACCTCAGCCGAGCAGGCGCTGCAGCTGCGCGACGCGCTCGCCAGCATGAGCCCGGCGGTCCTGGCCTACCGCGGGCTGACCGCGCCGCGCGCGGTGCTGCTGGACTGGCTGGCCCACTGGCCGGCCCCGCCACCGTGAGGGCGTCGGGGCGATGAGCACGGCGCCGATCGAGCCGGCAGTCGTCGATGTCGACGCGCTGGGCCGTGCGTATTCGGCGCGCTTTGGCGACATCTACCATCCGCAGGTCGGTGCGCTGGCGCAGGCACGTCACGTGTTTCTCGGCGGCAACAAACTGCCGCAACGCTGGCGCGGACGCGACCGCTGGGTGGTGCTGGAAACCGGGTTCGGACTGGGCAACAACTTTCTGGCGACCTGGCTGGCTTGGCGCGAGGACCCGGCACGCTGCCGCCAGCTGCATTTCGTCTCCATCGAACAGCACCCGCTGCGCCGCGAGGATCTGGCACGAGTCGCCCGCGACGCGGCCGTCGTGCCGCTGGCGCGCGCGCTGGAGGAGGCCTGGCCACCGCTGACGCCCAACGTGCACGTTCTGTCGTTCGACGCCGGCCGCGTGCAGCTGCTGCTGGTGCTCGGCGACGTCCAGCGCTGCCTGCCGCAGCTCGTCATGTCGGTCGATGCGTTCTTTCTGGACGGGTTCGCGCCGGCCGCGAACCCGCAGATGTGGGACGCGCGCGTCTGCAAGGCCCTGGGGCGGCTGGCGGCCCCCGCAGCGACCGCTGCCACGTGGACGGCCGCGCGCGGGCTGCGCGATGGTCTGACGACGGCAGGCTTTCAGGTCTGCGCGGTGCCAGGCATCGCGGGCAAGCGCGAGATCACGACCGCCGTCTACGCCCCGGCCTACACGCCGCGGCGCAGTCCGGCGCGCGCGCCGGTCCGGCGCGAGATCGTCGAGCCGCACGCCGTGATCGTGGGTGCCGGCCTGGCGGGCTGCGCGGCGGCCTGGGCGCTGGCCGAACAGGGCTGGCGCAGCACGGTGCTAGAGCGCAGTGCCGGCGTCGGCGACGGCGCGTCGGGCAATCCGGCAGGGCTCTTTCACGGCATCGTCAATGGCCAGGACGGCACGCACGCACGCTTCAACCGCGCCGCCGCCTTCGAGGCACGCGCCGCGGTGCGCGTCGCCCACGCTGAGCACGGCGTCGCGGCCGGGCTGCAGGGCCTGCTGCGCCTGGAGACCACTCAGCCGGTGGCCCAGATGCGTGCCACGCTCGCCCGGCTTGGCCTGCCCGCGGACTACGTGCAGGCATTCGACGCCGAACAGGCCAGCGCCTGCGCGGGCATCGCGCTACCGGCACCGGCCTGGTGGTATCCCGGCGGCGGATGGGTAGACCCGGCCGCGCTGGCACGTTCATGGCTGGCGCGCAGTGCCGGCGCCGCCCAGCTGCGCACAGGCGTCGAGGTAGCGGCCCTGCGCCGCGACAGCACCATGTGGGAACTGCTCGACGCGCGCGGGCAATGCGTCGCGCGCTCGACGACCGTCGTGCTGGCCAATGCCGGCGACGCGTTGGCGTTGCTGGGCGCGACCGACTGGCCAATCCAATCGGTGCGCGGCCAGATCAGCCGCGCGTTGGCGGCCGACTTCGACGGGCCACTGCCGCGGGTGCCCGTGGCCGGTTCGGGCTATCTGCTGCCCGCCGTGGGCGAGGCCGCGGTGTTCGGCGCCACCGCCCAGTTCGACGACGCCGACCCCGAGGTGCGCGAGGCGGACCATCTGCACAACCTGGCACAGCTCGAGCGGCTGCTCGGGCGCGCGAGCGGCCTGCAATGCAGTGCGCTGCACGGCCGCACGGGCTGGCGCAGCACGAGCCTGGACCGGCTGCCGGTGGTCGGGGCCGTGCCCGACAACAGCGCGCCGGGAGCCGCCGGTCGACGCGACCAGCCACGATTCGTGCCGCGCGCGCGTGGCCTGTTCGTGCTCACCGCGCTGGGCTCGCGCGGCATCACCTGGTCAGCCCTGTGCGGTCAGGTTCTCGCGGCGTCGATCACGGGTGCACCGCTGCCGCTGGAGGCCGACCTGCTGGACGCCATCGATCCGGCGCGCTACATCAGCCGTCAGCTCCGGCGCGCCGCCGCCTGAAGGGGTCGGCCGGCGGACGAACCGCCGGCTGCACGCAGCCACCGGCCGGCCGTCAGGCGACCGGACCGCCCAGCCAAGCTCGCAGCACCGCGTACACGCGTGGATGATTCAGCAGCTTCATGTGCCCCAGGCCCTGCAATTCGACCTGCTCGATATCGCCGCGTGACCCGGCACCATGCGCGCGGCCGGCACGCACCAACCCGTCGCCCAGCATTTGCCCCCACCAGGCGGTGGATGTGTGCGCGCCCTCGTCGCCCAGCGTGCCGTACAGCAGCCGCACGGCCAGCTTTGACGGCGTATGCACGAGGGCCACCGGGCGGCGGCGCACCGCCGCCAGCTCGCGGCCCCGGGCCTGCGCTCGCGGGCCCCGTGTCCGGGTCGCCGGCACGCCGCGCGGCACGGCCCCGACCACCTCGTCCAGCAATGCCAGATCCGCGCCCTGGTCCGGTGTGCCCAGGCACACCAGCATCGATGTGCGCTGCGCCCAGCCCAGTCCTTGTTCCATCGCCCATTCGTGGGCGCGGCGCGCCACCAACCCGCCCATGCTGTGCCCCACCAGCAGCCATTGCCGGCCCGGCCCGAGCCGGCGCGACAGCGCTTGCAGCTGGGCCGCCAGTTGGCGCGCGTTCTGGTCGACCGCCAGCGTACTGTTGTAACGCACATAGACGGCGCTGGCATGGAACTCCAGGTCGAGCAAGCCGCCGTAGTCGATCGGCATGGCCCCCGGAAGACTCGCCGCCCACGGGGAATCTGCCCAGGCGGCTTCGTGCCGGCTCCAGCTTTGTTCGTCACACCCCAGGCCATGCACGAAGACGCACAGCCGCTCGGCCAGGTCGCCCAGGTCGTCCGTCGCGTTGCGCGGGTCCAGACGCCGGCCGTCGTGGCGGTACAGGCCCATCTCGATGGCCAGGCCCGCCGCGTCGTGGGGAGCCTGGACGGTGGGGCCGCCCGGCGCTGCGTCCGGCACGGCCCGGGCCAGCTCCGTCACACCGGCCATCGACAGGACGGCCTGACCGCCGTGGCGAATCGACGAGTACAACAACTCGGTCAGCGCATCGTGCACGCCCTGGACCATGCGCGTCGGCACGGCAAAACCGGGTATGTGGGACAGCGTGTCGAACGGGGCCCCTGCGAACGCCTGGTGCAGCTGCTGGATGCGTCCACTGGTTTGACGCATGCTGGCGTGCAGCGCGTGGGTGTCGGCAGCGCGCGGTGCGGCGGGCAGCGCATGCGCCGCGCGGCGCACCAGGCTGGGTGTCGGGGACGCCGCCGGCGGGCCAGACGGGCGGCGCGTGGCCATGTCAGGGTGCGGGCGGCGGTGAGCCGGCGGGACTCGCGTCGCTGGCCGAATCGGCCTCGCTCGCGTCGTCGGGGGCCGGATCGCCGACCTTGCGGCCGGCCTTTTCCTTCAGCTTCTCTTCCTTCTTCTTCTTCTTCGCCAGCTCGCGCTGGCGTTTTTCGAACGAGTAGTTTGGTTTGGCCATGGGCCGTCCTTCCGGTCAGATGCTGGGATCGGGCGCAAAACGCGTCAATCCCGAGGTTACGCGCTTTTTTGCCGCGACATGTCGGCCGTCGATTCAGAAAGTGAGGGTCTTGACGCCCTGTTTCGTTCCGAGCAGGCAGACCTGGGCCCGGTGGCGGGCGAAGATGCCCACGCCCACGACGCCGGGCCACTGATTGATCTCGCACTCCATCGCGGCCGGGTCGGCGATGTGCAGGCCGTGCACGTCGATGATCGCCCCGCCGTTGTCGGTCACGACGCCCTCGCGCAACCGCGGCTCGCCGCCCAGGCGACGCGCGTGGCGCATCACCTGCGCGGTGGCCATCGGGATCACTTCGAGCGGCAGCGGGAACCTGCCCAGTTGCGCGACGAACTTGGATTCGTCGGCGATGCAGACGAAGCGCTCACTCATGTCGGCCACGATCTTCTCGCGCGTCAGTGCCGCGCCCCCACCCTTGATCATGCAGCCGCTCGCGTCGATCTCGTCGGCCCCGTCGACATAGACATCCAGCGCCTGCACACCGTTGGGATCGAGCACCTCGATGCCCAGCGCCTGCAGCCGCGCCGTGCTTTGCTGCGAACTCGACACCGCCGCGCGGATGCGCGTGGGCATGCGCCCCAACGCGTCGATGAAGCAATTCACGGTCGAGCCGGTGCCCACGCCGATGGTGGATCCGGCGCGAACATACTCGATGGCCGCCTGTCCGACCAGTGCCTTGAGTTCGTCTTGGGTCATGCGCCGATTATCGGTCAGCGACGTCGCGCGACCCCGCGGCCGGGTCCGGCCGGTCCGGGCCGACCATGGCCTCGGGACGCACCCAGGCATCGAAGTCCTGCGCGCTGACCCATCCCGAGGCCACGGCCGCCTCGCGCAGCGTCGAGCCGTTCAGCTCGGCGGCGCGGGCGATCTGCGCGGCACGGTCGTAGCCGATGTGTGGATTCAGCGCGGTGACGAGCATCAGCGAGCCGCGCACGAATGCGTCGATCCGCGGCCGGTTCAGGTCCAGGCCGCGCGCGCAGTGGGCGTCGAAGCTGCGCGCGCCGTCGGCCAGCAGCCTCAGGCTTTGCAGCACGTTGTGCGCGATCACCGGCTTGTAGGCATTGAGTTCGAACTGGCCGCATGCGCCGGCCATGTTCACTGCCACGTCGTTGCCCATCACCTGGCACGCCAGCATCGTCAGCGCCTCGCACTGGGTGGGATTGACTTTGCCCGGCATCATCGAGCTGCCCGGCTCGTTCGGTGGAATCGTGAGCTCGCCCAGGCCCGAGCGCGGTCCGCTGGCCAGCCAGCGCACGTCGTTGGCGATCTTGGTCAACGAGGCTGCCAAGGTCTTGAGCGCCCCATGGGTGAACACCAGCGCGTCGTGCGCGGCCAGCGCTTCGAACTTGTTGGGCGCCGAGACGAAGGGGTGACCGGTGGCCTGGGCGAGTGCGGCGGCCACCCGGGCGCCGAACTCGGGCGGCGCGTTCAGACCCGTGCCCACGGCCGTGCCGCCGATGGCCAGCTCCCGCAGGTGCGGGCGAGCGCTGCGCAGGTGGCGCAGCCCGTGGTCGAGCTGCGCCACCCAGCCCGAGACTTCTTGGCCGACGGTGAGCGGTGTGGCGTCCTGCAGGTGGGTGCGTCCGACCTTGACGACGTCGACCCACAGTGCCGCCTTGGCCGCCAGCGTGTCACGCAGCGCTTGCACGGCCGGCAGCAGCCGTGCCTCCATCGCCTGCAGCACGGCTACGTTCATCGCTGTCGGGAACACGTCGTTGGTGGACTGGCCACGGTTCACGTCGTCGTTGGGGTGCACCCGGCGCGCCGTGCCGAGCGAGCCCCCCAGCGCCAGGCTCGCCAAGTTCGCCAGCACTTCGTTCATGTTCATATGGCTTTGCGTGCCGGAGCCGGTCTGCCACACGGACAGCGGGAACTGCGCGTCGTGCACGCCGCCGATGACGGCGTCGGCCGCCGCGACGATCGCATCGGCCTTGACGGGATCGAGCACGCCGAGGTCGCGGTTGACCTGCGCGGCGCATCGCTTGACCAGCGCGAGCGCATGCAGCAGTTCCGGCGGCATGCGCTCGCTGGAGATCGCGAAATGCGCCATGGCACGCTGCGTCTGGGCGCCCCACAACGCCTCGCCCGGGACCTGAACGTCGCCAAACGTGTCGTGTTCGAGTCGTGGCGGCAGCGCGTCGTCGGACATGGCGGACTCCCGAGTCGAGTGGCGCCGCACCGGCGGCGCGATGGGCTCAGTATGCCTGGGCGCCGCACCGGCGGGCGCGTTTGCGACAATGCCGGCATGTCGCTGCTGCCCTACTCGTTTGCCCGCCCGGTGCTTTTCGGTCTCGACCCCGAGCACGCCCACGATCTGGTGCTGCGCACGCTGGCCCGGTTCCAGCGCACACCGCTGCAATGCACCTGGGCGCAGCCCCGCGTGAGCGACCCGGTCCGCCTGGCCGGACTGGACTTTGCGAACCGCATCGGGCTGGCTGCGGGCCTGGACAAGAACGGGCGATGCATCGATGCGCTGGCCGCGATGGGCTTTGGCTTCATCGAGGTCGGCACGGTCACCCCGCTGGCGCAAAGCGGTAACCCCAAACCGCGGATGTTTCGACTGCCCGAGGCCCAGGCGCTGATCAACCGGCTGGGCTTCAACAACGACGGACTGGCGGCTTTTCTTGACAACGTCCGCCGGGCGCGGTTCCGAGACCACGGCGGGATCCTCGGCCTGAACATCGGCAAGAACGCCACGACGCCTATCGAGCACGCGGTGCAGGACTACCTCACCTGCCTGGACGGCGTGTATCCACATGCCGATTACGTGAGCGTCAACATCTCCAGCCCGAATACGCGAGACCTGCGCTCGCTGCAAAGCGACGACGCGCTGGGCGCGCTGCTCGGCGCGCTGCAGTCGCGCCGGGCCGAGTTGCAGGTGCGGCATGCCCGGCACGTCCCGATCTTCGTGAAGATCGCCCCCGACCTGCAGGACGGCGAGGTCGCGACCATTGCGCACCTGCTCAACCGGCATGGCATCGACGGCGTGATCGCCACCAACACGACCGTCGCACGCGACGCCGTGCGCGACCTGGCGCATGGGCAGGAGGCCGGCGGGCTGTCGGGCGCGCCCGTCTTCCAGGCGTCCAACCGCGTGATCAGCCAGTTGCGCGCCACGCTCGGCCCGGCTTACCCCATCATCGGGGTGGGCGGCGTGATGTCGGCTGCGGACGCGCAGGCCAAGCGCGCCGCCGGCGCCGACTTGGTGCAGCTGTACACGGGATTCATCTACCACGGACCGCGCCTGATCACGGAATCGGCCCGCGCGCTGGCCCGACAGGGGCATCCATCGTGAACCCCGCCCGCGTCGTCACGCCTGGCCCTGCGCCGGCTGCACGGGTGCGGCGGTGCGCCACTCAGCATCGCCCGGCGACGCACGTGGCGGCGTGCCTCGCGCTGGGCCTGGCGCTGGTCCTGGGCCTGGATGCCCGGCCCGCCCAGGCCCAGGACGCCGCCACCCTGCAGGCGCGCCAGGCGAGCTTGCGCGAGGCGCTCACGAGCAGTCCCTTCCAGCGTCCGCTGGTGCTGGAATCGCAACAAGACGCCAACGACCTGCGCGGCGACGTGTACGCCGTGGTCGAGCAACCGTTCAGCGTGGTGAGCTCCGCGCTGCAGGGCTCGGCGCACTGGTGCGAGCTGCTGATGCTGCACCTCAACGTAAAGGGGTGTACGGCGTCGGGCACGCCGCCCAACGAACAGGTCGATCTGGCGGTCGGGCGCAAGTTCGACCAGCCACTGGCCGACACGTACGCGCTGTCGTTCCATTTCACGATGCCGGCGCTGGCTGCCGACTACTTGCGCATGGAGATGACGGCGGCGAACGGGCCGATGGGCACGCGCGACTACCGGCTGATGCTCGAGGCGGTGGCGCTGGATGCGACGCACTCGTTCCTGCACATGACCTACGCCTACTCGTTCGGTCTGGCCGCGCGCCTGGCGATGCAGGGCTACCTGGCCACCATCGGCAGCGGCAAGGTGGGCTTCAGCATCGTCGGGCACGGCAGCGAAGGGCGGCCCGTATACATCGACGGCGTGCGCGGGGTCATCGAGCGCAACACGATGCGCTACTTCCTGGCGATCGACGTCTACCTGGGCTCGACCACGGTGCCTGCGGCGCAACGTCTGGACAGACAGCTCACGGACTGGTTCGCCGCCGTAGAGCGCTACCCGGTGCAGTTGCACGAGTTGGAGCGCGCGCAATACCTGGACATGAAGCACCGCGAGTTCGAGCGCTTGCGGTCCACCGCCAAGTAATACCGAGTTGGGCCGGTGCGCGGCTGTGCGCGGGCACGAGCATCGTCGATACTGCCCGCAATGCGCCGGCGTCGCGCCGTGCCCCACCGGGGCCGGGACCGCCGGCACTCTCTCCGGCATCCCCATGGCACAGCGCGACCGCCTCAAAGACGTTTCACCCCGCCCCTTGGCGCCCGACGCACGGGCGACCCCAACCAACCGGTTCAGCCTGTCTCCGATGCGTGTCGCCCAGGCGCTGTTCTCGCACCAGGTACGCCTCACGCGTGGCGAAAGAGGCCTGCAATTCGTCCTGGAACGGCCCGAGGGCGCCGGCCCGGCGGTGCTGCCCAGCGACGCGCTGCCGCCGGATGAAGTGGCGGTGCGCCGCATGCGCGCGGACCTCACCGCGCTGCTGGACAGCGCCCCCGGCAGCCGCCAGGTGATGCGCTATCTCGCCGCCATCGAGGGCGGGCTCAAGCACAAGGACGCGCGCGGCCTGTTCCTGTTCGATGTCGGGATCCGCCGGCTCGAACCGGCCCTGCGCCAGCTCGACGGGCTGAGCGTCGAGCCGCTGGCCAGCGGCCTGGTTGCGCTGCGCGAGCGGCTGGTGGACGCTATCCGCACACAGCGCGCGGTCGAAGAAGCCGAGCATCTGCGCCAGCCGATGTCGTCGTTCCTGGTCGACCACAAACTCGAGGTCGCCGAAGCCCGCGCCTCGGACTTCGACGCAGCCCACGCGACCTGGCTCGCCGAAACGCCCATCGCACCGGCGAAATGACACGCCGCGGGGCGCGCCCGTCAGTGCAGCGGGACGCCCGTCATTGACTGAAGCTGCTCGCGGCTCACGCCGCTGGCCAATTCGATCACTTTCAGCCCGGCGGGCGTCACATCGAGCACGCCCAGATCGGTGATGATGCGGTGCACCACGCCCACACCGGTCAGCGGCAGCGTGCAGCTGGGCACGATCTTCATCTCGATGCTGCCGTCTTTCTTCTTGGCCACGTGCTCCATCAGGACCAGCACGCGGGCCACGCCGGCCACGAGGTCCATGGCGCCACCCATGCCCTTGACCATCTTGCCCGGAATCATCCAGTTGGCCAGGTCACCGGTGGCACTGACCTGCATCGCCCCCAGGATCGACAGGTTGATCTTGCCGCCGCGGATCATCGCGAAGCTGTCGTGCGAGCCGAAGATCGACGAACCCGGCAGCGTCGTGACGGTTTGCTTGCCAGCGTTGATCAGGTCCGCGTCGACCTGATCTTCGGTGGGAAACGGGCCGATGCCCAGCATGCCGTTTTCGCTCTGCAGCCAGACCTCGATGTCCGGGGACACGTGGTTGGCCACCAGAGTGGGCAGTCCGATGCCCAGGTTGACGTAGTAGCCGTCGTGCAGCTCCTGCGCGGCGCGTGCCGCCATCTGCTCGTGGGTCCATGCCATGGTCAAGCTCCTGCCTTCTCGCTGAGGGTGCGTTTTTCGATACGTTTTTCGGGGTGGGCATTGAGCACGATGCGCTGCACGTAGACCCCGGGCAGATGCACCGCGTCCGGATCGAAGGTGCCAGTGGGCACGATTTCCTCGACCTCGACCACC
>Ga0182021_10010097_pt1 | contig 11198 bp, 9 predicted proteins | sample 612E3MmetaG_FD_120493 | JGI IMG/M metagenome (GOLD analysis project Ga0182021, IMG submission 120493) | Permafrost microbial communities from Stordalen Mire, Sweden - 612E3M metaG (Illumina Assembly) | ecosystem: Environmental > Terrestrial > Soil > Wetlands > Permafrost | place: Sweden...
ATTGTGGGTTTCGATGTCGTTGAATTGGCACCCATCAAACTGCTGCCCCACGCCGATGTGACAACGGCAAAACTTGTTTCTAAAATTCTCAACTACGCATTGTAGAATGGAACAAACCGTTGAAAAATTAGAACGCACCGTTGTCAAAGAACTGGATGAGATTCTCGGTGTCCCCTTGAAGGTTCTCGATGATGGATTTGTGCGTGTGGTCGATTATATGGGGAATGATTCGTCTGTCGTGCAGGCAGCGCGTGTATCATACGGCAAAGGCACAAAGAAACTCCGCGAAGACGAAACACTCATCCGCTACCTCCTCCGCCACCACCACACGACGCCTTTCGAGATGTGCGAAATCAAATTACACCTACGCGTACCGATGGATTGCTGGCGCCAATGGATCCGGCACCGCACTGCGAATGTCAATGAATATTCCACCCGCTATTCTCTTGCTGTCGACGCGGCGCAAAAAACGAAACCCGGTGAATGGCGGACACAGGGCACAACTAACCGGCAAGGGAGCGACGGGTTTCTCACAGCAGAGCAAGGAACATATTTCACTGCGCAAGAATCGGAATTGCAGGAATTCACACGCAAAGTGTACAACGAGCGCATCGCCGCCGGGATTGCGCGCGAACAAGCACGCAAGGATTTAACGCTCAGCACGTACACCGAAGCGTACTGGAAAATCGATCTCCGCAATCTTCTTCATTTCCTTGCACTCCGGATGGAAGCGCATGCGCAGTACGAAATTCGTACCTATGCGGCAACGATCGGCACCGAGATTGTCAGCAAGTGGTGCCCGATGGTGTGGAAAGCATTTCAGGATTATCTCTTCAGCAGCATAGAACTTTCCAAACAGGAGATCGCCATCATCTCACGTCTGCAGGCAGGCGATAAAACCGGCGCGCGAAAAGTAGCAGAAGAGTACGGACTTGTTCCGCCCCCGGGACAAGAGATGAAGCGCAACATCGAGCGGGAAGAAATCGAAGCGAAAATGAAACTCCTTGGCATACGTCCGCCATGGTCTGAGGCATAGTTCTATGCCGTTAGGATTTACATCCTGACGGGTACAACAATTGAGCGTATCATTAGTGTCAGGTCGAAAGACCTGACACCACCATCGAACCATGAAACTCATCATCATCGCTGCAATAGCCCGCAACCGTGTCATCGGCAAGAACGGCAAACTCCCCTGGCATATACCGGAAGACCTCGCACGATTCAAGCAGCTTACCACCGGCCACACAGTCGTCATGGGGCGCAGAACGTTTGATTCTCTCGACAACCCGCTTTCCAATCGAGTCAATATCGTTATCACATCAAGAGTCATCAACGGTGTAAAATCCTTTCCATCATTAGAGTATGCTTTACAAGCATTAAAAAATGAAAAGGAAGTATTCGTGATTGGAGGAGGTCGGCTCTTTGAAGATGCTCTCAGATTGGCCGATGAACTTCGGTTAACTCTGGTCGATAGAGATGTTGATGGAGATACCTATTTCCCACCATATCAAGAATTGCTCCATAGCCACTTTCAACTCGTGAATGAAGAGCGCTACGCAGGGTTTTCGTTTCTGGATTATGTGAGGAAGAAATAAAGAATCTCTGATTTAAAAGCCCCCCTTAATTGAGACATAGGATAGAGAGAGGACTCTTCTATCTCACCAACAGAAAGAATGCGAGAACGGCTCCGCCAAGGACGATGCGGTAATACCCGAACGGTTTAAAATCATGTCTGCTGATAAATTTCATGAACCCTGCAATGACAAGGAGTGCGACAAAAAAAGAAACTACAAAGCCGACGGCGAGCACAATCTCCTCATTCAAGGTCATTGTGAATCCCGTCTTGAGCAAAGAATAAGCCGATGCGGCAAACAATGTGGGAATGGCCAGGAAAAAAGAAAATTCCGCTGCAACAAGCCTGGAACATCCCAGCAGCATAGCCCCGATGATCGTTGCTGCCGCGCGCGAAGTGCCGGGAATCATTGCAAGGCATTGTATCAAACCGATCAGCAACACGGTCTTGTAGTCCAGCAAGGCAATCGTTGAAATTTTCTCTTTCTGCTTGCGGTTCTCCAAAACAATCAATGCAATACCTCCAATAATGAGCGCACCGGCGACGATCAGAGGATTGAACAACGAAGACTGAATCTGCTTTCCGAACATCGCACCGATTACTAATGCAGGAATCACTCCGATAATAGCTTTCTTCCACAGATCGGCGGTCTGGCTTTGAAAGTATGAACCATTCACTTTTACAAATGCGAACAGCCGTTTCCGAAAGTACACAACCACAGAGAGAATCGCTCCGAGCTGTATGACGATATCGAACATTTTTGTGAATTGTTCATCGAATGCAATGAACTGATTGACGAGTATCAAGTGGCCTGTTGAGGAAACAGGCAGAAATTCCGTTATCCCTTCAACAATCCCTAAGACTATCGCTTTGATTATATCGCTCATTCGAAAAAAGCTTTCTAAAAGTGAGTACGTATGTCTATTAAAATCCTAATTTCTCCACAGATTGGAACAATCTGATAGTGCAGAGGGGATTTATAAATTGTTCAATGGATTCCCTTAGCCGCGCTGCCGTCAACAAGCATATTTACTCCGTTGATATAACTTGCCTGCTCGGATGCAAGGAAAGCTATGACATTGCCAATTTCTTCCGGTCTGCCAAGTCTGCCGGCTGGAATAACGCTTGCAGTCTCTTTCAAATATTGTTCCATGGAAATATTTTTCGCCGCTGCTCGTGAAGCTGCAAGCTCTTCCTGCCGCTTGGTCAGGACGTTACCGGGACACACTGTATTCACGGTAATATTATCTTTCGCGTACTGGTTCGCAAGCACTTTGGTAAGCCCGAGTATTCCGGGTCGAATCGCTGAAGAAAGTAGCAATTCGTTGATCGGCTGCTTTGCGGCAATCGATGTGATGGTGATAATTCTTCCCCATCGCTGTTGAATCATCATTGGAAGAACGGCGCGGGTGAGACGCACCATGCTCATGAGTGTCAGATCGTGTCCCTTTTGCCAATCTTCATCCTTCAACGAGAGAATATCGCCGGTAGGCGGGCCCCCTGCGTTATTGACAAGCACGTGCACAGTGCCGAAGCGCTTCTTCGTTTCTGCGACCAATCGCTCGATGTCTTCCGGCTTGGTAACATCGGCAGCCAACGGGATGACGGTTCCATTCGTGGTTTTCTGAATTTCGTTTGCCGTTTCTGTAATTTCTTTCTGTCGTCGTGAGCAGATAACGACGGTTGCGCCTTCCTGCGCCAGCGCCAGCGCGGACGCTTTGCCAAGTCCCTGGCTTGCCGCAGTAACGATTGCTATTTTATTTTTTAGTCCCAGATTCATGGAATTACCTTGCAGAAATCATTGCTGTTAAACCAACACGTATCATCATAATCGCAATGGCTGCCATAAAGAGTGCCGCAACTTTCGCGAATGCTTTCGATCCTGCTTCTCCCATAATCCGTATGATGAGATTGGAATTCCGGAAGATCAGCCAAACAAGAAAAAGATTTGCCAGTAACCCTATTACTGCTGCCAGGTACCCGTACGTATCTACAACAATCAGGATTGTCGTGAGTACGGCAGGGCCGATGATGAGCGGGATACCGATGGGAACAACGCCTACAGATGTTTGGGGTGTCCGATTTTCTTCGCCGGCAAAGATGAGATCCACAATGGCAAGCACCAAAAGAACAATGCCGCCCCCAACACGAAAATCGTTTTCCGTGATTCCGAGAAAATTAAAAATCATTCTGCCGCCAAACAGAAACACCAATGAAACGGCAAGTGCAGTCAACGTTGCATCCGTAATGAGTTTCTTTTTCTCCTTAGGATTCATCTCACCCGTGAGCGATAGAAAGATCGGCACTAATCCCAAGACATCGATGGCAACAAATAATGGGATGAAAGATAAAATAAAAATTTTATAATTATAGAGCATACTGTTTAACTCATACGAAGAAAACAAAGCATAACATCATAAGAATGCAGAGATCCTCATTCCTTTGTTAGGAGAACTTGATAGCCTTTTCTTCGAGCCGCTTGCTTATAATGGAGAAAATTTCTTCATCGGTAAGTTTTGTCCGAGTTCCTGCAGCATGAATAGCTTGCAGCAATGATCCACGGCGTTCACTCAACCATCCCCACAGGCAATATCCAAGGCGATTATTATCATTCGGTTCTTGCGTCGGAATTTCCGCGGCAATGCTGTAGGCAAATTTTTCCAGCGATTCGGCCGGAAACTCTACAATTAATGATGGAGGTTTTGTCGTCATACGTTCTATTGAACTCTGTTCTTAATAAGAATACTATGAATATAGAGAGTTTTCAAAGAAAAGACAAAGAAACGAGATAAGTAAAATAGAGACAGCAGATGAAAGAAACCAACTGGTACACACTTGAGGGGGGGCATTAAAAGAAACGTAAAAAAAACTTTCTACCTTTTACCTTCTACCTTTTACCTTCTACCTTTTACCTTTTACCTTCTACCTTTTACCTTTTACCTTCTACCTTTTACCTTTATATTTTTTACTTTCTTTGCAGATACGCTTTTAACCACCACCATCGTCACATCATCATGCTGTTCAGCGGTACCGCGAAATATTTCTACGGCGGTAAGAATTCCTTGCTGGATCTTTTTTGCAGAGAGAAGCCGTTTCGCCTTCAACACATCCACAATTGCATCTTCACCCAATTGCTGCTGCTTTTCATTCATTGCTTCGGTGATGCCGTCGGTATAAAAGAGGAAGAGACTTTTCTGTTTGATGGGAACTCGAATTTCTTCGATGGTATTTTCAAACAGCGGTCCACGTTCTAATCCTAATCCCATACCGCCGCCTTCAAGGAACCGAATTTTTCCATCCACACTCAAAAGCGCCTTATTGTGTCCAGCGCGGCAAATGCGTACTTCTTTTTTCTTCAAATCGAAAAGCGCGAGAATCATCGTGATAAACGATTTACGATCAAGGCCGTCGAAGATACGCCGGTTAATATTGACAAGCATTTCCTTCGGAGTATCGTATATATGTGCCGCAAGTTGGACCATCCCTTGAATTTTCGACATATACAACGCAGCAGACATTCCTTTGCCGGAGACGTCTGCAACGACTGCAAGAATTTTGTTTGGGCCAAGTTGGACGAAGTCGTAGTAATCCCCGCCAACACTCAGCGCAGGGACCGACACACCGGAAATATCGAGACCGGAAATCGCAGGACTCGCTTTCGGGAACAGGCCTTGCTGAATTTTCCGCGCCAGATCCAATTCCTCTTTGATACGCCCTTGCTCGATCTCGGATTTGTGCAAGCGCGAGTTCTCGATAGCAATAGCAGCTTGTCCTGCAACGGTCGCCAGTAAATTGATATCTTCTTGCGAATATACTTTGCCGGACATTTTCGGTACAACATTGATAAATCCCACTAAACGATCTTGCAGAAACATCGGCACCGATAGTACGACACCGGTGCGGAGTAGCTTTTGTTTTTCTTCACTCTTTATCTCGGTGACATCATACTCATCATCAAGAAGATGAAGGTCGACCGGCTTACGAGTTTTCTGCAAAAGTGCCATCAATGTGTTGTCACCGTCACTGAAGGTGCAATCCGTTTGATCCAGGTTTTGTGAGGCCGTTTTGCACCCTTCTTTTTCCCCGCAAATAAAGACAGACAATTTTTCAATGTGCATAGTTGAGGAGAGGCGTGAGACAATTGAATTGAGAATATATTCCATCTCCATCAAGCGCGGGAGTTCTTGCGTAAATTCCAATAATGCCCGCTGATAATCGTACCGTTCATGGAAGAATATTCGATCGATCCCATCTTGAAATCTCTGTTTGACAGGATCGAACACAAAAGCAACCACCACCAGTGATACAACAATAAGCAAATGATTTTCCTGTTCACCAAAAAAGTAATTAATAAATGTACCAATACCATAGACGGACACTAAATAAATAGCCGCTAACGACGCCGTGACGGTTCCATAAATCAAACTACGCCGGACTACAACATCTACATCCATTAATCGATGACGGAAGATAGCATACCCAAAGAACACCGGGACTACAAACAGGAGCATCATTGGTAGGAGAATCGTAGGGTTAAGAAATGCTGCAAATGGAATAAATGTCTGTACCGCAAGTGCATAGGCAAATATAATCAAGCCGATCGCAACCCCCAGAAGCACAGGACGAAGCTGCACACGTTGTTCTTTCGGGACTAAGGAAAAGTAACTCCGGACAAAGATAACAAATCCGGTAACGAAAAAGGCATAGCGAGAAAAAAAGCAAGCAACCGTAAGCCATTGAGGTCCGCGTATTATAAGGCCGTTCACTATCACTCCGACAAGTAACAGAAGACTTACACTGTACAAGAGAACGGCAAATATCCGACTCGATTGCCATCTTCGTCTCACGGGGAAAAAGAGAAAAAAGCGTACAAGCGCCGGAGGTGCAGCGATAGAAGTAAAAATGAATGTAATCCCGAGGAGTATGAATCGCCAAGTAGGATCTATTTGCGGATTTATATTAAATGCCGAGAAACCGAAAAAGAGCATAGAATAGATACTGTAGCGAGCAAACATGCGCTGAATTTTTCCCATCGGTTTGACGATCACCACAACATAGCCGACAAGCAAAAATCCCAGGCCAAAGAGAAATTGACCAAAATATCCAAGATTAATATATTTGAGAATCAAAATACGCGTATCGAACTGAACGCCATTTCGCTCGATCGAATATATTGCATACGACCCGGCAAGCTTATTGATTTGGAGTTGGGCATCATCCGACTTTTTAAAATTCTTTCCATTAATTTTCACAAGGAAATCACCATCCTTGATCCCCGCATGTTCTGACACACCACCACTCATAATATCCCTAATAAGAAGCTTTGAAGTGTCTGCATCGATCCAACGGCATTGGTCATTGCCGGTATCCCGTTCAAACATTTGAACCGAAAAATTGATCAGACAAACACCAAGCACGACAATCGTAATCAGTGTATAGAGGATTCTGATGGATCGTGCCGATAAATGAGAAAATGGATTTGTCATGGTTGATCTCGAATAAAGTCTTTCAATACTTACTATATAGAGATACGGTATATCAGAGGAGCAAGTTTCTCATCACTCCACAAGAAACACAAAGTCAGTTGAACATTCCGCGTTCCGCACACTTTTAATTCCTCACAACCCCAAAAATCGGAAAACCGATACTGAAGTATGCTGCAAACGGTCCAAAGATCACTGAACGGTTTAAGAAATAGAAACTGCGGCCTAGCGAAAACTCTGCCGGGCCTATAGGTGTATCCAATCCCATTGTCACTCCGACACCATGCTTAAAATCCTTCAACCGCATTTCTTCTGTTTTTGCCCAAATCGCACCAAAATCATAGCGTGCTTTGAAATAGGTATCAAAAAAGAGTTCGAATGGAAGCTTGTACTGATATTCTAAACTCGCTGCCAATAATTGTCGGCCTCGTGTATTATCTTCTCGAAACCCAAAAAAATCTTGCTGGCCGCCAAGCGAAAATTGTTCGCTGATCGGCAAAGTTTCATCCGCCACACCGATCATGAATCGAGGATGAATCACGTGCCCTTTATGAAACGTATGGTACGTGTCGTAGGAAAAGTACATTTTCGTGAATCCCGGCGCATCGACCAGTTTCATCAACGCTGATTCATATGAGAAATTGATAACAATTCCATCGGTCGGATACGGAAATTTATCCTGCGTATCCACGCTCGTGCCAAATCGGATAGATGAAATGTTGTATTCCTCATTGGTGATACTCGAATTGAAAATATTATCGACATTGATTTTTTCTAACCGTCCTTCTATGGTAACGCTGCCGAGTCTTTCGAGTTGAGCGCCGAAACTCATCACGCCGCCATTGCGGCGTTCCCGATATTCCCCGACACGATCACGTTCGAACCAACTTGAATTATTTGGCAGTCCATCGTCATAAAAATTTATATCGCGGACGATCGAATACCCCTTAAAATTGAACGTCAGGTACGTGTTGAAAATGCGTGTTGCCTTGATCTCAGCAACATAGCTCTGATTTCGTGTCCCTCCGCCCACCAGCAAGCCGATTTCTGCACCGCCGCCAAATAAATTTTCGTCCCTCACGTCGATAGATGGCTGAATATTGCGTTCGTTATCTACCCGGAGCCCAAAGCGAATTAATTCCGTATTACGTTCACGAGTATGAATCGTAGTAACATTCCATTGGAGACTATCGCCTTCATGATGGATAGAAAGATGTATCTGCTCGAAAAGATTTGTCCCGTAGAGATTTGCCATCCCTTGTGAGACCTTTGAGAGAGTCAACAGATCGTTCGCATGCCATGGCAACTCACGCCTGAGAACCCAATCGCGAGTTTTCGTAGTGCCGAAAATATCCGTACGAGACACAACACCTTCGTCTAAAACGATGGAAACACTATTTGATGTCGAATCAAATCGCACCTGTAATATGCGGGCAAGCGAGTAACCGGATGTTCGATACATCGCAAGGAGATGTTCGAAGGCGAGCGTTATTCGTTTGGCATTCAGGTGTTGCCCATAGAACGGCCGGAATATTGAAACCAATGTATCGATAGGAAAAATAGAATTCCCTAAGATATTTATGCTGCGCAACACAGGATTGGGTGATAAGACAATTTTTATAATCGTAGAATCCCTCTGTTGCTCAACAATTTCCTCTGCATCGGCATAGTCACCTTCTTCATATATGTCATTTACAAGAACTTGGAGGTCCATGTTCGTTACCCATCCTCGTTTCTCAAATATCTGAAGGTTGTCTTGGTACTCTGACGGCAGGTCGCTTGTCCAAGAAAACCGAGGCTGCTCGTACCGTATTGTGCTGTCCGCCTGATATTTCTTGAGTGTACATTCACTGATAAGCTTCTTGAAGATGGGAAGTGATTCTTCTGCAGCGATTTCACCGGCAACAATTAAAGAATCAAGATCTGTAAAGTCGGAAGATAAATGATCATCCAATTTGGGGGTAATAACAATATTCGCCTTCGCACGCGCCAACTTGGTCGCCTCTAGCATCATAATAGTAGTAATTTGATCTGCAATTTCCCATGGTGCATTCAGTTTGCTCTTCGGCCTGAGCGGGCTGACCATATCAATCGCAACGACGATATTTGCATGATGTGCAATTGCCACATCGACAGGAAGATTATCTACCAAACCGCCATCAAGAAGCTGCATCGAATCACGCGGAACGCTGCTATAAAGCAACGGCACGGATAAGCTTGCACGGAGCGCTTCCGTCATATCTCCCCGATCAAGAACAATACGTTTTCCGGTCACAAGATCTGTCGTCACAGCCCGGAACGGAATGCGGAGATCATCAAAGCTTGGTTCAGGTTTGTAGAGAGCTTGAAGCGTAAGAATGTTGAGATAATTCGTCAACCGCTGACCTGTGGAAAACGCCTCCGGAATGACCGGTGTGAGTCCTTCAAATCGAAGAACCAATACGCTTTTATCGCGTACAATTTTTTGATCCAAAAACATATCACGCCGCCGTGCTTCATCCGTATAGCTGAGTAAGTCTTCCCAATTTGTTGTATCAATCAATTGCTGAAGCTGGTCAGGGGAATATCCCATTGCATACAAACCGCCAATAACGCTTCCCATGCTTGTGCCTACGATAAGATCAATGGGTATATTGTTTCGTTCCAACACACGCAGGACGCCTATAGAAGCTACACCGCGCGCACCACCTCCACTGAATACCACAGCAATGCGCGGGTGTTGCACAGATCGGTAGGAAAGCAATTGGGGATAGCGTACTTTACCTTCACCAAGTTCCGGCCGAATAATTGTAACACAGACCTGCGATTGAGCAATGCCTTGTGCGCAAATCAGAGTTGGCACCATCAACAAGAGAATGAGAATTATACAAGATATTCGTAAATGCACAGAGAGACTTGTCAGATTATTTTATGAAACGGTACCAAAAAATGCGTCTAATTGCAACGGAAGATGACCGGAAAATTATTTGGAGGAAGGAAAATGCAACAATACCGAAGGATCAGGTACTATGAAAGTAGTTCTGCCTACCCTTTCGATGCGCGAAGAATTCTTGCCGGCAGGAGTATCAACCCGGTGAGAAACTCAAACAGTCCCTTCATCGTCAAGCCGATGATGCGGAATGGCAGCATAAGGAGCCAAACGATTGGATAGAGTACGAGTGCCAGCAATGCCAATGGCCAGCAGAGCAAGAAAAGGATGAGCCAAAGAATAAAGGTTGTCATAAGTAATTTCCGTTGTTACTCATGTATTTACGATAATCCTGAAATTTAAGTTGCATGGATATTGACCAATTTTCCATCAAAATTTTTATTCCGAAGACTTCTGCATTATTTCAAGAATTCTTGTACCTTTCATCAATATAAACAGCTGTTTGGGACGCTGATTCAAAATTCTCACGAGAGACATATATGGCTCGCGTAAAACTGACACTCCCTACCTATCTTCCGTTTAAAACCGAAATTCCAATCCGAATAAGTGATATCAACTATGGCGGTCACCTCGGCAATGATGCTATGCTCTCCATCGTTCATGAAACACGTATTCAATTTCTCCAGAACCTCGGTTATTCTGAACTCAATATTGAAGGATTGGAGGTTATGATGACAGATGCCATAGTCGTTTATTCTTCGGAAGGATTTTATGGGGATGTATTAACGATAGAAGCCGGGGTTACTGATTTTCAAACGGCAAATTGCGATTTCGTTTTCAAACTCAGCAATAAGGCAACGGGTAAAGAAGTTGCACGTGCAAAAACCGGCATTGTATTCATGAATCCTCAAACACGTAGGATTTCTCCCCTGCCGGAGCCATTTCGCAAGAAGTGTGATATTGCATCCTGAGAACATCCCTCCGCCTCATTTCATAGGTTGCTTGAGCAGAAAAAAGGCAGTATATTTTTTGCAATGAAGTGTACACCTCCAGGAACGACCGGATCATTGTGGCAAAAATAATCGTCGTAGCAAATCAAAAAGGCGGTGTCGGAAAAACTACAACTGCCATCAATCTTGCAGCTTCGCTAGCGGCGGCGGAGAAGCGCACATTGCTTGTCGATAATGACCCGCAAGCAAATGCCACAAGCGGCGTCGGTTCCACCGGCATTGATGGAAAAACCATTTACGAAGTACTCGTTGGAGAAGTAGAA
>Ga0182021_10010098_pt1 | contig 11198 bp, 9 predicted proteins | sample 612E3MmetaG_FD_120493 | JGI IMG/M metagenome (GOLD analysis project Ga0182021, IMG submission 120493) | Permafrost microbial communities from Stordalen Mire, Sweden - 612E3M metaG (Illumina Assembly) | ecosystem: Environmental > Terrestrial > Soil > Wetlands > Permafrost | place: Sweden...
CTCGCTGAGCGGCTTCACCCCTGCCTCAACCAGCTGAGTCCTCGCAGCCTCTATGTCCTCCACTGCGAAGCTGACTTGATAGCCCCGCGCGTCGTACGGCGGGAGCGAGCCGCGCGGCACCAACTCAAAGAGCTTCCCACCTACGTCGAACTGGGCCCATCCCTCGCTTGCGCGGGTCTCCGCCAAGCCAAGGGTGTCGCGGTAGAACCGCTGTTCCGCCTCGAAGTCGTCGACCACAACACCGATCCATAGCGGCCATGCGAGCTTCGTTTTCATGAGCACTACCTGCCGAGCATGTACTAGTCCCTTGGATGATAGGTGACCGATGCGCGATGTCGCCGAGGGCTCAACTTGGCGTTGTGAGGTTCGGGCCAGCAGCCTGAGGTTGCTCGACCCGGGTGGGAGGTCTTACCTGGCCACGTGTGACGATCTGCAGGTGGACCGTGACGCATTCCCGATGTTAGGGGGCCGGGTCGCCTCACGCCGCCGAGAAACCGCCGCGGCTCGTCTCCGTCCAAAGCCCCGCGCCGGAATCTCTGGCTACGCCAGACTGCGCTGCCCCAGGTGACAGGCTGGGCGCCGAACGCTCGTGGGCGCTAGCACGCTCACATCACGGGTAGGCGTTACCTAGGCGGGAGCGTGCATTTCCACGATCCGCGCTCCATCGGAAATGCGCACCCTCGGCCGAGACATATCGAGGGCCAGGACAAGGCGGCTCCCGCGCTCGATCTCGCGCTTCGTTCGCTCAGACTCGCACCGGCTCCGTTCAAGAAGATTAGCCAGAACGACCGCGTCTAATCGCCATTTGGCCACGGCCGCGTTGACGGTCGCCACGGCCTGCTCAAACTCTGCCTCGCTCAGATACCCAACAGAGCAGAAGGCGATTGGGGCCAGCCGTCCGCATCCCACTGGAGCGCTTCGATGCGCAGGGTGGCTGCCCCGGCGGCGTCGGCATCGTAGGAATGGTAGACCATGTAATACGTGTCGCCCTCGATGTAGATGGAGTTGTGTCCCGGGCCGCGCCAGCGGGTGGAGCCCTTGTAGACCATCGTCCCGCCGCCCTGGGTCAGGGGCTTGCCAGCCTGGTCCAGGTACGGGCCGGTGATGCTCTTGGAGCGCCCAACCCGGATGTTGTACGTGCTGTCCACACCCTTGCAGCAAAGATCGTGCGACGCAAACAGGTAGTAGTAATCCCCGCGCTGGGTTATGAACGCCCCTTCGATGGAGTGTGGGCTGGGCTGGGCTGCCACGTTGATCACCTTTTCACCGGCAGCCGGCTTCATGGTGGCGGGATCCACTTTCTCGATCGCGATCCCGCTCCACCAACTGCCGTACACCAGCCAGGGCTGACCATCCTTGTCAAAGGTCAGGTTGGGGTCGATGGCGTTATAACCCAGGTCCCAACTGGTTGTCTTTTGCGAGGAAACCACCATGCCCTGATCCACCCAGGCATAAGCAGGGTTTGCGGGGTCGAGGGTGGTGTTGGTCGCCAGGCCGATCGCCGAGCCGTTGGAGCCCATGGTGGAAGCCGCGTAATACAGGTAATACTTGCCGTCATGAAAGACGATGTCCGGCGCCCATAGCTGTGTAACCCCCGGGACGGCCTTGACCACCCAATCCGGGTTCGCCCGGAATACGCTCCCGCATGAACTCCATATCTTCATATCCGCCGAACAGCGGATGGGGATGTTGTCACCGGTGGAGTACAGATAGTACGTATCCCCATCCTTGATCATGGTTGGATCATGGACATAGGTAATATCACCGATCGGGTTGACGATCATGGCGCGTAGCGCATCGTCAGGGGACAGTGTCGCCGTGGGATGCGGTGTGGGAGTGGAGCTTGGAATGGGCGTAGGGGTAGGGGTGTTTTCCTGAGTAGGGGTATCAGCAGGTGGTGGGGTTGGGCTGGCGGCCGGCGCGGCGCAGCCGGAAAACATCAGGCAAAGCACAATAGGGACAGCAATGAAGCCATGCTGGTTTCTCATAAGTCCTCCCCTTCTAGAATGGCAAACTGGCAAAACTCAAGCACCTTCTCGATGAGTCGGGGTGGGTTGGGCAGTCGCCCAATGTCCCGCATAACCCGCCCGGCGCGGACATCGCCCCGAAGCCAACTTCGCGACGGACTTTCGTTGGCTCTGACGGTATTCCACAAGGCGCGGAGCGCCGGGTCGGTTTCATGCGGTTATTACGCGGCTGGTATCGGATCCAGGAGCATCATGCCATGGATCATCCCGCTTAGGCGACCCACAGCTCTGAAACCACACGCACCTGAACAACTGTTACCTACCCACACTCACACCGAGGTTCTGAATAGAGGAATACCCGCATGAACGTACCTTCCACCTTGGCCAGAGCGAGTGCCAGCCGCAAGACGTTGTAGGACCGCTCGGTGCCGTAGGGTGGGTCGTTGAGGATCAACAGAGCGTTCACGGCGGTGAGTATGGCAGGCCCGGAAGACAACGCCGCCGCCGCAATCGAAGTGAATGCCCCGCTTGTTCGCATGCGAGTTCGTCGGCAGAAATCATGGAAGTGGGCAGTTGCGGGCCGAGGCCGCTCTTCGCTCGGCGAGATCCCTGGCTCGGGAAGGCTGTTGGGTGACCAGAGCCCGATCGCCTGGTTTCGCCCTACGGCTCCCCGTGAGGAGCCTGTGGCGCTGGCACCTCCCGACCTCGGGCTCAGGCGTCGGCGGCTCGGCGCAGGCGCTCGAGCTCGCGCCGGAGACGCTTGCCGGGCCGGCCCTCCCCGCGGACGCGCATCATCCCAGGCTCGGCCCCCGTCACGATCGGCGGGCTGTGGTCCACGTAGCAGGTCGCGGCGGCGGGGGCCCCGACCCGCGACTCGATCGGCCGCACGACCTCGATGACGCGCTCGCGATCCGCGACGAGGGCCTCCACCCGATCACCTGCGCGAACCTTGGTCGACGGCTTCGCCGGCAACCCGTTCACGAGGACGTGGCCGCCCTCGCACAGCTGCGTCGCGAGCGGGCGGGTCTTCACGAGGCGCACGGCGCACAGCCAGCGGTCGATGCGCGTCTCGTCGGCCGCGTTGGGATCAGTCACGCGATCTATGATCCCACGGGTCGAGGAGGCGTCGCGGCGCCCACTGCCGCCTGTCGCGGCTCGCCGATGGCCGGACCGCGCTTCTCGCCTTGCAACAAGAAAGCCGGACCGCTAAGTCCGGCTCGAACGTCTGGCAGAACTGGTCGGGGCGAGAGGCTTAGAGCCGAGACACCGTCGCCATCTTTCCTGATCCCGGTCTCGAATGTACCGAGCCAGGTTGGTCGGGTCTGGAACACGGCTTAGGGCGTTCCTTCCAACCGCCCGGCGAAGGACGCGTCCGCGCCTTGACATCGTGTCACTTAGCCGCGGCCCCGTCGTCAGGGATGCCTCACGCCCTCGGTGCGCGGGGCTCGATCCCGGTGAGCAGCATCCTCACTGCGGTGGCGAGAAGAGCCCGGTCGAGGCCAGCCTCAACGTCAAACAGCGGAACTGAAAGTCCGAACAGAGTCGCCAGGATGACGATTGCCATCTGGTCGGCGGCGATGTCGGACCGCACTCGGCCTAGTTTCTGTTCGGCGGCCAGATACCGGGCGATGTATTCGGGTGGCCCAACCGGGCGCGCCTTCGCCGGTCCGAACGCCACATGACGTTGCTGTCCTGCCAGCTCGGGGTCCGTCAGGAGTGCCAGTTCGAGCGGCAACATCTTCTTTCGCAAGGTCGATAGGCAGCGAACTGTCCAATCGACAACAGGGCGTGGCCACGTGTGCGGATCGTGTCGTCACGTCGTCGAGCCTACCGAATGTGGGTCACGTTCCTGCTTTTCGTCGCCGCGAACCGCGGCGCGATCCGGGTCTGGCCAGCCGCGAAAGCAAGATCCGGCGGGCAGCAAACGGCCGCAGCCGCTGATGCCGTCGAGCCACCGTTCCGGTTTTCGAACGCCGGCAGGTCCGGAGAGTGGGTAGGTATTGACTACCTGAATGGTCGGAGCGAGAGGAGGCGGCCCGACACGATACGGGTGAAGGTTCGGAGCGGGCTTGAAGGCGCACTCTGGCGTCGCAACTCGGCTTGACGTACTTCCAGGCCGGAGTGCCGATCACGTGGTGTCGCGCGCGGACCGAGCGATGGGCCACATGAAGGACGAGAATGGTGCCGCCGCACTCGCGCTCCAGCGCAACCCCACGACTGGGTCGGGGTCAGATGGGGCGACGGGACAAACGCAAGGAGGGGACGGTGCGAACAATTCGACCGGCAGCAGTGGTTCGCCCTGGCTTTGATGGAGACTCTGGGCTGCCCTGGGCGAACCACTCCGACGAACGCACCAGCTCTATCAGGTAGAACCCCGTCACGAGATAATCCCTTCCAGCCGAACGTGGCGGAATCCCACTCGCCTATCGACTCATCACCACCCGCCATTCACTCGACGGCGTCGAGCTTGTCGCCTCGCTGGTCCGCCACGATCCGGGACTCGTCCAGTTCTGGTGGCCTGAATGGCTCCTGCCCGACATCGGCACGGGCGTCAACCCGATCACCTTGTCATCGTCGATACCGGCGAGGCCTCAGCGCTGATCCTTGTCGAAGTCGACGAGTCGACCGAACGGCCGCCGGTCATTCGCGATCGCCTTCGCGCCTACGCCAAGCTGTTCGAGGACCACCGCGTCGGCTGGCACCTGCTCTGGGTCGCCAACAGCCCCGAACGACTCGTGCGACTGCGCCAGATCGCCGCGCCGACGAAGCTTCCGCTGCTCTCTGGCCGCTGGCCAGCAGGCACGCGAATCACCATCATTGGGCTTGCCGGCCTAGCCGTCGTTGATGAATCGATTTGTCCCCACGGTCTTGTCGTAAGGGTGATGGGTGTGCCCGCAGACGATGACGTCGGCTTCGCATCGGTGGCGACCCGCGCGAAAAGTCGAGTCTGGCTTGTCCTCGTAGGGGTACTCGTGTATCTTCCGCGGACTCCCCTGAACAAGGAGAAACCGGAGTCCGTCGGCCTCGAAGCGGGCCTGCGGCGCGAGCGTTCGCAGCCAGGCTGTGTTTGCCTCGCTCGTGTGGGCTTTAGTCCATGCAAAACCTGCGTCACCCAGGGCCTTCTCGACCGGGTGGGTGTAGGCGCAGCCGTATTCGTCGCGGGCGAAGCCGGTACCGTCGTCGTAGTTGCCCATCACGATCGGGATCGCCTCATCGCGGAGGCGATCCAGGACCTCGTTGGGCCAGGGTGCGTAGCCCACAAGGTCGCCCAGCACGTAGCGATGATCGACGCCAACATCGGCAACTAGCCTCAGGTGCACCGTGTCTACTTCCTCATTCGTCAACTGGGGCGAAGACTCTCTCCGGGGCTGGAACCCGACTTGCCCCGGATTCGACCACGGGCGTTAGCGCGGTTCCACGCACGAATCCGCTCTCGAGGGTAGGCCGCAGCCTAGGGAGCGTGTGACTCCGGCGCCCGGGCCAGTCCCCTCCGAACGCGGCTTGCCCGAAACGATTGCGTCCATCCGGCCACGTATCTCGCGGGGATCAGGACGAGGGCGAAGATGGCTGTCCTGAGAACGGTAATCAAGAAGATCGGAATTCGGAACTCCAGTCGAGTGTGTGGAATGTTGAAGAAGACCGGGTAGAACAAAGGGGTTATCCAGGCGATGGCCACCGTGGCGACCAGGATTGCGAGGCTATCCGACAGGGCCACGGGCGCAACCAACCAGAGCACGAACTGGGCCGAGTAGAAGGCTGAGAAGGTCAAGAAGCCTCCGACCGCGATCAGGTAGGCTCGGAGCAACTGCTGGAAGGTCCGGGGACGAGCCACCGCAGCCACGAGAGCGGATCCGACCTCGAGCACAAAGGGCAGAAGCGGGATGTGCCGGGCGATCTTCGCGCCGATGCCGAACGGGATGATCGTGTCCCAGGTGCTGGTGTCGCCGTCCGGCGTCCGGACAGCCTGAAATCGGAACGGATAGAGCATCGCGGTCAACCCGCTGAGCACGAAGATCAGGGCCAGCGACGCGGCCATCGGACCCACGGCGAGCGCCGTGGCGATGGCGGCCTCTCGACGACCCTTGTTCTGCCAGACCCACAACGCAAAGGCGGGAACGAAGAGGATGGCGAAGCCCTTGAGGGCGACCGTCGCGCCGAGCAACAACGCGGCCGTACGGATGCGGCCATCGCGCGCCGCGAGCAGGCACAGGAGCGTCCCGGCAACCAGGTAAACGTCAAACCGGTACAGCGAGAAATACAGGGCAGCAGGGTTGAGCCACAGCCAGATGGTTCGGCGCGGCGCATTGCGCCACAGCAGGAACAGCACCGCGAGCCACATCCACCAGCCGCAGGTGACCCATGTGACCTCGAAGCTCAGGAGAGCGGTCGGCTGGGTATTCAGGGCCCCCGAAACGAGCCGCACCAGGGCGAAGAACAGATTCGCCAGGAGCGGGTACTCGGACGGAACGTTGACGTACAGCGTTCCCTGTCCCACGACCCAGCTGCTTGACCGGAAGTAGACTCCCGGATCGCTGGTCTCCACCAGGCCGGGGAACCCAAGTGGCTGCCAGGTTCGGAGGCTGCTCCAGAAGATCGCCGCGAGGATGGGTGGCACAAGGGCCGCCACCAGCACGGCCCCGACGCGCACAACAGTTCCTACTCTGAGGGTCACTGGTCTCCTCAACTGCCCCGGGCGTTGGCCGAATGTGGCCGGGAGCCACCTTCTCGCCGCCGCCACACTGCCGTTTCGCATGTGCGACGCTCCAAAGGCGTTTCCCACACGCGACATCCCAGTCCTTCCAGGGCCGGGTCGACCCGGACGGATGGCTGCCTCGGACGCGGGTCCGACGAACCGACCGGCTCCCGTGACGAACCCCACCGGGGGTTCAGCCGCATTCCTATCCGATGCCGGCCGCCAATAGGTTACGCGATCGGGCTATACCTGCGGGCTGCTGGGTCGGGAGCTCGCACTCGGTATCAGCTCGGGGAGCGGGATTGCCCGAGCGGGTTTCGAATCGTCGCCTGTGCCGTCCTCGTGGCGACCTCAATCCAGGTCGTCGCGCCGACGCTCGACGTCGCCGCCGGAATCGAAGCCCACGCAGTCGAACCCTCCGTCCAATGACAGCCTCTCCGTCCAAGGGTGCAGACGGTCTCCCTTCCGGAACGTCGTGCAACAGCGAGGCCTCAACGGCGACGGGATCTCCGCCCATGCCTGCCAAGATCTGCGCAGTCGCGATGGGGTGAGTGGCATATGGGCCCCGGATACGCGCGATTGGCCGGCATCAGCGCGGATGGCGAAGTCGAGCCCGCGACGCACGTCCGTCAAGTTGGCCCGCGAAGGCCGAGGAAAAGCCTCGCCGTGAGGGCGTCCTGCGAGGGCCTGAGTATGCTCTGGTCGGATGCGAGGACGTCCATCTCACGTCCGCCCCTGGGCCGATTCACAGTCAGATCGGCCGAATGCCAAGCCCATTATGCTTGCGCCGTCGGGATCATCGACCTTCGGCGTCGGTGCGCTCGGCATCCCGGTCCTTGGAATGCTTGCTTGGCTTCGCCGACACCGAGAGCCAGGCCAACCAGCGGTCCCGGTTGTCCGGCGATCCAGGCGGAGTCGGGTGCTCGGTTACCTCTTTCCGATCGGCCACTTTGTCGCGCTGTTCGGCAGCATCTGTCTCATCTTCAGGAGTAGGTGGAGGAGGAGTTCAGCGCGAAGGTTGCGCATCTGGTTTAGGTTCCGTCATGGTTGTCGTAGTGTCGCTGGACTCGGTTCGTAGGTCCGGCAGCTCGGGGGATCTTCATTGCTCTCATCAAGCGCTGAACAGCGTCGCGGCCGTTGTCGAAGCCCACTTTTCGACGCAGCGAACAACGCGCTCGGTGAAACGTTCGTGTACGACTCGGGTTAGCCGGCGGGGCTTCGCCCGAAGTCCAGCCTGTCGATTGCTGAGCTCGGCCTCGTCAGGTTCTGGACGGGCCGAGAGCGGTTGAGCCAGGGTCCCGACCGCCCAACCTGCCGTCGCCGTGGCCTCGAGGCGATTGCTCTCGCCTAGTCCTGCCAGCCCCCCGCCCTTAGCTGATCCGCGATGCATTGCGATTGCTGAGCTGGTCCAAACTGGCGCAGATACACCGTCGGCACATCTGAAGCCGTGTAACACGCCTTGAGCACAGCGGCGTACGGAAAGACCTTCTGTTCGAACACCTTGGGGTCGAAATCCATCAGGCTCGTGTCGTAGACGATCACGTCCGGAGGCCGGGCCACCATATCGGCCCGAAACTCCCTGTCGACTTCCGGGTCACTCAGCAGGTCCGAGAGGAAGTAGCGCGAACAGGGGTTGCTGTGTGTGTATATGTAGGTATTTCCCGCGTCCCAGCCATAGGCCGTTTGAGCGCAGCCGCCCACGGATAGGTGGGCGGCAATGAACTGGGACTTGCTCATTGCGGCCGGGCCCTCGAGGGTTGTCAGGGTGGACCATTGGTCGGACCTACTGAGCACGCGAAGGCTGTCTCTTCCGCCCTTGGCGACGGCAACGGACGGGGCAACGGAAACGATCACCACCATCACCAATAGGACCGTGGGCCACCGGCTGCTCCTGAACCGGGGTATCGACTTCGGGATCGCCTCAAGAACGTATGCCAGGGCAACCGCGAGAAGGAGCATGAACGGAACGAAAATCAGGATGAGGTTGTGGCCGACGCCCTCCTCGTTCTGCCAGGTATAGCCGACGAGCAAAGCCGCCCACAAAAGGAAGACGCACAGCGCCAGGCCGTTCTTGTACAGGGCGAGCTCACGGGCAGCGGCTCTGACACCCGCGGCCTTGGCCCTCAAGACCACAGCGGCCGCCACGACCACTGGTAGGGCAGGCCACACGAGAAACAGGTCCGCGCTCTCCTGATAGGCGAACCGCGCGAGCCTACCGATGAACGATATCGGACTCGGCATCGGGAAGATCTCCGCCTTGTATCGGAGCACGTCCTCGTAGCCGCCCATCGAACCAAGCCATAGCACTCCTCCGAAGATCAAGGCCGTCATCGTCGCCCAGCCCGCAACGAGGAAAGCTACGGCGCGGACTCTACTTGTACTCAGAAGGGCGGGTATTGCGAGAGCCACCACCGAGAACAGCCAGACTTCTTTGATCTGAGCGCAGAAGGCGCAGAGCGCTCCCACGGCGAAAAAGGCGAGCGGATATGCGCGCAGCCGCACGGCCAGGCAAGTCGCAAGAAGGAAGAAGAAGCTCCCGATTGTCTCCGACATTAGAAACATGCCGCTGAAGATCTGGAGCCCGAAGGCGACCGCCAGGGTGAGGCCGAGGATCAGGTCCGCTTGCAGTCGCGGCGAGACCTGGCGAAGCAGGTAGTAGAGGAGGGCCAGATCGCCCACCAGCAGGAGCACGTCCAGCGCGACGAGGCTCGGTAGCGAGGAGCCGAAGATGCTGATCCACGGCAGGAAGAAGAAGATCAAGCCGGGCGGCTTGACGTCAAAGTAGTTCACGTACGGGACGCCGTATCCGTGGACGATGGCGACTGCCGGGGCAAGGTATGACGCTAGGTCGGTTCCGACGACTCCTCCCCGCCCGACGAGGGTGAGCACCAGCGTCAGGTACACGAAGAGGAGCGATCCGATCGCCAACGCCACTAGCCGGACCCGCGGCCAGCCGCCCCAGGTCATCACCCTTCTCACAAACATTCCTCTAGCGATTACCAACGCGGGCGGGAAGGTGCAACCTCGCCCTCCCAAACCCTTGGGGACGATCTCGCGCCCCGGGAAGGGCCTCTAGCCTAGGGAGCTCCAGACTCAATGGCAATGGCGGGAATCATCAGGGGAACGGCTCTTCCGTGCCAGACCCGTGGCCGGCTGGCGAGCTTCAGAATCGGCTAACCCTGTGTGGTGCCATCATCCGGTCGCAGTCTGGCGAGCGGGTTTCGCCGGCGACGACCGGCACGCCGAGGGCAGTTGTGGCCGATATGGTCGGACCCCAAGGAGGGCACGGGCGCGATTGTGCATTACGGTACATCCTGACCCGGCGAATGCTCGAGCTCGTCGCCGGTGGTGCTGCGCCATGAGCTGGCGATCTGCGTCGGCAGGTTGCGTGCCCCGATCTGGCCCACGCCGATCGGGTCTTTCTGGCGGCGGCTTCTCGTGTTCTGGCGCGGCGGCGTTGGACGGGCCTCTTGGCGACGCCTGCGAGGCTGTTTCGCCCCGCACCGTCGTCTGGTGGCTCGACGCTGGACCTGTCCGCGCCAGGGTCGCGGTCGCCCACCTGTCGATCCCGATGTCGTCGCCTTGATCCTTCGGCTGGCTCGTGAGAACCCTCGCTGGGGCTATCTGCGAATCCAGGGGAGAACTCCAAGGTCTCGGCCTACGCGTCGGGCCCACCACCATTCGCCGGGTGCTGGCTCGTGCTGGACTCGACCCTGCGGGGACGAGGTTCGGTCTCATGTGGGCCGCCTACCTGAGGAGTCAGGCGGCCCACATGCCCGGCTGAGCTTCGATTACACGTTGTGGTCGGGGCGGGCGGATTCCTGCGGGGTCAGGCTCACTGGGGATACTGGCTACCACCGTCACCGCCAGCCCTGCCAGGCTTTCGTCCAGGCTGCGCCCAGCTCCAACCCACGCCGGGGCCGGACCAATGGCCACGCCTACGGCATGGACAGTTACGAGGGGATCGTGGATGGCTTGCTGGGCAAGGTGACCCTGGACGCTGCCCAGCTTGCCGCCGTGGTGGCCTTCAACGCCCAGCCCGCTCCAGGCCTGAGCCAGCCTGAGCTGGACCGCATATCCAAGGAGCGCCAGCGAGCCCTGGACCGTTACCTCAAAGACCGTGACCCAGCCAGGCTGGGTGAGGCCGTGGCTGCCCTGGACCGCGACCAGGCGGCTATCCAGGCTTCCAGGCCTGCCGAGCCTGTGCCGGCAGACGTGGCGGTCGCGTACCTGCGCGAGCTACCTAAGACGTGGGCAAGGGCTAAGGGCGGCAAGGGACGGGCGATGCTGGCCAGCGCCCTATTCGACCGGATCGACGTCCTGGGAATGCGCGAGGCTACGGTCCATCTCAGCGCGCACGCGGTCCGTCATGGCTTGGCGGCGGTGCTGCCGGCTGAGTTCGATTCACCCGTAAGTGGTCGGGGCGAGAGGATTAGGGCCGACACACCGTCACGTTCGTTGCTGATCCCCGTCACGAACGTCCCGACGTCCGCCTCGTCCGATGCCGCACCGAGATTCGGCCAGCATCAGGCCGTGGC
>Ga0182021_10010099_pt1 | contig 11196 bp, 9 predicted proteins | sample 612E3MmetaG_FD_120493 | JGI IMG/M metagenome (GOLD analysis project Ga0182021, IMG submission 120493) | Permafrost microbial communities from Stordalen Mire, Sweden - 612E3M metaG (Illumina Assembly) | ecosystem: Environmental > Terrestrial > Soil > Wetlands > Permafrost | place: Sweden...
AATCCCGACGGCGCAAACGATTAATATATACCAATAGTTTGCCAAAAAATTATAAAGCATTATGGCGATCCTCGTCGGCACGGGAAGGACTATGCCGGCCTTCGAGAACATCTCCGCAAATTTGGGAATGACAAAAGTAAGAAGTACAAAGAAGGCAACGACAAGGGCAACAGTTACCATGATAGGATACTGCAAGGCCGATTTGATGTCGGCCTTGATCTTAGCTTCATGCTCGATGATATAGATCAGGCGCTCAAGCGATTCCGTAACGGTGCCGCTCGTTTCGCCTGCTCTTACCATGCTTATATATAGAGGCGAGAATATCGCCCCATGTCTTTCCAGCGCCCCGTAAAGAGAAGACCCCTGCTTGATGTTCTGGGACATGGAAGCGATGGCTTCTTTTAGAATTTTATTTTCTGTTTGTGCCTCCAGCACCTGGAACGCCCTGATTATGGGCACTCCCGCCTTGAACAGTGAATTAAATTGTTTAGTGAATAGTATGACGTCCGCAGTCTTGACGGGATTCTTGAATCGTCTTCTTGACCACTGGCCGAAGACGAAACCAGCTCCTTTCTCCGTAACTTTCGACGGAATATATCCCCTGTCAGCCAACATGGTAAAGGCGCTGTCGCGTGACTCGGCGTCAATATCACCCTTTATGGTCACTCCCCGCTCATTTATCGCTTGATATGTATAACTCGGCATGATTAGCTTACCTGGCGCCCCGTGCCTCACCTTCTTTACATCATTACCGCAGAACTCGCCTCTTCGAGGGTAGTGATACCCTTAAGCACCTTGTTGCCGGCGTCATATTTCAGGGTTTTTAGGTTGCCCGAGTCTACAGCTTTACGTACAATATCCTGCGCAGATTTTTTTTTGATGATCAAATCCTGAATCATCTCGTCAATAACAAGCACCTCATACAAACCCGTACGCCCCTTATATCCGGTGTTAAAACACTGGTTGCATCCTCTGCCTCGCTGAAAATTCGCTGACTCCCAATTTTCCAGGCCCCATGATGCAAGTATTTTTTCCGGCGGATTGTAAGGCTCCCTGCAATACGGGCACACGGTCCGCACCAGTCGCTGAGCGATAGATACGAGCAGAGTTGAAGAGAGAAGGAAGGGCTCAATCCCCATATCGATAAATCTCGTTATGGCCCCCACCGCGTCATTGGTATGCACAGTGCTAAGAACCCTGTGACCGGTCTGCGCGGCCTGTACAGCGATCGCGGCCGTCTCGGCGTCACGAATCTCTCCCACCATGATAATATCAGGGTCCTGACGAAGAATGGACCTTAGGCCGCCCGCAAAAGTCATTCCCGCTTTACGGTTCAGCTGTATCTGTCTGATGTTTTCCATGCGGTATTCAACAGGATCTTCAAGAGTCATGATATTGCTGTCCGGCCTGTTGAGCTCGTTCAGGATAGAATAGAGGCTCGTGCTCTTCCCGCATCCGGTAGGTCCCGTGGTCAAGATCATGCCGTAAGGTTTCCCTATCATAGACCTCACCCTTTCTATGTCTGCATTGACCATTCCGAGGAGGTCCAATGCATAGATGCCGGAGCTTGTGTCCAGGAGCCGCAGGACGACATTCTCGCCGTGAATTGTCGGTATGGAAGATACGCGGACATTTATTTCCTTATTTTCCATCCTCAGGGTAAACCGCCCGTCCTGAGGCACTCTTGTTACTGTAATGTCCATATTGGCGAGGATCTTTATCCTGGCAATGATAGGCCAGAAAAGTGTTTTGGGGGGGGACGGCACCTCGTGGAGCTTGCCGTCTATACGGAAACGAACCTGGATGCTGTTCTTCTGGGGGCTGACATGCACATCACTGGCCCCTTCACGAACAGCCTGAGCGAAGATGGAGTTTACAAGTATGACAATGGGCGCCTCTCCCGCCATATTCTGAAGCGACGCCACCTGAACGTCTGCAACTTCTTCTTCTTCTTTAGACGGCTGGGCTTCGATGTCCATACTATCCAGGACGCCTCCCAGACCCGAATGCGTGCCATATATGCTGCTTATCAATTGGTTCAGCTCACGTTCCGTGCACACAACAGTTTCGACTTCACAATTTGTGACTATTTCCAGGACGTCCAGTGCGTTGATATCGAGAGGATCCATCATTGCAACTGTCAGAAGCCGTCCTTTTCTCATTAAGGGTGCTATCTGATACTTCTGGGCATCCTCCAGAGAAACTAAATTTGCGAGTTCAAGATCAAAAGGAAACCCGTCAGGATGATATTTCTTCAGTCGCAACTGCCTGCATAAAACGTCGGCTATCTGCTGCTCACTTACTATCCCCTGCTGGAAAAGACACTGACCCAGTTTCAGACCCGCCTTCTCCTGCCCGGAAAGAGCCTTCTTTAGTTGCTCTTCCGTAAGCAGATTTTCTTCAACAAGCATCTCGCCTAATTTCTTCTTAACTGCCACTGTGATTAACCTCTTACCTGCTTACCTATTTCTTGAAAAAAACCGTATCATCACTCACTTTTGCAAAAACCTCAGCATTTCCCGCGAGTGGCTGCGGCAGCTTTCTGGCCGCACCGAGAGCGTCTTCGATGTTAGCAAAGCCGTCTTTCAAGACAATGGCAAATGCAATGCCCTCTCTGCTGTTCCAGTATGCAAGAAAGTTCAGAGACGGTAAAACGGGCTGATAATTCTTGTACAATTCGTAAATATCGTCTATCTTTTCGCTTCTCGCTATGCGCACCCAACATTTTCCCGATGCGAGTGGATTCGACTTGGCGGGAATCGCAGGCAATTCAATTATCTCACCAGCGGTAACCCTGCTCAGGTTCCTGATGTGAGGATTGGCACGGGCTACCCTTCGCAGTTGTTCCCTGTCGAAATCGCCGTAGAAGTCATTAAGCAGGCGCCAGATGGTTCTGCCGCTTTTCAATTCCACCTTCCCTAAAAGGTCCGGCATTGTCTTGTTAGTCAACTGTATGTCATCCCGGTTTAATGCTTTCGCCTCTGCAACGGGTGTCGGCGCAGTCTGAACCGATTGCACGGGAGAAACGTGTCCTGACGACGTTACGGCTTCAGTTCTTGCAATCACCGACGTCTCACGGTCCGGCCATATTCCAAATATTGTCTCAGGGTAAAATCCCGCCACTGCCACGGCAACAATAACAGCGGCGATAACCGTCGCAGTTACCCATTTAAGAACCTTCTTTTTATCGGGAACCCTGCGACCGCAGGAACGGACGAGAAACCAGCCGGCCTTCGATCTATTCTGAATAATCAGAGCAAGTATGACCTGATGACATAGGGTGACAATCTTTCTCGGATAACCTTCCGTCTCCAGATACAACGCCCACAGCCCCAGATACGAGAAGAGCGATGGGGTCTTCTCTGTCTCGCTCGCCTTCGCTATGCGGAATTTTACCATGCCCTGGGTCTCCTTGAAATTGAGAGGCTTGAGAAGGTAGTAGAAGTTGACCCGGTCGGCAAAATTCTTCTGCCTTTTGAGAATCTGCTCAAATTCCTTCTGCGCGAATACGACTATTTGGAGCAATTTAAATTCATTCGTTTCGTAGTTGAGAAATTCACGCAGTAATTCAAGACAGAAGTCAGGAAGCTTTTGTCCCTCGTCTACAATAAGAACTACGATCTTCCCCTCATCAACACCCTTGCCAAAAAGATAATTTTTGATGTTTTCTTTGAGTTGCCATTCGCTGGTCCCGTTACCGGAATCGGCTACGCCAAACGACGCCGCAACTGTTGACAAGAATTCAAGGGAATTCGTAAACGATGGATCAAGGATAAGATGCGTTTCAATCTGCTTTCTATCTTCTTCAGATGCCGCAAATTTCAAGATGAGCTGGCGGCACAGGGTAGTCTTCCCCGTCCCCACTTCGCCCACTACAACGCTCAATCCCCGGCGGAGACGCACCGCCAGTTCCAACTTTTGCAGGCAGCCCACGTGTTTATCCGACTGGAAAAAAAACTCCGGCTCCGGAGAGTTGGAGAAGGGCTCCTTTTTTAGATTTAATATCTTGAAATAATCCATATCTCTTTCATTGTGCAGGCACGGCCGGAGCTAATTGCGCGGGTGACTCCTGCGCTCCGTTTGCAGGCTTTCCCGACACGGCAGCCGCCGTCTGGAGCGGCAGTATAGTGGGAGTAATGAAGATGAGAACTTCTTCCATGACATCGCTCTTGCTCTGTGACTTAAAAAGCCATCCGAGAACCGGCACATCTTTAAGCCCGGGGAGTCCGCTTTCCCCATCTTGCGTTGTCTGCTTGGTCAACCCTGAGATGACTATTGTTTCTCCGTCTCTGACGATCAGGTTGGTGCTCGTCTCTTTCTTGAAGAAGCCTGGGTTCCCCAAAACGTTCACCGCTGGATTTAGTTCATTCTTTTTCACAAGAACTTTCATCTTAAGATTTTGCCCGTCGATTACATGCGGCGTAATCTCCAAACGGAGAACGACGTCTTCAAAGGTCACCGTGTTCGTCACAACACCACCGCTTACCTGCTGTGTAACGTACGGCACACGCTGCCCGTTTTCCGCATAGGCCATCTGATTGTCCATTGTCGTGATCGACGGGGTGGAGAGGATATTCAATTTGCCGTCCTGCTGAAGGGCATTCAATTGCATTTCGAGAATATTGCCGCCCATCGTTCCGAACATGAGCCCCAGAGAACCTGCGCCGCCGGCAGCCGCCATCGCTGCTGAAGATGCGGGAAAATTCACACCGAAACCATAACCGCTGAGACCCGGAGCGCCGAAGACGGGCGCGGCAGGCTGACCCGGAGTTGATATTGTTCCTCCCGGTGTCACATAAAGATTACCGTTATTATACCACCCGCCCCACTGGATGCCGAGATTTCTTGCTGTATTTTTCGTTGTCTCTACAATGTTGGCCTTGATTAGAATTTGATGCGTAGGTTTATCGATCTGTTCAATGATGGGAATCATTTTTTCCAGATCATTGCGTATCGCATTGATAATCAGGCCATGACTGTGCTCATCCACTCTTATCGACCCGCGCGGCTTGCCGTCCTTATCCTTTGTGAGCAAATCATTAAGATTATCTTTCAGGTCTTTGGTGCCCGCGTAGTCAATCGGAACGAACACGGTGATGAGCGGCTCTACCAGCCTCTCATCTTTTTCCTGGGTTTTCCGCTTCAGGTCCTGTTCCTTGTCCGCTATCGTCATCACCCTGATAATGTTGCCTTCCCACTCATATGCGAGACCCTGATTCTTGAGAATGCTAATGAATGCCTGATCCCAGGGAGTATTCTTGAAGTCAATACTCACCTCCGCCTTTATATCATCTCTTATCAATACATTCTGATTTACGATGCGTGCCAAAGACCGAAGGACGACTTTTACATCAGCCTGGCGTATCTTCAGGCTGATCGGCGTGTCAGGCAGGCCTTTTCCGCCAACACCTTCCTTTTCAGCCTTCAGACGCTGCTGCTCCATTTTCACCAGCTCCCGAATTGTTTCACGAGACCTGGGCACAGGCGAGTGTCCTTTTGACATATCAGCCATTTTTTCCCATTTCTCGAAGAAAGGATCCTTCTTTGTCGCTTTGTCGCCTGCACAGCCCGCAACAAGAAACATCCCGAGAAAAAGGACAACGGTCAAGCGGCAAACTTTCTTCTTATAATGAAAACAAGTCAAGGCCTATCCCTCCTCCCATCACTCGTGTTATTCCTGCAAAGGAACATCAAATTTTGCTCCGCTCTTTTCGTTAACGATTACAACTTTACCTGCATAGATCTTTTTCAGGACGTATCCTTCGATCTCCAGCCGATTACCAGCTTCATATTCTACACCATTTATAATCGCCAGGTTTTTATTGCCGACATTTAAATAACCGGAATAGCTGAAGCTGACCTTTTGTGATATCCCGCCCGCTCTCGCCCGTTCTTTGCGCTTCTCCCATTCGCGGAAGGATTTTCTCTCATAAAATGGGTCATGCACCCATCCCGTCTCGGCGCGGCTCAGTATATAGGCATCAGAGGTCGGCAGTGAACCCTTTGGCAACTTTGAAGTAATATTGCTTAAGAATGCTTCCAACTCGGATGTCTTTTTCCCGATATCAATCGGCTCCGCTTTCGAGCGCGCTGCTATGAAAACATCATATATGGCAAACAATATGACGAGACCCATTATGGAGAGTATGATGATTTGTTGTCTTGTCAGTTTCGGCATCTCAATCTTTCATCCTTAAAGCCGCTTCCCCGAGTACATCACTTCATTATTAGGCTGTCATATCGACCGAAGGGAGATATCTTTCCGTCTCACCATCCTTGCTAAGATTTCTCGCTACGCTCGAAATGACAATAGTATATGGAAATTTCCGAACCGCCGCATAAAATATAGAACCGAATTTACTAACCCGTGTACTACGCAATGGCCAGCCATAACTTTAACCTGAATTCCATGCTGTCTTCGTTTTGCTGGATCCGTATTTCTTCAATACCCTCAAGACAAGGCACTCCCCCGAGGCCGATGAGAAATTTACGGAAATTAAAAAAATCACCCTTGAAAGTCGCATTAACCAGAAGAAACTTTTGCTCACCGCCTAAAGTATTCAGGTCCGGAGAAGCAGCGACCATGTCGATATGGGCTTGCCGCGCCTGCTCTCTGATAATCAAGGACACCGTATCTATCTGGGTCCGTGAAAGGGGGCTCCTTGCAGGGAATGGCAGGACTTTGGACCTGCCTGATTGCGGCCCCGCATGCAGCATTTGATAATAAGGCTGAAGCCTCTTCTGCTCTTCGATCTGAAATTGAATGCCTGCGATCTTATTATCCAAGCGCGTTACGGCCACTTGCTGAGGCACGATTCCGGCGAGAACGAGAAGAAGCAGACAGGACACGCATGCAACCAAGATGACGATGCTCCGCTTCGGAATTATCGAGAATATCTTTTCCATAATTGAATTCTAAACCAGTTTTATTTCAATAACGAAATGAAGGACTTCATCCTTTCTAAAAGGCTCTATATTGTTTCTCTGCACACTGATATGGCTGAATATCGGAGACGATTTTAACTTCATTATGTATCCGGCCAATAAAGACTCGAGCGCTTTCCGATCGCCAAAGACAACCCCCTCGACCGTAACGTTTTTTGCTTCTTCCTTCGGGCCTGCGGCTTCCTTCTTAGGCTCCTTCGCGGCTGTCTTGCCTGTTTGAACGGCTCCCCCACGCACCTTCAGGTCAATGAGACGGATATTGGGGGGGGTCATCGAAGACAATTCACCGATAACCGCCATACCGAGATATCTGTCTACGTAAGTCCTTGCAAGCTGTTGCTGTCTGCTCGAACTCGAGAGCATTCCCGATATCAGGTTCTGGTCGACCCGTGGCTTATACTGCGACAACTGCTCCTCAAGTCGGACGATAACAGTTTCTCTTTGATGGGCCTTTTCAATTTCAAACAGCAGTAATCCTGAACACACGATCAGAGCAAGAATAAACACGGCAAAAATGATTCGATTGGCGCGTGTGATGTTAGCTGCCCGCTCCTTGTCCTTGAATCTGAACATCAGGTTCGGCGTGTAAGCGTTGTCGGAAAGTGCAAGCCCAAAAGCCGGTATCAGGGCAAGTATTTCGGAGACACTGGTCTGTTCCATGCTCTTGCCTACGTTCGGTATCCTGGATTTGAGGGGATTCAGTATGTCACTCTTAATTCCCAGTTGATTACCTACATAGTCTATGACCGGCTGTGAAATATTCATGGCGGAGGATACGTAGATTCTGCTGACCATGTCATAATTGTGACCGCCCGTATAATATTCAAAGGTTCTTTCCACCTGTCTGACCACCCTCTCCAAGGCGGGCAGAATGGTTTCGAATTTTTCTTCATCTGTGATCCCGAAGCCGATATCGTGCTCCGTTAAAGGGGGAGAGTCCGGACTGAGACTGAAGAGGACCTTTTTCGCCTGGTCAAAGCTTATTGGAGGGACAGTCCTGTCCTTCCCTGCAGCTTCTTTGCGCGCCGTTCCAAGCCTTTCCATCAATGACTCGACCATGCTGTTTATGCCGGCCTTTATGCCCCGGGTCATAATGAGCTTCCCCTTGGAAAATATATCGATGCGGGAAAAATCATTGCCGATAAAAAGACTTGCCACCGTGCCTTCAACAGCCGGAGGAATCCATTCCGTCTTGAACAGGTTCTGGATTGCAAATGGTGTGATGGATATACCGGTTAACGGCAACCCGATTTGGGAAAAAAGCCCCTTTAACTCTTCGATTTCCTCCCGCGGCGCCGTATAAACCATTGTCAGCCATTTGCTTACACCCTGTTCGGTGACTTCCCTCTGTATTTCAAAATCGAAGACTGTATCCTTATCGTCAAAAGGCGTTTCTTTTTTTATCGTCCAATAAACCGCGTTTTCAATCTGCTTCTTGGCCACCTTGGGGATATTGATGTGGCGCACGTTCACCCTTGCTGCGGACATGATAGCCCACAGATTTGCATGCCTGACATCGCCGCAGAATTTGTCCAATTCGGATCTTAAGAAATCGCTGAATTCAGGAGATTTCCGAGTTGTTATATGGGCGAACGGCACGCTCTTGTAATCAAGCAATTCCCAGCGCTTATCGGCTGATCTGGCAGTTCTCACCATTCTCAAATATTCATGGCCGATATCGATGCCGATAGTCACCCGCTCCTCACCGGAAGCAATTCTCGGGCGGGTGAATCTGAAGACTTTTTTGGGCGGATCAATCTTGGATGTGTCGAGTGGTTCAACCTTCATATCATCTTTTTTGCTGCGAATGATATCAAGAAGTCGTTCTGTGGAAGAGATTTCTTTCAAACGGGCCAAGGGAGGATTCCTCTTTAAGTTAATTCGATGCTGCTGCAAATAGTATAGCGACGCAAGAAGAGTGTATCTTTACCGCCTTTTCTCGTTCTTGGTGTTTCGATAATTATCTAAATGAACTTTAGCCAAATCGATGTACTCAATAGGGAAATGTTTCAATATCCGCACGCCGTATTTGATTTCCGGCGGTTCGGGAATGATGCCCCTATGGATATAATCTCTGATAGTCTTGGCTGAGACACCCAACCGTTCGGCAGCATCAACAATCGTGTAATGCGTTTTCCCCTTTAGTATAATCATATCTACGCCCCCAAACGCACAATTTTCAGTAAATTAAATCTTGCAACCCAATTAAAAAAGAAGATCGATGGAATTGAACGGTCTCTCAAAAAGCAAGTGCTGCAAAGCGCTTCCTTCAACAGGCAGAAAAATTGGGTACCCGGAAAATCAGGCTCAAACAGAGACATGCCCTGCAGCTTTCCCCGCATCTGCATGAGGATAAACGCAATCAGAATCAGGAAATTCCTGAGCGCGTAAGCAGCCGTCTGTAATGTTAGTTAGGTGCGAACATATCATACCTCTCGCACCTATACAATACTTTCTGAGGAAATTTTTGCAAACACATCCTATTTGCAGCACAATTAGACAAATTGTTTAGTGAAATGTGAAAGTTATAACAGCAGGACATGCATTCCTCCCGCTTATAATATCAAGGATTGAGATAACATTTGTAGAAATTAAGTCCCAGCCCAAAGGTTATGGCAGCGGCTGGAATACTTCTCGTAAATTCCTTCTTCATGGCACATTCCGTCGGTATCCTCAATTAATCCTTTAACTGCTCTTGAGTTGAGGAATTTAGAACATCGAAGTAGTGTAATGCCTGATGGACATTCACCCACCCTTGCCATATCATTAATATAAAAAAGTATTCAAGAGGAAGTATATTTGCTTGGACATATCCTGGATGTCTTGCTTGTAGAGGACAATAAATATAACGTGGAGTTCATGCTTGAAGCTCTTAAGAAACATAACCTAGCCGATAGGGTCAAAGTCTTTCGAGATGGCGAGGAAGCTTTGGACTATCTCTTTGCAACCGGGGAATTTTCGGGTCGTGATCCATGTCAACAACCCCGTGTGATCCTGCTTGATCTGAGGTTGCCGAAAATAGACGGGCTTGAGATTCTTCAGCGAATCAGAGCTAACGAAATGACAAAAATGATCCCTGTAGTAGTTTTTTCATCTTCAGCCGAAGACCGGGACAGGGTGGAGAGCTACCGGCTTGGTGCAAACAGCTATATCACAAAACCTGTGTTCTATGAGGACTTCATGAAAACAGTCACCGAAATCGGTTCCTACTGGGCATTGCAGAACATTCCTCCATGATGAAAACGGATAAGGATGCTTGACGTAAGGTGGTATGTCAAGTCTACACTACCCCGTTTATCGCACCCTGAAGTTCTCACCTTCCTATTTGTCTTCTTGCTACGATATTACAACCAGCTGCATAACCTCTAAACAAAAAAACTGAACCACCCCTCAATATATTCATTATCACGAGTAATAGTTTTTACCTACCATCTTCCCCGCATCTTTTTCGCATTGTTTTCAGCGGAATATATAATTAATAATCATGCGAGCGTGTTCCTCAGGAATGAACCGTGACAAAAAAAACAAGGATTATTGGGCAATATGGGCTTTGCTAAGTGGTTCGCAAGAAATGGTCATGTTGGTGAAACAGCAAGAACTGTTGCACAAGGTTGGAAGACTATAAAAGAAAGAAACCCAGGGATGAGTCCAATAGATATTGCGACCACTTATGTTAGGAAACGTTACAAGGGGAACGGGGATATACATTTAGCAAAAGAAGTTCTCCGTATGCTTCATAACGTTAATCCCCTAAACCTCTCGTGGGCAATCTTGATGGTTGAGAACAAAGATGAATCTATCAATTTATATGATCGTATATCCGAGTGGCAACATATAATGATACAGGAAATAAGAAGATATGGGATAGACCCAGAATAAGAGTTTCTTCTAATTGGGCCTGTCAAGTAAACTTAGTAAATCGCTTTAGAAGACCACCAAACCACTTCTTAATCTTTCATTAATCACTTTTGGATATGAACTGCAACCCTATTAGGTAAGTCAACTTGACGGGGAAAGACGGCTTTAGGGAAAGATGTAGTCATAACTTAAAAAGGGGTTAACCTGAAATGGATAACCCCTCAATCTTATCTGGAGGCGGCAATCGGATTCGAACCGATGAATAACGGTTTTGCAGACCGCTGCCTTAACCACTTGGCTATGCCGCCAAATAAATGGAGCGGGCGAACGGATTTGAACCGTCGACGTCCACCTTGGCAAGGTGGCACTCTACCCCTGAGTTACGCCCGCTCA
>Ga0182021_10010100_pt1 | contig 11196 bp, 8 predicted proteins | sample 612E3MmetaG_FD_120493 | JGI IMG/M metagenome (GOLD analysis project Ga0182021, IMG submission 120493) | Permafrost microbial communities from Stordalen Mire, Sweden - 612E3M metaG (Illumina Assembly) | ecosystem: Environmental > Terrestrial > Soil > Wetlands > Permafrost | place: Sweden...
GATTCTCAGCACTCATACGCCAAATCTTATCCTCTCCGAGGTTCTTTTTCCCAAGGATCAAATGGATGGAATAGAATTTCGCAAAAAGTTGAGCGAACATCCAGTTCTCAAGCGAACACCGTTCTTTTTTATTAGTTCCATTACCGATAAAAAGGTGATCCATGCATATTATCGATTAGGCGCCGATCATGTCATTGTAAAACCCATCGATATGAAAATGCTATTATCGATGATTGAAGGGAAACTTTATATCTCACAGCAGGAGAAATAATCCTTCTCATGTTTAAAAACAAAAAATCCCCTGTCGATCCTACCAAAGAGCGTGTCAACAAGCATCTTCGTACGGCCGATGAATTGGTACAGAAAAAAAAATATGATGACGCCTTGTTGGAAATTGAATCCGCTTTCGAACTCGACCCTAAAAACATGTATATCCGTTCCTTCCTTGAACGCACGCGCTATTTGATCCAGAAGGAAAACGAAAAGCGGGCGAAGGTATTCGATGAAATGGATATGCCCCTCGAACGCCGGATGCAAACCATTTCACGTCTGCTTGCATCCGCAGAAGAATTTATCAAAGTCAAATTGTACCATCGTGCATTAGGAGTTGTTGCGAAAGTTTATCAAATCGATCCGAAGAATCACTATGCGCAGTTATATTCTGATCGTATTGAAGAATTAATGCAAGCTGAAGCGGCTGGCAAAGGAAAGGTTAATCTCAAATCTCCTCGCCACAGTGAACCGGAAGTGTACGCTCCTCCTGCAACGAAGCCGCCTGCACTTGTCCATGATGACATTCCCGAGCCGACCGCACTTACACAGGATACTACCCCCATTTTTTCCGCATTTGTGCAGGACGACACTCCCCAGCCGGGCAAAGAAGACCAAACAACTCTGCCGATACCAAAAAGGGAGCCGCAGGAAGAGGCTGGTCGTTTTGCATTGTACCGGGAGCTTCTCAGGGAATGCTGGGCGGATGGTGTTATTACCCCTGAAGAATCTGCGATGTTGCATCGTGTGCGCACTCAGTCTTCGATTACCTTTGAGGACCATTGTCGACTCGAAGTGGACATCAAGATCGACGCGTATGTCGATGCGCTGCACATTGTTTGGCGAGATGGTGTGGTGACCGACAATGAACAGGAAGTATTGGATATTATGCGCAAGAAATTCGGAATAACACCGGAAGATCAAGCATCGGCAGAAAAGAGATTTTCCTTATTACGCACGACCAATGAGATAAGGGAAACAGTATTGATCGTTGACCCGGATCAAGATGACTTAATTTCTATCGCGCGCGCGCTCATTGGTCGAGGATATGACGTGAGAGTAGAACGGCACCCCGATGAGGCCATTCTCTTTATGAAAACGATTACACCCGATCTAATCCTTAGCGAAGTTGTTTTTCCGCAATTGGACACCGACGGATTTGAATTTTATCAGAAAGTTCGTTCAAATAAACAATGGAACCATATCCCGTTTTTAATGATGACCTATCCAGGTGACGCTCGCATCGTGAGAGCAGGATTACGCATGGGTGTGGATTACTTCCTTCCTAAACCTTTGCATATCGATTTTATGGTGGCAATCGTAGAGGGCAAACTCAAATCAGGGCGGCAGCTAACAACATCAACAAAGTAAATTACTATAAATACTTTGGAAGAATTATCATGAATATACCCCCACATTGATTTTTATAGTTCTCGGCATGCATGGAGGATTCGTTATAAAAAAAAGCGTGCATCGTTATCAAAAATGCACGCTTCACAAAGGTTTATTATAGAACAATAGTCTGGTTGAATTCTATTCCAAATTGATCGTCTCGCCAATTCCAGGGAGATGAATAAGCTTGAGTTCCTTCTTTCCTTCCTTGGTAACCATCGCACGTTCAAAATAAAATTTGATGCCTTTTGCTGTTTGCAGGTACGGCGAATCCTGTAGATGATAATGAATCACAGGTTCAGTTGCGCTGCCTGAACCTCCACATTGTGCTATCACTTGCCCACGATTCACCTTATCACCTACTCTTACCCGAATGCTTCCCTGTTTCAAAAAAGCTAGAACCGAATACTCACGGTTGGAGTGCTGAATGATAATCGCATTGCCGATAGGTGCATAGGGATTCCGCATACCGGGAGAATTTTCGCGGATGCCATCAATCACTTCTACGATAGTTCCATTCGCCGGAGCGAGCACTTCCTTTCCATACCCGAAGTAATCTTCATTTGCCTTCCCGTCATTCCTATAACGCGATCCGACCGTATCCTTTGCTGAAAATTCATATGCATATTGTTGCTGCAATAAGTTGCTTTGTACGGCACCTTCACGAAATTCTCCACCAGCGATAACAGTCCAAGTGCCCTTGAAGGGAGGATACAATTCTGTGTGCTGTTTGTCAGGCACAACAGGGGCAACGGGTTGTTTAACTACTGGGCTCGTTGTTGGAGTTGATGTTGTCAATGATGGTGTGGGTGTGTATTGTGTTGGTATCGGTTTCGGTTCAATGGTCGGAATTGGATTTGTTATTTTTGCGGATGTTTGTGTCGACGCTGGCTTTGGCTCGGCAGTCGGAATTGGATTTGTTACTTTTGCGGATGTTTGTGTCGGCGTTGGTTTTGGCTCGCTGGTCTGAATTGGATTGGTTGTCTGAGTAGTAGTTGGTGTTGGTGCGGGCTTTGGTTCTTGTATTGTTTGAGATTCAGGAATGGCGTGGGTTGTAAAAATAAACCCTTTGATCTTCTCTTGATCGTTAACATAGAGTATTAAATCCTGAGCGCCGCGCTCAAAATATATTACACAGACTGCCTGATCTATTGCTTTAACCTGAGGCGAATCAACCCTGGTTACATTTCCATATTGGGATTCGTAATTTTTGAATAAGAGTGTTGTATTATTGAGTGGAAATGCAGCCGACATTCCGGCATCGTACTCTCGCACAATCCCGGCGTAATCTTGTTTATTCATCGCTTCGACCAAACGGTTAATGACCCTTGCAAACCGTTCAGTTCCTTGTTGCTGTGCAATCGATGTCAGTGTCCAGATAACGATGAACAAAAACACTCCTGTCGTTCTCCTCATGGTCGTCCCTTCCATACAACTCTATCTCTTATGGTGTACATAACTCAGAAGCAAGCCCACGCTTCACAAACCGGATTGATGAAGGTTAGCACGTTTTTTAGTAAGAATCAATATCTGAATGACTCTTGTACAGTCTGCTCGGTTTGTTCTTTTTCCAACATTCTAAATTTCATAGAAGAGCATCACAGACTTAGGATGCTACAGCGAAACACAATAATAAATAAAAACTGGAAAATATAAACAAATGAATTACCAACTGATTGCTCAACCAGGTTACTACACCATCCTTCGATTGGCACAAGAGTTTAGGTCTTCGAACTACCAACCGAGTGAATGTCAGGGATGTAAAAATCAAGTGTAACACTCTCGAACAAAATCTCTTGCCAGGGTTTATTGCTCCTTGGGAACATTCTCCGTTGGTTTGTTTATTTGCGTATGAATCTCTCGCAGCAATTTGAACGTGAGCCAGAAGGCGATTATCTCTAAAACCAGCACAAGCCCGAACGACCCTTCATAAAGTATCTTCCAGATCAATGAAGGTTTTTGCTGGGTAATCGGATGTAATGCCGTGAATCGAGTAACAATGTTATAAATCAAAACTGCCGGCAAAATACCGAGCAAAACGACCGCTCCTTGTCGAGCAGACTGTGTTGACAAAAAGAAGACTACCACTAGTGGTGCCAAGCAAAGAAATAAGAGAAGCGGCATGTGCGGAGTCAGAGAATAGATGAGATCAATCTTTTCGTGAGCATAACTGTTGATAATCATCAAAGCTGTATGAGCTGACATGACCAACGTCGCCTGCTTTGCCAGTGAACGGATACTTTCTGTCAGTACCATATGTTCTCCTTTTATAAATTGAATAACATTACTCGAGTTATTTCGGGATGATTCTTCGCGCTAGTACGAATCGGTTCAGGAGCGATTCTTCGAAATAGTTCGATGATGGATCTAAACTGCTCAACTGTACTCGCCCTGAACTATGAATGAATAACCTGTTTCCTAGGTAAAGACCAACATGAGTAATGCGTTTGAATTGTTTTCCTCTTGCTTGCTGACCAAAAAAGAGGAGATCACCTTTCTGAAGATTCTTAAAATTTTTCCCCGGATCGATTAGCGTTCCTTGACCCGCTTGCTGATCAGCATCGCGGTGTAATTCCATTCCATTCAATCGATATACCATTTTGACAAATCCTGAACAATCCATTCCTTTCACTGAAGTTCCGCCCCAAAGATATGGAATACCCAAAAGCTCTTTTGCTGTCTTTTCAAGATTTTCTCCCGTAAGCATGCGACTCTTATTCCATTCATCGAGATCCTGCACAAGGGAGTCCGGCACAAAACCTTTTCGCCCATCAGCAAGTTCCACCAATGTCCACCCATTTTTCATGCCACTGCTTTTCAAAATACATCCGGAAACAACATTACAGAGCGGCACTGAGGATGAGTCAGGTGTCTTACGAATAATACATTTCAATTCTGTGATAATCACTTTGTGCGCAGTGTCCCAAACCTTCATGTCAGTTTGATCTGTCATGGAGAGTGCGGCTACGTCGATCCATCCAAGATATTGGTCGGGCATTTGAACGAAACAGTATCCACCGGCCTTTTTCAACAACCTTACTACTGTGCCCATCAATACTTGAGTTATAAGTTCTCCCCGCTTGCTGGGTTCGTGCCGAATATCTCCTACGTCAATAATGACGATCCCATTTCTGTAGTTTCCCATTGTTAGGTCGGGAAGCACACGAATGCTATCAACCACTTCTTCTTTCAAATTCTTATGCAGCGCATCGATCAGTGCGTTCTTTGCTGCAGGGGTATCAACTTCTCCGAAGAGTACAATTCCTGTCTTTGTCTGCTTAAAAGAGATATCGAAGACTGCCGTCCGCCGGTCTGGTGCGTACCGCTGTTGTGTGGATTGGAGAATGCGTTTGATAAGAGTGCTTTGACCTGTTTCTTTTGCTTCACAGGCAAGGAGAGCGAAAAAGATGACAGCTACAAAACTTATGCTATATGTTTTCATCGATATACTATTGAATTGCAAGCACTAAGGACTATGAACGATAGGAATATACAAGAAATCTCTTCCTTGGTCAAACGTTGCGGGCGATGTAGTTTAGATTTGCTGTTGCAGCCAGGTTGAGATGTCTGAGAGACTTTCATCGCTGATCGTGTGCTGGATGGGATATTCGTGATAAAGAACGTTCGCGTTCGCTTGTACAAGCAATCGATGTGCTTGTCTGCCTAATTCGATCGGAACTACTGGGTCTTGTTCGCCATGCGCAATGAAGAACGAAAGAGCGCCCAAATCATCCCATCGATAGGATAGCCGCTCGTGTTGTGGCAGTAAACCGCTGTGTGCAACGATACCTTTGAAGTGCCTTGGATACGAGAGCGATATCGCCAACGACATCATTGCTCCCATGCTGAATCCAAACAGAAATAGCCTGCTTGAATCAACTGGATATTTCTGCTGAAAGTCATCTAACCATCGGAGGAAAGAGTCACGGCTATTGAGAAGTTGATCGATGTCCACAACGCCGTTTTCATCTAAATCAAACCATGTATACCCGCCATAGGGATACCTGTACGGTGCCCGTACACTGGCGATGAGCAAATGCGGATCGAGGCAGGGTGTTAATCCGAGGAGATCATTTTCATCGGTTCCACGGCCGTGCAGGAATACAAGCGCCGGATGCGGGCCTGATTCGTTGGTACTCAGAGGGGCGATTTTAGAGAAGAGCGATGGAGATTCCATAACAATCTGATGAGTAAAAATAATAAAAGGAACGCAGAGAAATGACTCTTACTGTTTCGATGACCGGATCAACTCGTCGATGCTGCTGGGGCGCAGCAGCATTAAAATAGATGAATGTGAGACAATGAGATACTTTTCGCCTTCGAATTCAACCTCGATAGCAGCATCGCGTACGAAAATAGCGTAATCACCTTCTTCAGCCTGCAGGGGAAGGTACTTGATAGGATCTTTGGGAGTTGTTGACCAAGATTCCTGATCCATGAATTGCGGATTCGGTACTGCATATCCCGGGCCAACACGCACCACGTACCCGCTCTGGACTTTGTCTTTCTCCTTCACACCGGGTGGGAGATATAAGCCATGAGCTGTCCGCTCACTCTCTTTATCGGGGGCGAGGAGTACCTTATCGCTAACAAGTATAATTTTATTCCGTGATTTCAATTCCATGTGTGCTTCATGATTTTTTTATCATATTTCATCGGGACGGCGGGATTTGTCACGAAGTGATCCCTTCGGGAAACCCGCGACCCCTTGTACCCCAAGCCTTACTCCAGCGAAAATTCTTTGAAACACAAACTATTCATTTTCGGAAGCTATAAAAATCGGTGTATTTCAACTATGTGCGGTTAGCACATTAAGCCTGCAAACTTTCTGCATTATATTTAGTATTCTAATTTAAAGAGATACTGACTTATATGCAATTCCTTCCAGTAAATAAAAAAAACAGTTTATGTTCAAACGTAAGAGTAGCATTATAGACTCGGTTGCAAATTGTGATTTTTTAATCTACCATTAAACTATATTTTATATAAAAGAATTGTGAATTACACTTTCTAACAAATATAGAGGTTAAAACTATGGCTAAAATAATTCGTTTTAAATCAGATTGTAGGAAAATTATTTTATTCATCTTATTCGGATTCAGTTTTGGATTTGCCCAAACTCAAAAGGATAAATTAGTCATAGAAAAAGCAGGCTATTTTGAAATGCCCGGACTTAATGTGCTTGTATATAATAACACATTTCCTGAAGGACATCAGGGTGGAGTTGAAATTATTCAGCATGGAAACCGTACGGCTACAAATGGCGAATTACGCCTAAACGCTACTCCAGGACAGTGGCAGCCAATACCCAAACTTGGCACCGGCCACGAATCCATCGGTGTCAGTCCGCAGGATGGAAGTGCGCAAGGCCGGATTATTGATTCGCTAAAGAATGAAATCAGCATATCATGTAGTTATCCTGACAGCAGTCGGATGCGCAAAGGTTTTAATCCGATTATTTATCCCGATGTACAATTAAAATATAACGTACGGGTGAAAGCAGAGGGTAAATCTTTTACAATAACTGTCGATCTTGAAGAACCTCTTCCGGCTAAATGGGTAGGTAAAGTGGGATACATTTTGGAATTATTCCCCGGGGATCTTTACGGGAAAACATATTTTATGGATGCGAACAATGGAATATTTCCGCGACAGGCAAATGGACCAACATATTTTAATGCCGAGAAGGAAGTTGAAGCTATGCCGCTGGCTGAAGGAAACAAATTTGTTATTGCTCCGGAAAGCGATTTGTTAAGGATGGTTATTGAAAGTCCCAATGCGAAATTGCAGTTATTAGATGGCAGCCTTCAACATAACAACGGATGGTTTGCCGTTCGCTCGTTGGTTCCTGCCGGAACTACAAAAGGAGCGATACAGTGGAAAATATCGCCTCATGTAATTCCTGGCTGGATTGATAAGCCGGTTATTCATTTAAGTCAGGTAGGATATCATCCAAATCAACCCAAAGTTGCTTTTATCGAACTTGATAAAAACGATAAACTCCTAAATAAAGTTTCTCTGCTTAAGCTTGAAAGTAATGGAGACCATAAAATTGTAAAAGAACAAGCGCCTAAACCCTGGGGTCAGTATTTACGTTATCAGTATTCGAAATTCGATTTTTCAGAAATTAAAGAACCAGGTATATATCAAGTGAAATACGGTGATGTTACGACAAATGTATTCAGAATAAATAAAGATGTGTATAAACGAAATGTTTGGCAGCCAACTCTTGAGTATTTTATTCCCATTCAGATGTGCCATATGCGGGTGAATCAGAAATATCGTGTTTGGCATGGCGCATGTCATCTTGATGATGCGTTAATGGCTCCTCTAAATATACGTCACTTCGATGGCTACGGTAACGAAGGGGAAACATCGACATTATCGAAATTTAAACCGCTTGAGCATGTGCCCGGACTTAATGTTGGAGGATGGCACGATGCCGGAGACTATGATCTGAGGATTGAAAGTCAGGCAGAAACAATAATAGCGCTCGCTTTAGCTTACGAAGAATTCAATATTAATAATGATGAAACTTATATTGATCAGAAAACCAGAACCGTTGAATTATTTCAACCTGACGGAAAACCCGACATTCTTCAGCAAGTCGAACATGGAGTTTTAGCAGTATTATCAGGATATCGCCAAATGGGTGTTTTATACCGGGGTATCATTGCTCCCACATTGAGACAATATGTACATTTGGGTGATGCATCAACTGATACAGATAATAAAGTCTGCAATGACACGGAACTTCTTGGTAAAGCTGCAAAAATTAATGAGTTGTGGTATAAAAAAGTAGCTAACCGCTATTCCAACATTTTTGATCCTGAATTAAACCTTGATCAGATAAAATTGGTAGTACCGGAACTTGATGACAGGCTTGTGTTCATGGAAACAAATCCGGATTGGCAATTCATAGGCGCCAGCAGTCTTGCCATAGCTTCCCGTGTTTTAAAGGATTATAATCCCTCACTGGCAAAAGAGTGTTTGGATGCTGCTGAAGATTTATATCGGAAGAACAAGGATATCGAAGTCAGAAAGGATTATTTCTGGATGAGAGCCCAAAAGCTTGAGACACTTATTGAGTTGACAATTACAACCGGAAAATCCGAGTATAAGGATGAATTATGCAAAATGAGTTCACTCGCTAAAAGAACATTTGGCTTTACAGCCTGGAGTTTGGGAAGAGTATTACATTATATTGATTGTGCTGAATTTAAAGATTCAGTTCATGCAGCGGCAGTCGAATTCAGACCGATGCTTGAAAAATACCTATCAGAATCTCCATTTGATTCACCCATGTCGCATGCAGAGTATATTGCTTTCCAATCGTACTATTTGCATAAATTCTGGCCGGATCTTTATTCTGCTGATCATTTATTCTCGATTGTGAATTACATCTTAGGATGCAAACCAGGCAGCTCTACCAACAGTTTGGTTTCAGGTGTGGGTGTTAATTCTCCAACAATTGCATATGGTACAAACAGGGCAGATTGGAGTTATATACCCGGAGGTACGTTCTGGAATGCCGTAAATTTAGTCAATCCGGATTTGGCTGAAGACAAAACATGGCCTTTTATGTGGCAGGAAAGAGAGTACATCATCACAGCCCCATGTTACTATTTATTTTCAGTGTTAGGAGTAGATAAAATATTATCTGAAAAGTAAATTGAAGAATTATAAAGTGGCAGAACTGAAAAGTTCTGCCACAATTCTTACCAATTATAATATTCTTAGTAGTTTTTCCCTCTGATAGTAAATACCAAACCTAATTCTTTGATTGAAACAGCTACTACAATGATTAAGATAATCTACTTATGGGTTTGGCTCGTTTAAAAGGGAGATGCGCTGCTTCATTGCCAACTTCCTTTATGGATTTGTTAGCAAGTAAAAGAATTAAATCGTCGATGAATCGGGAGACAAAAAAGAAGCCCGAAAACATTAACTGTTCTCAGGCTTATTCGTCGGGACGGCGGGATTTGTCACGAAGTGATCCCTTCGGGAAACCCGCGACCATCTCTCCTTATATTTATATACTCTATCCATCCTTGTGGAGACTTGAGGAAATGTTCTCGCCTTATGGCTTCCGTACGAGAACTGTACTCTTCAACATAAATAACCTTCCAAGGACGGTGAGATTTAGTCCATCGAACTCTTCCTTGATTATGCTCTTCCAATCTACGATCGAGATTTGAAGTTTGCCCAACATAATGTTTGTTATCTTTTAAACTATTAAGGACATAGACGAGGAATTTCATGTTCACCATTTGTCGGGACGGCGGGATTTGAACCCGCGACCCCTTGCACCCCAAGCAAGTGCGCTAGCCGGGCTGCGCCACGTCCCGAAACCGACTGCATCAAGGTAATTACTTTTTCGTACCCTTGCAATTCTGAAAATAAGAAAGGTCTGCAAAATTTTCTCGCACTCGAATGCTGCTTTCAGCCGAACATAAAGGAGAAAATCTAAGTATAAGTTTGATGGACATCGATGCGGAGAGAGCTTGATTTGGCCGCCATCGCTTCATTGCGGTTGCCCTCTCACCGGCTTGGATCGGTGTCTCTCTTCAGCACCATTATGGTGAAATCATCGGACATCGGATAATTTCCAATGAATCCTCGAAGATCCTTCACTATACATCCTTTGATCGTGTCGGCTGTTGTCTCGAAGTTCCTAAGAACACATTCACGTAATTTCTTTTCACCATATTGCTGAAGCTTTTTATTTGCCGCCTCTGTCACTCCATCAGTATACAAAACCAACGTATCGCCATGGTGTAGATCTATTTGATGGGGTTCAAACTGCTGTTCTTCTACAATTCCCAGAGGCAAGCCGCTCGCCATAAGTTCGTTAATATCGTTTCTGCTTTTTCGGAAAAGGAATGGCGGGTTATGACCGGCATTCACATAGGTGAACTTATGATTAACCGGATCAAAAATCATGATAAAAAAAGTGATGAACCGTTCTGCTGGACTAATATTGTAAACGAGAGTATTCAATCTTCTCACAAGCTCGACCAATTCTAACGGATACTGAATGTACACTCGCAATAAGCCATGCAAAGTCGACACTAAAAGAGCGGCTGGGATCCCTTTTCCAGAGACGTCAGCTATGGTGATAGCAAATTTTCCATCTTTGAGCGGAATGATGTCGTACGAATCACCTCCGATTGATGCACAAGGTTGGACCGTTGCAGAGAGTTCATACGATGGGATTTGAATTAATTCTTTCGGGAAAAGCTGCTGCTGCATTTCGGCGGCGATCTGAATTTCTTTATCAACTCGTGCATGTTCAAGATCTGCTTGATAGAGTCTAGAATTTTCGATGGCGAGAGAAGCGTGCTCTGAAAATGCATCTAGGAAGAATTCATCGTTCCGATCAAAAAAGCCTCGTTTTTTGTTGATAATCTGAAAGACTCCTATAATGACTCCGTTTCTATTTCTCATCGGCCTGCAAAGCATCGTTTTTGTATGAAAACCAGATTTAGTATCAATAGCCGAATAGAATCGCTTATCTTTGCTTGCATCTTTCAC
>Ga0182021_10010101_pt1 | contig 11195 bp, 10 predicted proteins | sample 612E3MmetaG_FD_120493 | JGI IMG/M metagenome (GOLD analysis project Ga0182021, IMG submission 120493) | Permafrost microbial communities from Stordalen Mire, Sweden - 612E3M metaG (Illumina Assembly) | ecosystem: Environmental > Terrestrial > Soil > Wetlands > Permafrost | place: Sweden...
AATTTGGTAGCGGGGGTTGGATTTGAACCAACGACCTTCGGGTTATGAGCCCGACGAGCTGCCACTGCTCCACCCCGCGTCCTACTAAAGTATACACCTATTAACTGTCAGAGTGTCAAGGAAGCCGCAACCTGCGTATATTTGCACTAAAATCAGTTCTCAAATCCTAATATCTAGTCTCCCGGAGCGAAGCGCGAAGTACTAAACAAATTAAAATAATAAAATCAGAAATTAGAATTTCTTATTTCGATATTTTTTAGAGTTTAGGATTTAGGATTTCGTCCTACGCCCTCACCCCATCTCCCTCAGCTCTTTTATCTTCGCCTCGAATGCCGGGATTACTTTCTTCCAGTCGCCGACCACGCCGAAGCGTGCTTCCTTGAAAATATTCGCTTCCGGGTCGCGGTTCATGGCAATGAGATTTTTGGCGCCGGCACATCCGGCAATATGCTGACTTGTGCCTGATAACGCTACAGCAATATATAAATCCGGAGAAACGATTTTTCCGGTCAAACCGACCTGCAGGGTATCGGGAACCCAACCGTTATCACAGGGCGGACGACTGGCTCCCACAGCCCCTTTCAGCAGTTTAGCCAGTTCCTCCAGTTGTTTGAACCCTTCCGGCCCACCGATGCCTCTGCCCCCTGCAATGATAATTGCAGCATCTTCCAGTTTGATGCCCTCCATTTCCTGGACAACTTTTTGTAAAACATTGGTTCTGATGTCAGCACTATCCAAACCGGCCTCAATTTGAATAATTTCACCACTGCGTGAGCTATCCGGCCGCAAGGCAGTCATTGCCTTAGCACGCACGGTGGCCATTTGCGGATAGGTTTCCATCGTGAAAACCGCGCAGGCATTCCCCCCGTAGACAGGTTTGGTCTGTAGAAGCTGTTTGGTATCTGTATCAATCTCCAGAGCAATGCAGTCCAAAGTCACCGCCGTACCCAACCTGAAAGCTGCCCGCGGTGCCAGGTCCCGTCCAATTATAGTCTGTCCCATCAATAAAATCCGCGGATTGGTCTGCTTCACAACTCTTTCAACAACCGCCATGTATGGATCGGTGCGGTAGTCCTGCAACAGTGGATCATCTAGGATATAAACCTTATCGGCGCCAAAACTGATAGCTTCAGCAGCAATGTTCCCCACATCATTACCGGCAACCAATGCGCTCAGTTCTTCTGAAAGGTCGTTCGACAGTTTGCGGCCGATACCCAGTAATTCTCTGGTAATCGGAGCCAGTTTACCATCAATTGCCTCGGCGAAAATCATTACGCCTTGATAAGTAGCCATTATCTTCCTCTTCCATTCCAGTTGGTTAGAGCAGTTTTACTTCTACGAGTTTTTTAGCCAGATTAGCGCCGGCATCTTCTTCATTCCGGCCGGTGATGATTTCACACTTGCCCCCATGCACCGGTTGAAAGAGTTTGAGCATCCTCGTGCGGCGTCCGGCGGCGCCTATTTTTGAAACATCGACGCCAATATCCGCTGGCTTCCAGACGATGGGTTCTTTAGCCTTGGCGGACATAATGCCTTTGATAGTGGCATATCGCGGTTCGCCAAGCTCGTTACTGACCGTAATTAATGCCGGCATGGCTGCTGCCACCATTTCGTAACCGTCAGCCGTCACTTTTTCTACTTTCACCTTGTTACCGGTAACTTCGACTTTTTTGGCAAGCGTCACCTGCGGCAATCCCAGTATTTCGGCAATGCCTGAACCCACCTGGCCGGAATCCCAGTCGGCGGCCTGACGACCACAGAAAATGAGGTCGTATTGGCCGATTTTCCTGATGGCCGCCGCCAGAGCAGAAGCAGTAGACCAGCTGTCACCATCCACAAACGCCGGGTCTTCCAGTAAAATAAGCTCATCCGCGCCCATGGATATCGGTTTCTTCACGACGTCTCTGAGTAAGTTAAAACCGAGGCTAATGATGGTGATTTTACCGCTATTAATGTCTTTAATGCGCAGCGCCGCCTCAACTGCTTGCTCATCGAAAGGACTGATTACAGGGGGAAAACCTGTCGGAGGCATCATATTGTTCGTTACCGGGTCAATTTTAAAACTGCCGGGAGGCGCTTCGGGGTCTGGCACCTGCTTCACGCAGACAATCATATTCACAGGGGTTTTCCCTCCTTCCAGAAAAAACAAAACCGCCCTTCGGTATCAATTCAGATGAATAAATTTTGTATCAAATCAGAATCAGCGTCAAGTCAGCCTTTCGGCGTAACAGAGAACGTCTTGCATACTATTTTGGCAGTAACGTTATACAAACAACCCGCGCAATGCCGCTTAAATCGGACATAATTTCAATATTGGCAGCAGGATAGAGCTCCTGCAAAATATCCGAGGTTTTTTTACTTTGTCCCATGCCGATTTCCAATAGCAGACAACCGGCAGGGCGTAACCGTTTCTTAGCCTGCAAACAAAGCCTTTTTACCACATCCATACCATCAGTGCCGCCATCCAGAGCTAACGATGGTTCAAAACCAAAGGTATTCACCCGTGGTACATCAGATGTTAGGACATACGGCAGGTTAGCAACTATTATGTCAACTTGTGTTGGAACGGGTGCTAATAAATCGCCGTGTAGTAGTTTTACCCTGTCTTCAACATCGTGCGCCAGACAATTACGTGCAGCCACTTTTAAAGCCGCTTTGGAAATATCCACGGCAAATATCTCTGCATCAGGTAGATTTTTTACTAGGCTGACGACAATCACGCCGCAGCCGGTACCGACATCGATAATGACCGGATTCTTGTATTGTTTTGCACGTAGGATCGTTTGTTCTACCAGTAATTCCGTCTCCGGCCGGGGAATGAGCACATGTTTATCAACGTAAAAATCCAACCCGAAGAATTCTCGATGCCCGATAATATACGCGCTGGGTTCACCCTTGATGCGCCGTTTGATAAACGTCCGGTAGGTATTTGCTTGCCTCTGCTTCAATTCACAATCAGTCTCGGTATATAACTGGGTGCGGTCGATTTTGAGGGTATGTCTTAACAGCACTTCGGCTTCGAGGGCAGCATCTTCAATGTGGTGGCGGCCCAGCAGCTCCCGGGCACGTTTGAGGGCTTCCCCTCTCGTCATGCCGTTTCTTCCTGCAATTTCTTTGCCTGGTCCTCAGTGGCCAGCGCGTCAATCATCGGATCAAGCTCACCCTGCATGATGCGCGGCAGATTATGCAGCGTCAGGCCAATACGATGGTCTGAAAGACGGTCCTGCGGGAAATTATAGGTGCGGATCTTTTCACTGCGTTCGCCGGTGCCCACCTGCGAGCGGCGCATCGAGCTCATTTCCTGTTCCTGTTTGCTGGTTTCCATATCCAAAAGGCGAGACCGTAAAACAGCGAAAGCTTTAAGGCGATTCTGCAATTGAGAACGCTCGTCCTGGCAAATGACCACCATACCGGTGGGGAAATGTGTCAGTCTGACGGCCGTAGCTACTTTGTTGACATTCTGTCCGCCGGCGCCGCCGCTGTGGAAAATATCAATTCTTATGTCCTTAGGGTCAATTGTTAAGTCCACCTCCTCCGCTTCGGGCAATACTGCTACCGTCGCTGTGGAGGTATGAATTCTACCGGAAGACTCCGTGGTAGGTACTCTCTGGACGCGGTGCACACCTCTTTCATATTTAAGTCGACTGAAAACACTATGGCCGCTGATTTCCAGGATAATTTCCTTGATACCGCCGCCGATACTTTCACTGGAACTGATAACATCTACATTCCACCGTTTGTTCTGCGTATACCGGCTATACATGCGGAAAAGCTCGGCGGCAAATATCGCTGCTTCGTCGCCGCCTGCCCCAGCCCGGATTTCCATGATAATATTTTTCTCGTCGTTGGGGTCTTTGGGGAGCAGGGCAAACTTCAGTTCTTCCTGCAAACGGGTCTGCTTCTCTTCCAACTGGTGGGCTTCTTCTTTGGCCATTGCCAGCATTTCTACATCGAGCTTCTCATTCATCATCGCTCTGGTATCTTTCAGCGATTTTACGGTGGCTTTGTAGTCCTGATAAAGTCCGATAATGCCATCCAGCGAAGATTTCTCCTGAGCCAGCTTCGTCATCTGCACATGGTCAGTCGCGATTTCCGGGTTGCTCATCAGCGCAACCAGTTCTTCGTATCTTTTATTGATTTGCTCTAATTTTTCCCACATATTTAAAACCCAACATCAAAATTATATCACAGCGAGCGTGCGATAGAGAAAATGCTATCTGTCACTCTGAGTCCGCTTGAGGCAAACCAGTACGACCAATATTACACAGCAGGTAAACTCCCTCCCTCTCAGGGTTCTAGGTCCCGGAGGTACGACGGGAGAGGGATTGTAAGAGAGTGATAAATTACTCTCTTACAATCTCGCCGGGCATAATACGGCTGCCCTTTTTGAGTATCACGACCTCGCTAATAGTGACATGGTCGCCTAGAACCACATCAGTCAGAGAACAGCCATCGCCGATTTTGCAGTTGTCCGCCAGTATGGAACTTTTAATCGTGACGCGCTTGCCAATAGTCGAATCATGCCAGACTACCGAGTCTTTAATCGCGGTATCTTCCCCGATCTTACAGCTCGGGCCTATCACGACAGGGCCGGTGAACTTCACGCCGCTATCAATTATGCAATTATCGCCAATTACTATCTTACCTCTGATTTTAACCGTGGGATGGATTTTACATCCTTTCCCTGTGGTGACATCTTTTTCTAGGGTACTCCCGTCGTATTTACCACTCAGCAAATCGCGGTGCAACTGGAGATATTTCTCCGGCGTGCCCGTATCCATCCAGTAGTTATTTGTGGGATAGGCATAAACCGGCAAACCGTCAGCCAGCATTTGGGGGAAAACTTCATGCTCAAAGGTAAATTTGGTATCAGGCGGTATACGCTGCAGGACTTCCGATTCGAGAACATATGTCCCGGCATTTATCATGTTGGTGGTGACCTCTTCCGGTTTTGGCTTCTCGGTAAAACGTACCACCCTGCTGCGCTTATCTGTTTCTACCACGCCATAAATCGTCGGGTCTTCCACCGGCGATAGTACCAGAGTCGCTTTTGCCCGGTGCCGGCGATGGAACTCTAACATCGCGGTAAAATCACGATTGTGGAAAATATCGCCATTTAAAACGAAAAAGGTGGAATCCAGAAAGTCCTCAACATTTTTCACGGCCCCGGCTGTACCCATAGGGCTTTCTTCTATGACGTAATACAGTTTGACACCCAACTTGCTGCCATCGCCGAAATAGTCCTTTATCGACGCGGCCAGGTAGTGCTGCGCCATCACGATTTCCGTAACGTTGTGTTCTTTGAGATTGCGGATGACGTGCTCCAGGAATGGCACATTCAATACGGGCACCATCGGCTTGGGGGTGTTGTAAGTCAGTGGGCGCAGGCGTGTGCCCTGCCCACCCACAAGGATGACTGCCTTCAGCTTATGTTTAGCTTTTTTTTCTTTCCCGTACTGCTCTTGACAACTTTCTTCCATCGTCATGTTCCTATAAGTTTCCTTAATTGTTAACAATTAGAATTGATTGTAAATAATAATACAGGGATAAAAATATAGAATCAAGTACGAAAAGATGATTGTTATTGAATTTCTGGGTAAATAGGTTAATACTCTCCTTTTGTCATTCGTGTCCCGTTGTTCCCGGGATTTTACTTCAGCAGGAATCCATCTAATTACTCTGCTTTGACACATAATACCATGTACACCCGTAGACCATCGTTAAGTAAAAAACCCATAGCAAGCTGTGGGGCATTAGGGGAAAGGGAGCCACCCCACAAGATTACGGACGAGGCTGCTTTCATCCCGCCAGCAAGCTGACGGGTATTCAGCGGAACTTTTTATAAAATACTAACCAAATATTTTTTCTGACGTTATATATGCAAAGAAGCATTCAGGAGTTTTCGTGAAAAGATTGTTCGGCTTTATACCGACCAAGTTAATTCTCGTTACGACACTTGGTATATCTCTTATGTTAATCGGCTGTTCTCCTACCAGCACCCAAGTGCCTACTACCTCTATTACAACCCCAACTACAGAAAATGTTCCCTCTACTCAAAATGAAGGCTTTGCTATCTACCTGACCAAGGGAGATATCCCTCCCTCTCAAATGGAAGCCTTAAGTCATGTAGACATCGCCGACCAACCGGTCATCAGCCTGGATGACATCGTCTCTTATAACTCTACAAATCATGAAATAACACTCACTGAAAATGGTATTAAAAATATTACCGGTTTGCGACTAGGCATATACGGCGAATCGTTTTTAGTTTGTGTGAATAAAAGCCCCATTTATTGGGGAGCATTCTGGACCCCGATTTCATCCGTTTCATTTAGCGGCATCACTATCGAAATACCCCTGCTCAACAGTGAGGGATCCAATACCATCAAAATCAGTCTGGGTTATCCCGCAGAATCCTTCTACCACGACGAAGACCCTCGGAATAATGCAATGGTAATGGAATCGCTGAGACAGGCCGGAAAATTAATTAACACTCCCGCTGATGAGCTGCCGCACTCTTTTAAGGGCTATGAAATCTATTCGTGGTCTCAAGATAATTTATGGCACTACACGTTAATTACCGGGACTAATCGCGACAAAACATGGCAAGAGATAATCACCGGTAATAATACTGTTTCTACCGATGGTTGGGTAAATATCCATGTTATCGGAGTAGATTTTATTAAGGGGCTTATCGCCAGAATTCCGCACGGAGAATTTGTGATTTGGCTTCTCAGCCCCCGGGCAGATTTATCACAATGCCCTATCAACTTTAGCTTTCCTCCGGCCTCTACCGTTGATGATATCAATGCCTATGCTACGCAATGTGGTTTAGATTTTACAGTGTTAACGCCCTGATGCCTGCACAGCAACCCGGAAATATTTAGTCCGATGTCAAACCAATAAAATCGTTTTTCAGGCCAGGTTTGACTCTCCATATTATCGTTTTGGCATTATTATCAATATTGCTACAACGATATTGCATGGAATATAATCAAGTAACCCGTTTGCTTGTTGATACTATTGAGCGGGTGAAAACTAAAGTCATATATCGGAGGATTTGATATGGCTGGAAAAGCGTTGACAATGCTAGCAGTTGGGGATTTGGTAATGGAGGATGCAGGCGCTGAGCGTTTTCTGGCGCTGGCAGCTCCTGAATTGAGAAAAGGTGATATAGTCGTCGGGCAAGGAGAGATTGTATTCACCTCAAGAGGGATTCAAAGCTGGTCAGAGATGAACGGTCCCTCTCCCGGTTGTCCGCCGGAGAATATGAATGCATTGGCAGCGGCCGGCTTTAATGTGATTACGCTGGCAGGAAATCATATCTGGGACATGGGCGCTCCGGGGATAGAGGACTCTGTCAAGGGACTGCAGAAATTGGGAATCGCTGTCGCCGGCGGCGGCATGAACATCGATGAGGCCCGGAAACCGGCGATCATCGTGCGTGATGGAACTCGTTTTGGCTTTCTGAGTTACAATTGCGTAGGTCCGATGGGGCAATGGGCGACCAAGCTGAAACCAGGCTGCGCCTACGTGCGTATCATTACACACTATGAAAATAACGGCGCCAATCCGGGAGGACCTCCTGATGTCTACACCTTCGCGGAGCCGAAGAGCCTGAAGGCGATGGAAGATGATATCCAGAAGCTCAGACCGCTTTGTGATGTTCTAGTAGTTGCTTTACACAAGGGTCCCCTGGGTTTCCCGGATAAATTAGCAATGTATGACCAACAGGTATCACATGCTGCTATTGACGCCGGTGCTGATCTGATTTTTGGACACCATGCTCATATACTCAAAGGCATTGAGGAATATAAAGGAAAAATCATCTTCCATGGGCTGGGGCACTTTATTTTTGACGTAGCCAAGTTGCCACAGGAATTCAGAAGTCCGCTGGGTGTATCTCCCGGTTTGCCTTATTTTGTGCAACCCTTTAATCCCGGAATCGACCCGCAAGCACAATGGACCATCATCGCCAAGTGCACTATCGAAGAGGGAAAAATCAAACAAGCAGGTTATATACCGTGCATCGTTAACTCCGAAAGAATAACAGAAGTCCTTAAGAACGATAAAAAGGGACAGCAAATGTTTGAATTTATGGACAGGATAACTAAAGGGGCAAGTCTAAATGTTCGATATGAATGGAAAGGCGACGAAGTTATTATCCGGACTGATTAAACACCGAAGGAGATTTTGATCTCAATTCGGTATTCGCATTGACGGCATAGCGCTTCTAACTACCATTTACCTACAATTCAAGGCCGGTAAAATAGGCAGGCATTATGCTTTTAATACTTTAATTATCTCCTCGATATCGGGTAACTGACCTACCGGGTACAATTTGGTGAACAGAACTAACCCTTTCTTATCAACAAGTATGTTCGCCCGTTCGGAGTATCCGTCTTTCTCTCTGAAAACACCAAACAACTTTGAAACTTTCCCATGAGGCCAGAAATCGGAAAGTAATCTGGTCTTTTCGATGCTGAGCGCTTTCGCCCAGGCTTTATTTGATGGGGAAGAATCCACGCCAATACCCAGAGCGATGGTATTCAACTTAGTTAATCGGTCAAAATTTTCCTCGAGAGACTTCATCTGGTCAGTACAGACCGGCGTCCAGGCCAACGGTCTGAATGATAGCAGCACTTTCTTACCTTGCAGAGAAGATAACTTCACGTTTTTCCCGTTTTGGTCATTGAGCGTAAAATCAGGGGCTTTTGCACTAATTTTAATCATCTATTTCCTCCACCGAGTTATTTAATTACCTGAAAAGGCCAACCTCTATTTTTTCAATGCAACTACAAGGTTATGGGCCGATGGAATAAGCAACTCCTTCGCCTTCGAGAAAACGCCTATTTCGCAATAACCAATGTACCTGCAATCATATCATGCAAGCCCTGCTTTTTGTCCGTGAATGGGACCATGATAAAACCAATATATATAATGATACCGGAGAGAATTTTACTGAAAAATCTCCCTGTGGCTCTACCAAAGGAAATCCTTTTCCCTTCAAGGTCGGTAACAATGATTCCGAGAGCCATCTTGCCCAGGGTCGCTCGTTTGGAGGAGCTTTCCATCAGGGCGAAGTACAACCAATCAAGGATTAAGATTACAGGAACTAAGAATAAAATTAACAATTCACTCTCAAAGCTGCCTGCAAACATCAAACCGATAATAAAGCCTATAACGAAGCTGACGACCCAGGCAACGCTACCTACAATAATCATATGCAGGAAATACTCTGCAAATCGTTTCCAGAATCCGGCATATTTGACAGTAATAGGTAACATAGTAGGAATCCGTGGAGCCGCTGGTGCTGCAGTCTGGCCGCTCACCGGTTTAAGACTCGCGCCGCATTGTCTGCAGAATGAAGCCTGGTCACCGTTGAGCGTACCGCACTGGTGACAGTACATTTGTTTAGCCTCCCTGCTTACTCGTTTGGGAATCGCAATAGACCGGATTACTCTTTTTGGACAGTGCCTTCCAAGATAACGTTTCCAATCATTTTATGTAAATCATGGTCGGATGTCAAGGGCGTATGAAAATAAATAAAAAGAGAAATAACATGCAGGCAACAGGAAAAAACTAAAATAGAATATATATCGGCCGTAATAGTTTTCAAATTACCTCTTCCCTGAATACTCATTTTCCCAGCAGGTATTTTGAACATTGGAAATTATTTGGAACTAGTTATTTGTCTATTGGAATTTGGGGAGTGGATGAATTATGGGGGAATGTTGGTGATTGGCAGATGTCTTTGAGATATATCACGTTTCCGGTGGAGATTACTTCCCCTTAGAAATTGGATCTACTGTTTTCTTTTGTGCCAAAAGGTAGGATAAATTCGGAAAGTAGAATGCAGGTAATTATGCATTTTCTTCAAATCTGGCTTTGAGCCCAATATGTTTCGCAACCCAAGAAAAATAGCCATAACAAGAGCGTATAATATTAAACTCTCTTCTTTTCCAAAAGCCCACAGAATCAGTGGTAAGATAACTAATCCAACTCCAACAGCAAGGCCTGAATTCCTCGTCAACAAGAATATCATTAATATCACGATAAATACTATACTGAATTCCAGCGGTGTGAGCGCCAGCAGGACTCCCAGAGTAGTAGCAACTCCCCTGCCTCCGCTGAATTTGAGAAAAAGAGACCAGCTATGTCCTGATATTACAGCAAACCCTACTGGAAACATCCACAGCATCGATAGCCCAAGCCATTTAGCGATAAAGATCGCCAGGCTACCCTTTGCCATATCTAACAGAAGGACAGTTATCCCGGAAAACGGCCCAATTTCACGGGCGGTATTCATCGTGCCGACATTACCTGTACCTAATCGCCTGATATCAACATTCTTTTTCAGGTAAGTAACAATAAAGGCGAAGGGTATTGATCCCAGCACGTATGCGATTCCTACTGCCAGGATTCCCGTAGTCACCATATCGAGCCCCTTGTCGGTTCAGGGCAGTATATTTTGATAATCGTGAGATTAAGATTACCCATAGAAGCCATTTTTTTCCTAGAGTAACGATAAAAACCTTTTAATATATACAGATTACTCGCTCTGGTGTAGTTTTACGTTTGTTGTACAAAAAGATAAACTGTATGACCAATTCGGGGGTTGGGGAGCAACTCTCCAATTATTTGCCCGAATTTTTCCAGCACCCTTTGTTTTCGTAAACCTGTTGTGCCGGACGGCAAGTGGAGAGCATAGTGTAGCACTCACTAAAGAGTTGCAAGGTTGGTTTGGTGCGTTTAGTTATTTTCCTCACACCATCTGCTCCCAGTAATTCTATCACAAGTTCGCGTAAGGAAATGTCGTTAAGGACTGCATACTTTTCGCGGAAAGTGGACGGTACTGTACAATACGCATCTTTGAAACCGAAAGTCAAGAACTAATAATCCCCCAACCCACGAAAGCATGGATTCTTGACTTTGGAGTATCCCGCTCGATTATGAGATGGATAAGCCCTTCTCTATTAGACTGAATCAACTTTTTAAGCTCATTCAATGTGTTTGCGAGCAATAACTTAATCAATTGAAATAATGGTTTTGAACCCATGCATCTTTCTTGGCTGCAATAATGAACCCTACTCCAGGAATCTCATCTATTAGTTTTATTTCTGGATATCGCTTAGCTTGTAATATAGCTTCAGCCAGAATAGTCTCCAGGTTATCCTGGATTTGATCCAACTGCT
>Ga0182021_10010102_pt1 | contig 11194 bp, 10 predicted proteins | sample 612E3MmetaG_FD_120493 | JGI IMG/M metagenome (GOLD analysis project Ga0182021, IMG submission 120493) | Permafrost microbial communities from Stordalen Mire, Sweden - 612E3M metaG (Illumina Assembly) | ecosystem: Environmental > Terrestrial > Soil > Wetlands > Permafrost | place: Sweden...
AATTTGCTTTACATATCGGACAATTGATAATATAATTCTGTCTGTTGGTAACACAGAGTTCGGGGCGTGGCGCAGACCGGCTAGCGCGCTTGCATGGGGTGCAAGAGGTCGGAGGTTCAAATCCTCTCGCCCCGACTATAGGCCACACAACCTTCTCAATTGTGTGGCCTATTTTATATCTTCAGCAACAACGCCAACCCGCAGCATCTTCCCCATACCCGACATCAAAGTCAAGCCGGGCCAAGGCAAAAGACCACGACGGTTCGATTCATCAGGCGCACGGCCGAAGCAATCTGGGAATATCTGAAAGATCAGATCGATAACGCCGATTCCAAACAACCGCTGGTGCTGGTGGAGGAACTGAGCGATCCACACGCGATGAACCGGCATGTTTTGCGCCGCCTGCTCAAGCGCATCAGCGATCGCGCCGGCATCAAGAATGTCCATCCGCACCGATTCCGCCACACCTTCGCTACTGAGTATTCGTTACTACTCAGCCGTCATGCCCGAATGCTTCTATCGGGCATCCAGATTCGCCGCCGGCAAGGTTTCTGGATTCCCGCCAGAAGCACGCGGGAATGACAGCGCCATGCTATGGCTGAGTAGTTACACCAAGTCTATGAAACCGGACGCCAAGTGGCCGCCACGTTCAAGGAGACGATGCGCATCGTCTTCGACCCGAACTTGTCTCAATGGAACTATCGCGCGATCCCGCTGGCCGCAAATGCGCAAGTTATTTAATTCTCATTCCTAAACAGGCCGTGATGGAGTTGGTGTACAATCGGGGGCCTGAGGTGCCGAATGTTCGAGCGTGATCTTCATCGCCCCCGTTATCATTTTTTGCCGGAGGCCAACTGGCTGAATGATCCCAATGGATTGATTCAGTGGCAGGGGCAGTATCATCTTTTCTATCAATACAATCCCCACGGCGCGTTTCATGGCACCATTCACTGGGGGCACGCGGCTAGCGCGGATTTGGTGCATTGGCAGCATCTGCCGATCGCGCTGGCCCCCAGTCCGAATGGGCCTGACGCCGCTGGAGTTTGGTCGGGCTGTGCGGTCAACAACCACGGCGTCCCGACCCTGCTTTACACGGGCGTCCAACCGCAGACGCAATGCCTGGCGTGGAGCGACGATGATCTCCTGACGTGGCACAAACAGCCGCAGCCCGTGCTTCAAGCACCGCTCGCCGATTTGAACATTGTCGGCGGCCAGCGCGGGTGGGAGTGGCGTGATCCGTGGGGGTGGCTGGAAGACGATACGTGGTACATGCTGCTTGGTTCCGGCATTCGGAATGTCGGCGGGACAGTGCTGCTCTATGAATCGAAGGACCTGTTCCATTGGACTTACCTGCACCCGATTTTGATCGGCGATCGAAACGATCTGGGCGACGTATGGGAATGTCCCAATCTTTTTCGGCTGGGCGACAGGTATGTTCTGCTGATTTCCGTTATCCCTGAATTTCGCCATACATATTATCTTATCGGCGACTACGCTCAGCAGAAGTTTCACCCGGCGACGCGCGGCAAGACCGATCATGGCGCTTACTTCTACGCGGCTCAGACCATGCGCGATGAAACCGGCCGCCGTCTGATGTGGGGCTGGATCAAGGAGGGGCGCGACGCGCAAGCCCAACGAGCCGCGGGCTGGTCGGGCGTCATGTCTTTGCCGCGCGTGCTCGATCTGCTGCCGGACGGCACCTTGAGTATGGTGGTAGCACCTGAACTGACAGCGCTTCGAGATAAGCACGCTCACTGGACCGACCTCACGTTCTCGCCTGACGCGCCGGATGTGTTGGATAATGTTCAGGGCCGTTGTTTGGAGATCAACGCGGAATTTGAACTCATCGACGCCGAGAAATTTGGCCTATGGATTTGTTGTTCCCCGGACGGCGAAGAACGGACGTTGATTGCCTACGATGTCGCGCAGCAATGCCTCAGCATCGATCGACAGCAGTCCAGTTTAAGCCCGGCGGCGGATAAGGCCGTAGACATCGCGCCGCTGCCAATCGGACTGGGCGAACGTTTGACGCTCCGCATCTTCATCGATCAGTCCATCGTTGAAGTCTTTGCCAGTCGTCAGATCTGCCTGACCAGTCGCATCTATCCCACTCGTGCCGATAGTTCCGGTGTGCGCCTGGCGGCCCTCGGTGGTCGGGCCACGCTAAAATCGCTCGACCTCTGGACGATGAAAGCGATTAAAATCTAGGTCGCTACGGGATAGAAGGAACCAGACGATAATGCCCATCAAGAATAAGGTGCAACTGATTACCTATGCCGACTCACTGGGCGGTGATCTCAGGACGCTGAAGACCGTGTTGCTAAAGCATTTTGAAAAGACTTTCCAGGGTGGCGTTCACATCCTGCCGCCGTTTCCCTCTTCGGCCGATCGGGGCTTCGCGCCCACGACCTACTTTGAAATCGACCCGGCCTTTGGCACGTGGGACGATATACGCCGCCTCGGCGAGCACTTCGACATTTTGATCGATCTGATGGTAAACCACATCTCGCGCCAGTCGCCCTATTTCCAGGACTTCGTCAAGCAGGGACGCCGCTCAAAATATGCCGACCTGTTCATCACGTTGGACAAAGTGTGGCCCAGCGGCAATCCGCCGCCAGCGGATGTGGCCAAAATCTTTTTGCGCAAACCCGACCATCCGTTTTCCGACATCGTTGTAGAAGAGACGGGCCAGCTCGAGCGAGTTTGGACTTCGTTCGGCACGCGCGACTGGTCGGAACAGATCGATTTGGACGTGAATTCGCCGACCACTCGCCGGCTGCTCGTCGAGGTCCTTGAGCATATGAGCCGGCACGGCGTCACGATCGTGCGGCTGGATGCGATTGGCTACGTCGTGAAGAGGCCGGGGACCAGTTGTTTCTTTGTCGAGCCGGAGATCTACGAGTTCATGGAGTGGATGACGCGCGCCGCGCATGCGGTGAATATCGAATTGCTGCCGGAAGTTCACGCGCACTACTCCATTCAATTTAAGCTGGCCGCTCACGGTTATTGGGTTTACGACTTTGTTTTGCCGGGATTGATTCTATACGCCCTGCTCAGCCGTTCCAGCCATCAGCTGCGCGAGTATCTGAAAGTCTGCCCGCGCCGGCAGTTTACGACGCTCGATTGCCACGACGGTATTCCTGTCCAGCCCGACTTGGATGATGTCTTGACGATTGACGAGAGCCAGTCCATGGTGCAGACCTGCCTGCAGCGGGGCGCGAATCTGAACCGGATTCTGGGCGAGGAACACAAGCGTCGCGCCGACTTCGATGCGCATCAGATCAATTGTACGTACTACTCGGCCCTCAATGGGAATGACGATGCTTATCTGACTGCCCGGGCGATTCAGTTCTTTGCGCCCGGCGTGCCGCAAGTCTACTACGTCGGTTTGTTGGCCGGTGAAAACGATCAGGCCGAAGTCGAACGGACCGGCGAGGGACGCGCCATCAATCGGCACAACTACACGGTGGAAGAAGTCGAACAGGCGGTGCAGAAACCTATCGTGCAGCGGCTGCTAAAACTGATACAATTCCGGAATGAATACGCGGCCTTCGACGGTGATTTCGCTGTTCCCGAATCTGATGATCGCCACCTGCCACTCGCCTGGCGCAAAAATGACCAGCAGTGCGTGTTGACGGTCGATCTGGAGTCCGGGCAGTCGGTTATTGAATACCAGGCCGGTGGGATGGTTAAGACGTATCGACCGTGAGCCAGCGACTGAGGCTACGCGTCTACCCCAATCCTGTTAAAATAAGGCTCCAAGCCCGCGTACCGGCCATACCCGGCGCAACGCGCCGGTGGCCCGCTAGGCGTCGCGGGCGGGCCAACCGCGCGGACGCGGTTGACGAGCGCTAACTAAACAGGATTGCGTCTAACTCAAGCTCAAGACGGTGGCGGGAGGCAAGTATGCGAGAACTGGTTTTCTCTGCCACGCGCGGCATGGCGTTAGGGCCGGGCGTGCTCGATCGGGTGTTGCAGCAATTTACCACTCAACACCATACTCCCGTGCGCCTGCTGGAGATTGACACGGAGTTTGCGCAGCGCGAGTTGACCAACTTCGCCATTCATCAAATTGGCGCAGATATTTCTCAGATGGGGACAACCTGGCTGCGCGGCTTCGTGGACATGAACGCCCTGCGCCCGTTGTATGTTGAAGGATTCAAAGCCGGTAACACAGGGCGGGAGGCCGCCTTCATTCCGGCCCTGTGGCACAGCACTCGCACACCCAGTTCACCAGAACAGTGGGCCGTGCCCTGGCTGGCCGATGTGCGTGTGGTGTATTATCGGCGCGACCTCTTAGCGCGTGCGGGTGTGAATGAGCAGACCGCCTTCCAAACACCCGAGGCTTTTGAAGAAACCTTGCAGTGCCTACAGGCCAGCGGGGTGGCCTGCCCGTGGGCCGTGCCCACCCATTTTTCCTGGCGCACGCTGCACAACGCCGCTTCGTGGATCTGGGCGGCAGGCGGGGACTTTGTCAGCTCCGACGGCAAACAGCTGATCCTGACTGAACTTCAAGCGAGAGCGGGGGTGAAGTCTTACTTTGCATTGGCGCGCTTCATATCCGCTGAGGTGCGCAACCTCAGCACCGGGCTGGACTTCAACGACCTGTTTCTGAGCGGGAAAGCGGCGGTCATCCTCAGCAGCGGCTATTTGCCGGCGATCGCCCCGGGCGCGCTTGACCCCGAACAGGTGGGATTCGCCGCGCCGCTAGGAATTCCATTTGTCGGCGGCTCACATCTGGCGATCTGGCAGCATACCAAATACCCACATGATGCCACCCAATTCGTGCAGTTCCTGACCGACCTCAATACTCAGCAGTCCTACGGCCTGGGCCACCTATTGCCGGTGCGTTTAGACGCCCTGTCGGCATTGGGGACAGCCGGTGGACAGACCGGCGAATTTATCCGTCAGCTCCTGCAGTGGTTACCCAACGGTCGCACTCTGCCATCCGTCTATCTCTGGAACGTGATCGAAGCGCGCGTAGCCAAGACCTTGGCCCAAATTTGGGAAGAAGTGTTGGCGACCGGCGAGCCTGACCTGGACGTTATCTTAACCCGGCAGCTCACGCCCTTGAAACAAAATCTGGATATCTTGCTGCGCAACAAGTAACCCGTGCTGCGCCAAAGACTTGGGTAAGGAAGCGGCTATGCCTGACGTCATCTCACACGGCGAAATGCTCATCGATTTTGTATCCACCGTCAACGGCGTGCCGTTGATTGAAGCCCCGTCGTTTCTCAAAGCGCCCGGCGGCGCTCCAGCCAATGTGGCCGTGGGGCTGGCGCGGCTCGGTGTGTCGGCGGGCTTTCTGGGGCAAGTGGGCGATGATGCCTTCGGCCACTTCCTGGAGCAGACCCTGCGCGAAAACAACGTCGATGTGACGGCGCTGCGTTTCTCGCGTGAGGCGCGCACCATGCTGGCCTTTGTCTCGCTGCGCGTCGACGGCGAACGCGACTTCATGTTCTATCGGCATCCCAGCGCGGACGTGCTGTATCGGCCGGAAGACGTGGACGAGGCGTATGTCCGATCGGCTAAGGCGTTCCACTTCGGCACGATCAGCTTGATCCTCGAACCGGCGCGCAGCGCCACGCTGCACGCAGTGAAGATCGCACGTGCTGCGGGACTGCTCATCTCGTTCGATCCCAATTTGCGGCTCAACCTGTGGCCGGATGCGAAAACGGCGCGCGACGCCATGCGGCTGGGCTGGCGGCTGGCCCACGTGATCAAAGTCAGCGAAGAAGAACTGGCCTTTCTCGGCGAAACCGCTGATCTGACCGAAGCGGCCTGCAAGTTGTGGCACACCGAACTGCGCGTCCTGATTATCACGCGCGGCAAAGCGGGCTGTCGCTACGTGACCTCCGCCTTCAGCGGCGACGTGCCGGGCTTCAACGTCACCGTGACGGATACCACCGGCGCAGGCGACGGCTTTGTGGCCGGGCTGCTGAAAGGTCTGCTCGCCCAACCAGACGCGCCCACCAACGAAGATCGCCTGCGCGCCATCTGCCGCTATGCTAATGCCGTCGGCGCACTGACGACCACGCGGCGCGGCGCGATTCCGGCGCTGCCGATGACCGAACAAGTTGAAGCCTTTCTGGGAAAACGCCCATGACCACTCAACCCCTGTCTGATGTCATCTGGTTTGAAACGCAGAGCCGCCGCACCCTCGATCGGCTGTTGCCGCGTCTGGAAGAACGCTACCGTGCGAAGCGCGGACGGATGACGGCCGATCAATGGCGCACGTTTTCGCAGCGGCTTGACGCGCATTTTCCAGACCTATTCAAGTTGTTGTATCGCATCTACGGCGAGCAATACGATTTCTTGTATTATCTGGAAGAGTTGTTGAATGTGGCCGCGCGGATGTCGCTGGCCCGATCGGAGGAGCTCAAGACGCTGGACAGCACGCGCGAGCAAAATCCACAGTGGGTTCAATCGAATCACATGCTGGGCGGCGTGTGCTACGTCGATCTATTCGCGGGCGATCTGGGGGGCCTGCGCGAGAAGATTCCGTACTTCAAAGAACTCGGCCTGACGTATCTGCATTTGATGCCGTTGTTCCGCTGCCCGGAAGGCAATAACGACGGCGGCTATGCGGTGAGCAGCTATCGCGAAGTCGATCCGAAGCTGGGCACGATCGAGCAGCTGCGCGATCTGGCGAGTGAATTGCGTGATAACGGCATCAGCCTGGTGCTCGACTTTGTGTTCAATCACACTTCCGACGAGCACGCGTGGGCCGTGAAAGCGCGATCGGGCGATCGAGAATATCAGGAGTTCTATCGCATGTTTCCTGATCGAACCAGGCCCGACGCTTACGAAAAAACTTTGCGCGAGATCTTTCCCGATGAACATCCGGGCGCGTTCACGTACTTTCCAGACCTCGAGCGCTGGGTGTGGACGACGTTCCACACGTTTCAATGGGATTTGAATTACGCGAATCCGGCCGTGTTCAATGCGATGGCCGAAGAGATGCTGGCGCTGGCGAATGTGGGCGTGGAAGCGCTACGGTTGGATGCGGTCGCCTTCATCTGGAAACAGCTGGGCACCGGCTGCGAGAATTTGCCGGAAGCGCATCTGCTGATTCAAGCCTTCAACGCCGTGGCACGGATTGCGGCCCCGGCGATGTTGTTCAAGTCCGAAGCAATCGTGCATCCCGACGAGGTGGTGAAGTACATCCGATCGGATGAATGCCAGCTCTCCTATAATCCGTTGCTGATGGCGTTGTTGTGGAATTCGCTGGCTACGCGCGAAGTTCGCCTGCTCGCGCACTCCATGAAAGCGCGCTTCAAAATTCCGGCCGGCTGCACGTGGGTCAACTACGTGCGCTGTCACGACGACATCGGCTGGACGTTCTCCGATGAAGACGCGGCGCAGTTGGGCATCAACGGCTACGATCATCGCCAGTTCCTTAACGCGTTTTACACCGAGCGGTTTGAAGGCACGTTCGCGCGCGGCCTGCCGTTTCAAGAAAATCCCAAGACCGGCGATTGCCGCATCTCGGGCACGGGCGCGTCTTTGGCCGGACTTGAAAAAGCGCTGAGCGAAGAAACCGCCGTAGAAGTGGAACTGGCCATTCGCCGCATCTTATTGATCCATGGCATCATCCTGACGATCGGCGGCGTCCCCCTGCTCTATCTCGGCGACGAGATCGGCCAGCTGAACGATTACCGCTACTACGACGATCCGGCGAAAGCCACGGACAGCCGCTGGGTGCATCGGCCCTTCATGGATTGGAGCAAGGCCGCGCGGCGCAGCGACGTCAACACTGTGGCAGGCCGCATCTATCAGCGCCTGCGGCAGTTGATCGATCTACGCAAGCAGCATGTGGCGATTACCAATGGCGACATGGAAGTGATCGATACGGGCAATCCACATCTCTTCGGCTTTGTGCGATCGCACGCCGGGGAACGCCTTGCGCTGCTGGCGAACTTCACCGAAGCCAGGCAGACCATGGAGGCCTACCGCCTCCGCCAGCATGGCTTCACTCATCCCTGCACCGATCAATTGACGGGCGAGATTTATCGACCTGAACATGAATTGACGCTTGAGCCTTATCAGCTGGTGTGTCTGAGTGCATAATCATCTCAAGCCAGCTTGCTCCGCCCGACCGCGCGCATCGCGGACGCGGTGGAATCGTGATCGACGCCAAGGTGGAAGTGACCGAGTTGATGGGCAACGAGGTGTTCCTGTAGCTGTTGACGGGTGGGCATTCGTACGTCGCCCGGGTCGATCCGCGCAGCAAGGCGCGCGTGGGCAATACCGTGCGCATGGTGGCGAATCTGGACAACGTGCACTTCTTTGAGAAGGACACCCCCAACAATTGCGCCCTGCGTTAAACCAGTACGCCGCTTCTCAATCCACAACGTCACCATCAAAACGATCTGTCTTGTTTGCAAGGCAGATCGTTTTGTTGTTAGGGAATGATAGGGGCGACTCCGCTTTGCTGAGACTGCGATACAATAAACGTAACTACTCGGCCGTCATTGCGAGTGTCTTCGCCCAGCGCGCCCCCGCTTCGCAGGCAGGGCGTGCGAAGCAATCTCCTATACAAATGGCGATGTTTGCCGATAGGACTGAGATTGCTTCGTCGCACAAGACGCTCACCTGCCCCGCGCCGTTGGCGGGGTCGCAACACTTGCACCCACTGCGTGCAGTGCGGTGTGACGGTGGCTGAGTGATTATCAACAAGCATGAGTTGTCTCCCGGCCAGACATCCGCGTTGAGTCAAGGGAAGGAAGCAGGAATTATGCAGCAGGCTAATCACACTCTTCGGCAAAGGGTCGCACTCTTGCGTTGGGCACTGCCCGCCGCGTTGTTGATCCTGACGCTGTTCTATGAAATAGGCCCCGCGCGCTGGTTGCAAGACAACCTCCACGATCCGATCGATCTGGAAATCTTTCTTTACGGCGTGCTTAGTCCGCTGTTGGCCTTCTGGGTGTTGACGTTGATCGGCCGCTGGCTGGATAAAACCGATCGGGCGGAGAAGGCCGCGCGGGCCTCCGATCGACACCTGGCCGCGATTATGTCCGCCTCGGCGGATGCGATCCTCGGGCTGGATGCCGCCGGTCACATTGAGTCGTGGAATCGCGGGGCAGAGCTGCTCTTCGGTTACAGGGCGGACCAGATGCGCGGGCAGCCATTCTCTAATTTGTTCGGACGCGGCGAGGCCGCCGAAGTGGAGTTTCGCTGGCTAAGTCAGAACGTGGCGCAGAATGGTTACGTGCTCGGACATGAGACCAGGTGCCACAGCGCCGCCGGTCATGATGTCGCGGTTGAATTCACGGCGACTGAGCTCACCGATGAAACCCATCGACCCGTGGGCATGTCGGTGATCTTGCGCGATGTGACCGAACGTAAACGGCGCGACGAAGAAATCCGCCGCCTCAACGCCAGCCTGAGCGACCAGGTGGCCGAACGCACCCGCGAACTTGCTCAAAAAGTCGACGAGCTGGCCCGGGCGAATGCGGAATCGCAGAAACTCGATCAGACGCGTTCGGAATTTGTCTCGCTGGTGTCGCATCAGATTCGCGCACCGCTGACCAACCTGCGCGGCGCGGCGGAACGCATGCAAACGGATTGCGGGGCGATGATCAACACGACCTGCTCGCGGATGTTCATCATCATGCAACAGCAAGCCGATCGACTGGATGCGCTCGTGCGCGATGTGTTGAGTGCGGCACGGCTCGAAGCCGGTGAGTTGGTGCTGCATTCCGAACCGATCTCGGTACTGCCCGTGGTGCAGCAAGTGGTGGAACAGACGCGGGCGCGGAATACCAATCGGGCCTTTCACTTGCCGCTGCGCCCCGGTTTGCCGCTGGTTTTTGCCGATCGCGATCGGGTGGCCGAGGTTCTCTCGAATCTGATCGACAACGCCGATAAATACTCGCCGCGCGAGCAAGCCATCGCGATCGATGTGCAGGCCGATCAGACAGAAGTCACCGTGGCGGTGCGCGATCACGGGCGCGGTCTGCCGCAGGCCGATGTCGAGCGCGTCTTCGATAAATTCTATCGGGCCGATAGCAGCGACGCGCAAGTGGCGTATGGCTACGGGCTGGGCCTGTATGTGTGCCGCCGCCTGATCGAAACGCAGGGCGGGCGCATCTGGGCCGAGAACGCTCCGGATGGCGGCGCGGTCTTTTACTTCACACTGCCCGTGGTGAAGTGAAGTCAAGGTCGTTCAACGTCATGCCCGAGTGCTTTCGCCTTGCCCGCCGCTTTGCGGCGGAGGCGCGCTGGGCGTATCGGGCATCCAGTGTGACGGCAGGAAGTGGATTCCCGCTATGCCGTATCCAGGCTCCCCTGGAGCCTGGCGGCACGCATGCGCGAGCAAGCTGGGATGACAAACAATGAGGTGAGCATGACCGGCGAAACCATTTTGTTGATCGACGACGATGCGACGCTGCGCGAACTGCTGGCCGATCAGCTGCACACGGCGGGGTATCGCGCGCTGGAAGCGGCCGACGGAACGATCGGGCTGCGCATGGCCGCAGAGGCCGGGCCTGATCTAATCGTGCTGGATGTCATGATGCCGGGCATGAGCGGCTGGGAAGTGTGCGAAAGCCTGCGCGCGCATAGCGGGGCGAAGTCGCGCGTGCCGATTATTCTGCTCACCGCCAAAAGCGAAGAGTTCGACAAATTGCGCGGCTTCCGGCTGGGCGTCGACGATTACGTGACGAAGCCGTTTTCCTTCGCGGAATTGATGGCGCGTGTGGGCGCGGTCCTGACGCGCGCGCAGTCTACACCTGCCGTAACGCACAGTCTGACGAGCGGCGATCTGACGATCGACTTTGATCAGAAACACGTGGCGGTGAGTGGCCGCCCGATCGAACTCACCCCGACCGAATATCGCCTGCTCGAAGCGCTGGCGCGTCATCCGCAGCGCACCGTGCCCACCGAGACGCTGCTCACCGAGGTGTGGGGGCCGGAATACGCGGGTGAAGTCGAGCACGTGAAGCATTACATTTGGACGCTACGGAGTAAGATCGAAGTCGATCCCGGCGACCCCAAGCACATCCTCACCGAGCGGGGGTTTGGGTATCGATTTGAATAGGCCTCTGAACATCACCGGCTGGTTGCTCTCCGACCGCGTCCGCGCGGTCGGCTGGCAGGCGGTGTAGCCCGCGAGACGCGAGCTTGGAGCAGAGGTGGGCGACAGGGCGGGAATCACCGGGTATACTTCAGTGGCAACACACTTTTTCAGTCA
>Ga0182021_10010104_pt1 | contig 11193 bp, 3 predicted proteins | sample 612E3MmetaG_FD_120493 | JGI IMG/M metagenome (GOLD analysis project Ga0182021, IMG submission 120493) | Permafrost microbial communities from Stordalen Mire, Sweden - 612E3M metaG (Illumina Assembly) | ecosystem: Environmental > Terrestrial > Soil > Wetlands > Permafrost | place: Sweden...
ACGCTCATACCTGCGCGGTCCGCACCGACGGGAGCCTGTGGTGCTGGGGGCTGAACGAGTTCGGCCAGCTTGGCAACGGGACCACGGACGAAAGCAGCATCCCAATCCGCGCCGGGGCCACAACCTGGAATTGGGCTGCGGTGACCACTGGAGCATTACACAGCTGTGGCATTCGTTGGGATGGCACCTTGTGGTGCTGGGGCGACAACGGAATAGGCCAGCTTGGGAACGGGACAGTAGGTTCAGCATCGACCCCCACGCAGGTTGCCGGCCAGGACTGGATGCTGGTGCAGGCCGGCCTGACCTACACTTGCGGCGTGCAGACCAACGGCAGCCTGTGGTGTTGGGGCGCCAACGCGCACGGTGCCCTGGGCAACGGGACCCAGAGCAACAGCATGGTGCCGGTCGAGGTGCTTGGGACCAATTGGGTCTCGGTGGCTGCGGCCGCCCGGCACACCTGCGGGATCAAGGCTGACCAGACCTTGTGGTGCTGGGGCGCGAACGCCGACGGTGCGCTGGGCAATGGCGGAAAAGTGGACAGCCTGACGCCGGTTCAGGTCGGGGGTACGACCTGGTACAGCGTCACAGTGGGCGGGGGTCTTGCTGGCGAGCACACCTGTGCCGTCAAATTGGACGGAAGTTTGTGGTGCTGGGGCGCGAACAGCCTCGGGCAGCTTGGGACAGGGTCGACCACGGCTAGTTTGACCCCGGTACGGGTGGGCAGCGCGACCTGGACGAGTGTATCAGCGGGCATTGCGTACACATGTGGTGTCCAGGGCGATGGCACCTTGTGGTGCTGGGGCAGCAACGACAATGGGCAGCTCGGTGACGGAACGCTGACCAATCGACTGGCACCGGTGCGAGTTCCGGGGCAAGGCTGGGCCCAGGTCGCGGGGCGCACTTCGCATACCTGTGGCACCCGGCCAGACGGCAGCCTGTGGTGCTGGGGCAACAACGCCGACGGTGAGATCGGCGACGGACAAACCGCATTGCGTCCGACGCCCGAGCAGGTCGTGGGCCAGTTGTGCAGCCAGGTCCCCATCTGCGGCAACGGCCAGAAAGAGCCAGGCGAGGAATGCGACGACGGGAACAACACCTCGGGCGATGGCTGCACGATGGATTGCCAGATCGAAAAGTGCTTTGGCGTCGAGTGTCTAGCCACCGACCAATGCCTGCTGAGCTTCTGCGATCCAGCCACCGGAGAGTGCCTGGACCCGCCAAAGAACGACGGGACCGAATGCGACGACGGCGATCTGTGTACCCAGAAGGACACCTGCCAGGCCGGCGAGTGCACGGCGGGCAGCCCGATGGAGTGTGAGTCCCGCGGCGCTTGCTTACAGAGCGGGATCTGCGACAGCAGCGCGGGCGTCTGCGCATACCAGCCCGTCGACAGGGTTGGCTGCAACATCCACCTGCGGCTCAGCGGCGTCGCTGACATGGGCAACGGCAAGCACATCGCGATCTTTGGCTACGACAGCGGGGCTACAGGCAGCTACCATCCAACGACCAATACGCTATCCCCGCGATCGAGCACTCCGCCGCCGGCCTATCTCTTGCCGGGCCCGCACATCGGGGTGTTCTTGCCGGCGTTCGACGGTCTCTGGATCTCCTGGACGGTCGACGACGAGACCGTGACCGCCGCGTATGATCCGCAGAGTGCCCTCCAACCGCAGACGGTGGGCACCGGCTCCCAGGTCGTTCTTCCTGATGGAACGACCGTCATGCTCACGCCCGACCTGACCTCCTATGAGGCGACGCCACCCGAGCCCACTCTCTCGCCCTCGGGCGCGGTGGGGGAGGCCTTCAAGGGGGTGCTTACCGGCCAGCTTAGCATTGGACCAAGCGGCGCGGCCATCTACACCCTGCCGATCTCGATTCCGCCTGGGATCGCGGGGATGGCACCCAATCTGAACCTGGTCTACAACAGCCAAGGCGGCGTTGGCATCGCGGGCCAGGGCTGGGAACTGACAGGCTTGTCGCTCATCTATCGATGTCCCAAGACGCGGGTTCAGGACGGCTATGCACAGCCAGTGCGGCTGACCACGGCCTCTGTCGCCACCGCCGACGGTGATGGGGTGTGTCTGGACGGAAAGAGGCTGTTTCCGGGTTCCGACTCGTTCACGACCGAAATGGCGGACTTCAGTACGATCAAGTTGTCGGGCGACACTTTCACCGTTACCACGAAAACAGGCGAGACCCGCTACTACGGCTCCACGGACAGTGCCAGGGTCAAGCTGGCCACCCCTCAAGTCGTCGGTCAGCCCACCATCCCCAACGTCAGCGCCATGTGGGCACTAGACAAGGTTGTCGACCCATGGGGCAACTACTACACGATTGAATACAACCTCGGCAACAAGGATTTCACTACCAGCGGGCTGATAGTGACAAGCATCAAGTACACTGAGCATCAGGGCTCAGGGGGCGCCGACCAGCCGCCCTTCTACACGGTGAGCTTTGCTTACGAAGCCCGTCCCAACGACGTGCGACACATCCGTTTCTCCAACTCCACCGTGCCCAAGAACCAGCGTCTCAAGACGATCACCACACCCCGCGGTACCTACACCCTCAACTACAAGCCCGATGACGATCTGATGCTCCCGAGTCGCCTCGGGAGTATCAGGTACTGTTCCGCTTCTGATCCAGCAGCGTGCTTGCCAGACCTCGCTTTCGACTGGGATGGCGGCGGCTACTGGTGGGATCCCATCGGCCCTACAAATTCTGACTTGTTCGCCCCGCCCACCCACCAGTACAACATCCCGGAAGCCGGCATCGTCAAGGGCACACAGTTCGTCGACCTAGATGGAGATGGCCGCCCCGAGTACGTAGATGGACGGATGCCGTGGGGAGGTGAAAACGCGGTCTGGTACAATACCGGCTCGGGCTGGGAGAATAGACCAGATTGGAAGCTACCTGACGGAGCCTACCTGGCCGCTCTTGGTGTCGTCCTCGGCACAATCTTTGCGGATTTCGACGGAGACGGACTGCCAGATCTAATTACAGACAACTGGATGTGCACTGATGCCACCCCGGATTGCACTCAGTACAAGAACAAGCCCGTGGTCTGGCTAAATCGGATCAAGAGCGGCCAGGGGTGGAGCCTCGCGCCAGGCTTTTCAGGGGACAACATCCAGAACCTCTTCGCGAATATGCCGAAGCGCCCCATCGCGGATCCCGACTGGCTGAAGCTGGATCTCAGGAAGGACAAGGTGGTTGACATGGACGGCGACGGCCTAGCCGATCTTGTCCACTTCGGTTCAGCATGCTGCAATGGGGCAGAGCCGATATGTCTCTATGTCACGACGGGTGCGCACGGCCTCTATGTGCTCCGCAGCACCGGTGCCGGATGGAATGCCGACAGCAGCTACACGTTTACTACGACGCCGACTTCATGTGCCGACGAGTATATCCTTTTCGACCTCAATCGCGATGGCCTTCCTGATCTCAGAGGCTTGGGAAACAAAATCAATACCGGGGATGCCACCAAGGGCGCCAACGGCACCGTATGGCAGGACAACACCGTATTTTCCAGTCCGGACCCGACGAAAGTGTTGGCTACAGCCGACTTCGACGGCGACGGCCTATATGACATGGTGAGGTTCGATCCAGGGCAACTGCTCTTTGCCACGTCGACTGGGTACCAGGACACGCCGGCTTCGCGCGCATACCTCGACTCGCTGTCCAAGTTTGCCGGAATCCGACCCGATTACGTCGATCTCAATGCGGACGGGCTTGCCGACGCAGTCCTCGCTCAAGGCGATTTCTTACAGATGTTCGATTACGGTGAACTGTTGGTCAACACGGGATCGAAATGGCTGGAAGTGGACGGCTTCACCAGCGGGATGATGGACGACCTGACTGATCCAGGGAACTGGCATTCGTATATAGGGACGTTTTATGCGGGAGATCGAGATCCACGCCACATCATCGGACACCAGGTGCCGGTGAACCCGGACGGAAGCCGCGGTACGTACCTCGACCTAGACGGAGATGGGGTAAACGACTGTGTCCGAACGGACTATAAGACCGCACACCTGAACAAATTCCGTCCGCCGGTGATCAAGGGGTTCCCCAATGGATTGGCCCAGAACACAAGTGTTGAATATGCCGTCATCAGCAAGGCGGACGCGCAGGCGGCAGGTACCTACGCGGATAGTGGGTCCCCATTGGATCAGGGGACGAGGTACTTCATGCTGCCCTTGCGGGTGGCGGCATCGGTGAGTGCGGATAATGGCGTGGGCGGAACGTCGAAGACCACCTACCAGTACCGCGACCTGCGGACCAGCGCCACGCAACGTGGGCCGCAGGGATTCAAGCAAGTCATCGTGAGCGATCCTACCGGCATGGTGACAACCACGACCTATTCGCAGGCATTCCCGTACACGGGGATGCCCACATCAGTCGAGCGCAAGAACAGCGGATTGGTCACGACAACCACGACTCTGTATTGCGACGACGCTGCTGCGGCTGGCGACATAACAAAGTGTACTCCCTCGACTGGGGCTACCGCGGGAACCAGGAAGACGGGCATATTCGTCTATCCGTTCAGCGTTACCGATACCAGCTACATCCGCGACACGGATGCCGTACCACCGGATACGAATGGCCCGGCGATCATCACCACCACAGCGTACATCTACGACGCGTACGGCAATCCAACCACTACCACTGTGACCACGGAATCCACCGAAACCGGCGAAGAATATCAAAAGACGATAGCAAATACGTACGAGGGCACCGATGAGCAGCGCCTGGGCAAGGCGACGAAGACGGTGGTGACAACGCGCCGGCTTGCCCCGAATGCCAACGCCGCCGACGCAGTGCGTACCCACACGACCGAGTTCAAGTACAGGTACAATCCAGCCCTGGTCCTGTTCAGGAAGAAGGTCGAGCCTGACATCGTCCCAACGGATGATACCTGGCCAATTGCCAGCCAGACGGTCTACGACAACGACGAATACGGGAACATCACCACGACCATGAACTGCGCGAGCGATTTCGACCACTGCAACCTGGGCGAAGACAATCCGGCGGGTGACCCGAACGATCCGAAACATCCGCCGTTCCGCACGACGAGCGTAAGCTACGATCCAAACGACTACGATCCGACTCCGCCCGGGACGCCCGGGATGGGGCCCCGTGGAGAGCTGCAGTACGGCAATGGGCGGTACCCGGTCAGAACGACAAACGCCCTGGGGCAGACCGAGTCCAGCGCATATGACCCGCTGCTCGGCGTCTTGACCGAGCGCACCGGACCGAACGGGATTCACACCTGCTACACCTACGATGCATTCGGCAACCAGACCGAACAGACAGAGCGCTGCGGTGCGAGCCACCCGCTGACGACGACTGTGGCCAGGTACCTGGCGATCCCAGGCTCTTCGCCGGCCTTCTCGAAGGTGATCACCGTGACGACCCCGCCGACAAGCGTTTCCCCAGTCTCGGTCTACACGGACGCGCTTGGACGCACGATCTTCACGAGTACCCCCCACTTTTCAGGGGCCTTCACCTCGGTCGCGACGAAATACAATGAGTTTGGCCAGGTGCACTGGACATCGAGGGCGTCGTTCGATGGCGCGTACTCGACGGAGATGACCTACGACTGGCTTGGTCGTATCTCGACTGTCACGCAGAATCTGGGATCGATCGATGGCGGACCGAACCCGACGAGCAGCACGGTTACGACGGCCTACTGGGGATCGAAGATCCAGACGCACCAGAAGGTGAACGGCGTGTGGCGTGACCGGTACGAGTGGAAGAACGTTCTGGGCAAGGTCTCGCAAGTGCAGGACCAGCATTACATCTGGTACACCTACGACGCTGACGGCAATCTTACCAAGGTGTCTGACCCGGCGAACAACACGGTACAGATCGCATACGATGTCCTGGGCAGGAAGACGAGTACCCAGGATCCCGATCTGGGTGCCCGGTCCTATGGGTACAATGGCTTTGGGGATCTTGTCAGCCAGACGGACACAAAAGCGCAGACCACAACCATGGCCTACGACCAACTCGGCCGGATGACCACGAAGACCGACGCTGCAGGCACGGCCGAATGGGTCTATGACGTCGAGAAGACTGGCACCGCCTGGCGGGGCAAGCTGGCCGCGATGATCAGCGCCCCTGACCCGAAGCTGAAGGGACCGTGCACGATCCCCAATACCACCCAGACAAGCGGCAACCGCGCTGGCCGATCTTTCACCTACGACGAATTCGGCCAGGTGACCCAGGTGGACGAGTGCATAGACGGCGAGACATTTTCGACAAACTACCAGTACGACGATTTCGGCCGGCAAGGCGTGGTCACGTATCCCGCTGTCGACAACTCGCGCCTTGCGGTTGAATATCACTACACTAAACTCGGCTTCCTGCAGTACGTGGCCGACGCGTCTGACCACAAGCCCTACTGGGTGGCCAAGTCGATGAACGCTGCCGGCCAGGTGGTTGACGAACAGACCCGTAACGGGGTCGAGACGGTGTCCACGCGCAATCCGCTCACGGGATGGCTGATGGACGCCACGACCACGGCTGTCGCGGACAACAACACCTTGGTCCAGAAGTGGACCAACACATATGATGAAGTCGGCAACCTGCTCAGCCGCTCCCGGTCTCAACCCACCAACATAGCAGACTCAGTCGAAACCTTCGACTATGACCTTCTCGACCGACTGACTCGGTCCGAAGTAAAGATACCTTCCGAGAACTATGATTTTGCGGAAATCTACCAGTACGACATGCTTGGCGACCTCGTGCGGAAGGGAGACAAGATCTATTCGTATGCAGGTTGTGGCGGGCACCCGCATGCGGTTTGCCAGGTCGGGAACACGAAGTACGTTTACGACGGCAACGGAAACATGACGAACGCCAGTCTGCCGGAAGTCGGCACGGGCAAACTAATCAAGTACAATAGCGCCAACAAGGTGACCAGCATAACCAATACACCATCAGTGTCGAACGCGGCGACCATCAACACGGTGGCCTTCATTTACGGCGCTGATGCTAACCGAGTGGTCCAGTCGGTGGGCACGGCCCTCGATGGCGAGACGGCGCGCACGGTGTACGTCGGCATGGGCGGGACAGGCAAGAGCCTGTACGAGCGCACGACGCACGGAACAGCCGTTGATCACGTCCACTTCCTCTATGCTGGCGGCGCCCATGGTGGCAACGCCTTTGCGTTGCGGGTACAGACGACCACGATCGATCCGGGATCGAACGGGGACAATGCGCCCCCAGTCATGCGCTACCAGCACTTCGACCACCTGGGCTCGGTGACCGCAAGCACCGACGAGAACGGCCGCGTGGTGGGCGCACTCGGCGGCGCAGCAACAACAGTGCTTGGCTACGACGCCTGGGGTGCCCGGCGCAGTCCCGACGGCCGCCCAGCCGCCACGCCCCTTGACCTGCAGCCGGGCCACCGCGAGTTTACCGGCCACGAAACCATTCCCAGCCTTGGCCTGGTGAACATGAACGGCCGGGTCTACGACCCCGAATTGGGTCGCTTCCTCAGCCCTGACCCGAGTGTTCAGTCTGCGGCGGACCTGCAGAGCTACAACCGCTACGCCTACGCGCGGAATAACCCGCTGCGGTATACGGACCCTACGGGGTACTTCCTCGGCGGTGTCTTCGACACCATCGTGAATGTCGCGATTGGCATTGCCACAATCGCCGTTTGCGCCGGCTCGGAAGGCATAGGTTGTGTCGCCGCGTTCGCCGCATTAGCGACGATATACAACACAACATCTATGCTTGCTTCCGGGGTTCCGTTCGACCAGGTCATGGGGGCGATGTTCGTTGGATTTGTCGCAGGCTCGTTCGGTGGCGCGGCTGCCGAGTCTCTTGGGACGAGCATGGCGGGCAGGATAGTCGGGGGCGCGATTGCGGGTGCCATCTCGGCAGGGATGGCAACCGTCGCCTACCACGGCGGCCTTTCAAGCCTCGGCCAAAATATCTTCCTCAGTGCATCCACCGGCGCGCTTTCAGCCGCCCTGGCATGGTCCCTCCAGCCCACGAACCCCGTGTCTCAGGCCAGTGCGGACGCACAACAGGGGGATGGGAGGTACCAAGGATATGGACGTGGCCAGTTGTCGTCCAATGACGTCAATGCAAGTGAGGCACGCGCCCTCAACGCGGACGAAGCTGATGTTGTGGGCGGTGCATTGACGAGACAGCGGGGCCAAATAGGGAGTACATTGCAGGGCCTTGAGAGGTGGAACCAAGGAGATCAAGATGTTTTTGAAGATGTGTTCGTCGATTCATCTCCAGCCGCACGAGGTCACGTAACAGAGGTTTTCGATAGGATGCAGTCGCTGAGCAATTCCTACTCGGCAGAGAACTTCAGAGTGGATACAGGATACGATGGATTGGCCTATGTGGATCCGGCGAACCCAGACAGGATATACCTTGGCGAACGCTATTTTGAGGCTGGTGAAAACAGTCAAGCAGGTGTGCTGACACATGAGATGTCGCACTTCAACTCGATTGGCGCCACAAACGACATCACACTTGGCGGAGCGGGGCAGTTGCTCAAGACATTGATGTTGCCATCGACAGATGCTCTTGGAAATGCTCAGAGTTACGCTGTTTACGGCGCATGTTCAACCTATGGAGGGATGGCCCAATGCATGCGGTAGGAGGCCCATCTTGCAGGTCGTGTTTGACGATGTGCATGACAGGCGTCATGCTCGCAATTGGCGTGGCGCCAATTCCCCTTGGGGGCAACGTCCGGGCCGAGGCAAGTAGTCCAGACGCAAAGCCAGTGTTGTGGTCTCAAACGCCTCGACCATTTTGCTCGGGTCACGCCGTCGCAGCTGATAGCGGCTTTGCTCGAAGAGACCGAACGCCACTGCGTGGGCTACTAGCGGTTTCCTTGCAACCAAGGATTATGGGCAATGGTGGCGTTCAACGACTGCTGGTCGACCTGACATTCAAGAATGTGGGCAGTATGTCGGTCAAGATAGGGGATTGGTTGGCGCTTTCAACGTGCCAAGTACGAAGCAAGAGCCTTCGCATTCGCGACACCAAAGGAAATGCAATAGCTGCGCACTACCGCACAATAGACCATGGCGAAGAGGAGCATCTGGGGCCGGGGGAGTTGTTGAGGGTAATCGGACTCGACGTGACGGAGGCCTTCGAATTTCCGCAGACGCAGCAGCCACTATGGATGTCGCTAGACGCAATAGCTTGGGTGGATGAGCCGCGGGCTGTCGAGGTGGAATCCCCGAAAGTGCAGTTCACCTTTGTCGGCAAAGGCCGTCTTCATCCCGGATCATACTCGGAAGGTCGGGCAATCAAGCGGGAAAAGCATGAAGGGGAGACGATAGTGACCTGTGGCATGTAATCCACAGGCACAGGTGCGGCACAGGTGCCAGAGGCTTGGCGAAGCACGATCCCCAATACCACCCAGACAAGCGGCAACCGCGCTGGCCGGTCTTTCACCTACGACGAATTCGGCCAGGTGACCCAGGTGGACGAGTGCATCGACGGCGAGACATTCTCGACAAACTACCGGTACGACGACCTCGGCCGGCAAGGCGTGGTCACGTATCCCGCTGTCGACAACTCGCGCCTTGCGGTTGAATACCACTACACTAAACTCGGGTTCCTGCAGTACGTGGCCAATAGCGCCCCACCGAGGTTGTCCTTGTAAGAGCGGCAGTAATGGCCCGGATCTGGCGAGGGCCAGCGTGCCGATCACCCCTGCTCGCGCGCTTTTCGGCGTTTCTCGACGAGTAGCAGACGTCAGCGCAGCTACGTTTGCGCACCGACGGCAGACGCCGGCCCTGGCGAGGCGCCGCGGAAGAAGCGTGGAGTTGCCGTCGGTCAGCTCGGCGGGGCGGTGGCGCCCAGCTCGGCGCACTTCACGCCGGCGAAACGATGGAGCCACCAGGTGCCGGCGGGAAAGATGGCCTCGCGGCCGGCCAGGTGGTCAGCGCGGGCTTCGCGGTACCGGTCGATGAACGCCTGATTGCGCTGCAGGGCCTCGACCCTCGCCCAAGTATTCTTGCACGCCACGCGTGGCGAGAGCCCACGGCGAGGCTCTCGCGTGCCCGGACGCGAGTTCCAGTGCTGGCTGAGCACGCCCCTGCGACCGAGGAGCTTGATGCCCTTCTCGCGGCGCTCGACAGCGGCTTTCTCCTCGGCCTCGGCGACTTTTTCGCGCAGGAGCTTGGAGTATTCGACGTGGCTGAGGCGCTCGAAGCCTGGTGCGCGGCGAAAGTGCAGGTCGATGACGTCGGGTAGACTGTTGTTTCCAGGGTCGAAGAAACGGACTGGCTTGGTTGCGGTCAGGGGCACGTTGTGGTCGATGGCCGTGAGCGATTCCACGCCAGGCCAGTGATGGACCCTCTGGACAAGGTGGCTCGTGACAGGGTTGGCGATGGCGTAGACCATCTTTCCAAGCACGTCCTCGGCCTTGACCAGCTCGACCACGGAAGTCTGCTCGCTGGCCCAAAACGCCTCCCACCTTCCCCGAAGGGCGTTCTGGTGCTTGGCGAAGAGTTTATGAAAGTGTTCGAGAAACTGGGGCAGCCGGCCGTGCCTGTCGACGACGATCCCGTGCCAGTGATTGCTCAGCGTGCCGACGCAGACGATGCTGACTCCGGTCTTGCGAGCAGCGAGGGCGAGGCAATAAATGAAGGCGTTGTTGGTTTCCCGGCCTGGGCGCATGAAGAAGCGGCGCTCGGAGCAGCGACGGGTGATCATGTAGCGGCAACCCGGGACGATGGCGCGAGGAAGTGACATGTCGAGATTGTCGGCAACGCCGCGCCAAGGTTGCCTGTGGAGAGGGCACGGGACGGAGTGACCGACGGCCGGCCGGAGCGCCCCGCGGCCCTGGCCGTGCACCTGCGCTCGCGCGGGCATCGTGCATGGGCGCCGCTCTTCTCGTGCTCGCTCCGGACGCATGGCCCGGGCCGCTCCCTCAGCCAGGCGCCCAGCCCGCTGCTCCCGCCCACGGCCACCGTGGCGCGCCCGTGCCGTCTTCGCCGCTGCCCCAACTCGGCGCCGGCATCGTGCAGGCTTCGACCGCACGGGCGCGCCACTCCCTATTAGCGGCCGAATTGACATCGTAACGGATGGCCGAATTGAGGTCGTAGGAAATCGGGGCAATGGCCGAGCTGACATCCGAATAGTTGCTCGGGAAGGTCGTAGTCGACGACGGCCGAATTGACGTCGCGAGGGCGGTAGGCGCAGCGAGCA
>Ga0182021_10010105_pt1 | contig 11193 bp, 10 predicted proteins | sample 612E3MmetaG_FD_120493 | JGI IMG/M metagenome (GOLD analysis project Ga0182021, IMG submission 120493) | Permafrost microbial communities from Stordalen Mire, Sweden - 612E3M metaG (Illumina Assembly) | ecosystem: Environmental > Terrestrial > Soil > Wetlands > Permafrost | place: Sweden...
CGGACAGTAGCCGGGGGCAAGCGCGAAGCGCGCGGCCCCCGGTTGGTAGGAATTCGGCAAGAGCCCTGGCAGGGGCGATAGGCCTTTATCCGCATGCTTTATCTGTCGCCCCTTTAGGGCTCGTGCTGCCTGCGTCCTTCAACCCCGGGCTGCGCTGCGCTTGCCCGGGACTACTATCTCGCTGCCCCTTTGGGGCAGAAAAAAACGTGTTTCGCGACAGAAATCAGTTACAAAGGTCTGCCTTGCTCCTGGCCCGCTCCAACACCGATGCCAGCCGCATCTTGAATGTGTGATGCCGCTCGTGTCAACGGGCAGGCAATATCCAGTCTACCGCGAAACTCAGTTCCTAAGTTTCGCGCGGCCGATTAACTGGCCGCTCTGTGTCTCCACGTCCACCATCAAGACGTGCCCCGCAGTTTCTGCCTTCCATGTGATCTGACTCCAAAGACGATAGCCCTCTTTCCGTCCGCCGGATACGTGGAAATAATTGGAAACATATACAACCTTCCCGTCTGCAGTCCAGCGATGGCGCACGTTTTCCTCCAGTCCCATCGGCGCCTTGATCGCCGACAGCACCGCGATCTTGCCGGGGCTCGAAGGGATTGCATCGAGCGGCGTGACAATGCTGAGCGCGCGCACTGAACGTCCGAATTCGGCGCTGGCCAGGGTCAAGGGCGCCGGAGGAATGAAGGGGGGAAGGAATACAACGATCAACAGCAGTGCGCACGCGGCGGCTCCCAGGAGCCATTTCACACGAACTCCGCGCAGTCCCGACAACCGGTACACCATGCTGGCAAAGCCGCCGAAGGCCAGCACGGCGCTCACCCAAAGAGCCCAGTGGTTGCTGACTGTCCACAAAACCGGCAGCATGACGTTGATGGACGCGAAGAGGTTGAACATGAAGAACAGGGCCGTCAGCTGCCAGCGGACCGACACATACCGGTCGTACACTACATCCATGGTCGAGAGAATCGCTGAAACAGTCAGCAGAACGAGAAAGAACATGTTTCGCGATCCGATCGTCGTGCTCGCGTAATAGATCGGCAAAAGGAAGAACAGAACTTGCTGATAGAAATTCTTGTTGAAGTAGTTGATGGTCATGCGCGACCGTTCGCGCCATTTAGGCGTGAGCCGTGCGAGATTCACGACGAACGGAAGCAGTAAGCTGCTGATGAAGATAAAGCTGATGTGGAAAATTATGAGTCTGAGGTAGGTGAAATCCCTGGCGCCAAGCCACATGACGCAGAGGCCTAAGAGAAGAGCGTACCCGCTGTGGAGCCACCACAACAGGGTTTCCTTGCCCTTCAAAAAGCTGATCCCGCGGTCGATCCGCCCTCGCAATCCCGGCCGGTTCAATTTCTCGGTCGGAGCAGCCGATACGGGCTGCGACTCTGCACTCGCGGGCTCAGTCAAGTGACTATTGATCTGCATAGGACTGGCGTGCTCCAGGGGACTGCAGAGCCATTTTCGGCGCGACAACGGCGGCCAACCCATGGATCTGAAGAAAGCGGATCATATCACAACACAGCCGTATGGCCACGATTTGGAGCATCTGCAATTTAGACAATGACAAGTTCCAAAAAGGGCGGAATAGTCACAGCCCTGGGGGCGAGCCCTCCGTGTGCGAACATGCCCTCCCTACTGCACGTGGACTTCGACCTGGACCTCGACGTGGACTTGGACTATCCTGCGCGACGTGAACTTTCGCAAGCTTGACGTTTACCAGGTCGCCGTCCGTTTCCTACCGCTTGCTGTGGCCATTGCCGACAGTCTACCGCCGCGCCATGCAGGTTTGGCTGACCAGCTGCGCCGTGCATCCCTCTCTATCCCGCTGAACATCGCCGAGGGCTCAGGAAAGAGCACAGGTCCGGACCAGCGACGGTTCTTTGCGATGGCGCGCGGCAGTGCGATGGAATCCGCCGCAATCCTGGATGCTTGCACTGCTCTGGCGCTCATCGAACAGCCTCGTGCCGAGGAAGCCGACCAACTTCTTCTCTCAACCGTCAGAATGCTCTCAAAGATGTGTCGAGCACAGTAGCATTCAAGTCTAGGTCCAAGTCCAGGTCCATGTGGGAGAAGTGGTTAAGCTAGTGCTTATGGGCTCGCGCCCAGGACCGTCGAGGCCCATTTCCTTCGCGTTCAAATCAGCATCTATCTTAGCTCTGCTGGCATTCTGGAACTTGTCGTCGACGCTGTGTCCGAATCGCATTCAGAGCATAAGACCATTTGCTAAGGATTTTCAGGAAATGTAGAATGCGCGGGTATGTCTCCACAATCCGATCACTCCTAGGAGGCGCATGCTCAACTTCCTCTTTCTGCATCCACTCCTCATGGCAGGAGCGCCTGCACGGCTTCTTTCGCTCAGCAGTGTCGATCTGCTGATCATCATCCTCTATTTCTGTTTTGTGCTCGGCATCGGGTTCTACTTAAAAAAGTTCACCCGGACCGGCGAGGACTTCTTCCTGGCGGGCCGCGAGATGACGGCGTGGATTGCCGGCTTGAGCTTCCTCTCTGCCAATCTTGGCTCTCTCGAGTTGATGGGATGGGCGGGAGCTTCGTATCAGTACGGCATTCTGGCGGCGCACTGGTACTGGATCGGTGCAATTCCGGCCATGCTCTTCCTGGGCATCGTGATGATGCCCTTTTATTACATTTCCAAGACCCATTCGGTGCCCGGGTATCTGAAACTGCGCTTCGGCGAGCCCGCGCGCGCGCTGTCTGCAGTTTCCTTCGGGTTTATGACGGTCCTCATGAGCGGCATCAACATGTATGCGATGGCGCTTGTGATGAAAGTCGTGCTCGGGTGGAACATCTACTTCAGCATCTGGGTCTCTTCGGTTACGGTGGCCATTTACGTCGCCCTCGGCGGTTTGCTGTCGGCCATACTCAATGAGGTACTGCAGTTCATTCTGATCTGGGCCGGATCTCTCTTAATCCCGATAATTGGCCTGATCGAGGCCGGCGGGTGGCACAACATGGTGCAACGCATCTCCCATAATTTGGGAGGAGCAGACTACACGCACATGTGGCGCACCATGGGCTCGTTCACAGACAACCCGATGGGCATTCACTGGACCGGAATTGTTTTCGGACTTGGATGCATCATCTCTTTTGGATATTGGACCACTGATTTTTTGGTGGTGCAGCGAGTGTTGTCGGCAAAGGACATGCGCTCGGCCCAGCTAGCGCCCATCATCGGCTCCGCATTCAAGATGATGGTTCCGTTCATCGTGATCCTGCCGGGCCTTCTGGGGCTCGCCGTGCTCCCCATGAAACTCCTTCCAGAAGCCCAGGCAGTCGCCACGGGCGGACACAGCTATAATGAAGTGCTCCCGATCATGCTGGCGCGTTACTGTGGGCCGGGTCTTCTCGGCCTCGGCATCACGGCTCTCATTGCAGGCTTTATGTCCGGCATGGCCGGCAACGTCAGCGCCTTCGCGACCGTCTGGACGTACGACATCTACAGGCCGTTTTTAAAGAAGGTCAAATCAGATCAGCATTTCGTCAAGGTTGGCCGCTGGTGCACTATCCTGGGCGTGCTGGCAAGCATCGGCACTGCTTATCTTGTCATGCACTTCGACAGCATCATGGACTATGTCCAGGCGCTCTTCAGCTTCTTTATCGCGCCGCTCTTCGGGACGGTTCTCCTGGGTATGCTCTGGAAGCGCGCCACGCCCGCCGGCGGATTCTGGGGATTGCTGGCGGGGACGCTGTCTTCCATCAGCATGTGGGCATGGGTCTGGATCGATCCGGCCGCATTGAAGTACATCGCACTCTCGGCGCATGCAAAAGACATGGCCGTGGACATGTACCGTGCGCTGTGGTCGTGGATTGTGTGCGTGATTGTGACGGTCGCGGTCAGCCTGATTACAAGACCCAAGGAGGACAAGGAACTGGAGGGATTGGTATACGGGCTGACTCAGCTGCCGTCGTCCGCGCATCTGCCCCTGTACAAGCGCCCTATGTTTTGGGCGGCCGTAGTCGCCGGCGTGTTTGTGGTTCTTCAAATCATTTTCTGGTAGGGTTGCCATGAGCGATCGCGCACAACGCATTTCCATCTGGTTTTTTATCGGGGTGCTCCTGCTTATCTATGGGATCCTGATCTGTGGCACCGGCATTTACGAGCTATTCGTGCCACCGGAACACCCGGTCGTTTTGGCGCAGCTTCGTCCTGCGATCTGGTGGGGCGGGCTGCTCCTGCTTTTGGGAGCATTTTACTGCTATCACTTCGCTCCAGGCAGATCGAGATAGCTCGCAGATTGACTTCCATACAGGAGTGCGGCGTCGTGGCGCAGATTTGTTACGTCTGAAAGCGGCGTCAAGCCGCCGCACTCCAAAGCCGCTCGCGGCGCGCATAGACATGGCTCCAAAAGTTTCCGTTATCATCCCGGTCTACAATGCGGTGCAAACTCTCGAACTTGTCCTGACCGGATATCGACGGCAGTCGATGCGAGATTTTGAAGTGGTCCTCACGGACGACGGCTCGGGATCTGAGGTTCGGGCTTGCGTCGACTCTTTCTCTGAACGATCTTCGTTCCCCTTGAAATACGTCTTTCAGCCGGACGAAGGATATCGCAGGGCTAGAGCCATTAACCATGCGGTACAAGAATCCTCCTCTGACTATCTTGTTTTTGCCGACGCCGACTGCATCCCGCATCATGACTTCGTGAAGGCGCACTACGAATACAGGGCGGCCCGCGCCGCACTGTGCGGCAGGCGCGTGCTTATGGGCGCAGCGCTTTCGGCCAAGATCGACAGTCAGTATATCCTTGAAGGAAAGCTCGACCGCCTCACTCCCATGCGACTCGCAAGCGCGCTGCTCGGGCGCGGCGACCATTGGGACGAAGGATTCACGCTGCGCAACCGCATTGTTCACGCGTGGATCAACAGCAAACGACCGTCGATTCTAGGCAGCAATTTCTCGCTGGAGAAGAGCCTGTTTGAGGAGGTCAACGGATTCAACGAGGATTTTGTAGGGTATGGCGGAGAAGACACGGAGCTGGAATATCGCCTGCGGATGGCGGGAGCCCAACTCCAATGGGTGAGACATCGCGCCATTCAGTATCACGTTCATCATCCGTCGCGTTCCGGTAGTCGAATGAACCTGGCCGTCCTGGAACAAACCCTGGCATTGGGTCGAATCACATGCAGCAACGGCCTGCGAAAGATCGAGACTTTGGGTCAGAAGGCAGGCGCCCGTGATCTAGAGTAAGAAGGACGAGGCTGATTGTCCTGCACTGTGCGACGGTTCGTTCGGCAGGCTTCCGCTAAGCCCCAGCACACGATAGTGCCGCACGTGGACTTCGACCTGGACCTGGACGTGGACTTGGACAATCTTGTCCGACATGAACTTTATCGAGCTTAGCGTTTACCAGCTTACTGTCCCTTTCTTGCTGCCTGCCGCGTTTTGATGCTCATCCATGAGCCCCGAGGCGGGGAAGTCGACCAGCTTCCTCACGCAATATTTAGAATGTTTTTGCAAGTGTGCCGAGTACAAGAATGTCCAGGACCACGTCCAGGTCCAGGTCCACGTGGGGAAGTGGCTTAAGTTAACAGTCAAGTCCGATTTGGCTACTCGTGCCTCGATGCTCTATATTTATGCGCATGGATTGTGGCCGCTTTTTGAGTTGGGTGGAAATCGATCGCCAGGCGCTGACTCAGAACGTCAAGCGCTTCAAAACACATGTTGGTTCCGATGTCCTGCTGGCTGCCGTCGTAAAGGCCAATGCATACGGCCACGGCCTGCTGGAAACTTCCCGTGTCATGCTGGATGCCGGCGCGGCGTGGCTGGCAGTGAATTCGATCGACGAAGCAGCGTTATTGCGCAACGCGGGCGTGAGCGCCCCTGTGATTTGCCTGGCCTATGTGCCGTTCGCCTTGTTGGAGGAAGCCGCCGGGCTCAATGTCCGGCTGACGATTTATAACCAGGAGACCATTGAACGCCTGGCCGTCATCGCCGCAAGGCTCAAACAGACGGTGCCCGTGCACATCAAGGTCGAAACGGGAACGAACCGCCAAGGCGTGTATGGGGAAGACCTGTTGCAACTGGCACGGGCAGTGCGCAGGCATGAGTATCTGCAGCTCGAAGGACTGTCGACTCATTACGCGAATATCGAAGATGTAACCGAGCACGGTTTTGCCGAGCTGCAGTTGAGCCGATTTCTATCTGCCTGTGACCTGCTCGAGCGCAACGGCATTTCCATTCCCATCAAACACACGGCATGCACGGCAGCGGCCATTCTTTTCCCCAATACGCTTTTCAATCTGGCGCGCGTGGGCATCGGCCTTTACGGTTTGTGGCCGTCCAAAGAGACGAAGATCAGCGCCCTGCAAGCTGGGATCGCCTTGAATGAACTGGCGCCCGTCATGACGTGGAAAACGCGCATCGCACAGATCAAGATGGTCCCGTCCGGAGCAACGATCGGATATGGAGGCACGGATCTCGCCACGCAAGATTCCCGCATTGCCGTGCTGCCGGTGGGATACTACGAAGGATACGACCGCAAGTTGTCGAGCATCGGATATGTGCTGATTCACGGGCGCCGAGCGCCGGTGCGGGGGCGGGTATGCATGAACATGGTCATGGTGGACGTCACCAACATACCCGAGGCTGCTCTCGAAGACGAAGCAGTTCTCCTCGGCCGGCAAGGCGGGGATTCAATATCCGCCGAGGCTCTCGCGAGCAAAGTCGGTTCCATCAATTATGAGTTTGTGTCCAGGATTAACCCCACGCTGCCCCGCATCGTGGTGTGAAGCTAGCCCCAATACCGTTCACTTAAGTTAACAGCATTGAAACCAGTCCGCATTTTTCACCGGCTTTCTACTGCCGGGGCGTATTGGCTCCGCCAGGACTATTCGAATATGAGGTGCTTGGGATCGGCCTTTGCTGGATCGTGTAGGTAATAGCCTACTCCTCTTGCGATGATCTCTGCATATCGGGGCAGATTGATGCAGACCATCGGTCTGTCGGCGTGCTCTCCATTCCAACTCTCCATGATGCCCCACAAGGTCGAACTGTGGCGCCCCACGCGCACGTCGATCGGCCAGCCTTTGGCGTCGATCTTCTCGAACAGCAGGCCATGCTTCCCAGCTTTGACGACAAACTCGTCCTTGCCCGTCAGCAGCAGCTCGCGGTCGGTCTTCCCTCTGGTAGCATCCAGAAACGGCTCGGGCGCCTCGACCAAAAGCGACGCCGCCTGCGAATAATCGCCGATCTCACGGTGGGAAAGCCCATGGAGATTCTTAGGAGAGTACTCGGTGCCGATCTTGAAGCCTTCATCGTCGGAAAGCATCATGGAGGCCATTGTGGCCACTTCCATCCCCTTCTCGTGGGCGACGATCGTGCTGATCACAGGATACTGCAGCTCCGCTTCGTGGAGGTCGACTACGAGATCCACCTTTTCATTTCTGATCAGCTCCATGAACGCAAAACATGTCTTTTCCGTGAGCGTCCCATCCGGCCGTCCAGGCCAGGATCGGTTCAGATTTCGGACGTCAAGGTATGCGAGATACTGCCGGCTGGGGTAATGGATGTAGACCTCAGGGTCGGGCCACTGATCCAGGGGATTGGACCAGCGGTCTCCCATGCGGAACTTCTGGCCTCCCCATGCAGTCGGAATCGTGAAGTCGGGAGGATAGGCGCCGCTGACGCGTGTGACGGTTGAAGCACTGCGATTGGCGCTGAGAACCACGATCATGCGCCCTTTCTCCATGACCGCGTTCTCAGCGAGAATCCAGGTCGTCAGCTGCCCGCCGGGTTCCTCCGGATGCGTTCCGCCCAGGACCATGATCGTAGCGCCCGGCTGCTTGCCTTCGAGGAAGTAAACGTTGCAATCGTTGGCGGTCCCGCGGACTCCCGCGAAGTAATCGCTGAGCGACTGGATCCTGGTGACGCCGGGCCCAAGCACGACCGGTTCTTTCAAGTGACGGCTTCTGTAGAAGGAGATGCCCGATGCCACGAGGAGGATCAGGGCCAGGATTCCAAAAGTGAACTTGCGAACGTAAATCAGCTTGCCGCTCATAGGTGTCTCACTTCAACATGAAGAGCCGAAGCAGGAAGGGAATGAGAACGACGACGTACAGTATTTCCTTCTCCCAGCTTTTTGACTTCACGAAACCAATAATGAGTATCACGGACACATACGCCACAAACGCGTAATAGATTAACGTAACGAGATTCGTAAGGATTCCCAACATGGCTCAAACCTCTTCTCACACTCCGGTCAAAAAAGCCAGCCTTCCACTGTAAATCACCATCAGCGTGCCCATGACTACTATGATCAGGGCTGGAACCCAACACTGTCTCAAGAACTTTCCATAAGAATCACGGTAACCGGCAACTTCCACCGTCAGGCGGCCAATGATAGCAGTAGGCGGCAGAGCGTCGCCGAGAGGCCAGATGATACTCATCCCGGCGAGTGCGACGATCGGATTCAAGCCGATGGTATTAAACAGAAGTACGAGAGGGACGCCCAGGACCGGGGCTGCCGCATACATCAGCACCGCTTCGGACACAGGCAGCACGATAAACAAGGTACCAAAGACGACGGCAATAGGCAGCGTCACCGCCGTAACCGCCAGCAGTCCGCGCACGCCCGTCAGCGTCATGATTTGTACCAGAATTCCTGCGCAGGTCAGGGTCGCGATCAAGGGAAGGAGTTGATCCACGGTCTCGCGGGAGATTCTCAACAGGTTGGGCTTTGACGGCGAAAGCAGATACGACGTTGCCGCGGCGAGCAAGAACATGAGCGGCAGGCCTACGATCGGGGTGGAAAACGGCAGGCTGCGACCAAGGAAAATCAGCCCCAGAAAAACCGCGAACGGCAGCAGGACGCGGAACCAGTTCATCGTCGGAGGCGGGAGGGGCAGTTCCTCCAGAGCCTTGACGATATCCGTCTTGGCTCCTCTCCAGCCGAGAATGAAAATGGTGAGAACGGCGCAGATCACGCAAGGGATGAGCAGTGGCCAGAAAAAGCCGACGTACGGCATGTTCACTCCGGCAGCCGCCAGCATGGCCCACAAACTCACGGGAGGCGCCGCGGCGCTCAACCCCGCAATCACAAAAATGATCGCTGAGATCTTGATCTTCGGGATTCCCATGTAATGCAGAACAGTTGCGACCATGCCGCCGGCGATCAACACCGTCACGCTCCCGGCTCCCGTCAACGCGCCGGGGACCAGCAGGATAATTGACAAGAGCACGAGCAGCAGCGGCCTGTTGCGGTGAAACCTGCGCAGAATGGAGCGCACGGCGAAGGCGACTCCTCCCGATTCTTTGAGGATATTCATGAACAAAGTCGCCGTGATGAAGATCAGATTGATGTCGAGGTAGGTGATTGCACCTTCCGCGAAATGCCGCAGGGGAACTCCAAATCCGCCTGCAAGAGCACCTGCAACTGCGGCCGCCAGCATCGCCAATTCAGTCGAAGGCGTGAGCAGCCGCGCCAGAACATACGCCGCCACCATAACGCCGAGGATCATCTCGGTATAGGAGAACATGTTCATCGCGCCAACCTACTTGCTGAAGAGATCTTTGAGAATGTTTTCCAGATCCATGTTCTTATCGTACGCAAGCATCGGGATGTTCTTGCCCATGGAGATCGTCGTGAACCGGCGGTCGGAATCTCCTTCCTTCTTAACTATGAGAAGCGAGGCAAAGGGACAAACTGCATCGATGGTCAGCTCATCGGAATTGTCGCCGGGCGCCGCCCCTTGAGCTCGCCGCGCCATTCCTTCGATGTGCGCACCGATCACCTTCACGTTTTGCTTCTTGGCTTCGGCAATCAATGCCTTGATTCGAGCGATCTCGTCTTCGATGGAGACGCCTGCCGCTCCCATGCCTTTCAGGCTCGCACCGGTCACGATGATGACCGACTTAAAAGGAGTGCCGCTCTTGGCTTTGGCGGTAATGTCGGCGGGCGTGGCATTCAAACTTAAAACATAGTCCATCTTAAGACGCTTGAAGAAGATCTCGAATTGTGTGGGGCCGGGGCTTTGTCCGCACGAAGTGAGTAGCACCGGGAGGGCTGCCTTTTGCTGCCCGAAAACGGGAGCGCCCGCTTTTTGCTGCGATACTGCCGGCGCAAGCAAGAGTGATAGAAGCAGCAGGGTTGTGGTTGCGATAAAGCACATTCTGAAAGGTGTTCTCATGGATGACTCCTTGCCAAAAACCCCGGTACGGCGACAGTCAGAGCGAAGTGGGCATCTGACGCGCCCTTCCGAGGTCCAGGTATTTCATAATTTCGCACTGATGATGGCTCCACAGTAATGATCTGTCTGGCGCGAATCAAGCGATTTATCGCCGCCGGGGGATCAAGAGCCCCAGCAACACCAAATAGATGATAACCTCCGGCCAGAACCATGCGGATCGCCGGCTTGTTGCGGCAGGAGAAGCCGCCGGTTGCGGGAGGGGGATGGGATCCCAAGGGAGACCTGCTTGGAGCGCCAGTCCCTTGATAAAAAGAAGATGAATCACGGGGATGTTGCTTGCCGCCATCTCAAAAATGACGCCGCGCTCCGCGTCGGGCGGCTGGTGAAAACGATTGTTTAAACCGGGCTTGATATCCAGCACCAGACGACTCGTGCCCAGGTTGGCATATCCGCCGCCGCTATTGATAAACGCGGCGATCTTTCCTTTTGCTGCATTGTGATAAAGGCGCATTCGCTCAGCCACGTTGCGTCTCAGGTCCGATTCATGCAGAAACAGCAGGCCGGAAGCACGAATCTGGTTGGCCAGTCGATCTCTTGTCGCGGCGTCAAAATCGTGCCCGACATCCCTGTCTCCGCCTAAGGAGACGCCGGCCGGAGCTTCGGTGCATATCCGTTCGCGCCGTAGCAGGTTGAAGATGTCGAGCAGATCGAAACGGGGATCCGTGGCGCCATAGGAAGAGGCGCCGAGCGACAGGATGACGACCGGCTGGACATCCATCGCTTTGGCCGCGGCGAGCGAAGCCACCAACAGGGCGGGAAACGACCCGGAGCTGCCGATGGCAACGCTGTCTCCGGCTTTGACTCCGGCTTGACGGAGCAGACTGGCGATGAGACCGGCCATGTTCGGGTTGGTAGTGGTCCTCTTGGCTTCCAGCTCTCCCATCGTGGTTACCAGGGGGGAATCCTGCGGACCGATCAGACCCGTCCTGTTGGGATCGGAACTCGATTCGAATGAAATCCCACGGCGCTCGTGCTCGGCCTCAA
>Ga0182021_10010106_pt1 | contig 11192 bp, 8 predicted proteins | sample 612E3MmetaG_FD_120493 | JGI IMG/M metagenome (GOLD analysis project Ga0182021, IMG submission 120493) | Permafrost microbial communities from Stordalen Mire, Sweden - 612E3M metaG (Illumina Assembly) | ecosystem: Environmental > Terrestrial > Soil > Wetlands > Permafrost | place: Sweden...
AGAAGATCGCCAAACCCGCGGCCCCGCAGAAGCCGGAGGGCAGTAGTCAGGCATCAACTCAAAACGCACAACCCAAAACCCAGAACTCTGCGGCCGCGCCGCCGGCGGCGGCCGCCGCCGCGTCCGACGAAAGCGCCAAGCCGAAGACTGAAGCCGCCAAGCCCGAGGACCAGACGGTCCCGGCGGGTCCGGTTTACGCGTTCATCTCCAGTTCCGATCCCGCCGCCCCGATCAACGCGTTGATGAAGAAGCGCGCCTTCCAGGTCTACGAATGGAACTTCACCAACCTACCGCAGAAGTCCGACGAACTGTTTGAGCCCATCCCGCCGCCGCCCGCAGGGACCAAGGCAGAGGCCAAGCCCGGGCCGAAGCCGGCCACCCCGAAGCTAGACGCGAAACCGACCGAAGCGCCCGCCCCCGAACCGCCACCGAAGCCCTGAAGCTCATGGAGGCGCGACGCCCTCGTCGCGTTCTTCGCCAGTTCCCGCGACGCGACGCGCCGGGGTCGTCGCGGCTCCATGTTTCTGTCCGTTGCGGCGCGACGCTTCGTATGGTGGCACGGGTCTCCCGACCCGTGTTTCGTCGGCCACGGATCGGGAGACCCGTGCCACATGGTTTGCCCTTCGACGCCGCTCAGGGCCTTGAGCCTGTCGAAATGGCTGCTCTTCCGCGCCAGGGACAACCTGTCCTACAGCTTCTCGTCCGCCACGGGCTGGTCGCGGTGCGTGTCCGACAGGCCGGGGCAATTGTGCATCGTCAAGCCGGTGACGTTCTTCAGCACCACGGTCGGCCCGCCGGCCGCCGGCGTCGCCTTCACGTGATCGAAGTCCGCCTCCACCACGTCATCGAGGATGATCGACGGCCGAAGATCCGCGTTCGCCGGCCGCAGTTCGACATGGTCAAGGGACAGTCCCTTCACATGACGGGCGAACATGCCCCAAGACGGGAGTCTGCCGAAACGCCCGGGTTCGGGGTACCCTTTCTCGTCTTCCGGCACCACTCGCGCCGCGTCCTCTTTCGTCCCGCCGCCCTGGTATTCGATGAGGATGTTGCTGAGCGTCACATCCTCGATGCGGCTGCCGGGGATGCCGACGATCAGGATGGCTTGAGCGGCGGCCACATTGGACGCCACCACCGTGTCAATCTTGATGCGCCGGGCGACGCCCATCGGGGGATTGTCGGGCCCGCGCAAGCGAAAGCCAAGGCGGATGAAGATCGGCGCGTTCACGATGTCACGCATTGTGAGGTTCGTCACCGTCACGTCCTCCATCCAGCCGCCGTCCACTTCTTCGAGCGCCAGGCCGCTGCAATACTCGAAGATGCAATTGGAGATCGTGATATTCTTGAAGCCGCCGTTGGCCTCGGTCCCAAACTTGATGCGGCCGGTCGGCCCGCCGCGTTGCCGCGGAGTGCGCTGGTACGTGCCGTCCAACAGGGTGCCTTCGTCGTAGCCGCTCACCTGACAATTCGTGATCGTGACGTTCTGGGTCGCCCGCTTGTAGCCCAGGCCAAAGCCGCTCTTCGGGCAAATGCCGTCGTCGTTCGGCGAATTCACCGTGCAGTTGGCGACGCGGACGTTCTGGCAGCAGTCGAAGTCGATGCCGTCGCGATTCGTGTCGATCTTGAGCCCGTCGCACGTCCAGTTGTCGACGCCGGTGGCGAGGATGCCAAAGTGGCCGCCGTGATAGATCGTGAAGTCGCGGAAGATGACGTTGCGACAATTTTTCAGCGCGATCGCCTTGTTGCCGATGCCCGTGCCCAGCGTGTCGTGGGGGTTCGGATAACCAAATGGCGCCGCGGCCGTGCCCTCGTCCGGCGGGGGCACCGCCGGGCGCGGCGGCCGCGGTTCCCCCGGCAACGGGTCTTTGCGCCCGAAGCCGCGCGTGAGACCCCGGCCGAAAACCCGTCCCGGTCCGGTGATCGAGATGTTCTCCAGCCCCTCGCCCCAGATCAGGCTGTTGTGCCAGTGGGTGTGACCGAAGTCCTGGTATTTGTCCCACGCATTGGGCTCGGGGGCATCGTAGCCACCCGGCTGGCCTTCCGCCGGCGGATCGGCCGCGAGAATCGTCGCACCATGGTCGAGGTAAAGCCCGACGTTGCTTTTCAGGTGGATCGAGTAGCTCGCGTAGGTGCCAGCGGGGAAAACCACCGTGCCGCCGCCCGCGGCGGCCGCCGCGTCGATCGCCTGGTTGATCGCCACGGTGTCGAGGGCCTTGCCGTCACCAACCGCACCAAAGGCCCGCACGTCGTACGGGCGCCCCTGGCCCTCCGCAACCGCGCTCCATCCGGTCAGGCCGGCACCGAGGAGCAGTTGAATCACGCAGAGACGAAAACCGCACGACGCAAAGCGCATGGGGAAAACCTGGAACGATGTTGAACAGCGGGGCGAAAGCTGGTGCCCGGAGTCGGGGTCGAACCGACACGACTTTTTAGGTCGCGGGATTTTGAGTCCCGTGCGTCTGCCAATTCCGCCATCCGGGCGAACCAAAGGAGCCGAAAAGCTAGGGCGCCGACCCGCGAAGTAAACGCTTTTTCGCGCGGTTTTTGAACGTCCTCTCGCTTCACCGCGTCTATCCCTGCGCAAGAGAGATCAGGAGCACGGGCTCTTGAATCTTCCCCCTAGTTTGTAGTTTGATAATTCGGCAAGGGCGCTGCACGGGCAGCGCCCTTTTTTTGTTGGGTGATTCGCCGCTATCGACCAAGATTCTAACAATCAAATAGATACGAGATCAGCACACCCAATCAACGCCATCGGATGGCGGACGGTTTCCATGGCTTGGCTCGTTGACCCAGGTCTGCGTCGTGGCCCACGGTCACACCGAATTGATCAGCGGGCAAATGCGTCGAAAGACCGCCGAGCCTCGGATCGCCTTGATCCTGGTATCCGCCTCCGCCGGACGCGATGACTGGGACGGCCATCCCGAAGCGGTACTCCTCCCTTGCCACGGGTCGTCACCTCCCGTACACCGCAAGCCCATGCCCGACTTTCGTGTCTACTGCCAGCTGCCCGAACGCGAGCCTGCCGAGATCCGCCTTTCGCTCGACGAGACCCATCATCTCGTCACGGTCAACCGCGCCCCCGCCGGCGCCACGGTGGTGGCCTTCGACGGCCGCGGCAACGAGTGGATCTGCGAACTGGTCAACGGAGCGAGGCCGGAGGCGCTGCTCAAGGTGCGGTTTCGGCAGCAGGCCAAGCCCCTCCCCTACGAGATCACCCTCGGCCAGGCGGTGCCGAAGGGCCAGTTCATGGAGGCGATTGTGCGCAAGGCCACCGAACTCGGCGCCGCGCGCATCGCGCCGCTCGAAAGCGAACGCACCATCGTGCATCTGGAGGGCGACCGCACCGACCGGAAGATCGAGAGATGGCAGCTGGCCGCGATCGAGGCCGCGAAGCAGTGCGGCAATTCCTTCGTGCCCGAAATCCTGCCGATTCAGCCCGCCGGCGCATTCATGGAGTCGAGCCGCGGCTATGACCTCAAGCTCATCGCCAGCCTTCAGCCGGGCGCCCGGTCTTTGAAAGGCGTCCTCGCCGCCTTTGCCGCCGCCAAAGGCCGCCCGCCGCGCAAGGTGCTCTGGCTGGTCGGACCCGAGGGCGATTTCACCCCGGCCGAGTTGAGCCAGTCCCGCTCCGCTGATTTCGAGCCCATTACTCTCGGCCCTCTCGTGCTCCGGTGCGAAACCGCCGCAGTCTACGCTCTCAGCGTGCTCAGCTACGAATTGCAGAACGCGACCGGGTGACCGGCCGGCGGGCGAGAGTCGTGGTTCCACCATGGGGATCATGGGCAGGCGGGTCCGGCACGCTGCGAGGCTCGCGTTTCGCGTCGCACCGGTTTTCTTTGTGCTCTCTCCGCGGCCGCCGTCCGTCCGCCGTCTTCCGACTTCGATTCCTCCGCCATGTCCGCCGACACCCGTATTCCCGTCACCGTCCTGACCGGCTTCCTCGGCGCCGGTAAAACGACGTTGTTGAACCGCATCCTGACCGAGCAACACGGCCGCAAGCTCGCGGTGATCGAAAACGAATTCGGCGAGGTCGGCGTCGACAACCAGCTCGTCATCCAGACGGACGAGGAGATCTTCGCCATGAACAACGGCTGCCTCTGCTGCACCGTGCGCGGCGATCTGCTCCGCATCCTCGGCCGGCTGCTCAAACGCAAGGACCGCCTGGACGGCGTGCTCATCGAAACGACCGGCCTGGCCGACCCTGGCCCCGTGGCGCAAACTTTCTTCAACGATCCCGAGATCCGCGAGGCCTATCGCCTCGAGGGGATCGTCACCGTCGTCGATGCCAAGCACATCGTGCAACACCTCGATGACGGCCGCGAGGCCAAGGAGCAGGTCGCCTTCGCCGACGTCATCCTGCTCAACAAAACCGACCTCGTCAGCGCCGCCGACCTCGACCGGTTGGAGGCCCGCCTGCACCGCATGAACACCATGGCGCGGATCCATCGGACGCGCGACTGCGACCTGCCAATCGACCGCGTGCTCGACATCGGCGGCTTCAACCTGAGCCGCGCCACCGACCTCGACCCGCGCTTCCTCGATCCGGAGTATCCTTTCGAGTGGGCCGGCGTCTACGAACTGGCCGCCGGCGCCTACGAGCTCTGCCTCGGGCACCACGACCATGAGGAGGGACACGGGGACGGACACGAACATGACCATGGTCACGAGGACGGCGACGGGGACCACGATCACCACCACCATGGCGACACCGACGAACTCGATGTCGCCCTGCTGCCGGTGAAGAGCCTCGATGCCACCGACCTCGCCGCCGCGCGTGACGTCGCCGTGCAGGTGTTTTCCGATTGGGAGAAGCAGGTCCGGCCGGGCGAACCCGTGGCGCCGGGCACGACGCTGCAACGCCTGCGGCTCACCGGCGGCCACGGCCACTTCCCGGTCCCCATCGCCCAGGCCGGCCGCTATATGCTGTTCACGGCGCACGACGTGCCCACGCACCTGTACGCGGCCGGCGAAATACTCGTCCGCTACGTCCACGACCAGACCTATCGCCACGAGCACAGCCACGACGAAGAGGTCGCCTCCGTGGGCATCACCATGGCGGGCGAACTCGATGCCAAGCGTCTGAACGACTGGATCGGCGGCCTGCTGGCGAAAAAAGGCCAGGACATCTTCCGCTGCAAGGGCGTGCTCGCCGTGCGCGGCGCGGAAAAGAAACTGGTCTTCCAAGGCGTGCACATGATGTTCGACGCCAAGTTCGACCAACCCTGGGGCGGCGCGCCGCGCACCAACGTGTTCGTGTTCATCGGTCGCAACCTCAACCGCGAGGAACTCCTCGGCGGCTTCAAATCCTGCATGGTGAACTGACGTTGAGCGCGATAGGTGGTGAGTCGCGGGGGACCCTTTCCCATATGCTCGCTACTCGCTGCCCGCTACTCACTACTGTCCGATGAACGTCACTAAAGTCTGGGCCGCGCAACTCGACGACTATGCGATCGACCTCGCCTGGTCACCGGAGGGCCGCGTCCTCGCCGTGGCCTCCGCGGCCGGGCCAGTCACCCTGTTCGACAGAGCAAACGGAAGAAAACGACATGAACTGCCCGGCCATGCCAATGGAACGAACGCCATCGCGTGGATGCCGCAGGTCGAGCGCGTTGTCCCCCACCCGCCGCCAGCCCTGGACGATGCCGCCGGGCCGCGGGCGGAAGGGAACCGTTTCCTTTGTCTTGCCACCGGCGGCCAGGACGGTTGCGTGCGGTGGTGGGACGCAGATGCCGGTAGCCAGGTCGCCGAAACCCAGTTGGCCGCGGGGGCCTGGATCGAGCCACTGGCGTGGCGACCCGTGACTGCAAATCTCAAATCCCAAATTCCAAATCCCAACCTGCTGGCGGCGGCCGTGGGCCGGAAATTGCTGTTGCTTCATCCGGACGGCTCCGTCGCCCAAACGTTCGCCGACGCGCCGAAGACGCTCTCGGCGCTGGCTTGGCATCCGCAGGGTAGCTGCGTCGCCGTGGCCTGGTTCGGCGGCGTCTGCCTGTGGGACGCGGACGACTTTCGCGTGCAGCGGCAATACAGCTACGGCAGCGCCATCCCAGCGCTCACCTGGTCGCCCGACGGCCGCTGGCTGGTGGCGGGCGCGCAGGACAACGCGGTGCATCTTTGGTTACCCGAGGAGGACCAGGAGTTTCACATGAGCGGGTACGAAACCAAGGTACGCGAGCTGTCCTTCAGTCACGACAGCCGGTGGCTGGCGACCGGCGGAGCGCGCGACGCCTGCGTGTGGGATTGTTCCGGGGCGGGTCCCGAAGGTCGCGAGCCGCTCGCCCTGCCCCACACGGGTCGCGTGTGCGCCGTCGCCTACCAGCGTGCCCACGGTTGCCTCGCCACGGCGGCGGCCGACCACGAGGTCGCCCTGTGGGATCCGCCACGACCGCAACCGCTGGTGGCCTCGGTCAAGCTGACCGCTCCCGCCTCGAAACTCGCCTGGAGTCCGGATGACACGCAGCTGGCGATCGGCTCGCAGCAGGGCGGCGTGCTCGTGCTCCAGGTCGGCACCTGAGGTGGCCGCCGCGGCGCGGGCGCAGCCCTCCTGTCTCTGGACGGGTTTCGCCAACAGCGATTTGTAACGTAATACGTTACATACGGCATCGCGACCAACCATCGATTTGGACCAGCGAAACCGAGGCCGGCAACGGGAACGCCGCCGCTCCCGCGGGGCGGCATCTCCCCCGCTTCCTGCGCCACGCCGGCGCGCGCATGTCAGCTAATAGTTGACATTTCAGCGATCGGTACCGCGGAGAACCCGGGCGAAAGAAAGGCGTGCGCGGCGGACGGGAGCGTGTTTGCTACCAGCGTGATGGGTGCGTCGCCCTCGCTCCTGGAAATCTTCCTCGCCGCCCTGCGGCTGGGTTGCACGTCCTTCGGCGGGCCGGTGGCGCATCTCGGATACTTCCGGCAGGAATACGTCGAGCGGCGGCGGTGGCTGGACGATGCGCACTACGCCGACCTCGTGGCGCTCTGCCAGTTTCTGCCCGGGCCCGCCAGCAGCCAGGTTGGTTTCGGAATCGGATTTCTGCAACGGGGCCTCGCGGGCGGAATCGCGGCCTGGATCGGGTTCACCCTGCCCTCCGCCGCCCTGATGATCGCGTTGGCGTACGGCGTGACGGCGCTGGGCGGGCTCGGCGCCGCCGGCTGGCTGGCGGGGCTCAAAGCGGCGGCGGTCGCGGTGGTGGCCCAGGCGGTATGGTCCATGGCCGGCACCCTGTGCCCGGACCGGTCCCGGGCGACGCTGGCACTCGGCGCGGCATTGGTGCTGCTGCTCCTGCCTTCGGCGTGGAGCCAGGTGGGGGTCATCGCCGCGGGCGGCGGGCTCGGCTGGTGGTTGTTCCGGGGCGGGGTCGACGGCGGCGCGAACTCCGCGCCCGTGGTGGAGTGTCGCCGGGCCGGTGCGCTGTGGCTGGCGGCTTTCTTTGCGTTCCTGGCCGGCCTGCCGTTGCTCGCCGGGGTGACGCACAATCCGTGGCTCACCGTCTTCGATCGATTTTTCCGCACCGGATCGCTCGTGTTCGGCGGCGGGCACGTGATTCTTCCGTTGCTGGAGCGGGAGGTGGTGGCGCCCGGTTGGGTCACGCATGATCAATTCCTCGCCGGTTACGGCGCGGCGCAAGCGTTACCAGGCCCGCTTTTCACCCTTTGCGCTTACCTTGGAGCCCTGGCGAAAGTCGGCCCCGGCGGTTGGCTGGGCGGATTGTGGGCGATCGCAGCCATCTTCGCTCCCTCGGTCATGCTCGTCACAGGCGCCCTGCCGTTCTGGCAGGCCTTGCGGCACCGGCCTGGGGCGCAGGCGGCGTTGCGTGGCGCGAATGCGGCGGTGGTCGGCGTGCTGCTTGCGGCTTTCTACCAGCCCGTGTGGACCTCCGGCATCACCAGCCTGCGCACGGCCGCGCTGGCCCTGGCGGCGTTAGGGGCGTTGCAGGTGTGGCGGCTCCCGCCTTGGGCCGTCGTTCTCGCGGCGGCAGGCCTTGGACAGGCCTTTCTCTGAAGCAGGACGCCGGGCCCGCCGCTGTTTTCCAAGAAACCTCCGCCGGTTAAAGGCGTCACAAGGGCGTGCGTCTCGTACCCCTCTCTGCCTCGCGTTGGTCCCGCGGTGGCTCGCGTGGGCTGGTGCCCTTGTTTCTTCTACTGGGTCTGGTCGGCTGCGAAGGCGAACGGCCCCATCGTCACCCGCCCGAAGCCATGGGTCCCGGCGGTCCAGAAGGTCCCCCGGCCGCCGTTTCGCGCATGGAGGCCACAGGCGTGTTCTTCGATGGCGAGATCGAGGCCGAGACCTTGCTGGCCCGCGCTGGCGCTCGCTGGGACCGCAAGGAAGAGACGAGCAGCGGCGACCAAGGCCACCGGGGTGGCGGCCGGGGCAGCGGTTTCAGCGGCGGCATGAGCGGTGGCGGCATGCATATGGGGTCCGGTGGTGGCGGTGGTGGCGGCGGTCGTGGAGGAGGCCGGCACGGCGGCGGAGGCGGCGGCCAGGGTGATGGCCCAACAGGAGATGGCGGGGGGCAGGCTCCACCTATCCATGCGATCAACCAACCGCCGGTCACCCTGCGGCTGCGCCTGACCAATCACGGCCCGACAGCGGTCGACATCGAAGTGGTCGATTTCAATTCCGCCTTGGGTGACTTTGCCGTGCAGCCGGAGAAAATCACGGTCCAACCCGGGGCCTCGGTCGAGGCCGATCCCATGGTTTCGCGCCTGGGTATCCCCGCCGAGGAGATTCCCTTGACCGTAAAGCTCAAAGTCGGCGGCCGCACCGAGCAACAGGTGTTGACGCTGCGCCCTGAGAAGGCGCCCGCGGAGGTGCCCGCACCGCCGCCTCAGCCGCCGTCCCCTGAGCCGCCGCCGGGACCACCGCCCGACGGGCCGCGGCCTTGAGGCGTCCCTGCGCCGGTTGGCCGCCCGGCCGAGTCAATAGGCAGTGTACGGATCCGCGGCATCGCGCAGTCCGTCGCCCAGGAAATTGAAGCACAACACGGTGAGCGCGATGAAGCCGACTGGACTGAGCAGCCACGGATAATTCGCCACATTCTGAATGCTCATGCAGTCCTGCAGCATGACGCCCCAACTCACGATGGGCGGACGCAGGCCCAACCCCAGGAAACTGAGCGAGGTCTCGCCCAGGATCATCGCCGGCACACTCAGCGTGAGCATCACGATGATGTGGCTGGTGAATCCCGGCAGCAGGTGGCGGAAAAGAATGCGCGCGGGTGAGGCGCCGAGCAACCGCGCCGCCACGATGTAATCCTCTTCGCGCAGGGAGAGAATCTTGCCGCGCACGACCCGCGCCAGCCCGGTCCACCCGATCAGGCTGAGGACAATCGTGATTCCGAAATATACCGTCAGCGGCGACCAGTCCGGCGGCAGCGCTGCTCCGAGTGCGAGCCAGAGCGGCAGCTGCGGGAGCGAATTGATGATTTCGATGACCCGCTGGATGACGGTGTCGGTGGCACCGCCGGCATAGCCCGAAATGCCGCCGAGCGTCACGCCCAGCAGGAAGGTGATGACAATGGACACGAGGCCGACCGAGAGACTGACGCGCCCGCCGTAAAGGAGACGACTGAACGTGTCCTGACCGTATTTGTCGGCACCCAGAAGCAGAAACACCGCCCGCCGGCCGGCGAAAGTCTGCGCGGGATCCTTCACGCCGAGAAAATGGCGGTCCCATGGCACGAGTCCCCAGAGCCGGTAGGGCTCGCCGCGGACTAGGAAGCCCAGCGGCACGGCCGCGTCGGGTTCCTCGACATAGCGGCGGCGCAGCGTGATCGGGTCGACCACCGGCTTCATCGCCCACACGTGGAGCCCGTGGGCCAGCGAAAAGCGCGGGAGCTGCGGCGGACAAAATGCGTGGGGAAGATCCCGCCAATTTCCGGTGTAAGGGGAGAAAAATTCCGCGAACCCGGCCAGCAGATACAAGACCACCAGGAGGTAGAGCGCACCGACGGCCAGCCGGTGTTGGCGGAAGCGCCGGCCCATCAGCCGCCAAGGCGACTCGGAGCCGGTCATCGCCGGCTCCGCCTCAACCGCCAGCGGCGATGCAGCAGGCGTCACATCACAGACCGGGTCGCTCATTCCGGGGGTTCATGACCGGACAGTCATTGGCCAAAACAGGCGTCATGCCAATCCCGCCCACCCGACGGCGCAAGCCCTGTTTCCCCGGCGTTCGGAATTTGGGATTTAACTCTCCGCGGCCGCCTGTTAACCAAAACAGTCATGAGCACAGGCGAACGGGTTTGTTGGGGATTGACTTTCCTTGGCGCCGGGGCGGCGGCGGCGCCATTTGTGGCGGACAAGGCGCTGGAGCCGATGGGCGACGCGCGGTTCGCGATGGCCATGGTCGGCCTGCTCGTGGGCCTGACCAGCTTCATCTGCGTGTTCCTGTTCCGGAGCCGCAACCGCGTGCGCGCCGGCCTGCGGGCGGGAAAGACGTTGCTGGTGCGCTGGACCTACAGCGAGGCGGAATGGCGGGCGTTCGCCGGCGAGGAGACCCAGCGACAGGCTTCGGGCAAACGCACCCTGCTCTGGATCACGGGCAGCTTCATGCTGATTGCAACCCTGGTGGTCGTGGCGATCGACCGGAAGGCGGCGGTGTTCGTGGGTGCCGTCCTGCTCGGAACGTGGATCCTATGCTACATCGCGGCGCGCGCTTCCATGCGAGCCTCCCAGAAAAACGAAAAGGGGCCCCCGCCCGAAGCACGCATCAGCGCCGACGGCCTGATGCTCGGCGCGGAATTTCACGCCTGGCGCGGCTGGGGCGCGCGCCTGGAACGTTGTGCCCTGGTCGAGGACACGCCCCCGCAGATCGAGATCGTGTACTCGACGCCACAACGTTACAGCCGCACGCAGACGAGCGTGCGCGTGCCCGTTCCCGCGGGCCGCGAGTCCGAAGCCGCCGGGTTGGCCCGCCGGCTGCGGCCGTGATCCGGCCCGCCGGCGTTCCACTCCGGGCGGTCGTCACGGCAACGCAGGACGCAACGGCGCCGTCTTCGCCTGGAGCATAACTGTGGCCGCCGGGAGGCCCTCGGCCCGCGCCGTCAGCTTGATCGCGCCGGCCTCCTTCGCCGATTGCACGATGACTTGCGCAAGGCCGTTGAACACGCTGCGGCTCCATGCCACCGCGGGCGCACGGTCCACCAAGCGCACGCGCACCCCTTTGTTCACGCCCCCCGTTTCACCATAGATGGCTATCG
>Ga0182021_10010107_pt1 | contig 11190 bp, 6 predicted proteins | sample 612E3MmetaG_FD_120493 | JGI IMG/M metagenome (GOLD analysis project Ga0182021, IMG submission 120493) | Permafrost microbial communities from Stordalen Mire, Sweden - 612E3M metaG (Illumina Assembly) | ecosystem: Environmental > Terrestrial > Soil > Wetlands > Permafrost | place: Sweden...
CGTTTTGCTCGGAACCACAGTCATTGAGAGCTTCATGTCACCGAACTCTTTCCCGACAGGAGTATAAAGCAATCTTGCATTTCTTCCTTGCAAGAGTCCCATCTGACCTGCAGCCCCATCAGTACCTTCGCCATAATACCATGCATCACTTTGCCCTCCGCCACTTGATATGCGGTTATTTGCCGGCGAATCGATGGTGCTGAAGGTCCAGAACCCGGGAATGACCTCAGGTTGATTCTTTGCAGGAACATTCAGGAAGTTAGTATGAAGTACATTTTTATTCGCCTTGATATCATCAGCAGTGACAGGCTCTTTTGTCACAGATGAAACCGGAGTGCCTGCATCGCACCGAAGATTCTTAGGCTCAACTGAAGACATTATGAAGTAGCCAATATCACCTACAGAAAGCTCATATTCAAGCATGGGTTTGTTAAGTCTCGATACTGCAACCTCTCTTGGATTGCTTCCGTTTGAATCAGCGCAGCGATACCAGGTCACCAGTGACTGATCTGCAAACCTCATATCCAGCTTATAATTTACAGTGAGTTTCCCGTTATTACCTTTCTGGATCTTTGGAAGTGAAATAAATTTCGGAGGTTCAAGTTTTGTGGGAGCAACGCTAATAATACTTGCTGCCTGTAATCCTGAAGGTGTGGCGGCGTTAATAATGACCTCAGTCGTTTCATCATTTGTATTTGTTGGAATTACCATGCATGTTGACCCATCCTCAGAGATTTTCAGTTCTACGAGAGATTCAGATTCCGGGGAAACGCTCCATTTTATGGATTCTCCACTTAACTCGCAATCGCTAAACCGAAGCACTTTTGCAGTCAGTTTTATATCATTTTTTTTAGACTCGATGAAACCTCTTGAAGGAAAGACGAGAAGCTGAACCGGGATCATCTTATATGATTTACCACTCTTCTTTTCAGCTGACAGGAGAGTATCCTTTATTCCCATTGGATCCCAGTCGTCATTTCCACGAAGAAGATTGTAAGTATTGTAAACTACTTTTCCATTATAAGTAAAACGATAAGCATCAAGAAGCGGCTTATTTGTCATATCGATTGTCGAGGCCGGATTTTTTGTTCCAATGAAGACCTGTTTTCCGTTAAGTATTACATTGTATTGATAATTACGCATATCACCTGTTATAATTTCTCTCCAGCCCAGGTAGGTTAAATTTTCAGATTTAATGCGGGTATCAACAACAGCAACCTGACCGCCACCCTTTGTGAAATACTGATCTCCGCGCGTAAATGATGTGATATCGCAGTTCAGGAGTACTGCGCCTGTTCCTGTTGTTGCATAAAAAGGCTTGGAGCTGTAAAAATCAAGGGTGCTGTTGAGATATATACCTGTTGCGCAGAGGGCATCGTCGGTGGATTCGAAATGACACCGGTCGAACAATACGCGCTTCCCTCCGACAAATGGCATAAGGTTAAGTCTGCTTATGAACTTTGTATTACGGGCAACGATCTTATCACCATTGCAGAAAATAAGCTGTGCCTGGACAATTGCAGATGCCCTTTTTTTCCTGCCAAGTTCAGGCTTCAGCGGATATACCAGGTCGACATTACAGTAGTTTCCGAATGTGATATTTTCAGAGCTTGTCCCATCTCCTGAGAATCTGAACATCGTAAAGTTACCCTGGGAACCGATGGTTTGGCCTCTGCTGCAGGCAAGTACAACATTATCGGCATTATCAGATAAGCCATAAAATCTCAGCCATTCGCAATTAATGATCAATCCGTACGGAGACTGGCCTTCCTGACCGACACGGACTGCCGGATCATCAGGATCATCAATCCAGTAAACATAAGGTGCAAGGTAAAGAATCATAGGAGATTCCTCTGTGCCATTTGTCAGATGTTCAGCTGCCTTGTTTACACTGTTAAAAACGTAAGGATACTTCGCTGCTACCTCATCTGAAAATTGTCCGTCAATAAAGAATGCTTTGGGGCCAAGCTTAATAGTTTCTCCATGATAAACTATATAACTGGCTCCAAAAACTATTGGATTCCTGGTATCAAGCGACTTGTAACCGGTAATTTGTTGTGCTGAACAAACCAGCAATATCCACAGCAACAGGCTGGTCAGAATAGTTTTTTTCATCTTGCGGTTTTGTTACTATTACCGGATCATTGTTTTATAAGCTTCCATTTCTCCCCAACGTCGGCTCAGGTCAGAAAGATAATACCATACATATCCTCCGTTTGTACTTGCTTTTTCAACCATAAAACGGGTAGCTTTCAGCATTGCCTGTTCTGCATCCTGTAAGACTTGTTTGCTTTGCGAAATTGCCTGCTGACTTAAAATACAAGTCAGTAATGTAATTAATGAGGTTATCTTCATGAAATACATATAGTTATGTTTTAGTTATTGTTCTTCTAAGGGGTTCTGTCCCGATTTTGTTCTAAAGTATTTTTTAGTATCAAAACTTCATAAACTCTTCAGTTGTCAGGGCTTTCCCTGTGATCCTGACCTTAAATATTGATCCTTTGAACCAGGAAGTAACATTCTGTCTTACTCCAATTGATGTTTTACCTGTGATCAAAGGAGTGAAATCAATATCACCTTCGTTCTCTTTTTTACCGTTTATATATGTTGTTAATTTATTTTTATCAAGGACGCAGGCAATGTGATACCATTTGTCTGACAGATGAAGTTTCCCGGGATCTATTAAAGTACATTGGTTAGCTCCGGATTTAATATAGGCATCCAGATACCAGTCAGCTTTTACCGATCTCAATTCAAGAAGAAGCCTGTTTCCCTGAACTTCTCCGAAATGAAGATAGCGCTGTTCAAAATTGCCCCCGCTTTGCGGCTGGAAGATTATTTCTACGGTAAAATTTCTCAGTTTAACAAGAGGCATGGAATCAAGAAAAATCCCGTCTGCAGATCCATTAAATGAGAGTGCTTTGCCGTATTTGCAGTCTGTAACTTCAGGGTTCCCATGGACCTTTATTAAACCTTTCATAATCTCAGCGATATTTGCCATGGGCCATTCTGCGAGTATCAGTTCAGCTTTTGAATCAATCTTTTGTGCAGTGCACGGAAGAGATGAAAAATTTGCTATTATAATGCTGATGATTATGAAAATAAAAGTTCTCTTCATCTTAATATGGATAATGTCAATACCAATATAAGCAAAAAAGACTCTGAACTTCTTTTTTTACTGTTAAAAAGGGTTAACTGAAAAATGAGGCCGTTTCACTTCTGAAACAGCCTCATTAAATTATTCAAATATTAAACAATAATGGATTATTGTTGAGCGAATCCATATCCGTTAGTGATCAAACCATTTGATTTTGAAATGGTTGTTGATGACAGAGGAAGCAGGTAGCGTGGCGGAACACCTGTTGAGGCATAAGCATCTGTATATCCTTTAAAAATACTGGTTGTATATTGACCTGCATTAGTTACAATATCGACCCCCCAGTTTGTTTTAACATAACCTGCGGTTACCAGTGCTGCTGCTTGTGCACCGGCAGGATCAATATATGTGAAAAGTCCCTGTATAGCCAGGTTACGGGTTCCTGCAGTAGGCAAATAACCCTGTGCAGCAGGCCATATATCACAATTTCCGCGCCAGCTGGGGTACCGGATTGGATAGGTTGCATCAGTAGGGAGAACAGCGCATTGCGTAGTAAGCATTTTAGTCATCCCATATGCAACATCACCTACATTGACTTTTTTAACATATATATATTTTGATATTTGGTTACCGTTAGCGAATGTGTAGAAGCCACTGGTATTTAATGCATTGACCATTGCAGTTTGAATGTTACGCCTTTCTACTACCTTGGCAGGCATTTTCCCGGTACGGATCAAGTCATATCGCTCCAGCCCTTCTCCGCAAAATTCAAGTCTGCGTTCTTCCTGAATGCCATCTTTAAGGGCATCACCGGTTAATGCACCAATATAATTTGCAACAAGTGCTGTCTGGTCAGCTGCAGTGAAAGCACGGCTTCTTACTTTTGTCAATTCAAGCTTGGCAGATGCTTCATCACCCAACTCAGCATATACTTCAGCAAGCATCAGGACTACATCAGCCATTCGCATCTGTGGCCAGTTGATTCCAGACATACGTTGTGCAGTATAATATGGAGATGGCATGCGGCTTTCGTCCCATTTATTACTTGGCAAACCGCCGGTATTTTTTGAACCGGGAACAAAAGTGATCATTACCTCAGCACATGCGCCTGAATTAGCTGTAACGGTCGCAGTCACGTCACGTCGTAAATCTGTCGGTGCATAATTTCCATAATAGAAAGAAGCTTGTACACGGCTCTGACCATAACTTTTACAAGGATAGGCATTTGAGCTACCTCCGTTAGAAGGACGTCCGAATGCATATGGATGTTCACTATTACCATTTCCCTGGGTACAACCCACTTCATACAATGATTCTGTACTCACAGTCAGATTCATATTCAACTGGAAATTGTACTGGTAGGGATTAGTGTAACCGGCACCCCGGGGGTCAGTAATTATAAGCTTAGCTGTTCCTGAATTATCCTCGCAAGCTTTCAGATATGTCTGGGCAGTCTGATAATATTTTTTGTAATCTGTTCGTCGAACATATTTGGCGTTCCACATCACAGTACCTATTTGATCAAATGTAACTGCGCCATAATCGAAGTCTGTACGGCGCAAACCGTATCCACCTGCAAATAATGCCATTCTGCCAATTAAACCCTGGCAAAAAGTACGGGAAAACCGTTCAGCAGTGATGCCACCTTCACCCAGACGATACATTAATGGTTCAACTTTTTCCAGGTTAGCAAGTTCGCCATCATAAATCACATCGCGCGAAGTCAATCTGGCGCTGTCAGTCTGGGCAGTTGTAGTAATGGATTTCGTAAAATAGGGAACATCACCAAAGTATCTGACAAGGTTATGGTAAGAGTAGGCACGAAAAATCGCAGCTTCTCCATAGAGTTGAGTCCAGCTGTTGGTAGTACCTGCAGCAACTGCGGCTTGATAATCAGCCTTCAGGGCTATTGCTTCCATAATCAAATTAGCCCTGTTCGCAACCTTGTAAAGATCACCCCATGCACTAACAGCATCAGCAAAATCGATAGTCAGTTCAGTGGCATATAGATTCTCCGGAACATGACGTGTTTGAGCATCATAAGTTTCAGGATGACATTCGATATCAGAGCCTACAACGTCAAGATCATAGAACAAACCACTGGCAGCAGTCCTCCAGATTTCGTAACATCCCACCATCACCTTATAGGCTTCATTTGGAGACAAGAACACAAAGTCCTGGTCAACATTGGAAGGTGATGACACATCAAGGAAAGATTTTTTGCACTCGGTACTTAATAGTACCAGTGCACCTAGTATGATATATAATAACTTTTTCATATCAAATAAATTGTTATAGATTAAAACTCAACATTTACGCCTATTGTATATGACCGGGCACGCGGATATGAACCCCAGTCAAGTCCGATTGTCGGATACTGAGCGCTATTCAGACTTGTGTTGGTGTTCACTTCAGGATCCAGACCAGGATACTTGGTAAAGGTTAGTGCGTTATAAATTGAGCCATATATTCGCAACTTGCCAATTCCGACTTTAGTAGTCAGGTTTTTTGGCAGGGTGTAGCCAAGTGTCACAGTATTAAGTCTTAAAAAAGATCCATCCTGAATACCAAGAGTTGAACAGATCGGGTTTTCATGGTAAGGCAGGAATGTTGTGGCATTTGCATTCAGAGCTGTTAATGCAGTCGGATCTGTTACACTTACAATCTGACCATTCTGGATATCGTATATTCTATATGATGAGGACAGGTAGTTCAAACGGTTTCTGTACAAACCATCTTCCTTACTGCCGTAGAAAGCAGCGAGATAATTGGCATCATAGATCTTATTGCCATAACTCCAGTTGAAGTTAAGAGATAAGTCGATAGTCTTGTAATTTCCGCTGATGCTGAAACCACCCGTATGCTTTGGATTCATGTCGCCAATAACTGCAACATCACTTTCATTGACCACACCGTCTGGTACGCCATTGGGTCCGCTGATATCTCTAAATTTAACAACTCCTGGGTATGCACTCTGTCCGACAGGTTTATGTGCTGTTGTACCATACACCGTGCCAAGGATTCCTGAACCTATGTCAGGCACACCTGATTTGAGAGTGTACATTCCGGTTGTAGAATTATAGTCAAAGTCGTCGACAGTATACCAGCCATCGTAGGTATAACCGCGAACCTGACCCACAGGTTTACCTACAACAAGTATATAGTCGCCGGTGTTTGGTTGTGTCATTGAAGAACCCCATTGTGTCTTGTACAAACCATTAACTCCTGGAGCCAGTTCGTCAACCTTTCCCCGATTAATATTTATATTGAAATTTACACTAAGGTTAAAGTCATGCCCACGAAGGATGTCTCCGCCAATAGCCAGTTCAATCCCCCGGTTACTGGTACCTCCGATATTGTCATAAGTAGAAGAAAAACCACTAATGGCAGATATTGAGGTCAGCATTAAGAGGTCTTTGGTATTATTCTTATAAACATCCAATGAACCATAAATTCTGCTTTGCAGGAATGCGAAGTCAACACCGAGGTTACGGGTTATAGTGGTTTCCCATTTCAGGTCCGGATTTGCAATTGTTGATGCAGGCGAATATGAAACCTGCCGTACTTCGTTCACGGAATATCCTGTCATACCATCTGAACTCCAGTTAGTTTTCCACAGGTTGGCACTTATACCGTCATTTCCGACAGAACCATAAGAGAAGCGTAACTTCAGATTATTCAGCCAGCTTACACCTTTAAGGAAACTTTCTTCAGACATGCGCCAGCCCAGAGCTGCTGCCGGGAAATATCCCCACCGGTGAGAAGGTGCGAACCTGGAGGAGCCATCAGCGCGGAGTGTGGCTGTAAGCAAATAACGATTCAGAATAGAGTAATTTGCCCGGCCGAAATATGAATTCAATCGATTAGGTGTGCCGGTGTTTGAGCTGTAGCCATTGTTTGTGGTTGTTGTCCCGGTAAGGTATTGGTCCATCATGGCAAAAGCACGGTCTGCATCGAATGAAGCAGGATATTTATTTCCCCAGATATTCATCGATGATGAACCTGAGTTGGTTACTTCCTGACCTGCCATGATATTTAAGGTTTGATTGCTTCCAAGGCCCGGCACTTCGTAAGTAAGGGTGTTTGCCCAACGCCAGTTCCATCCTTCGGAAGCTGTAATAGAAGCATTACCTCCATATGTCTTGTTTCTCTGTGCATCCAAGTAATTATTGTAAATTGCACCCGACCACGTATATGCCTTGTTCCAGTAATTGTTCAGACCAAATTCTGATCTTGCGGTAAGACCTTTTATAATATTCCAGCTCAATGCACCATTGCTGCGAAGTGACCTGCTTATTGATTCAGGTGAATAATCTTTCATTCTTTCCACTGGATTGAATATATCCTGCAAAACTGCATCATACATACCAAGGGATGTGTTTATTGTTGGATCCATCTGACCAAGGACATCACCTGTGGCAATGGGCCGGAACTGATATGCCGATGACAATATAGAACCCTTGCCATTAGTTGTCGATTCATTGCCCATATCGTCAATGTTGGTAAATCGGGTATCAAAAGAGAAATTCAGTTTTTCACCCAGTTTCTGATCAAGTTTGAAGAATGCATTGAATCTTTTGATCCAGGAATTTACCTTCATCCCGTCATCGTCATTATAGTTAAGCGAAAAAAGATACTTTGATTTGTCGTTACCGCTGGTGATATTTAAACTATGGTTTTGAGCGACAGAACTACCATAAGCTTCTTTCGCATAATTTTTAGCTGCCACATTTTTGTAATGGTCGATACCATCAGGATTGTTGTAGGTTGCAGCCTGACTGCCAATGCCCCACATCATTTCCCATGCATTGGCATAAGGATCGCTTATTGCCTTTGCATAAGCCCAGTTGTAAGCAATGTAATCATATGCGTCCATTGTTTCGAGGTACTTGGTTGGCTGTTTGAATTGTACGTACCCATCATAGCTTACTGTGAGTTTACCACTTTGGGCTTTCTTGGTTGTTACCATGATGACTCCGTTTGCACCCCTGGCCCCATAAATTGCGGTTGAAGAAGCATCTTTCAACACATCAATACTTTCAATCAGGTTTCCGGGAATGTCACTTATTGAACTTACAGGAAAACCGTCAACGATGAAAAGTGGATCATTACTCTGGGAAATAGAACCACCCCCGCGCACACGAATGGAAATCGATGCATCAGGACGTCCATCCTGGGATACGACAGTCACTCCCGGAAGTTTTCCTACCATGGCCTGAGCAGGATTGGAAACAGGGATAGAAGCAATCTGTGCTCCACTGATGGAAGCTACAGATCCTGTGAGGTCGCGTTTCTTGACAACTCCATACCCGATAACTACTACTTCGTTCAATGCTGTAGCTTCAGTCTCCATTGTAACATCAATTACTGCACTGTTACCAGGCTGTACCTCCTTAGTTACATTACCAATAAATGAAAAAACAATGATACTTGTAGATGACGGAACATTAATGGTATACTTGCCATTAATATCTGTAACTGTTCCAACAGTCGTACCTTTTACAACGACATTTGCACCGATAACCGGCTGCTTTTCGGTGTCAATCACCGTTCCAGTAACCGTTCTCTGTGCAAAAATTCCTGACGTTCCTGTCACAAAGAGCAGGAGCATCAGAAAAATTCTTAGATTTTTTTCCATAGATAATTAAGATTAAGGTCAATTATTTGATTAAAATTAAATGTGTTACATATAAATACTTATTAATCAGTTTACATTTAATGGTTTTTAAATACTAATTAGCAGCAATACTGATATTGCCAACAACAATCCGATTGAAATAAAAATGATTTTCCAATTTAGTTTTTTCAGATCACGATTTGATTCATTCATCTTAACCAGTCAATTATAATGCAAGTTAAATGTTACCAGCTGAATGGCTGATAACATTCTTCCCAAAGAGGAGTGTCCGGCTTCCCTGAACGGGAAATAGTTCCCAAATAGCAGGTATGGTTTTCTCAAACTCCTTAACATGAGCTACCATGTAAGTCCAATTGTCGGGAATAGTTTTTTTCACCAGCTTCTTTTAAAAAATTTTAATTGTTCCTGCGTCGACTTCATTGCCGACAATAGCATTCCCTTTTTCGCCGGAATTAATAGTCCTGATTGTTATATATTTTGATTTATCACCTTTAATATCTATATAAGGATTCTTACTATTCGGAACATCGAGCTTATCAATAACGACATTCCTGCTGTTTATGAAACTCAGTGACGGAATATTTTTTGTAATTAGCCGCATTCCTTTTATGGTAATACTATCGGCATCGATGCATAATAGTCCATTATCTGCTTCAATATCAATGTTTTCAAGAATGATGTTCTCAAGATTCATTTCAGGCAACCCCTGAAGAAGAATAGCCTGATTTGCACCCTTGCAGGTTAAGTTCTTTATTGAAATGTTCCTGAAAAGGGGTGTTTCCTCTGTCGCCTGAGGTATTACTTCTTTCTTAGTGACAGCAGTTCTGCCTTCAGCAGGTATTTCTGAGTGTGACAATCCCCCGTAATACATATTAAAAGATATCGCCTGCGTGGGGATGTTGATCATATTTATATCTGTAAAACAGATATTTTCAACAACACCTCCTCTCCCGCGATTGCTTTTAAAACGAAGACCTACGTCAGTACCTATGAATGTGCACCCTGAAACATATACGTTTTTTACTCCTCCTGACATTTCACTGCCTATGGTTACTCCTCCGTGTCCATGAAAAACAATGCAATTCCTGATTACCAGGTTTTCGGTTGGCATGGCTCTCTTCCTGCCGTCTGCATCTTTGCCTGATTTAAGGCAGATGGCATCATCTCCAACATCAAAATTACAGTTATAAACAACAGTATTCCTGCATGATTCTATATCAAGTCCATCACCATTCTGTGAGTACCATGGGTTCTTAACAGTAATATTCCTGATGGTAAGATCTTCACACATAAGGGGGTGCAGGCACCAGGCAGGAGAATTCTGAAAGACCGGTCCGTCAAAGAGTATCTTTTTGCAATTGACCAGGCTCACCATGACAGGGCGAAGAAAATCCTTGATTTTTTCATAATCCCCGATTTTGCTCAATTGCGCAGGAACATTCATCTCGCTGATTTTCTGTCCTTCCAGACATGATGGTGACGGATACCAGATCTTACTATCTTCACTTAAAACACCTCCTGATTTTACAAGCGTTTTCCACTGCAATTCAGTGAGTTTTTCTTTCTTTACAGGTCTCCATACTTCTCCTGTTCCGTCGTATACACCCTTTCCTGTAAATGCAATGTTTTCAAGATTTCTTCCTGAAATCGGGGAGGTGCATCTCAGTTTGTTTTGCCCTTCAAAATCTCCTTCAAGCAATGGATAAAGCGTTTTATCAGAACTGAAAATCACAAGAGCTCCTTCTTCAGCGTAAAGGTCAATGTTGCTCTTTAGTATAATAGGACCGGTAAGCCAGATCCCTCTTGGAATAACTACTTTACCTCCGCCTTTTTTGGAAACATTGTTAATAGCATCGGCAATGGCTTTGGTATTGAGGGTCTGACCATCGTTAACAGCACCAAAATCTGTGATATAGGCTGTGTTATCAGGGATGACAGGCTCTTTAACAACCGGCATATTAAATCCCTGTACCTGATCAATAATTGCAGGAGATGGACTGGTGCTCACTTTGCACGAAGTAAAAATGATAGCCAGGATCAATGTCATTTTATTTAAAAACACTTTGATATACATTTTAAGACTTCATCTATTAATGGCTACTTTATTTGTCGACTGAGTCTAAAATTTTCAGCTTTCATGCATTAAGTCTCAGTTTATAAACCCTCTGAAGAACCCGGGAATTATTTTCCCGGGTTGCATCAGAAGGAAACCCTAACCTCAATCTTACCCTCTGCGAAAAGATTCATTTTACAGATTTCTTAAAAATAGCTTCAGGTTTCGGAATGAAGTATTTGTGTTCTTTTTACTAACCTATTGCAAATTATTATTAATAGGCTGAACAAAGAGAATGATTCTTCCCAAAGTAAGATGGCTCGTTTCCCTAAGGGGGATTATATTCCCAAATAGCGGGTGAATTTTTCTCAAAAAAAGTGATTGATTAACAGAAAGACAATA
>Ga0182021_10010108_pt1 | contig 11188 bp, 9 predicted proteins | sample 612E3MmetaG_FD_120493 | JGI IMG/M metagenome (GOLD analysis project Ga0182021, IMG submission 120493) | Permafrost microbial communities from Stordalen Mire, Sweden - 612E3M metaG (Illumina Assembly) | ecosystem: Environmental > Terrestrial > Soil > Wetlands > Permafrost | place: Sweden...
CGCTGACGCCGCTCGGCACGCTGGTCACGGTTCTTTGAGCCTGACTCGCTGAGCTGCGGCAACTCCGCCACCGGGGGTCCCTGGCGAGCGGATCGCCGGTTACTGCGCGGTGATCCCCCATGCTGCCTGCCAAGGCTCTCCCGGCCGCAGCACGATCAGGTCGGTGCCGGTGCGCAACGCGTTCGGCGGGCACGTCATGGGCTCGATGGCGATCGCCGGGCGCGGTGCCGAAGGCCCGCCGGGCGACCCGGGTGTGAAGCACATGACGTAGGCGAAAGCCGCGTCGGCCCAGATCTCTGTGCGCCACGGCGCCGATTCCAACAGGCAGTGCCACCGGTCGTCAGCCGCCGCAACAACGCCCGTGTAGCAATCGTCGAGCTCGAGTCCGGTGAGGCTCTTGCCGTCGAGATCGAACGCGGTTCCTCGCACCTCCTCGAGACCGGTGGGAAGGCCGCGCCCGTCGAGGAGGAGCCGCCGGCTTGCCGCCAGCTCGAGCCGCGCTCGGTCGATACCCTCCGGGCCGGCGGCGAGGTAGGGATGGAACCCGATGCCGAAGGGCGCGTCGTAGTTCCCGGTGTTCGTCGCCGTGGAGCGGACCTCGAGCCCGCCACGGCCGAGCTCGTAGGCAACCTCGAGGCGGATCCGGAACGGGTAAGCAGGCTGGGGATGGATCACACAGGAAAGCTCTGCCTTCTCCGCCGAATTCGCCTCTAGCTTCCAGGGCAGCCACCGGACCAGTCCGTGGATCGCGTTGTGCCGATCCGGCTCGTCCAGGGCAGCCTTGCCTTCCTTGTCCGCGAACCGGTACGAACCGTCCTCCAGTCTGTTCGGCCAGGGAGCGAGGATCTGACCCCGCGCACCGGAGTCGATCTCGGCCTCGGGGAACTCCCACAGGAGGGGCCGGGAGCCGACCCTGAGGCAGCGCAGTGTCGCGCCGACCTCGGTTACGACGGCATTCAGGTCCCCGTGCACAAGAGCGATCTGCTCGCCTGAGGGCGGAATCACGGCGGTATGGTACCTGCCGAGCCCCGACCCTTGACCCACGGGGGCGGCCGGCACCTCCGGTTTGACCGACGAGTCATCCTCAAGAGGAGCGGAACGATGAGAGTTCTCGTAACCAACGACGACGGCTTCGAAGCGCCCGGGCTGGCGGTTCTCGCCCGCGCGTTTGCGGAGGCAGGCCACGACGTGACCGTCCTCGCCCCTTTGGCCGAGGCGAGCGGTTCCGGGGCCGCGATCGGCCCGGTGCACCTGCGGGGTGGAACCATCCACGTCGCGGAGGTCACCCCGGCGGGCCTCGACGGGATCAAGACGCTGGCCATCGACGCCCTACCCGCCCTGATAGTGATCACGGCATGTCTAGGGGGGTTCGGTACACCTCCTGACCTCGTCGTGTCCGGAATCAACCCGGGGCGCAACGTCGGACGCGCGGTGATGCACTCGGGCACGGTCGGCGCAGCCTTGACCGCGGCACCGTTCGGCCTCAAGGGCCTCGCGGCGAGCATGCAAGCCGGGGCGGCACCGTCGGCTTACGAGTCGGCTGACGGTTCGCACATCCACTTCGAGAGCGCGGCGACTCTTGCCGTGACCGTCGCGGCGCACATGGAGGCCGCTCCCGCGCGGACAGTGATCAACCTGAACGTCCCGAACCTCCCCTTAGGCAAGATCCGTGGAATTCGACGTGCGCGTCTCGCGACAAAGGGCCTGATCCTCTCGGCTCGCCTCGACTACCGCGACCATGACGTTCAGCTCGACCTTCGTGGCCTGGGACCGGCGGCGGGCGAATCTGGGGGCGGCGGCGAGTCCGACGAGTCCTTGACGGAGCTCGGCTGGGCAGTTGTCACGCCGCTCGCCACCGTGAGTGAGGATCACCGACCAGATGTCGGGACGGTCGTGGACGCGGCAATCGAGTCTGCGTCCCGTCTTGTGGGCATGTAGCTGTCACTTCTCGCCAACACACTTGTACTGTCACCGGTCGCCAACACACTTGTAATAGAAGGGCTGTGAGCAAGTTGATCCTCGCTCTGAGCTTCGCCGGTCCTTCCAGGACGGCCGGCTCCACAATGTATTGCGGTGCCCTCTGACCCGTTCCGGCGCTCCTCCGACCCATTCAATTGACGTCCTGGCGACATCTCAATTGACGATAGTGACCATCTTCCAGCAACTTCGCGCTTGCGCCAAGTGCCTGTGGGTGGATATGGTTTCGGACACACCAACTGTCAACGACGAAAGGTGCCGACGCGCCCGGTTTGTGATTTCCGGGACGGGGCGAGGCCCAGCCACCCCGTAGGCACAACTCGGTACCTCGGCGCCTGCGAGCCGAGCTTGCGACCACGGCGCCACTCGTCCCGACCTGCGTTCCTTCACGGAGCGAAAAGGAGTCGCGAGAACAGAGAAGACAGGGCGAGTCCCGTCTGCACCTCGTAGGGATGCTCAAACGTCCAGATCCGGCCAGCCCTTCCGGCACCGTGTCGCGAGTCGTATGCAAGAGACGACCTGCCCGCATCAACGCATCCCACCTGGAACCCACCGGGGTTTCCGACACTCCAAGGAGGAGCAAGATGCGCAAGCACCCCCTGATCGCGCTCATCGCGTTCGCTTTTCTTGCAGTATCTGTGTTCATAGGCGCCGCAGGCGCCAGCGGCATCAACTCAGTACCCGTACGAGCCACTTCCCATCTGCATGAGGGGAAGAGTGGCTCGTCAGCTGCGCCCATGCTGAACCTGCGCTGGCGTGCCGAGGTCGTGCGCGTCCGCGCAGCGAACGCAGCCAAAGCGGCGGCGCTTCTCGCCAGCGAGAAGTATTCGCCCTTGTGGCAGGGTCGTGCCGCCGATCTGGTGGCCATCCACGCAGGCACAGGCGTGCCAAAATCCCTGCTGCCGTCAGCGTGGCGCGTAGCCGCGGCCCGAGCAGAGGCACATGCGCAAGCAATGGCCGCTGCGGCGGCTCAGGCGGCTCAGGCAGCTGCGGCGGCTGCGGCGGCCCAGGCGGCTGCGGTAGCTCAGGCGGCTCAGGCGGCTCAGGCGGCTCAGGCGGCTCAGGCGGCTCAGGCAGCACAACAAGCACAACGAGCACACGCGGCACAACAAGCACAACGAGCACAAGCGGCACAACGAGCACAAGCGGCAGCCAAGGCAGCACAAGTCGCGAGGACAACTCACACGACGAGGCCGGTAGCAAGCTCCCCCGTTCACGCCACCGCTCCCCTACATCTGACGCACCTTGGCGGCGTGTGGCTTTCTCTCAGGCTGTGCGAGTCCGGGAACAACTACGCGGAAGACACAGGCAACGGCTACTACGGCGCCTATCAGTTCGCACTGTCCACCTGGTGGGGCCTTGGCTACAGCGGCCTTCCCAGCGAGGCCCCTCCCGCCGTGCAGGACCAGGCAGCCGTCAGGCTCCAGGCCCGGTCTGGCTGGGGGCAGTGGCCGGCCTGCAGTGCCGAGCTAGGGCTGTAAGGCAACCGCCGAGGCTCGACGGCTCCCGGCGCCACCATGTGCTGTCACACTCAGGCGCAATAGGTATCTGCCGGCTATCGGCAAGTCACCGGCGAAACAATTGATTGCGGTCCCAGCCACTCGCAACCGCTGACCGACAACTCCCATCAGACATGGCAACGCCCGGAGACCCATGCGTCTCCGGGCGTTCGCTTGTCGCTGCCGTCGTGGTCCTAAGCTCGGGAGAGGAGGTCTCGCAATGCGGTTCAGCATCTGGCTCGGGACGGAGCAGACTTGGGACGATCTGCTCGGCTCGGCGGAGCACGCGGAGCGCACCGGCTGGGGCGGCGTCTGGGTGATGGACCATTTCATGCCGAACGAGGAGCCCGTCACCGCCCCTCGCCTCGAGGCATGGACGGCGATCGCCGGCGTCGCGGCCTGCGTGGATCGCGTCCGCGTTGGTGTCCTCGTGACCGGCAACACCTACCGTCATCCTGCAGTACTCGCGAAGATGGCGGCAACCGTCGACCACATCTCCGAAGGCCGCCTTGTGCTCGGGATCGGTGCCGGCTGGCAACTGAACGAGCACGTGTCGTACGGGCTGGATTTCCCACAGGTCGGAGACCGTCTCGCGCGCCTCGAGGAGGCCTGCCAGGTGATCCGTCTTCTTCACAGCCAAGAACGCAGCAACTTCGAGGGACGCTTCTACCGTCTCGTCGACGCCCCCTGTGAACCAAAGCCACTCCAGCAGCCGCTCCCTCTACTTATCGGAGGCAGGGGCGAGAAGGTGACCCTGCGAATCGTCGCCCGCCACGCAGACGAGTGGAACTGCTGGGGACTGCCCGACGAGATTGCGCGAAGGAGCGAGGTACTCGCAAACCACTGCCTCGAGATCGGCCGGGATCCTGGCACGATCAGGCGATCGGCCCAGGCGCTCGTGTTGCTGAGTGACGACAGGCAACAGCTGGCGCGGTGGAGGACCGAGAGCTCGCCGGTGCCCCGCATCATCGGCACGGCCGCCGAGATCGCAGAGACGATGAAGCAGTACATCGAGATCGGTCTGGACGAGTTCGTCGTCTCGGACCATACGATGGGGCGTGACACGAACGAGAAGCGCGACAACATGGACCGGTTCCTCGACGAGGTGGTCCTCGGGCTCGAGCAGCCGTCCGGTTCCTGATATCAGCGAGAGTCTCGTCAGATGAGACATCTCGTGGCGGCGCCGGACAAGTTCCGCGGCACCGCCGATGCCGCCCAGGCCGCGGCCGCGGCCGCGCGGGGTGCGCGCCGCGCGGGCTGGACAGCGACCGAGGTGCCCCTCGCCGACGGTGGCGACGGACTCTTGGCGGCCTTTTCCGGCGAGGAGCGTTACGACGAGGTCACCGGACCCCTCGGCGCGCGGGTGATGGCCGAGTGGAAGCTCGTCCCGGCGAGCTCGGGTCGCGACGGACCCGTTGCCATAATTGAGATGGCGAGCGCCTCGGGCCTTCTCCTCGCGGGCGGCGAGGACAACAACGATCCGATGGAAGCCACCACCGCCGGCACCGGCCAGCTCATCTTGCGCGCGGTATCGCTCGGGGCCAAGCAGGTGGTGGTGGGTTGCGGAGGCTCGGCGACTACAGACGGAGGTGCGGGTGCCCTCGGGGTGATCGGCTCCGTAGCAGCCCTGCAAGGCGTGGACCTGGTCGCCGCCTGCGACGTGACGACCAGGTTCCTCGACGCGGCAAGGGTATTCGGGCCGCAAAAGGGCGCCACCCCCGAACAGGTCGAGCTGCTCACGGGCCGCCTCGGTCGTCTCGCGACCCGCTACCGGGACGAATTCGGGGTCGAGGTGACCGAGCTTCCCGGCGCAGGCGCAGCAGGCGGCCTAGCCGGAGGACTCGCCGCTCTCGGGGCGAGGATCACATCCGGCTTCGAGCTCGTGGCGGAGTTCGTCGACCTCGACAGGCAGCTCGCTGCTGCCGACTTGGTGATGACAGGTGAGGGTTACCTCGACCGCCAGTCCTTCTCTGGCAAGGTGGTAGGAGGCGTCATCGCCCATGTAGCAGGGAGGGTGCCTATTCTCTGTGTTGTCGGCGACGTTGCCACCGACCTTGACGCGGCCCCCCTCGACATCGTCAGCCTCGTCGCGCGCGTCGGGCTCGACAGAGCCCGATCGGAGGTGCTCGAGCTCATCGAGGAAGTCGTCGCCGAGCATGTCTCGGCACTGAGCTGACAAGAAACGGTCGGAGGGGCTCCGCGGACCTCAGCGCGTCGCGCGGATCCCGACTCCAAGTTGGGCGACGTCATCGAAGAACCCGGGGTACGTCTTCGCGACGCAGCCCGGGTCGCTGATCTCGACCCCGGGCACGGCGGCCCCGATGGCGGTGAACGCCATGGCGATGCGGTGGTCCCGGTAGGTGTCGACGCGGCCGCCGTGCAATGGAGCACCCCCGCGTACGATCAGACCGTCGGGCGTCTCCTCCGCCGCCGCCCCTAAACGGCGCAGCTCCGTCGCGACGGCTCGGATCCGATCGCTCTCGTGCCCGCGGGCGATCGCCACGCCGCGGATCATCGTGTCCCCGCGAGCCAGTGCGCCCAGGACCGCGACCGTCGGAAGCTGGTCCGGCATGGCTCCCAGGTCGACTGCGACGCCCGTGAGATCGCCCGGTCGCTCGATTCTCGTCCCACCCGGGCCCCGCGCGAACCGGGCTCCCATGGCTGCAAGGAGCTCGACGAAGCGACCGTCGGGCTGGGCGGTCTCGAAGGCGTTCGTGACGGTGATCGAGCCGCCCGTGGCTGCCGCGAGGGCGTAAAGATGGGCGGCGGCGCTTGCGTCGTGCTCGACAGACTCCTCCCGGGCCGCGTACGGCGCCCCGGCGCTCACCCGGAAGCGCCCGGGCGCTTCCTCGACGACCGTCGCGCCCCAACGCTCCATGGCGTCGACCGTGAGCCGGACATAGCCGAGCTCGTCGAGACCCCCGACCTCCAACACGAGGTCGTCGTCACCGTAGGGGCCGACGAGGAGCAGCGCCGTGGCGAACTGTGAGCTCGCGCCGGCATCGACGCGCAGCACGCCGCCCGCCAAGCCGTGCCCGGAGATGCGAAGCGGCGGCCTGCCGTGATCGGTGACGACCTCCGCACCCGCGGCGCGCAGGACATCGACCAGAGGAGCGATCGGGCGACGGCGCAGCGGCTCATGGCCGTCGAGCACAACGGTCCCACTCGCGAGGAGCGCCACAGCCGCGAGGAATCGCAGCGTCGTCCCCGAGAGGCCCGCGTCCAGGGTCACCCCGGCCGCCACCGGCCTCCCAGATGTCCCGCTCACCTCGGTCCTGTCGTCGAGGCTCTCGATCCGGGCACCGAGCGCGCGGAGCCCTGCTGTCATCGCCACGGTGTCATCGCTCACGAGCAGGCGGCGAAGCACGCTCTTGCCGTCTGCCAAGGCGGCCATGACGAGCAGCCGGTTCGTAAGGCTCTTGCTCGCAGGCGCTTCGAGAGCGCCCTCGGCGGCGCCGTTGGGGACGATCTCGAGCACGGGGCGCGAAAGCCAGTCTTGGGGCCCCGGTCCGGTCATTGACCAAGCGTAGGCCGACTCCAGAGGCGGCCATGGCCGGCGGGTCCGAGAGGCCAGCCAGGCGCCATTGGGCAGGACGGGGCGAGGATGCAACGATGGCGGGGTGACATATCGGGTCTGTTTCGTATGCACGGGCAACATCTGCCGCTCCCCCATGGCCGAGGTGGTCTTCTCGCGCAAGGCCGCGGCCCGCGGTCTAGCCGGGCGGTTGGCCGTCGACTCGGCGGGGACGGCGGCCGAGGTCGGGTTCGGGATCGACAGGCGGGCGCGCGAGGTTCTCGAGGCGCACGGCTACCAGCCCGGCGAACACCGGGCGCGCCAGTTCGACCCCGCCTGGCTGGAGGAGCTTGACCTCGTGATCGTCATGGCCCGCGGTCACGAGCGATGGATCGACAAGCACGCACCGGGCCGCGGGAACCGGGCCGTGGTCCGCCTGCTGCTCAGCTACCTGCCGGGCCCGGCGAAGCCCGGAGCGTCCCAGGAGATCCCCGACCCCTGGTACGGCGACGAGCGCGAGTTCGGATCATGCCTCCGCCTCATCGAAGCGGGGTGCGGAGCTCTTTTGGACGAGCTCGCGAGCGAGCTCCCGGAACGCTGAAGCTCAGGTGGCGGGGCTCACCGAGCTCATGTTGAACTCCGCGACCCGAAGGGGCGGCATCGACGTGCGGTTCAGCCATTCGTTCCACTCCCGCGAGAGTGCCCTCTCGGTCCGTCCCGCCTCGATCGTCTTCGAGAGCAGGTCGACCGGACTCTCGTTGAAACGGAAGTTGTTGACCGAGCCGACGATCTCGCCGTGCTCGACCAGGTAGACGCCGTCTCGGGTCAAGCCCGTGAGCAGCAGCGTCGCCGGATCCACTTCGCGGATGTACCAAAGGCAGGTGAGAAGCAACCCGCGCTCGGTGCGGCTCACGAGATCCTCGAGACTGCTGGTGGCGCCCGGCAGCTCGAGCGTCAGGTTGTTGGCGAATGTCGCCGGCTCGACGCCAGAGCGCGCCGCGGCGGCGCGGTGGTACTGCAGGCGCGACAGGCGGCCCTGTGAGATCCACTCGTTGCGCCCGATGGGGAGGCCGTTGTCGAAGACCGAGACATCCTGGCCCGACGCCGGGGTCACGAGGAACGGCGTCGACTCGAGGCCGGGCTCGCACGGGTCGCTCCGCAGCGAGAACGGGAGCGGGGAAAGCGCCTCGCCTACTCGCGTCCCACCGCCCGCAGCCGAGAAGACGCTGCGCCCCTCCTCGGCCTCGCGTCCGGAGGTCGACTCGCCCAGCATGACGACGAGGTCCGCCACGGCGTCCGGAGGCATGACCACCTCATAGCGTCCGGCGTCCAGGTCGAACTTCCGCTCCCCCCACGCAAGGCGGCGATCGAGTCGCTCTCTCAGCTCCTCGACGTGGACAGAGGCCAGATCCTCGGCTCCGACCGCCGCCCAGGCCGACCGGGTGCCGTCGTCGCTGCGAGCGACCACCTCGAGCTTTCCGGTCGGCTCGACGTGGTGCAGCCGAAGGCCGGTCGACGAGCCGAGATAGACCGTCGAGACCGAGTGCTCGGCGAAACCGGCAAGCACCACGCCTTTCGAGGCGGCGCGGGCGAAGGCGTCGCCGAGGCCGGTGAGCACGTCGCCCAGCCCGGCGAGGCTCGTCATCACCGGTGGGTCGGAGAACCCGCTCGCGCCGGCTGACTGCGCGGGCGTGACGAGAGGGGCGGCGTCCTCCGCCTCCGGAGCCGAGGCCGCGTTCTCCTCGGCGCGGCGAACCAGCTCGACCGGATCAGTCGCCCCGCTGCTGCTGGCTGCTCCGACGGCAGTGCCGCCGTCGGTCTCCCGAAAGACGATCACGCTCACATTGCGGTCCCGCCGCGTCCCGTTCGTCGTCACCGTGTTGTTGGCGAAGCGAAGGTCGGCCTCGCTGGAGTCCTCCACGATGACTATGCAACTGTCAGCCCGCGAGGACTCGAGGGCCCGCTCCACGACGGTGTGCGCCGGGATCAATCGAACATCGGCAGCGCTCATCGACCCGACTCCGCCCTGGTGTTGAGCACGTTGATACCCCGGAAGAGGGCCGAGGGGCAGCCGTGGCTGACGGGCGCAACCTGACCGGGCTGGCCCTTGCCGCAATTGAACGCCCCGCCGAGAAGGTAGGTGGACGCTCCCCCCACCGCTTGCATGGCTCCCCAGAAATCTGTCGTGCGCGACTGGTACGCGAGATCCTTCACCTGACCAGCGAGGCGGCCCTTGTCGATCCTGAAGAAACGCTGCCCGGTGAACTGGAAGTTGTAACGCTGCATGTCGATCGACCAGCTCTTGTCGCCGACGATGTAGAAGCCGTCTTCGACAGAGGCTATGAGCTCCTCTGTGCTCGGCCCCGTCCCCGGCGCGGGGCGCAGCGACACATTCGCCATCCGCTGGATGGGCACATGGCTGGGAGAGTCGGCGAAGGCGCAACCGTTGGACCGGCCGAGCCCCTTCAAAGCTGCGATGCGCCGGTCGAGCTGGTAGCCGACGAGAAGGCCGTCGCGCACGAGGTCGAAGGTCTGCGCCTCGACCCCCTCGTCGTCGAACGCGACCGTCGCCAGGCCGTTCTCGACCGTGCGGTCGCCGGTCACGTTCATGATCTCCGAGCCGTAGCGCAAGGTGCCCAGCTTGTCGAAGGTGGCGAACGACGTCCCGGCATAGGCCGCTTCGTATCCCATGGCCCGGTCGAGCTCGGTGGCATGGCCGATGGACTCGTGGATCGTCAGCCAGAGGTTCGTAGGGTCGATCACCAGGTCGTACACGCCGGCCTCCACCGTCGGAGCCTTCACCCTCTCGGCCAGGTACTCGGGGATGCGGGCGAGCTCCTGGTCCCAGTCCCAGCCCTCGCCCAGCAGGTACTCCCAGCCCCGCCCGGCAGGGGGGGCCAGAGATCTCATCGTCTCGAATTCCGCCGCCTCCGCGTCGACTGCCGTCGCCTCCACCACCGGGTGGACGCGGACACGCTTTTGACTCGTGACCGTGCCGGAAAGGTCGGCGTAGTGCTTGTCCTCCACCACTGCCAGCACGTAGGCGGTCACGTGATCCACGCCGGGCGAGCCCAGCAGCCGGCCGCTCCAATCCTCGAGCAGGGCGACCTTGTCCGCCATGGGGATCTCGGCCGGGTCGAGGCGGTAGGACGACGTCCAGGCGGACTCGCCGTGAGAGGGCTCCTCGGCGAGCTCGACGCGCTCGCGCACGGCCGGGGAGGTGACTTGGGCCGTCGCCACGGCCTCCTCCGCGAGGGCGGCGGCGGCTTCGGCGGTGAGCTCGACGGTGGCCGCGAAGCCGAGCGACCCGTCTTTGACGACACGGAGCCCGATCCCCAGCTCGACGTGGTCCGCCGAGGTCTCGAGCCGCGCGTCACGCAGTCGCGCGACCTGGGAACGGATCCGCTCGATGCGCACCTCGGCGTGCTCGCAGCCGAGCGCCCGCGCCCTTTCGAGCGCGGCTCCCCGGACTGCTTCGAGCGGCAGCGCCAGAAAATCGGCGTCGAGCTCCACGGTTGCCATGTGTGTCGTGCCTCCTCTGCTGCGGTGGGCCAGCCCACCCGACTCGACGACAATAGATGCCGCGGTGCCGGCTCGTTCCGCACAGGTCGCCGTTTCCGGCTGCACAGGTCGCCGTCTCCGGCTAAACGGGTCGCCGTTTCTGGTCGTAGAACAGCTTGCCGTCGGGCGCCCGGTGGGGCGGCCGCGCAGGAGCCATGAGCTCGAGAGGCAGGTGCCGCCGGTCTCCGGACCAGGGGGCGCGGGGCGCCACCACGACGTCGGCCAAGCGGTAGGCGAGCGACTCGTAGTTCACCCGCCATCCGCGAAAGTGCAGCCAGGCCTCCTCGTTCGTCCGCTCGACGGGAAAGCCCGTCTCGCGGACGAGCTGGACGGCATAGGAGAAGTCGTCGTAGGTGAGCTGCAGCTCGCCATCCGGGGAGGGGTCGGCCTCGAAGCTCCAATGCAGCGTCCGGGCGATGCGCCGAAGAGCCGTGAAACCCATGCGAAGGCACATCCGCGCCTGGGACGGGGCGCTGTCCGGACACAGGGAAAGATGCATGGCGGCGGCGTCCAACACCGCGAGCAGTGCCAGGATCCAGGAGAAGCCGGGCTCCGGGGAGCGGAACCAGAGGAGAACCGGATAGGAGATGTGGCTCTCCGCCAGGTCCGCCGCCCACAGCTCCCAGTCGGCGTAGAG